>Ga0207433_10010103_pt1 | contig 14814 bp, 15 predicted proteins | sample YelNatPaOPGAMG01_FD_187559 | JGI IMG/M metagenome (GOLD analysis project Ga0207433, IMG submission 187559) | Hot spring thermophilic microbial communities from Obsidian Pool, Yellowstone National Park, USA - OP-RAMG-01 (SPAdes) (version 3) | ecosystem: Environmental > Aquatic > Thermal springs... | reverse complement strand
CCGGCGTTGAATCCAATTAAACCGCACGCTCCTCCCGTTGCGGTGCTCCCCCGCCAATTCCTTTAAGTTTCAGCCTTGCGACCATACTCCCCAAGCGGCCCACTTAACACCTTCGCTCCGGCACTGCTCCCCCCTATAGAAGAAGCAACACCAAGTGGGCAGTGTTTACAGCTAGGACTACCCGGGTATCTAATCCGGTTTGCTCCCCTAGCCCTCGTTCCTCACCGTCGGATCCGTTCTAGTTGAACGCCTTCGCCACTGGTCGTCCTTCCAGGATTACAGGATTTTACCCCTACCCCAGAAGTACCTTCAACCTCACCCGGTCCCTAGTTTCGCAGTCTCTCCAGAGTATCTCCCGTTAAGCAGGAGAATTTGTCTGAGGATTTACAAAACCGGCTACGAACGCTTTAGGCTCAATAAAAGTGACCACCACTCGAGCTGCGGGTGTTACCGCGGCGGCTGGCACCCGTCTTACCCAGCTCTTATTCCTCAAGCTTTTTAGGCTTAAGAAAAGCCTTGACTTAGTCAAGGCACTCAGGCTCCCCGTGTCGCGCTTACGCGCATTGCACAGGTTTCGCGCCTGCTGCGCCCCGTAGGGCCTGGACTAGTGTCTCAGAGTCCATCTCCGGGCTCCCCCTCTCAGGGCCCGTACCCGTAATAGGCTATGTGGTCCTTTACGCCACATACTACCTGATAGGCCGCAGACTCATCCTCAGGCGTCGGAACTTTCATCATCAAAGCATTCCAGCATATGATAACTATGGGGAATTACCCTCAGTTTCCCGAGGTTATACCCCACCTGGGGTTAGATTGTCCGCGTGTTACTGAGCAGTACGCCAGTGTCTTGCGACCCTTTGACTCGCATGGCTTAGTCGGAACCTGATAGCAGTAGTCGCCGGCAGGATCAACCGGAGTTGTATCCTGTTCTTTTACTGATTAATTAATTATTTGTGAGCCGATTGGCACAATTCCTACATATCAGCAATGAGCTCTGTCGTTTTTCACTGCCTCATTCTTTTCCAGCACTGGAAATAAGAGTTCATCAACGCATTGGACAATTTCCCCCTTACGCCTTAAATGCTGGTTTATTGAACACCTTTCGATGTTCTCCAATGCGTAAGCAAGCGAATACTTGTGCGATATTTAACGATTTCGTAGAAAATTTTCATATACAGGAGATTAAGCATATCCTAGGGTGATCTATCATTCGCAGCTCTTGAAATTTGTATGAGCCGGGCGGAATAAATTTCTTCTATCATATATCTCTCACAGTTATTTGGGCAGAAAAGATCCTATCTTCAGGGATGATATCTTATAAATAGACACCAGACAATTCGCCTGACCAAGCAGTATCCCTTCATTTAAAGGTATACTGTCTCTACAAAAATGTCGGGTTTCACACGCACAACTGATACATTGCCATTTGGAACTACAGGAAGTACCTTGGTTTTATCGAAATATGCAAGCGCAATATATATGACGCCACCATGAGTGACTATGGCTGTATTTCCTTCTATCCCTGATATTATATCCCGGAGACCGCCAATGACCCTGTTTACGAACGAGCCCCATTTTTCCACTGAGGGAAGGTCATTTGAACCAAGGAAGCCATGCTGGAACTCAAGGCCAGGGTTCCTCTTCAACACCTCGGATTCAGGTAACCCTGTGTAGTCTCCCATGTCTCTTTCCCTGAAAGCTGGTTCGGTTACAAAATCCAGGTCAAGAAATTTGGATATGATCTGCGAAGTTTCAACAGCTCTCCTGATGTCACTTGAATAGAGTTTCATTATGTTTGCATCCTTCAGCTTTAATGCCGCACTCTTTATCTGTTCTCTTCCATTTGTATTGAGGCCAGGGCCACGTAGTCCCTGCCAGATTTTTTCGCGGTTCCAGTCCGTTTCACCATGCCTTATCAGAAATATTTTCTTATCCGTCAATCAAATTCCTGCCTTAATTCCACTAAATGTAAAATAGATTTTCCTGAAGGTATCCAATTTATTGCTGCTTTGTTTCTGTAGTGGTTTGCTTCATTTGGCAGAAACCTTTGACTTGCAATTCTTACCGGCAAAGCCGGGGTAGAAGCAGTATCTGTTTTCGGATATCATGTCATAAAGGCGCTGACCTACACCAATCCTGTTCAGGGCTATAATGAAGAGGGCAGGCAGGATCAACACAGGTATTCGTTTCATCATGGAAGCTGCAGCCTCCATGCCCCTATATGTTACCCCTGAAGGGCTCACTGCATACATTGCCGTTTCCAGATCTTCCCTTGACACTGGAAGATCATCGCTTTTTGCCAGCCTGAAGGAAACGAAATTCAGAAGCCTCAGAAAGTCAAGTCTCTCGAACATACTCTTGACGGAATTACAGAAACCACAATCCCCGTCAAAATAGATCGTAAGAGCATGAGACATAGATACATATTCGAGCCGTGTAGATAAATATGATTATTAGCTGATAGATCTTAAACATCTGTCGATAAGTTTCCTCCTATCAAGAGAGAACTATGTAAATGGTTTGTGTGAACTGCTGTGCCGCTATGTCAATATCTTCACTCAGATCAAACTCAAAAACCACGCTTGATGTTGATCCTGATGTTACGTCCAAAGAATAATCCGCTGATGCAGAAGATCCTGTCATTCTCAAGTTGATGACTTTACCAGAATAAACAACCATTACATTCCTGATAAGAATACCGAACATAGTGTAAGTCTGTGCCTTCAGGATTAGTGTGATAATATCAGGTGCATTGGTTGCAGTCTTTCCAAGTATGTTCAATGTTGCATTGCCTATAGAATAGTTGGTCCACTTTGAATTTACATTTTTCCGATCTTCTCTTTCATTCAATAACGTCGATCAACAACAGCTACTTCTGACAGGCAGGGCACCAGTATGTGACCCTGTCTCCGGATCCCAGGTTTTCCTTTATTATTTCAGTTCCGCATGAGCGGCATTTCCTCTTTCCATACACATATGTGATACCGCGAATTCCGGATCCACTCACTCGAGACCTGTAGAAAAGACTTGAGAACTTGATAGTTTCTTCTATGATATCGTCGATCTTCTCAGGTGAAATATCCCTTATTTTTCTGAGCGGATGAACGCATGTTCTCCATAGAACTTCATTCTTGATTATATTGCCTGACCCGCAGAAAACATCCTGGTTCAGAAGGATGTCAGCGCAACATTCATCTAGAAGTGCCAAGATCTTTGCTTTCGCCGATGAGGGATCCCACTGGGTGTCCATGATGTCAGTTTCAGGTCTGTAATATTTCAGAAACTCCTCTGCACCGAGGATCTTAATGCTGCATCTGTAGAAAAACAGCATCATGCCATCGTCGGTAGTCAGGGTGAGGGATGGATCACCTTTCCTTAGTTTCCTTGCAACTGCGGTACCGGACATTCCAAAGAATACTCTTAAGTATGTTGTTCCCTCCCTAATTATGAGACGCTTCCCATACGGTATAAGATCAACCTGACCCTTTAGTTTGATCCAATTCCATTCAATGGTGCATGTTTTCCCGTTGATTCTCTTTATCCTCTGGTAAAGCGCCAACAGCGATGGTCCTTCCATTGTTGAACGGAATATGAAGGACAAATGACCTAATGAATAATTCTTCTTGGTATGGGAAGCATTATTATCTTATACAGCATATTAGAGCATGTCAAGGGGAGACAAGGTTCTTATTTCAAGGGTTTTTGTTGCGATTGCCCTTGTTCTGTTCGTCATTGCACTTATTCTCGAGATCATTGAACTCTTTTCTCCTGGAAGCGGAGCTTTCAGTTCTTTGCACGCATTTGGTACATTCGTTGTAGGAGAACTCATAACCATTCTTGCAATCATCCTGACCTTTCTTTTGCTTGCCGGAACATATACAATGATTTACAGCAGGCTCAAGGGAATAAAGTCAGCTGCAAGGGACTACGCACTTGGGTTTGGAATAATATCAATCATCCTTGCCCTAATATTTCTCGGGACGTTTGTTCTGGGAGCCGGAGTTGCGCTTATCATTGCCTGGATAATACTTTTGCTTTAGATTATATTAAATATCACCCTTCGAGTATCGTATTTTACTTGAAAACGGGAAAAAACTTATAAATCACTCTCATATAGTAAGGAGAATCTCATATGACTAAATTTGTACTGATATCGGATTTGACTCTAAGTTCAAATTACCGTGATTTTCCTTTACTTGACTTTCTTCCATGTGCACCATCACGCGCTATTCCCGGGCCAATTTACAGATTCCTTAAGGGACCCGGACTGCCGGCTCTGCCTGATGGTCAGGCAAAGTTCGCTCCTTATGCCATCAGAAAGCTGCAGGCGAGTCTTCTGCGGAAATACGAGGCAAAGGATATCGCAGTGGCCCATGAAGACCACCTGGATCAGTTCATCAAGGATGATACAGAGATTATAGGAATTTCTACAATGGATCCGCTTGGAATAGGTCCTACGACAATGTCCTATTATGTTCTATTTGGCGGTGACATGAGGCCATGGGTCCGCGAAGAGTGGGATATACTGATAAATAAGGTAAATGCTCTCAGGAGGGGAAAGAAGGCAAAGCTAGTGGTTGGTGGACCTGGTGTGTGGGAGTTCACAGTGCTTCCAGAACAACTCCAGAAGATGAACATCGACTACGTGGTGCAGGGAGAGATGGACGATGTTGCTCCAGAACTTTTCCGTGAGATCTCCGAGAACAACATAGATGAGCAGATTTTTTACCGTGGATACATGTCATACGATGAAAAATTCAGGAAGATCATAAAGAAGGATGAACATTATCTTGCCAGGGGACTGACAATATCGGCCTATCCAAGACTGGAGGACATTCCGCTCATAAATGCACCATCCATGAAAGGTATGGTCGAGGTTATGCGTGGCTGCGGTATCGGATGCGACTTCTGCGAGGTTACACTTAGGCCGTTGAGATATTATTCACCAGAAGCTGTTGCCAGGGAGATAGCGGTCAACACAGCCGCCGGCCAGGATAACGCTTGGCTTCATTCCGACGAGATATTTGCATATAAGCATGGCAATCTTTACGAACCAAACCAGGAAGCACTTACTGAACTAATGGAGGCTGTAATGTCTGTGAAGGGACTTAAGACAGCAAACCCGACACATGGCAGGATCTCAATCCCTGCCGGTTACCCCGATCTGGTCAAAAAACTCTCAACCATACTGAAAGCAGGACCATCTAACTGGATAGGTGTCCAGACAGGCGTAGAAACCGGAAGCGACAAGCTAGCGAAGATGCATATGCCAAACAAGACACTTCCACTTAAGATTGGACCGGACGGTTCTTTTGCTGAAATAGTGTGGCAGGGTGTTTATAATGAAACAAAATACTACTGGCGTCCGGCTTTCACAATACAGGTCGGCCAGGAGGGAGAAACTTCAGAGGACCTCTGGGAGACGATATCCATGATTAACGTGCTTAGCAACTCATACTCTGAAGGCAGGCCGTTTGAGTTCACGGTCACTCCTCTACTTAACGTTCCGCTTGGAAGAATAAAGTCACACAGCCTGAACAGGAATGTTCTCACCGTAGATCAGCTGGCTGTTTATTATGCATCTTACAGACATCTTGCGAAGATGGCTGCGAGGGATGGCTTCAGAAACACGAACGGTAACTTCTTCGCAAGGGCAGGCACTGGATCAATTATTTCCGGAGGTGGCCTCCTGATGATGAAATGGATAGAGCGGGTCGCACAGAAGGCTGGTGTTGATATCGAGAAGGTAAAGAATTATTCCGTAGATGGAAGAAAGGAAATTACCAGCCTGGCGGGAGCATACAAGGCCTAAAGCAGCAGATGCCAATCATAAAGGACGAGAAATACCTCAACCTGTCATATGTTCCTGACAAGCTTCTTTTCAGGGAGAACGAGATCTCAAAGATCAGAACTGCACTTGTGGACCCCCTTCTGGGTGGCATTTCTGGCACCGTTATAATCTACGGTGAGCCGGGGACGGGAAAGACGACAACTGCCAAGCACATATCCAGGACCACAACCGGCCTTGACTGCGTCTACATGAATGCGCTGTCATTCCCATCCCTTACTGCTCTCCTGAGAGAAGTCGTATCAACATTCACAAGACTGGATCAGTTCTCCACATATACGGTATCCGACCTGCTGCGCTCTATCTCCAAGATACAGGAAAAGCGTGGAAAAGGCATTCTGCTGGTAATAGACGAATCCACAAACCTGATGAGAGAGGATCAGGCAGGACTTTACAGCATCATGCGTGCTTCGGAGATCTATTCGCTCAGGCTGTCGTCTATACTGATTTCTCTGGATGATCCATATATTATATTCAGGAAAAAGAGGACAAGATCAGTCTCCTCATATGTTCCGATAAAGTTCAGTCGGTACACAAAGAATGAACTTTACATGATTGTTGAGGACAGGGCGAGGAGTGGCCTTAACCCCGCTTCTTATGACGATCAGATAATCACAATGATATCAGAGATCGCTGCCCAGCTTGGTAGTGCAAGAGTTGCTATAGAACTGCTCCAGAAGGCTGCATATGTAGCGAAGCATGGCCAGTCGGAGTCGATATCGCCTGATGACATACGCGCTGCAAGGGCGATGATAAACCCATATTTTACTGAAAGCAAGCTCAACGGTCTCGATCAGGAGGATCTTATCCTTCTCCTCTCGACTGCGTCCTGCCTGAAGGACGGGCTATATGCAACCCTGTCGAACGTCATGGCCAGGTACGGCGTTGTGGCAGAGAGCTACGGCATGCAGCCCATGGACCGGCAGAAATTCTACAGGGTGGCCAGCAGGCTTGAAACCTACGGGCTTATCGAAAGCAGGCTTGAGGGAAGAGGCGACAGGAAAGGTGTCGAGAAGGTTCTGATGATCAACGACGTCCCGCTGGATGCGCTTTCAGAAAAGATTGAAAGCATTCTTGCCAGGCTTCCTTGAATATACTGCCTTTATGGTGCTTCCAGATATTTATACCTGAATTTTCCGCTAGAAAAGTTGCAGCCATTTACCGTTCTTTGATATTTTAGCAGATTCCGACAGCATATATTGGAAGCACTCAAACGCCCTTTCAATTAGCTTCCCGTAGAACTTGCGATCTGCGAGCCCATCCCCATCTATGTCGGCGGCATGGCGTTCCTCGCCTGTGACCAAGACCTCAATGCTCTCACCCGGATTAACTTCCATCCCCCTTCTGTGCAGCGACATGGCTATCTCCCTCTGCATTGTACCGGAAACATACTCCTCAGGATGCCTGGTTATCCTGTATTTAACAAGAAGGTCTTCTCTTGGATAAGATCGTATTTCAGCCATGTATCTCGCCCTTATTGCATAGAGATCCCTGGAACGGGCTGCGATATCCTTTGACGACATGCAATCTTTCAGGATCTCAAGGCACTCCACCTGCATCTTCTTCACAACCGTTGGCACATCAGATCTCCTCGCGCTTATTCCACGCAGCTTGTATGTACCGTCCACCCTGAGTCCTATGTAACTATTTGGAGATCCTATGCCCTTTCTTGAAGGAAGAAAGGCGATCCACCTGTAATGCCCATCAACAACTATGTCTATTCTCGTGACCTGTTTTATCTTCTCTATTAGAAATGATATGTCTCCGCTGCCGCTTATCCACAACGAATCAACAATTCCATGTATGACGGTAAAGCCCATCTCCCTTGCAAGCCTGATAGCTGTTGAGAGAATCCATCTTCCAAGTGCCGTAATTGCTTCATGTACCTCTATCTTACCGAACTTTGCGTTCTTGTATCCGGTGTACCCGAAGGATGTCAGGAGAAGCCATTTGAGTGCTATGTCCCTGTTAGCGTAGAGTGGATCCAGTTTCTTGATTGCCTTGTACCTGAGCCTTATCTCAAGAAGCTCCTCAAGTGCTGTTGAAAGAAAACCCCTTTTCTCAGTGGAAACGAAGTATGGTGTTTCTGGTATATGCATCGTTCCAGATCGCATGACCGTCTCCGGCGAAAGGTTGTACCTGACGATGATGCTTGGGTACATCGATGAAAAGTCTATTTCATACACATCGTCATATAAACCAGGATCAGGGTCCAGGACCAGCCCTCCTCTATCCGTGGAGATAAGTTCTTCCGGGCTCTTTTCACCCTCGTGATCGTCTTTGTATGCTGTCACGAGGTATCCGGATCTAACGGCTCTGGACATCTCAAGTGCAGATACCGCAGTTCCAGGAGTGACCGAGGATGCGGTTTCCAGCGGTAGCGAAGATATCCTGGATACCTGGAAAAGCCCGTCGAGTCCCGCCTCGGAATATATGAATGAATCTGCGTTTATGCACATTTTGCCGTAGATTTGAACGGAAGTGTTCTTATGGTGTATCCTCCCATATGACTGGAAAGTGCTTCCCGGACTCACATGTATGGGAAGATCGTATCCTAGATCTATGATCCTTTCCAATATACCGGTGAAGGAATTCATTGTGTTGTCATATACAATTATCGTGCTCTCTTTTATTGCCTGGGCAGCATCCACATAGAAGGATCTGTCGATCCTGCAGTATGTTCTATCATCCAGCATGACAGATACGGGTTTACCGGCCACTACCTTCGGGATTATCTTCACCGAAGGTATCTCCACATCCATGTCCGTATACTCATCAAGCCTGAAAAACTGGAGGTTTCGCTGCGATACATACCTCAGAACCGGGTTGAGATCGGCATTATATATCCTGAATTTCCTGTTCAGACCCACAGACTCGACCGCCTGGCGCAGCAATCCTACACGAGAAGGCATGGAGAATATTCTGAGACCTTCTATCTTCCCGAATATTGTTTTGCCTGCGATCCTCTCAAAATGAAATTTTGTCTCTTCGAGATCGCGTTCCAGCCAATCAAGGTCATAGTTGTCACCTTCAACAAATATCCATGTCGGGTTTCTGAATATCTTTTTCCTGATCCTGTTATTTGAGAAATACCAGAGCACAACGTTATCGGTTCCAGTGCCATTGATCAGTACAGGTTCCATAAATCATGTCCTTTCCCTGATTGAGAGTATCTCCTTCTCAATCTCAAGCAGAAGGGCAAGAATGAATCCTGTTTCTGGATCAATGGCCGAAAAAGAGATCTCAGCAGAGCGTTTCCTGCCCTTTGCAAGAAGGTCGCGCGCGATCCTGGCATCTGTGGAATTCATCAGGCTGCACATTTTCTCTACTGATTCTGCAATCCTCTCTATGGACTGCCTTGCTGTTGGCGTTGTTCTACCCATATTTACCCCTCAAACTCTGATGCCGGGGTACGTGGGCATCCGGTGAACATGTACTCATATATCCATGGATTCCCAAAGACAAAGAAAAATATGTAGCAGCCGAGGCTGTAAGCCTTGATCCTCATGACCTCATATATGCTCTCGGCTATCTCCATGGGCCAGGACGATGCAACATCCGACATCACAGCTATGAAATATGGATCACTGTCTCCGGATATCAGGATATTCTGGAGCTGGTGGGGGTTCAATACCCTCTGGATGGCTATCTCCAGATCAAAGCCAGATAGCGATCGGACGTTGAATATTATCCCGTCAGAGATCAGGATGTGCGCTCTTGCATATCTGCCTGAAGCCCATTTCATGAATTCACGCATCTCGGCAGGATCGAACTTCTCCATCCTTGAATACCTTATATTTCCGTGCACAGGTGCTGAAACTATACACTGAAAAAATCATTTTTTCTTCATTTTAAAAATGAGTAAATGGCTCTGGACACTGCTTCCATAACTGGTTGATATTAAATATTATGTACCTGGCATGTTCCATCGCCGGCACCGGCGCAAATGTTACAATGGACTGCATATGATACCATCTCCTCAGCTAAAGATCGAAGCATTCCTGCTCAAACAACTGTAAACCTGAATCCTGAGAAAGGAACAACGGGATATAGGCAAGAACTTTAATTAGAGCCAAAACAATTCAATTGCATATGTCCAGTACAATTGAGATAAAGCTATCACACTATGCACGGATAAGTGAAGCACCATGACGCTTAAAGGAATAATAATGGCAGGCGGAATGGGCACAAGGCTCAGGCCTATTACATATTCTATTCCGAAACCGCTAATTCCCATCGCCGGGAGGCCATGCATAAACTACCTTATGGACTCATTCTACCGTTCAGGAGTGAAGGATCTGATCATAACGACAGGATACAAGTTCCAGTCTCTGATAAGCGGAGTATTGGAATCAAAGCACTCCGACCAGAATGTTCTTTTCTCGGTTGAAAGGGAACCTGCCGGAACCGCCGGTGGAGTCAAGCTGACGCAGAACTTCATTGACGGGACATTCATAGTAGGAAGCGGTGATATTCTCCAGGATTTTGATATAGAGGGTATACTGAAATCGCACAGGAAATCTCATGCAAAGATAACCATAGTCCTGACAAAGGTTGAAGACCCTTCACAATTCGGCATTGCAGAAGTCAAGGATGGGGCTATTGTCAGGTTCCTGGAGAAACCACAGCCAGGAAAAGCATTCAGCAACCTCATAAACACGGGGCTTTACATACTTGAGCCAGAAATACTGGCCGAGATACCAGCGGGAGAGCCATATGACTTTGCAAAACAGCTCTTTCCAGCCCTGATCAGGAAGGGAGAGAAGATAAACGCCGTGATCGGCAATGGATCCTGGCTGGACACCGGACGCCCCCGGGACCTCATCGAAGCAAACAAGATGATGACAGAACATTATGGATCACTCAACACAGTGCAAAACTCGACCGGGAAGGTGATATGCAGGGAGAAACCTAAAATCGGGAAAGGGGTTAGGATAAGCGGCCCATCATATATTGGCGAGTCTGTATCGATAGGGGCAGGCTCCTCGATATCCGGATCAGCGATATACAATGACGTCAGGATAGGCGATAATGTGAGCATTGTCGATTCAGTCATCATGGATGCAACAAAGATAGAAGATGGATCAAGGATAGCGAGGTCGGTCATAATGAACAACGATACGATATCAGAGGATTGTGAAATAGAGGACAGCGTCCTGTCACAAAGACTAACGATACACAGGGGATCTAAAATATTCAACGTTGCGCTGCACTCGGAGACAGCGGATCTTGAGATTTAATAATGATTAGAGGAGACCTGCTTTCTGCAATATCAGAAGATCCTCTGTCGTGAGTTGCTCCCCGTTCCTGAACTTCTCGAAAAGCTCCTCCGCCATCTTCTGCAATTCAGTCTCTTTCTCCTTCTTCTTGGTTGTCCTGTTCTTCGTTCTTATCGAGAATATGGCCTTCTCCATATCTCTTAGATCGTTCTTCGCCTTGATGAACTCGATATGTTCCTTCTCGGCTTCCTGGTTGTATTTAATGAATGATTCGTGCATCTCGTCGGCCTTTCGTCTCGTCTCATCAAGCTCCTGAAGAAGTGTGTTTATCTCCTCACTGAGTGCTGAAATTTTCTGTGAGACCTCCTCAACCTGTTTCTTCATGGCCTCACCCTCGTCTTTTTCCTTCTTCATCTTCTCAGTTATGTCCTTGATGCTGTCATTCTGGCCGATGGTTTCCTCAAAGAGCTTCTTCATCTTCTTTATCTCGTTGGTCAGCTTCCTAATGTCAGAAACCACTTTCTGCTCTTCAGTCTTGGTCAACTGTGTCGTCTGTTGCTTTGTCTCCAGTCTCTGCAGTTCCCTCTCACGGGCCTTGATATCCCTGATATCAATATCCTTGACCGGTACTTCTCCCCTGAGTTTTCTGTACTCCTTTCTCAGGTCCTGATACCTTGCAAAATACTCTTCCTTTTCCGCCCTGAGTTTCTGTACCTGCTCAATAAGCTGACTCTTTTCGGCTATCTTCTCTTTTGCCCTGTCACGAAGTTCCCTGACCTTGGAATTAAGTACATCCCTTTCGGATGCATACTTCTGAGACTCCTCTGACAACTTATCCCTGTTCTTCAGGTGTTCTTCAACAATGTTTCGCAGAGCCTCGCGCTTCTCTTCAAACTCATCTAAAAGCTCGGTCATGATCACACTTCGTTTAAAAGCTAACCTCAATTGAAGAACTAAATAAATATCTTTCGCACTATTTTTGCGCTATCACCCGTAAAGTCCGTATATTCGGCGACCAGAGAAGTCTGAGAAAACTCCACCTCTCCCTAAATGGAACCTGTCACCGAGAGAAGCTGCCGTGCCGCATCTCCGGGGTCTGCGGCATCGTACAATGACCTGCCTACTATAATGAAATCGGCACCTGCCCTGATACCGTCAAGAGGGTCACCGCCCTGGGCACCAGAACCTGGCGATATTATGACAGCATTCGGCATCATTTTCCTTACATGGGAAAGAAGGCCGGGCTTGTTCGCAGGTGCAACCACTCCATACACTCCGGATGATCTTGCTATTTCGATCAGCCCTTCAATCTGCGAATCCATGATATCACTTGAACCGGGGTGCGACATAGCCACCACCGCAAACACCTTCATTTCCGGAGAATATGTAACCAGTTCCCTCAGGCAATCGGAACCAACAAATGCATGAGCAATAACACCAAAAGGTGACCTTTTTGATATCTCATCCGCAATAAGCCTGAGGGTGTTTGGAATATCCGCCAGCTTGAGGTCGCAGATCACTGGCCTTATCTTTCCGAGATCCCTGATGATATCGGCCCCTGAACCAAGAATCAGCGGCCAGTTAATCTTGATATAAGAAATATAGGGAGAAACTGCATGCGCAACTTCAAGCGCTCTTTTCCTGTCCGGAACGTCAAGGGCTAGAATTATTCTGCTCCCACTCACCTGTTCATCGGAAAATAAAAGTGTTAATAATGTTTTTGTTTACGAAATTGCTTCTATTCCAATATCTTCATCGGACATTCCCAGGCGCTTCCCAAGTGATATTAGATCCGCCCGGTCAGCAATTGTGTATGGAGACTTGACACCTGTAAGGAGCACAAGTATCCGCATTTTTCCGTTCATGGTCCTGTCAATGCTTGTTCCCCAGAATATTGTGGCGTCGGGATTGATCCTCTTCTGCACTTCCTTCATTGCAGCCTGCACTTCCTTCAGCGTCATGTCAGACCCGCCGATAACACGCATAACGCATCCCCTGACCTGGCTGATGTCGGCTTCAATGAGCGGAAACCTTAATGCATTTGTAACTGCGCTTTCAACCTTGTCGCCATCCTTCACGGAATCGCCTATGCCCACGATTGCTACGCCGCCAGATTTCATAGTGGTCTTGATATCGGCGTAATCGATATTTATCAGGCCGGTTTTGCGTATCATTTCTGTCAATCCCTTCATGGTTTCCGTGAGTACAGAGTCTGCATAGTTGAAGGATCCTTCAAGGAACCTGTTCGGCGTCTCTGCTATCAGCTTATCATTCGGTATCGTTATGAGCGTGTCAGAGTGTGGTAGGAGTTTGCTCAGTCCAACCATGGCATTTGCCATCCTGACCTTTCCCTCGCCGTTGAATGGCAGTGTCACTATAGAAATGACCATCGCATTTGCCTCCTTGGCCAGCTTTGCTACCACAGGCGCTGAACCAGTACCGGTTCCGCCACCCAGTCCACAGGTAACGAAAACTATGTCGCTCCCCTTGAGCAGGTTCCTGAGATCTGCGACGCTTTCAACAGCTGCCTCCTCGCCAATCTGAGGAAGGCCGCCAGATCCCTTACCCTTCGTCCTGACCTTTCCAATTAGGAGTTTTGCCTGTGATTTTGTTATCCTGAGGTGATTTGCATCCGTATTTATGGCAAGAAGATCCGCGCCCTTCAACCCGGATTGAACAAGCCTCGTGACTGTGTTGGATCCGCCGCCGCCACAGCCGACTATCCTTATCCGTACCTTTTTCAGGTGAGCAGCACGCCTTATCTGCTCGTCTTCTGGCGCTTCGTAACCGTCCTCGTCCTCAAACCCAGCAAGATCGTAATTCTTGACCGGTTCACTCAATTCTACATTTATTGTGTCTTCCATACGTCTGACACTATTACTAAGGTGATATATATACTTTATTCCAGCTAATTGGAAATATTTTCTTTGCTACTAAACACCTGGAGTGTAGAAAAATTGTCAGACAGATCCAGGCAAGAATTAAAGCTTGATATTCAATCAATGATCATGCTTCGGGATGAACTTGTTGAAAATGGGGCAATCAAGTACGGCACATTTACACTGACATCGGGAAGGCAGTCCAATTTCTACGTTGACATAAAGGAATGCATGACACTTCCGGATCTCCTGAGAGAAACTGCGGAGCTTCTTGCAGCTAAGGTCAAATCTGATATAGTGGCTGGAGTCGAGCTTGGTGCAGTACCTCTGCTTGTTGCAGTATCCTTGCTTGTGCGCAAGCCATATATTATCATAAGAAAGGAAAGAGAGCATGGAACCAAATCCCTTCTTATAGGCAGGACACCGCCAGGACACACAGTTGATATCATTGAGGATGTAGTTACGACAGGTGGATCTGTGCTCAGGGCGGCAAGAATGCTTTCCGACGCCGGCCTGAAGGCTACAAGGGTAATATGCGTTGTCGACCGGGAAGAAGGTGCCAAAGATGCACTGGCGGAAAACAACATATCACTTGAGCCGCTTATCAGGATATCAGAGATCAGGAAGCAGTAGTAATCTCCTTGTCAAACCGTTCCTGAAATACTATGCATTATTATGCATTTCTTTCTTGCAGTCGTTGGCATTATCAATAGTCACCTGATCTGGATGGTACAGGTAACTATGCTTCATAGAATGCCAAGAGGCACTGCCACTCACGGCAAACGGGGTGCCGCAAAGGTCTAAACCACGAATTGAAATAGATAGTGATGACAACCTATTCCTGTCATAGCTTAGACCACAGTTATTGCAT
>Ga0207433_10010099_pt1 | contig 14817 bp, 15 predicted proteins | sample YelNatPaOPGAMG01_FD_187559 | JGI IMG/M metagenome (GOLD analysis project Ga0207433, IMG submission 187559) | Hot spring thermophilic microbial communities from Obsidian Pool, Yellowstone National Park, USA - OP-RAMG-01 (SPAdes) (version 3) | ecosystem: Environmental > Aquatic > Thermal springs... | reverse complement strand
TTGAAGCGCACCAGTCTTGTAATTCTGAGCAATTTGCTTCATGATTCCCGATGAGGGGTCTCTTTTTGCCCCTATCCTTTCCGAACCTCGACAACAACCAAACGACAAAACCTCTTAAGTGAGGGGATCTTTCTCAGGAGCCAGTTATCCAGCCTGTCCAGACGCATGGCTTCCGTGGGTCCATCGCCGATAGACCTCCTGACCATCGTAAGCAACTGGAACTCCCTCCAGCGATATTCGGCGAAGTTGCGTCCCATGGCATGGATGTCATGATAGGTTAGAGGATGCTCTGTACTTTTGTCCTTCACCAAGCCATGATGCACATTGAAAAACCCTGTCCCTTGCCCAATTCAACAGAGTATTTTCGCCAAGAGGCTCAATGAAAATGGCCAGGGCTCCGTTTTTCATCACACGCTGGAGGTGATATGTAGCTCTGCCAAGTTCCACATGGTGAAGGATAGAAATCCCTACGGCGAGATCAAAGTATTGATCCGGATACTCCAAATCCTCGGCCATCATCTTCCTAAACTTGCAGGCATGAGAGACACCATTAACTTCTGCTCTCAAGGAAGCTACCTCAATGAGCTTTCCCGAGATATCAAATCCCTCAACCTGTGCTCCCTGTTTGGCGAGATATACACCAAGCCATCCACTTCCGCAACCATAGTCAAGCACTTTTTTGCCATTGACAGGGCCTATCTTCTCCATCATGTACCGGAAAGCATCCATAGAGCCCGCAAGGAAGCGCGCAGGCTCCTGCACAATGAGATCCTCGGTGCCGAGGAGACGTTGAGCGACAGAGTCGTAGAATTCTTCTTCACTCACGTTTGTTTGCTGTTCCTGCCCACGAGAAGATCTATTCATCTCTCTCCTCGTTACGGCCAAGCTTAGGATTAGCTAAAACTTGCTTTGCCACAGCGAGCCGGGCCAGTTCCTCGCCCAGCAATGACTTCCGGGCCAGTTCCAGCATGTATTTCTCCGTGCCCACGCTAACCAGGGAAGCCATGGTGCGGATCAGCACATGGCTCCGTATTGCGGCAGCAACGGGCGTCTCGGCCACCATCAGTTTGCCGCTCTTGTAAAATTGGAGCACTGCTTCACTGTGCCTTAAACCTCTGCTTTCTCTTGTATCTGGTGCACAATCATCTCCATCACAGCAATGTCCTGCTTTCCTTCCTCGCCCGTTACCGGATATTCCGCATTTCCTTCAATATAATCCAGAAACCTTCTTACGCCCCGATAATGGGGATCCAGATCTCTCGAAAAAGCATAGCGAAGTGTATTGAGCATGAGTTGCTTGCTCATTTGGTACACCATGCTCACTACCGACTTACCTATAGTGCCAGCACTAAGACCAGGACGCTTGTGTACCACCAGCGTTCGGCTTTGCAGATCCACCTTCAATAAAGCATCGCTGCAAATGATGTCCACTTCCGCGGTGGTCTGAGTGCTCCCATACGCGAGTGTAATGGAACTCATTCCATTATCCGCAATCAGGTCAATCCGAATATCTTCAGCTATAGACCACGGATACTCCGGATAAAGCTTCTTATAGCGAACCTGAACATCTTTGATGTTATTGAGAAACGCCAGGGATAAGTATACAGCGTGAGGTCCTGTTTCGCCGACTACACCGCCCGGTAATTTGTGTGCCCAATGATTCGGGTTTGAGGTCATGTAGTCTATGGAGGTCGCAAGGAATACCCTCATTCCCAAGAAACGTCCAACCGAATGGCTGCTCACAAGTTGCCTTGCTGCTTCAAAAGCGGGATTAAAGAGCTGATTGTGCATCACACCTAATTTCGGGCCATGCCGGGTGGCAGCATCAATCATGCTATCACATTCCGCGATGCTGACAGCCATGGGCTTCTCTACAAGCACATGCGCGCCCTTTTCCATGGCTTCTATAGCCAACCTGGCATGGGTCGTGGGAGGCGTGCAGATAACGACCAGGTCGGGCGTTTGTTTAGAAAGCACTGTTGAGAAATCTTTGTAGGCATTCTCAACTTTCCATGTTGTCGCGACCTTCCTGAGAATGTCCTCGTTCAGGTCACAAACACCTACGATCCTTGCCCGGGAATTCAGCTTCTTGAAAATTGGCAAATATTTTTCCGCTGCTATAAGGCCTAAACCTGCAATCGCTACGCTGATCATTGAACACCTCCTACATCAGCTTCAATTTTCTCCTGAAGCAATTCTTCAAATATTGACCTGAGCCCAGCTATATAGAATTCCTGTTTATAATTGTCGAGAAAGCGTTGCCTGCTTGCGTAGCCCATTGACATCCTTAGATCAGGATTTCTGGCTAGTAGGAGTAAACTCTCCGCAATTGCCTGTGAATTGTGCTTGGGTATGAGAAACCCGTTTTGACCATGTATGATCAAATCAGGCACCCCACCTACGGGCGTAGATATAATTGGCAAGCCAGCTCGCATCGCTTCAATAATGCTTAGCGGCTGCCCCTCTTCCTGACAAAAGGGAAGAACAACGACATCTGCATCCGCCAGGAGTGCCAATTTATCAGTCCCTATTACCACGCCAGGGAAAGAAACTGCCTCTGCTAAGCCTTCATTGTACACAAATCGCATAGCCTCATTCCGAATATCGTCATTTGGCCAAGCTCCAGCCAAAGTCGCTCTAAAAAGCACACCGCTGCGTCTCGCAATCCGTAACGCATCCAACAGGTCAAAAAGGCCCTTTTCAGGCTGCAGATTGCTAAGATACAAGATACGAATAGGCACGTCCTGATTAGGCTTATGTGAGTGTATATACTTGGGTGGAATATCTGATATCCCATTACGCACAATCCGGATCCTTTCCCTTGCGACCAATCCATCAAAAAGAGATTCAAGCAGGGGCGACAGCACAATAATCCGATCTACCTTCGCTAACATTATCCTTACAAAAAGCCTCTCCAGCGCCGAAAGCTTTTGGTACTGGATCCTGAAATATGCACCATGGAGATGAGCTACTACAGAACAACCAAATGCCTTGGAAATGAGAATGATAACGCTATCTCGGATAATCCCCACGCGAGTTTGTGCAAGCGTTAGATAAACAATATCCGGTTTGCATGCAACGAGAGAAAACAACAAACGGCAAAATACTGCAATGTCGCCTATGACTTTTGAAGGGCGAACCCGTCCAGCATCCCCAATGTGCCTGAAAGTCCCGGTATTGATGGGCAAAAAACTGAATTCGTGTACAAGAGAAGAACTTAGAATCTGCTGGACGGCCATACTAACACCATGTATAGGCGGAGGGAGTGGTGCGATTAGCATAATACGGGCTCTTGGTCGTCTATCATTTTGGTTAGCGTAGCTTCGCATTGTGTCAAACACTTTGTAGTAACTTCGGTAGGCACCAGCAAATCTCTTCTTGCCAACCGCTTGGTTTCTGAGCGACAAGAAACATGGAATCCTTAAGAGAACGTAGAAGCGCTGCTAATCCATTGAAAGGGAATAAACGCTCAACTTCCCTGAGAACATTACGAATGGCATCCACCTTACTGGACTTCGGACAAACTGGAAATGGCCAGGGTAGATAACCACATGTGGGTATAGATGAGCATAAATCACCCCTATGTATACCCCCGACGATTTCTACAAAATCCAGCCTGGCAAGTTAGTCCAAAGTCCAGCACCTTATCTTGGTTTATATTATGCTCCGAGTATTTGTAATAAATAATTAGAAAGACGCCCATGAATCAACTGCCAATCATAACGTTCAGCTGTATACCACGCGTTCGCTGCAATCGTGGCGTATAACTCTCGATCGGCTCGTAGATGGTTTAAAACACCAACCCATGCAGCCGGTTCATCTCCAGGCAGCAAGAAACCATTCCAATTGTCTCTTAGAATACGACTGACGCCTTTGAGTTTGGTGCTTAGCACAGGTTTGCCAAGGGCAAGATACTCCAATACTTTGATGGGATAAATGTAATCGAGTTCAGGGCTGCTTTTGAAAGGGAACAAACACGCATCAGCACTGGCTATTATCTGAATTGCGTCTCGCCAAGGTAGAAATCCTAAAGTCGAGATATTCGGAAGAGTTAGATCTTGAAGCTTTCGCTGCATCCACTCCTTATCATGTTCAATAATAGGTCCTACTAAGGTATATGTGACTTCAAATCCCGCATCAATCCAGGTTTGCCTTGCAATATCCAAAATTAGTTCAATTCCTCGATCGCGGCCAACATAACCAACGTAAACAACCCTGAACTGCTTTGGGCATCTTGCATTTACTGGGAACTCTGATAAGCCTGCTATTGATCGAACTCGCTTTATATCAACTCCATTCGGGATATCCCATATTCTTTCATCGGGCACATGCCCCTTAAAAGCGTCTGGTAGAATGCTACAGACAATACCATCTGCATAAGGCAAAATACTCAACACAATTCTCCCAATAAGCCAGTGAAGTAAAGCCTTGTATATGTGGCCACGATTGCGATAGTAATAAAAGGGCAATAAAGGATGGTCCCAAACATCAACAATCCATTTTAATCGGAGGTTCCTAGATGCAAAGAAGCCCAAGATAGACGAAAAGTCTGGAAGAGTATACACTACTTTAAGTTCTGGGTGAAGGGAACGAAGCACCCGAAGTCCCTCAAGGCAATATTGGAGATGCATCGGCAGCACGGTTCGGCGAGAAGGCGTTTGGAAAAATATCTCTTCACCAGGCTGTAAACAAAATTGATTACTTAGTCTCCAGAATAATACAGGGCCAAAATGGTCTGCCAGAAACCTGGCCCGCTGGACAGGAGTAGCGCCCTCGGGGTCTACGGTTAAAGCGGTCGGCCAAAGGCATGTGATCTTTGGATTTCTTCGCATCTTCCCCTCATTTGTGACTTGGCACGGGAATTGGTAACATGTGAAATAGCACGATAGATAATCCATGCAGGAAGTAAAATGGCGAGTGTGCTGTAAATTGAGGTTGAAGCGCCACTTTGAAAATCACCCCGCACCATGGCAATCAAGCCAATAAGGGTCAGATATAGCGACGCAGCCACAGGCTCTTCGCGATATTTAAGCAGAAAGCGGTAAAGTTTGGCACAAAGCCATCCTTGAACAAACATTAAGACTAACACTCCGGGGATCCAAAAATTCGCATATAGTTCGGTGATAAGAAGGGTTCCCGTTGAGACCGGGGATTCAAATGGAAGTCCCTGCCATACCAAAACGAGCTTGCCGAAACCATACGGCTTGCCTGGCCATATATCACGCGGGATCAGGGTTAGAAACGGCGATACGAGAGTCCAGCCAAGAAGCAAAGGCAGGTTGTTTGGGATTTCCCTCATTACATCCACCATCCAGTAATAATGATCAAAACTGCCACTGATGAATTCCCCAATCTCCCCCTCGCCCGCTAACTGCCCTTCAAAAATGGAAAAAAGGCCGCCTTCAACCTTTCTTGTTTCACCAACTAGGTACGCGATAAAGACGATAGAAAGTGCCAGGACAAGCACTTTGGGTATCTCCGCCTTACGGAATTGTCGATCAGGCAGAACCATTCGCAGGATCATGTATGTCAGAAAAGGACTTATTATGTATCCTCGGATTTTGGATAATACTCCATATGCGAGAAGACTTATCACGATGGTCCATAGGATCGCCCGTTGAGCTCGGGAACACCCCCCTCGGATCAATATGGCCATTGATAATGTTGTAGCCCCGGGCAAGAGGGTTTGCAATGCAAATGATACCATTCTGTTTACAATGGAAAGAGCGCGTAACTCCAATACGCTTGCTCCATACGGCATCTTCAGAAAAGGGGCAGGGCCCCCTAAAAGTGAGATAATATAAATCATGCTCAGAATACCGATTAGCCCGAGACAAATGGCCGTAATAAAACCAACTCTTGGCCTCAAGTGGCGCGGCAGCGCGGAAAAAAAGGCCTGTGGCTGGATTTTCCGACGCCAGGCTCTCACATCCCCAGTGGAGTGGTATCCCCAAATAAACATCAGTAACCCCCCACTCAGCAGCAGAGACGCTTGCCACAGATCGGACATCAAGTACTGAGCATAGCGCTCCATGTTAACGAAGAATCCCAAACCCACAAACAATACATACCCGACCCACACAAAGAAACCAGGGGTCGCATGAAAAATCTCCCTTGTGCGAAGCATGTAAACGCCCCAGATAGACAACACTATAAGAGGGACCATAAACCCCGAGAAAACTGTTTCAAGGTACTCGTTTGAGCCCAAAGAGGCTATTGCAACTGAAGTTGCCGTTGTCAGTAGCGTGGTTACGGCAATTGCGAGCACTCTTGTCGGGACTGAGAGACAAACCTTTGCATTCATGGCTAAATCGGCCCCACTACGGCAACTTCATACCAGGCTCTGGCCTCTTTCCAGGCGCGAAGAGTACATTCGAACTGCTTGAACATCTTGTATCGGTACAAGCACTTTGCCCAGCCAGCGTAGCACTATGCCTCGAAGATAACCAACATCATAAGCAGCATGTAACAACCAATACCGAAAAAAATAACCCCGAAAAATCGGCACACCTAATTTCCCGCTATTATTGCTCACTGCGATGTACATAATATGAGCCGCGATCATTGCTATCAAGGCAACCCATGCGGTCGCGACATCCTTTGTCGCAATGCCTAAAACAATAGCGCTTACGAGCGTCACAGGAATCCTCACAAGTCCAGCAAGTTTCCTTTTGAGCCCGATTAATCCATTTGCTTCACCGTATAAGTATTCCTGCTTGAGTAGAGCCGACAAAGAAGATTTAGGTCGCCACCCCACCTTTGCACCCCGGGCGATTACAAATTTGCAACCCGCGCTATGCAACCGAATGGCAAACAATGTGTCTTCCCCGAACTTGGGAAGCCATTCGGGAAAGCCACCAACCCTCTCCCAGGTTGAGCGCTTGAATGCCATTGAGCGAGTGGCAGGCAAATATGTGCGCTCATCTAACTTCTCTATATCAACGTGCATTGTACTGGCCACCCATCGCTCAAAGGGGGTTTTGCCATATGGCTCCCAAACACCTGCGGAGACATCTACCGTAGGATCCTCTATAAACGGCTTTAGCAAATTCTCTAGCCAATCTTGGGGAATCCTAGTCCCTCCGTGACAGCAGGCAATAATGTCATATTGCGCCGATGAGATAGCGGTGTTCATCATTTTGGCGATTGTATAGCCGGGCAGCGACAGCACGAGAACCGGGGATGGGCTACGAGGAGCATGTTCTAACAACCACTCATAAGTGCCATCGGTTGACCCATTATCAGTAATAATCCACTCATCCGGCTTCACGGTTTGGCCTTGAATGGCATTCCATAGCTGTTCAACATTGTCGCGTTCGTTCTTAAGAGGTGTAACCAAAGTGCAATGCAAAACCACATCCTGTTCTCGTGATACCTGCTGCATCAGCCTACCAACCCCCTGACAAAATCCATGTTGTTCATCGTCCATTCGCATAGTTGTTCCACAATTTCTTCAGCGGTGTGTGATGGCTGCCAGCCCCATGCCTGTTGAGCCTTAGTAAAATCCGTAACGTAGTATGGAATGTCGTAGCGTCGGTTTTCTTCTACTCGGTCAATAGGGACCTCTTTCCCGAAGTAGGAAGCGCAGAAATCTGTTAGCTCTCGTAAAGACATAGCCCCCTTAACGCCACCGCCAACGTTAGTGATGCGGCTCACATCACGATTGGGATCGCTCATCTGGCGGATCACAAGTTCCGCCACATCTTCTGCAGTAACGCAATCGCGCACCTGCTTCCCAGTCCCACCCCAGCCGATGTAATATAAAGGGCGGCCAAGCGCGAATGAATATACCCAGTACGAGAAGATTCCCTGATCCGCTTTCCCAAACTGCCCAGGTCCGGCGATTACCCCACAGCGGTTCACCCAAACAGGGAATCCAAAGGCTTCCCCATACTCCAGAGCCAATATTTCCGAAGCAAGTTTGGTCGCTCCGTAGAGTGACACTGGCGTCGTGGTAGGAAACTCCTCAGAGATGCCTCGCTCCGAAAATCCAGGGATTTGAACCGGCGATGGGAATATCGGCTCAAAACGCGTTGGGGTTTCGCGCAATGGGATTCGGAGCAATTCTTGAATAGAATAGACCCTGTTCGTACTTAGCAAAATGAGTCCAGCCTTCCTCTCACGGCAATATTCCAGAATATGTACGGTTCCAATAAGATTGTGCTCTATCAACTGCTTGGGAGTGCAGTTACCAATAGTGGGAAGTCCAGCAATCACAGAGGGGTTTGCAGCACAATCTATAACCCAATCTGCATTTGGCAGCGCCTGAACATCGGAAGCCATGCGGATATCGCCATGGATAAATTTCACACCCAGCTGCTGCAGAGGCTTTATATTCGTTTCGGCTCCGCGCCGTGAGAGATTGTCAATCCCGTAAATCTCTATATTAGAGAGGGATCCAATAAACCGGACGGCCAGCCGTGAGCCAACGTAACCGCATACACCGGTAATCAATAGCTTCACCGCAAACCTCGTGCCCGCCAGCCCAATATGATCTCTTCAACTATCTTCTCCAATGAAACTGAGATATCCCATTCAGGGTAATGAGTCCTCATCTTGGTCAGATTTGAAATATAGCAGATATGGTCTCCCTTGCGAGGCTCGTCCACGTATTCGTAATTCATCTTCTTGCCGGTCATCTGCTCTACGATATCAAAAGCTTCTAAAATAGAACAAGAGTTCGCTCGCCCCCCACCCAAATTGTATACCTCACCACAGCGTGGGTCAGCTGCAAAAGCAGCGATGAAGCGAGCCACATCCAGCGAGTGGATATTATCCCGCACTTGCTTGCCTTTATAGCCGTAGATACGGTAGACCCCGCCCTCCAAATTTACTTTGACGAGATAACTCAGAAACCCGTGAAGTTCGACTCCAGAGTGGTTAGGACCGGTGAGGCACCCCCCACGAAGGCAACAGGTTTTCATGCCAAAATAACGGCCATACTCCTGAACCATAATATCAGCAGCAACCTTTGACGCGCCGAAGACAGAATGCATACAATGATCAATAGGAAAATCCTCGGGAATACCATCAGCAAACGCCGGGTCGGCATAATCCCAGCGCGTCGGCAATTCCTTCAGCGGAATTCGGTTTGGTCCATCGCCATACACCTTATTAGTGCTCATGAAAACGAAGACCGCTTCAGGCGCATACCTTCGTGTTGCTTCCAGCAGGATGAGCGTTCCCACAGCATTCACGTCAAAGTCGTCAAACGGGCGTTTTGCAGCCAGGTCGTGGCTGGGTTGAGCAGCGGCATGGACAATAAGGTCTGGACGTAACTCTTCCAGGCACTTCAAAATAGCGGCGCGATCTCGAATGTCTATCTCGTGGTGCCGAAAATTGGGATAGAGTTCCAGCAAACGCGCCTGGTTCCAGCGTGTGTCGCCCTCCGGACCAAAGAAATCAGCCCGCATGTTGTTGTCTATGCCGTGCACCTCATGGCCTTCAGATGCGAAATAGGCAACAACCTCACTGCCAATTAGGCCATTTGATCCGGTAACAAGAACTCTCATATGCGTCCCTCCTTAGGGGGTTCATACGCGGAACTATAAATGGTGAATAGAATTTGTAATGGCTCTTGAAATATAGGACGATTCCTCATCAAGCCCACCCAGCAGCAATATAAACCGTTGCAAACTAGTTAATTCCAGGCGCTCGGGCATGAGAATATTTTCACTGCGAAGATTTTTAGATAGATCCTCTAACAAAAGTCCTTATTGTAAAAGATGGCCCCTTCTGAACAGTGAATCCTCAGAACCGAACTTATTCTTAGCCAATATGCAAGCGTAGATACCAAGAAGCTTCTCAATGTGTTGACCAATTTCAAAATGCTGTTCCACTAATTGCCTCCCGTTCTGGCCCATCTTGCGGCGCAATTTCCCTGAAGATGCCAGCCGCAGCATCGCCCGCTCCAAGTCGGCAAGACTGTCAGGCTTCACTAGGATACCATTGGAATTATGCACACAAATCTCAGGTACACCACCTACTGCTGCGGCTATAATTGGAATGCCTCTTCCGGCTGCTTCAATCAGAGCGTATGGTAGGCCTTCATCCACACTTGGCAGCACCACTATATTAGAGTTCATAAAGAAAGGTTCAATATCTATTTGTGGTCCAACGAGTTGAACCCCAGAAATGTCCTGAGATGCGATGAGATCTTCCAAATACGGGCGTAGCGGACCTTCTCCTAAAAACGTTAGGGTGGCCTCGGGATAAGCCTCGCGCACCCGGACGAAAGCGCTTAGAGTCAAGTTTGGCCGCTTACGCTCACTCAACCACCCGATTTGGAGAAATCGAGGCGGCCCCTCCATAACTTGTGTTGACACCACCTGGTCAGGTATGGGTATAGCATTACATAAGGCGAACACTCTCGAAACCCCAAAAGGCCATAACTCTCTCTGAATACCCTGCGCTGATCTTTCACAACAGCCGATGTGAGCGTCAATATACCGCCTCGCCCAGAAAATGTGCTTTACATAAGCCGCTGCGGCTCGCGGATCGACTAGCCGCCTTATCCAAGTGCGATATGAAAGGCGGGGCACATGATGATAGGATATTGCAAGCGGAATACCCGTCAAACTCCGTAAACGGGGCAATTCATTCCATCGCTTGTAAACATGCAAATGGACAATATCCGGCTTTTCTGCCAATAGTATTTGGGCATATTCTTCCAACCTTGGAGGTGCTTCATAGCAACGCACTAATATACCGTGCGCCTGTAGCTTGGGTAAAAGGTCGAAAGGGCCTTGTTCGACCAGAACAAACACGCAATGACCACGCTTAACTAATTCGGTAGCTGCCAGTTCAACCCAACGTTGTGTTCCGCCTAATCCAAGGTCTGTCACTAAATAAGCAATCTTCATATTTGTCTGAAATCGGCTAAATGTGGTAGCCTTCGATGCACTAAACCACTCCAATCTACTCTTGGGTCAGGCACGTGTTTAACGACTTCAACTCCCCCACGCCAGGCCACACCTATAAACTGGGCCGTATAATGAACTCCGCATTCCCAACCTTGTTCGCATAACCAGGCAAGTGCCTCAGCGATGTTTGGTAGTATCAAATCATGAAGCAAGATAACACAGTCATCGGTAGCAGCTTCAATACATGCCATTACATCGCGCAAGGGAGCATCGCCTTCATGGTCGCCATCTACAAAGAAGGCGGTAAACTTTCGACCCTGATTGGCAAGATTTCGCGTCGTCTGGGGCGAAAAGCCTGGAATTAGCTCAACTTTGTCCAGCAATCCAGCTCGTTTCAATGAGTCGCGACATGCTTCTCCTTGTGGAGCACCACCAAGCACTGGGTCAATCACTGTGACTACTGCACCTGACAATGCCCATACCACTGTTGAGAATCCTACCCAACAACCTATTTCCAATACAGGTTTTCCTCGCAACCTTAGTCCGTAGTTATAAAGTAGCGTCGCTTCGTCCCAAGATACAAAGCCAATATTTGGGTAACGTCTATCTTCTCGCGCTGTATGTGGCACATAAATATTGAAAGAAGGTCTCCGCCTGGCAAAAGGAAAAAAGCTTTCAACATGGCAGGGCAGATTTACAAGTCCAGGCGAGCTGTAATCATAATGATGACGCCATTTGAAATACTGAATGGGGTGTAATATCATGAGTATTCTGTCAATTATGAAACTTATATTTGCGATGGGGTTGAATACCCCCAAATATGGGCAAATGAGGTCATTATAGGCCCACATATCCAGCCAGCAGGGTATTTCTCAAATCCGGCCAAACTGAAAAATCAGCCTTGACAGAGTAATGAACCGGGGGGTGTAATATCATGAACCGAAGGAAAGACCAATCGTTTATTCCTACACCCTCCAAGGTATGTAACGCTCTATTCTAACCCCATGGCGTCTTAATGAAACCATCAGGAAAACCACCACTACGCTTCCGCACATAGTACCGACAATTCCTGCCCAAATTATAGGCAGAAAGCCTCTAGCCACCATAGACAGTGCGCTCAGGACAAATAAACCAATGGTGACCTTCATTAATGGGAAACCAACCAGAAACCGCCTTTCAAAAACATAAATATATCCGAAACTAAGAAGTGATGTAATCGCGTGAGTCAAAACAAAAGCCACAGCCATTCCATTTGCCAAATATAATGGTATCAAGAAGTAGGAGAGGGAAAGGAAGAGCAAGCCCCAAGAAAGATTATATGCAAACCCGAACCACATCCGTCCCATGCTAGGCACCACGCTACCCAAAGGAGCAAACAACGCCACTAATAAAGTATGGATCAATAACCATTGAGCCAAAACTCTGTGTTTCGCAAAATCTTGGCCATAAGGCAGTAAGACCAGATCTGGGGCAGCAATCAAAAATAAGGCGAGCGGTCCCAGCAAACCAGTGGAAATACAAAAGGCGAAAAACAAACTTTTGCTATATGCTTCATTGTCAGCTTTCCCGTATTGCTCACTGAGCATCGGCAAAAGTGGGTTCATAAACGTCAAGAGAACAAACTCTAGTGCTCGCTTGACTTGCATGACAGCATTGTAAGCACCCAGTTCACCGTATCCGCCGGGCTGGGTGACCAACAACGTATTGGCTAGCCACATCGCCGGCCCGACCGGTAAGCTGCTCAGAAATGCTGGCAGCGCAAACCCCCATAACACAGATAACTCAGAATGCCATTCACCAATAGTGACAATAACCCCCCATTTGGAATACTCCTTCCGTAAAGCCCTTTGGTTCAACCACCATCCCAGTATACCCACAATCACAGTTGCTGCCACTGCGCCCATCAGGCCAAAGAGCTGCACGCCTACAATTATCATTAAAAAATTGAACAACCCGCGCCATAAATTCACCCGCGCAATTGCCCCGAACGCTTCAAAGCCAGCTAGGGCCCCAGTTTGAACGCCAACGAGGGCATTTAAGAATAGCAAGCCACAGCCAAGACGTAATTCATTGACAAGATGGGGTGCATTTAACGTATGTTCCGCCAATATGGGAGCTAAAGCGAAGAGGATGAGCGAAACAGTTCCACCTGAGACCACAGCTGCCAATTCTGAGAGACCCAGAATCCTGCCGGCACGGTCGGGATCTTTGCTCCGAAATTCAGCCACATACTTTGTAGCTGTGAGACCCAAGCCCAGGCCGGCAAATACACCAAACATGCCCACGGTGCTGTTGATCATGCCCAGTTCTCCATACCCCACTTTCCCCAACATGCGAGCGACCACCACCGATGAGACAATACTCAATCCTTGCGCAATAGCAGTACCCACCAACGACCAGAAAGCCCCCCTTGCAAAACGAGCATATAAGGAGCCTGGGGGAAGTAAAGCCGTCCATACATTTGTCACTAATGTCCAAAAAGAACCAAGCATATTCGCAGACCCCAGCAACGACTACGCATGGGCTTGGCACGGACATCGCTTTAATTCAACTGACATCTTAATCACCCTCCCTACCTAGAGGGCAACCATCAATTTCGCCCTGCAAGACACGCTCGAAACAAAAGCCGATATATGGTGCGGACGATGTCGCCTAGCTCGTTCAAAACGTCTTGTGCCGTAATTACCCTCTCGTAATGCTCCGCCCCCACCGCTTCCGCCATCGCCCTGGCATAGGGCGCCTCACTATATCCCTTCTCCTTGAACACCATTGAGCACGTGCGGATTAGCCCATTCGTTGCCCGCCGCATCAGCGCCACCACCATGCTGGAGTCCAGTCCACCCGCTCAGGAATGCCCCCGACGGTACATCACTCACCAGGTGCGAGCGCACCGCATCCTCTAAATGGAACCGAAGTTGCTCAACCGCCTCCTTGTAACTGCGGGGTTCTACCGTGTCAGCTGGCAACTTCCAGTAGGGCCGAATCTCCACATGCCCATCTTGCCAGGTCAACGTGGAGGCTGGTGGCAGCGCCCAGATGCCCTCGTAGATCGTCCAGGGGTTGGGCACCGAGCCAAACATCAGATAGCCCACCAACCCCGCCGGGCTAATCTCCCGGCTAAGCAGCCGCGATGCCTGCAACGCTTTCAATTCCGAGGCGAACAAGAACATCCCATCCACTTGGGCATAATATAGCGGGTTTATGCCGAGGCGATCGCGGGCCAGAAAGAGCCAGGGCTTTCCACCGCGCAAATCCAGGATGGCGAAGGCGAACATCCCCCGCAGCCGCTGCACCACCTCTGCACCCCAGGCCTCATAACCATGCAGGATAACTTCTGTATCGCTACGGGAGCGGAAAGCAAAGCCTAATCGCTCTAATTCTGGGCGTATTTCATCGGTGTTATAGATTTCGCCGTTGTAGGTGATCCACACCGTGCCCTCGGCGTTAGACATGGGCATGTGGCCAGCAGGAGAAAGATCTCGTATTGCCAGGCGGCGATTGGCCAGCCCCACACGGCCGTCAGGGGAGATGTAGAGCCCCGCGTCATCTGGGCCCCGATGAACCATTGCCTCCCGCATGGCCAGCAGGCGTTCTTGCAGGTCAGGGAGTGTTCGGTTTGGGTTCAGGGCAATGCCGGCAATACCACACATGGAATTAATTAAGACTGTTCAATATTTGAAGTTAGAAGTTTAAAGAGCAGTTCAAGGTTTGAGGTTCAAAGTTCTAATTTCAAAATTTATATATAATCTTCCGCAATCCTCGATTAAAGCGACCTTTTAATCGAGCAACTTTTAATTCTTTTTCTCAGCCCAAAGGCCATGAATATCAATAATTTATAAAATTGAATTAGGAATGTCAGGAAAGGAGTCAGAAATAATATTAGCCACCGAGGACACAGAGCACATAGCGCGGCAAAGCTACAGCAAAAAATTTATATCTCGCAGAGCCCACAGAG
>Ga0207433_10010092_pt1 | contig 14821 bp, 10 predicted proteins | sample YelNatPaOPGAMG01_FD_187559 | JGI IMG/M metagenome (GOLD analysis project Ga0207433, IMG submission 187559) | Hot spring thermophilic microbial communities from Obsidian Pool, Yellowstone National Park, USA - OP-RAMG-01 (SPAdes) (version 3) | ecosystem: Environmental > Aquatic > Thermal springs... | reverse complement strand
AACCACCATCTGCATCATAACCTGTAAACATCGGATTATCACAGAGGTTTTCTCTATTTGATTTACAATATTTGCAGATGCCACAGGTTTTAAATAACCAGGGCACGCCGAGCCTTTCACCCAATTTATATTTTTTTACATTCCTGCCAACTTTGTCAACCCTGCCCACAATCTGATGTCCGATTATCACAGGCATCTTATGTGCAGGCAATTCTCCTTCAACAATATGCAGGTCAGTTCTGCAGACACCACAGACACTTATCTTTAGTCTGATTTCAGTTGCATCTGGTTCAGGCACAGGAAGTTCTTTTAGTTTCAATGGTGAATTTTCAATCCTGTCCTGCTTTTTTAGAACCATTGCTTTCATTAAAACCTCTTTATTGATGAATTTCAATTCTTTTGACTAAATATGCCTGAAGGACTTCTTTTGTCTCCATATCCTGAACAAAACCTACAATGCCCAGTTTGTTAATCTGCCAGTTGGACTGGAGATTGAAATCAATTTCTTTTACTATTGAATCAGGATATACGGGATTTACTGGAATGCCCTGCTCATCAGGAATCATCCTCCGTGCTACAAAATAGAATATTGAATCGGGTGCCCCAATTTGCCTGAAATAGACACTATCTTCGGTTAAAACAAGAAACAATCGGAAATCGCCGGATCCAAGTGAATCAACTGGAATGATTGTAATTTTCAGATGGACAGAATATAAATTAACGTTTGATTCAATGGATAATTTTAGAGGCGTAGTTCTCCCTCGCTCACTTAGAATATAATTCTTATATGTGGGATAGTCATCCTCGGGTTTTTCAGTCTGGACCTTGTGTAAACCATCAAATACCACAATCGGAGATGTCTGGATTGTATACAGTGATTCACGGACTGCAGTATAAGCAGGACTCAAGGTGTCACCAAGAACCCGCCGATGATAGGCAATTATTGCCAGACTATCACCAAATTCCTTGGATAAACTATCAAGACCTTCTTCCGCATAGGGACAAAAAATACAGCGGGCAAAGGTGAAGAATTCAGCAAGGACAATCCTGCCGGCGGGTTCTTTTTTTATTTTCGGTGCATCCGAGCAGGATGAGATAAAAAGGAAGCAGGCAATTATTATGGGAAATGCCTTCATTCCAATTTTACCACTACTTTTTGTGCCTTAAAGCCCCTGGTTTCCAGGCAGATTATGTAAACACCATCAGGAAGAATATTACCGAACTCATCATCACCAGCCCACATAATTCCATTAAACCGGTAATTGGTTAAATGTTTGAATTGTTTTACCATTCTGCCCGTCGCATCATATATTTTCAGTTTGTGGTTTGGGATTTGGAAATTAGAATTTGTTTCGGATTTCGGATTTCGAATTACGAATTTAATGTTTATTTTATCTGTAAATGGATTGGGGAAAACTTCAAGATTCACCCTTTCAACTTCCCTCCTCTTATCCTCCCCAACTCCCTGTTCCATTGCGGCATAGACATTTATTGAATCCCTTAATACAGGGTTATGTAAAGACCAAACCAAAAGATTGAGCTTCTCTGTCCCCCACTGACCGGTTGCGGGAATTACAGAAATCTCAATTAGTGAATCTACTGCACCAGACGGGAGAGTGTCATAAAGGATCATACCAGGGTCTCCACACTGACCACCTGCACAATACTGTTCAAACCATCCCGGCACACTATCAATCACCCGACAATCAAATGCATAAATATCAGGTAAGGTTCCGGTATTGGTCAGGCGGAAATAATAGACAAAATAGTCAGTTCCGGTCTGGAATGTATCACTGACGCAGACGAAATTAAAATTATACTGTGCAAAGAGGGGAAAACATAAAAGAAGCAACAGAATCAGAAATCTTATTCTGGGCATAAGTCCTCCGATGGTATTAAAGGGAGGAGATTTACTCCCCTCCCCTATAATTCTTAACGCACGCGTATCACCTTTTCAATTATAGAACCTGACTCGGTCTGCAGTTTTACAAAGTAAATTCCATTGGGAAGCGCATTTCCCGAATTATCATCACCTTTCCACACAATCGTTGACCCTTTACCGTTTACTATTAAACAGGAAAAATCCCGCACCAATCTTCCGGTTGCATCATAGACTTCAACGCTAAAATTTTTACTGGCATCTGGTATCTGGTATCTGATTTTTAGTTGGTCTGGGAACGGATTCGGAGAGACCTCTAATCTTAGCGAAACTGGTTCTATCTTTCCTTCTTCTATTCCCACATAGGTTGGCACTAAAACATCGTCAATATACCAGCCTTCCTGAACAACCGAACCATCACTTGTTAAACGAAATCTAACCCTTATGGTCTGTCCCCGATATTCCGTCAGGGAGTATGAAACTTGTGTCCAAGAACTCATTATACCGTTGTAATTACTTAATTTTTTCCACCATCCTGAGCCATTATCCAGTTCAAGATAACCAAAGTCAAAATTGGATTCCAGACTGTATTGATGCCAGAAGGTCAAAGAACTATCAGGTGTGGCTACAAAATATGGCGATATCAGAGAACTATTGCTATTATTGACATATTGCCACGAACCTTCAAAACCGCAATACCAAGAATGGGTGGGTGAATGGGATTTATGCTCGGTTATGTGCCAGTAATCTCCTGGTCCTGAATGGGTCCAGCCATTTGCACCAGATTCAATATCATCTGAAAAGCCAGGATGAGTAGTTACCATAAATGGGATTGTATCAATTGATGGTCCGAAGTTTAAATAAAACGAAGTTAGATAAGGGTCTGGACAGGAAGGGTCAACGTCAATTGTAAATGTAACAACGGTATCAACCTCAGGAAATTTAATGGTATCGTATGAGGAGTTACAACCACTAATTGTAATATAAGGATCACTGCACTGGACTGTTGCACCTCCACTATAATCACCATGCCAGAAATTTCTCCCTGACGCCTTTATTTCGGCACTCTCTCCGGGTTCTACGAATCCATTATTATTGCCTGTTGTTTCTGTTATTCTCATACCGTAATACTGCATATGTGGTTCTGTAATTAAACTTACGCCGGCACCCTGATAAATTTCTCTACTTGATGACTGAACAAAAACTACTATGTAACAATTTCTCTCGTTCCAGGTGCTGGAGATGGTGAAATTCCTTGTCCTGATTATTGTATCCCCAACTGGAATGCTCACACTTTCACCACTGGCATCAGGTAACATATCACGCATCACAAAATCAAGCCGGTCCATTCCTTGCCAGAAATAAGGAATATAAGTTTCTGTAACAACAAAGTGCAGTGTCCCACTAATTCCGCTTGTAGAAGTGTTTGTAATCTCAGCCGTAACTGTTCCTGAATTTGTAGTGCTATCGTAAATACAGGAAAGTTCTATTTCCAGAGGGCTGTCAATTATTTTCCTTTGATTGAAGCGAGTGCGATAATTGCCATACATTGTTCCATTAGGATATGTTCCACCGACTACACTAAGCACACCATCAAACCATGCGGTAGGATAACCTTGTAGATTGTAGTATGAAGCGCGTGCAGCAGCCTCGGCAGTATAAAATGGGTCACCACTTGATGAGGAATGGTAGGCAATAACAACCAGCGAATCGTGTGCCTCCTCATAAAGTTGGTCTAAACCGCGTGCTGCACTCGGACAATATACACACCAGGTTGCCGTAAACTCCTCGGCAACCACAACCCGCTGGCTGGCAAATAGAAAAGAGCCAGCCAGCAGACATATTGTTATAATTGCTTTTTTCATTTTAACCTCCTCGGATATATCAAATCCATCACCCACAAGGGCAGGGGGAACAGTTTAGTTTTTCCCCAATTATTTTTATTTTTTTGGAGTAGCAGACCCTGGTCTCCGTATTTTGGTGCGAAACAAGTTTCGCTTCTCCATCTTTTGGGAAAAACTTACTTTTACATTATATTTATTTTATTCAGTAAGTCAAGCCATAACTTGCCCGGGTTAGAATACCTTTACCCAAAAACGGAATTAGTCTGAATTATTCATACTATTTTTGGTAAATTTCGTTCAAATGCAATCCTAAAGCGGATTTGCGCCATTTTTCAAGCGCAAAATTTTTTGACACTCTGCTTTTTTTGGCTCATAATGAATTATTGATAAATTGTCGTTGTCTGATCCTGATTTTTCATCAAGATAGGCTTATCAGAATCCCGAAGAAAATTTACTTCCACTTCGTAAGTGGAGGTAAGGTTTTAAAAACATAGCCAAAAAGTTATGAAATTTCATAGACTTTTCACCTCCACTTACGAAGTGGAGATTGGGCAACCACATTTATCTATCAGATGATATGGTTAGATAGAAATTAGTTAATCTGTTTTCTTGTTCAACATTTCAACTTGAGCCGTTTTTTTCTTTGGACTCCTCACCTTAATCCTCTCAGTTACAATTCCTTTGTCAGTAGCGAGTAGCAAGTAGAGAGCAGAAAGAATTTTAATTCTTTTCTCGCTACTTGTTACTTTCTACTTTTTCTACTAAAAAGAGGTATGGCGGACGATCCTGCCAATGTTTTTGTAGTGGTCAAACTTGCTTGACATAAAAAATAGGATTGTAAGTGGTCAATCTTGCTTGACTTCTTTATGCCGAGTAAACTCGGCCACTACATTTTTTATTATGTGTTTATACCAAGACTTCAAGTTCTTATCGTGGTTGGAAACCGCTCTCTGTTTTTTTCTTTTTGTCATTGCGAGGCTCTTTTCTCCCTTGTCATTGCGAGTCCTCGCCCATTATCAATGGGCGGGATGAAGCAATCTCATTTGTTATCGGTCTTTCAGGGATTGCTTCGCCCGCCTTCGGCGGGCTCGCAATGACAGAAAGAGTAAGGTGGGCTCACAATGACTTTTAGTATGAACAATCCGGGTTAGAATTGTTGATTTAGAGTAAAAATATTTTTTCACCCTTGAATTACTCTCTTTTTTTAGTAAAATAAAGGTGTGCGGTCTATAGAGATCGGAAAGTTTTGCGTAATTGAGGATGGGGTGGAAATAGGTGAGGGGACGAAAATTGGTAATTATGTCTTAATAAAAATGGGCACAAAAATTGGCAAGAATAATATTATTTATTCCGGAGCCCAGATTGGCACCAACCCCCAGGACTACCATTTTAAGGGTGAATATTCTGAATGCGTCATTGGCGATAACAATATCATCAGAGAATATGCTACAATTTCAAGGGCAACCGGGGAGGGTCAAAAGACAATAATCGGTAGCAATAATTTTATTATGACCTATGTCCATATTGCCCATAATTGCAAGATTGGCAATAATACAATTATTGCCAGCGGCACGCAGATTGGTGGTTATGTAGAAATTGATGACTTTGTAAATATTGGTGGACTTTGTGGTATTCACCAGTTCTGTCGGATTGGTAAGTATGCAATGCTTGGTGCCAAGTCTTATCTCAATAAGGATTTACCGCCATATTTGTTAGCGGCCGGAAATCGGGCAAGAATTTATGGGGTGAATTTCAGGGGATTGCTCAAAAATTCCTTTTCTACCCAAGAGATAGAAGAGATTAAGAAAATGTATAGAATCATCTACAGGGATTCATACAATCTAACCCGGGCACTGGCGATTTTGAAACAGCGAATTCCTGAGAAAATTGCCTTTGAATTTATAAGATTTGTTGAAAATTCAAAACGGGGCATTCTCCTGAAGTAATATGTTTTAAGACCACCGGGACTTCACCACAAACCCGCAGAGTCTGAATGAGATTCTTCAGGCACTTTTTGCCTTCGGTATGACAACATAAAACAAGTTCAAAATGCCATTATAAGAAGGCTTGAGGGTTGAGGAAAATTGAACCTGATAGTTAAAATGAAATATCTGTCTTTTTACCTCCCTCTTTGGAACTCACCTGTGCCTCCCTCAAACGGGCAATGAATATTTTGATTTTTTCTAATTCCTTTGTCTTTTCCGCAATCAGTTTTTCAAGTTCTTCCTTCTCGGATTTTAATTTTACAATGGATTTTTTATACTCTTCACCCTTGGCAACAATAATGGATGCTTCTTTTCTTCTGCTCTCAAGTTCCGCAATCTCTTTTCTTGCCTCCTCAAGTCTCTTTAACTCAATTTCACACTCAGCCTTTAACTTTTTCCTGTTTTCTTCAATTTCTTTATCAAGGGCAAGCAACTCTTCACGACGCTGGTCAATCTTTGCCAGCATATTTGACTCCATAGCCTTTGCCTTTTCAATCTTACCCTCGGTTTCTGAATGTTGAATTCTTAAGTCATTTATCTTTTCCTCAATTTCCTTTTTGTGGGCAAGCAACTTGTCAATCTCATCTCTATATTTCTCCCGTTCCTTTAATAACTCCTTGGTTTCTTTATTCAAATCCGCAACGGCCTTTTCTTCTTCTTTCTTCAGAAGGGCGAGTTTTTCATTGAGTTGATTAACTTCCTTCTCCTGGTCAGCAATTTTATCTTCCAGCATTGCCAGCTCTTTTCGCCGTGTCTCCAGCAACTGTTTTATTTTTTCGTTCTCTTCAATGGCAAGTTGAATCTCCTCATATTCCCGGCGCATCTTTGGTAACGCCTCCTTCATCTCTTCATATTCTTCTTCAACAGATTTGATCTTTTCCTCAGTGCTATGCAATTTTTCTTCAATCTTTTTCAATTCGTCCTTCTTTGTTTCATATTCCTTTTCCATCGTCTCATATTCCTTTACCCGGGGTTCTAATTCGGCAATTTTTTTCTTTGCCAGTTCAATTGATTTTCCGAGTTCATCCGCCTCTATTCTATATTTTTCATACTCTTCTTTGACCTTTTGATATTCAGGTTCAATCTTTTTCAGTTCCTTCTCCTTTGCCTTTAATTCTGAAACATAAGGTTCAAGTTCCTTATGTTCTTTTCTCATTATCTCAAGTTTATTTTTCAGGTCTTCAAACTCCTCCCTTGCACTTATGATTTCTTTTTCTAATTTGTCCCTTTCCTTCCTGAGCGTCTTATGTTTTTCATCAACTTCCTTTAAGGATGCCTCTAAGGTGGTGTACTCCAATTGGTAATTTGAGATATTTGAAACCAATTCCGCCTCTTCCTCTTTCATCTTTTTGAGTTCCTTTGTCAGGCGGTCGTATTCCTTCTTAAGATTTGCCAATTCTTCATTTTCCCTGTATAACTGGTCTCTTTTTGCAGTCAACTCGGTGACCTCTTTTTCCAACTTTTCTTTTATCTGTGTATTCTTTTCTAATGAAGCACGAATTTCGTTTGTTTCGCTTATTAATTCTTTATGCTCTTTCTGCAATTCCTCAATGGTTTTGGTGAGTTTCTCTTTTTCCTTACTTAATCCCCCGACTTCCGATGTGAGACTCTTGTGCTGAGACTCTATTTCGGCAAGTGTCTTTTTCATATTATCCAATTCTTTAATCATTGTGCTACGTTCTTCATTTATTGTCTTTAAGTCTTTTTCTGTCGTTCTTAAGTCCGCAAGGGTCGCACGCAGGGATTGCTCAATATTTTGATATTCATTCTTCAGTTCCTCAACTTTAATTTTTGTCTCATTATATTCCTTTTCCTGACTGCTATAAATTTTTTCCTGCTTTGCGTATTCCTTCTGTAATTCATCAATTTTCTTGCTAATTTCGGCTTCTTTTTCCTTCAATTCTCCAACATTTTTTGAGAGTTTATCTCTTTCCGTCCTCAGTTTTTCTAATTCCTTTTTCATTTCCTTTAGTTCTGTTTCTGCCTTATCCCTTTCTGCCGTCATTATCGCAAGCTCCTTCTGCAATGACTCAACTTTCCGGGTCTCCTTATCCATTGCCTTGAGCGATTCCTTCAACTCTTTTTCCTGTTTTTTCAGTTCTTCAATTTCCCTCTTCATCTCCTCAATTTCGGCACTTACCTCCATCTGGGTTGAATAGGTTTCAGCCAGTTTCTCTTCAGCAGTTTTTAATTCTTTATTTTTTGAAGCAAGTTCCTTTTCAACCTTTTCCAGTTGACCCAATTTTTCTTCTAAATCGGCAAGGATATCTATATCTTCCTTTTTTGGCATAAAGCCTCCAATTTAAATTTTTGTTTGTGCAAAATGGTGCCTTTCATAATACATTTCACCTGCCTGCGGAATGTTATCCGCCTCTATTATGCCTGCTTCATTTTCTAAAATACACGCATATTTGGCCCTGATTAGACTCAAAGGATGGGGCGAAATTCCTAAAACTTCCCTTTGAATAGCAACATTTTCCAGGGAGTGATAGAGAAAAACTCCTGGTGCCTCTTTTAAGATTTTCTCTTCCAGGGTGCGATAATAATCTATTCTTTGACTTAAATTTCTAATTTTCCGCGCCTGTTCAAGCATTTCGTCAATTTCGGGTTCAGAAAAGAAGAAGGTATTGCCTGGATAGCCAAAAGATTTTGTGTGGAAAAGGGGATAGAGAAAATTATCCGGATCCCCATTATCTCCGACCCAGCCCTGAAGTGATAATAATGAATTACCCTGGTAGGATTTTTCTAAAAGAACCTTCCAGGGAAGGGGATTGATTGTTATTTTAATTCCAATTTCCGAAAGGGCTGAACTGATAAATTCTGCCCTTCTTATTGTCGTCAGAGAATCACTGACATCAAGGGGATAAATATCAGGAAGTCCATTGGGGAATCCTGCCTGATTAAGAAGTTCCCGACTCTTTGATGGGTCGTAGGAATAGAGTTTTAGTTTATCATTATAAACCCTTATTGAAGGTGGAAATATTCCCCGGGCCGGTATTGCTGATTCCCTTAAAAATTTTTCTACCATCTTTTCTCTGTCAATCGCAAAATTTATTGCCTGGCGCACAAGTCTATTGTTAAAAGGAAACTTCTGGCAGTTAAAGGCAAGATATTGAATGGATAGTTCAGGAACAGTAAATAACAGTTCCGGGGTTTCGGATTTAATCTTTTTAAGATTCTTCTCACCGGGGCGATAGATTGATAATGCTCCCTTTTTGAATAGTTCATAACAATGGTCATCGTCTTTTATTATTAGAAACTCAAGTTCATCAATGGAAGGCCTTCCCTCATAATAAAATTCATTTGCCACAAGAGAGATTCTTTTATTCTTCTCCCATTCAGAAACCCTAAAAGGACCTGTCCCAATCGGATATTCTCCATCAATATAAGGGTCTGCGACATTTGTTGCAAGGTTGGCAAGAATTGGTAAAAATGGATATTCAAGTTCTATCTTTATCGTCTGCGGGTCTAAAATTTTGATCCCCAAAACATCAGGATTTTTGGTCTTCAAAAATTCCTCTGTTCCCTTAATCATTTCAAAAAAATTTGCATTGGGACCGGATAATGCCCTGATCAGCCCTTCCTTCACATCTTCAATCCTGAGTCTCTGTCCATTTCCATATCTTAAATCTCTTTTTATCCTAAAGGTATACTCAAGTCCATCTGCTGAAATTTCGTAATCTTCGCATAATCCTGGAATTACATCCACACCCTTACCAAATTGGAATAGTCCAGTTAGAGAATTTACAATCACCTGATGAGAATTCGCATCAGTTTTTTGGTCTCCCTTAAGGGTCAATGGGTCTGAAGAGAGGTGGGAACGGATAACTTTTCTATTGCGAAGAATAGAAGGCAGATTTTGGGGTTCTGTAATAAGGGACTTAAGTTTTTCAGATAGTTCAATAACTCTTCTTGTTGAACTCCCATACTCCTCCCATAATCTATTTAAAAATAAATTGTTTTGTCTGAATTCCTCAATTATTTCATTGATTTCTCTGTTATAAATCATCTTCTCTTCAAATATCCTGCTTAAATCATCAAAGAATAACTTAATCCTTGTATAATCGGGAGTTTTGAATCTCGGGGACTCTTCCAAAGAAACATTTGACAACTCAATTGCCGATTTTTTTAAACGCCCAGTCATATTTTCAAGTGCGGTGAACAGAATTTGGGTTTCTGAAGAGAGTTTTGATAATTCCCTGACCACCGGAGTAATAATTGATTGAGATTTCAAACTGCGCCCCTCTTCAAGGCGGGCAAATATAGAAAGCATTCTAATTTTTGAAAAAACCTTTGCTGAACCAAAGATGACCTTTTCCAAACTGAACATTTCTGCCGTGAGAATTTTTCCGCATTCCTTCAGGCTGGTAAACAGGTCTTTAACTTCTGTGAAGTATTTCTCTATCTGTCCCTGAAATCTTATAATCTCACTCATTACCTGCAAAAGTTCTTCACTCAATTTTTTTGTATCATTTGACATCTCATTCAATACCAGAATCTGTTTTATAATTTTGTTTGTTTCAGAATAAACACTTTCTAAAGAAAATACCGGCAAACTTCCGGCCGAGATTTTGTTTAAGGCGGCGAGATTTTCGTTTAATAGATAATTGAACTGGATATTCACAGTCGGCACGTTCAAACCAGTTCGACTATTGAGAATATAAAGGTCATTGAGAATTTGAGCCAGGGAATTAACTTCGCTTGTCTCGGTTGAAATTTTATCAACCATATTTAAAGATTTGAATAACTGCTCTTTCATTGTCGCCAACTTCTCTGAGATACCTCTCTGCAATGTGGAAAAGGTATCAAGACCAGATTCAACACGTGTGGTAATTTTTTGAATAGATTTGTTCAGGTCATCAATTTTTTGCAGAGATTCTATTGCCTTTAGAAAAATTTCGGAAGAAATGTCAGAAACTTCCGTTGACTTCTTCAAATCAACTACTACAGTCTGAGAAATCTTCCTTAGATTTTTTAAGGAAGTATCAAATTCCTCAAATTGTTTCTGTGACAAAGCAACAAGGTGATTTATTTCCCGGGCAATAATTGCCAATCCCCTTCCTTCATTCTTTGAGTGAATCGCGGTTATCTCGGTGTTCTGGGAAAGCGGGCGCAGCAACTGGAATTTTTGCATAATCTCCCGGGCATTCTCTTCAAGATTCTTTAACGCTTCAATTATGAATTTAAAAAGTTCATTTAGATTTAAAATTTTATCTCTGGTCTTTTTGATAATCGTTCCATTTTCTGAAAATATATTGCGCAATTCAAATATCTCCGCTTTAAAATTTACTGTAAATTCTTTAACCATTTTAAGGATGGTATCACTGCGCTGGAATAACTTTGAAAGAGATTCCATTTTTTCAATGAATATTTCAAGTTTCAGATTATAATAATTTAAAAACTGGGTGAGTTCTTCAACGCACCTAATAAAGTTTCGAGTATTATTTAAATATTCCCTTAAAATCCGCGCCATTTCTGCTCCTCAAGCACATCATCAAGGGGATTCTCCCCTTAAAAACCTCTTTATTCCCCCTTTACAAAAGGTGGATATAAAATTGTAGTTGCCCGATTCATTGGGCATTGTCCGATAAATCGGACAACTACATTTATCTTTCCGCATAGTGCTCTAACCGAAGGTTAGGCAAGGGAGCGAAGCGACCGAAGCAATTTTTCAAATTCCTATACTTGAACATACTTCAGGGGTTTCACCCCTGAAACCCCACCCCTCACCTTAATCCTCTCCCCGTTTTAACGGGGAGAGGGCAGGGGTGAGGGGAATTTTATCTGTTTTTAATCTGCCCTTATCCGTTTGAATCCGAGGTATTGGATTGAAATTCCAATACCTGAACATACTTTAGGGGGCTAAAACCCTTTATCCTCCGTATTATAATAAGTTTTAGCCTGAATGTCAATATTCAATTCCTTTCCTTGCCTTTACCCCTTTCTGGAAATAGTGTTTTACTTCTATCACCTCACTTATTAAATCTCCATACTCTTTAAACTCCTCAGGCATATATCTCCCAGTTATGATTAGTTCTATTCTCCTGGGAACTTTTTTAAATAATTCTATCACCTCATTTACGGGAATTAAACCATAATCTACCGCAACATTCAATTCATCAAGGATTACAATATCGTATTTTTTTTCTCTCAAAACCTCCTTTGCCCTTTCAAACCCCTTTCTTGCCAGTTCAATATCTATCTTTGCTGGATGGTCTTTATCAACAAAATCAGGCCTGCCGTATTGCTCAATCCTGAAATTTTTCAAAAGTTTTGCAGATTTCAGTTCTCCATAATTGATTTCGCCTTTCATAAATTGGAGCATTATGACCTTTTTTCCATGCCCGACCGCCCTCAATGCAAGCCCTAATGCTGCGGTCGTCTTCCCTTTTCCATCGCCTGTATATATTTGTATCATATCACCCCTTTAATCACTCTTTACTTTTCAAATCATTATTCAATTTATTCATAATAAAATTATACAAATTTTCTTTAGAAAGTCAATAATAGTGGTATTCGGAAATTCCAAAACCCCTATTTTACAATGGCGTCCAACTTTTTGCGAATAAAAGAAATTGCGGCCTGCCTGTGCGACAGCAGACAGGATGGCAATTTGGGTGAAGCATAGTAAAGCCTTTTATCCGCTGATATATGATGTGGTGGTTTCATTTTGTTATTATCAATACCTTCGTAACTGCTGTATATGTCTTTCTTCCAAAAGAGAAAACAATTTCATCTTTTTTAGAAACTGTTTCCCGATTAAAGAAATCGTCAATCTTCTTAAATACAAGAGTAAAATCTCTTTTTAGTTCCCAACTTCTTTCAGGATCGTTTTTGTCTAATAATACAACGAACAATCTATTGTCGGCTCCAAACCTTTGAGCCCCTTGATGTTCATATAGCCAGATTGCTAACTCAGCAGGATTGTTTATCGCATCCATCGGATTATATCCACGCGGTAGGTAAGTCACCTTTAAGTCAAAGGGCTGGCCATTAAAGAAAATATCAATTCCTTTTATATTTTTGATAGTAGGAATTACTTTCGGATGAGTGCTTATATGTTCTTCAATCAATACTGTTGTCCAATGATTAAACCAGGTACAGATCACATAGTTTGTTACATCATCATGAAGTTTTGCCTTAACATTATTTAATAAGTCTTCATATCTTACAATTCTTCTAACATATTCAGTTTGTATTTTCTGGTCTAACTGTCCTTGAACCACACCCCAGGAAAAGGTTTCTATTTTCATTAATAATCCACCTTTTCAAATTTAATATCCCTACTCTCAACATTATATTTAACAAATGAAATACCTCTTTCACTAAAATCACTATTTCGTGCTTTTTGTTTTGCTCGATCATTAAAATCAAATGCAATTAAAATAGGTTGGACTGTTTCAATTTCGCTCCCCGCAAGTCTTCCAGCAACCCATTTAGAATATTCTATAACTTGTGAGACATCCTTATCATCTGCCGTATCTCTTTTCAGTTCTACAACACTATATTTATATCTTAAAGGAAAACCTGTATATTTAATGTTTTTATGATAACAAAGAATATCAATATTTTTTCTTGTGACATGATATGGGACATTGTTTGCAAACCATTCTAAATCTTCAACAGGACCGAAAATTTCTCTTAAATCCTTTCGATTTTTATCATCAATATTTGCAATTAGCCATGCTCTCAAAATAACTTCTAATTTCACTTTCCCATCCTCGTCTAATGGAAGGTAAATTGGATTCTTATTGTTTGAAGGATAGGGTTTAATTTGTGATGGTTTGTTTATAGAATTACCATTAATTTTCACAAGCAATTCTATAAGTGCTTCAGCCGCCTCTGGATTAATTGTATTTATACCTCTTGGTCCCTGAATTTTTCTATAAAACCATCCCCAGAATTTTGATTCATATTCTTTTGTCGAAAACAAATAATCTTCTGGAACTGGTTGAGGAAAATAGTTTAAACATTCAATCTCAATTCTTATTGGCCAGGTTCCATCAACACAACCAATTGGTATAGGATCAAAAAATGGTTTACTAACAATTTTATATATTCCATGAAATCCAACTTGCCGTTCATAAAGAAAAACTATGTCTCCAATTCGCGTGCCTAAAATATCCCCTATCATTCCAAAATATGGCTTTTTGCCGTTTCTTAAGTTTTCATTGATTAACTTATCAAAATTATCAGGTATGCCCTTAATCCCCACTCCCCAGAAGCTATTGTCTCTAACAACTGGGAAGGTGTCCTTGTCAGTTATAAATACATGTGCTCTCATAGTAATTCACCTTGATAGGTTAAAAATTCCTGTTTAATAATTTCCTTAATCTTTCTCGTATCTATTTTAACAACGTTTGAAGTAAAAGGTCTATCATAAATAATATTTTGGTTGCTATCATAAATTTGAAGCCACCAAATGCCATCTCCAATAAAGTCATCAATGTCAAAGGAAAGGCTATAAAAGAACTTTTCTTCTCCAATTATCACTTGTTTTAATTCAGCCATATTTATTCCCGCCACAGATCTTTTTGATTTCGTTTCCCCCTTGTTTCCTCAAAATTTTTTACAATTATACTTTTTAACAGATAACCTCTTTTTAATACCTCCTGCATACAATAAAAACCCAAAGGTATCCACTCACCTTTAAAGTATTTATCACCAATAACTAAGGCAAAATATCTGTCTTTTTCTAAGTATGGTGTCGCATTATCCACAACCGCACCGAACATTTTTAGAAATTCTTCTGTATTTTTCGCATTTGATAAATCTCTCTCATCTTTTGAAAACTTAATAATATCGTGGTATGGTGGATGCATAATGAGAAGTTGAAACCTATCTATGCCAAATTTATTTAGAATCTGCTTTATATCTATTACTCTGCTGTCCCCAACAATTACTTCACTAATTATATTGTACTTGTTTTGTTCTTTTCCAATCAGTTCTTTTGCTTTTTGTGCCACCTCTTGATTTAACTCTATACCGATTCCGTTTCTCCCTAATCTTCGGCATTCAATTAAGGTCGTTCCACTTCCAACAAATGTGTCTAAAACCCAATCCCCTTTTTTTGTATATCTTAGCATCATCTGACGCGGTATTTGAGGAATAAA
>Ga0207433_10010091_pt1 | contig 14821 bp, 10 predicted proteins | sample YelNatPaOPGAMG01_FD_187559 | JGI IMG/M metagenome (GOLD analysis project Ga0207433, IMG submission 187559) | Hot spring thermophilic microbial communities from Obsidian Pool, Yellowstone National Park, USA - OP-RAMG-01 (SPAdes) (version 3) | ecosystem: Environmental > Aquatic > Thermal springs... | reverse complement strand
AAGAATTATGAGTATTTAGTACTTAAAGAGTATCTTGCATACAAGATTTATCAAATTATTTCACCCTATTCATACAGGGTAAGGCTTTTAGAACTTAGTATAGTTGATTTATACTATGGAAATGAAACAACTACGTATGCCTTTGTAGTTGAACCTACCGAATTGCTTGCCAAGAGGGTAGGAGGAGTAATTAGGGATGCTAAAAATACACATCCAAACGCATGCAACCGAAATTATTACAATAAGATGGCTGTTTTCCAGTATATGATTGGCCACACCGATTGGTCAATAAAGGCGCTGCACAATATCACCCTAATTGAGCCAGAACCATTTGCACCACCAATTCCGGTTCCCTTTGATTTTGATTTTTCTGGTTTTGTTGATGCACCCTATGCGCTTCCGGCTGAACATCTTCCAATTAAAACAGTTAAGGAGCGACATTTCAATGGCTATTGTCGGCCTGAACAGGAATATATTGAAGTTTTTTCATGCTTTATGAACCTACACGATACAATAAAGCACACCATTAACTCGTTTAACCATTTGCCACAACATCAAAGAATCAAATTGAATGGATATATCGATGAATTTTACGAAGTAATAGCATCGGATTCAAAACGTAAATCAAAGATTATTACAAAATGTCGAACCGATTAGGGGTTTAATTCGTATCACTTTCAAATATTTTTACTTAATTTGTTAGAAGTTTTATTATTTTGCAATTACTAGGACTGAAACTACCAAATATGTTAATCAATCAATCGTCAATATTAAAGGCTTCAATTACAGTATCACTTATATTTTCGCTTTGTTTATCGGCTTTTGCTCAAAATGGGTTACAGGTATCAGCACGACTGATTGTAAAAAAAGGCGATTTACAAGGTTCACAAGTAACCGTAACCCAAAATGGCAATGTGGTTCAAACCATTTCGGTAAGTAATAAAGGTGTTTTTGATTTTATTCTCGAATATAACTCCGAATATATTATAGTATTTGAGAAGCCTGGGTATATAACCAAAAAGGTTCTTATTGATACTCGTGTTCCCGAAACATTCCGTAAAGACATTCAGCAAATGACAGGCTTTGATGTGGTTCTGGAAAAACAGAGCGAGGATGTAATTAAGGAGTATGCCAATCCGGTTGCAAAAATCATGTATGCCAAGGATATACGAGATTTTACCTACGATACCGATTACTCCCTGAAAGTGTTAAAGGAAATTGAAAATGAGAACAAAAAGTTAGCCGAGGAGAAAAAGAAAAAGGAAGAAGAAGAGAAAGCCCGCAAGGCCGAGGAGGAAAAACAACGTATTATAGCAGAGGCCCAAAAACGCAAGGACGAGGAAGAAGCTAAACGAAAAGCCGTTGAGGAAGCTCGAAAGAAGGAAGAGGAACGTTTAAAGAAAGAAGCGGAGGAGCGTAGGATTGCCGAGGAGAAGAAAAAGTTAGAAGAGCAAAAACGGCTCGAAGAACAAAAGAAAAAGGCCGAGGAAGAAGCCCGACTGAAAGCAGAGGAAGAGGCTCGCAAGAAAGAGGAATTAAGAAAGCAGGAAGAGGAAAAACTCAGGAAAGAGCAAGAGCGCATCCGACAGGAAGAGGAGGCTAAACGAAAGGCTGCCGAAGAGGCTCGTTTAAAAGAGGAAGAACGATTAAGAAAGGAAGCGGAGGAACGCCGTTTGGCGGAGGAGAAAGCTAAACTCGATGAACAAAAACGTATTGAGGAAGAGCGAAAAAAGGCTGAGGAAGAGGCTCGGATTAAGGCCGAAGAGGAAGCCCGAAAGAAAGAGGAGCTGAGAAAGCAAGAGGAGGAAAGGCTAAAGCAAGAGCAGGAACGCATCCGTCAGGAAGAGGAGGCTAAACGCAAAGCAGCCGAGGAAGCGCGTTTAAAGGAGGAGGAAAGGATTCGTCAGGAAGCAGAGGCTCAACGGTTGGCCGAGGAGGCTAAACGAAAGGCTGAGGAGGAAGCCAAAAAAATTGAAGCTGAAAAGTTGAAGAAAGAGGCTGAAGAAAGGGCTATTGCCGAGGCTAAATTACGCGAGGAGCGACTAAAAGCTGAACAGGAAAAGGCACGTCTGGAAGCCGAGCGCTTAAAACGCGAGGAGGAGGAACGTCGTAAAGCCGAAGAACAGAAAAAGTTGCTGCTTGAGGAACAGCTTAAACGCGATGCCGAGTTACGTCTTAAGCTTGTGGCCGAAAAAATGAGCGCTCAAATTGGTAAGGAGGATGCCGATCAAGTGGTAACTTTGCTGGCTGCCGAGGATATAGCAAAACGTTATACCCGTGAACGAACCGATGAGGTAATACGTTTACCACGCATTATTCTTACCCGAACGGTGTTTAACCGAAATAATTCCATTACGTTTTATACCCGTATCGACCATGAGTATGGTGCGGTTTACTACCTAAAGGATGGTTTCTTCATTTCCAAGGAACAATACCTTGCTGAAACACAAAAGTAATAGGCTGTGAAGGAGTTTATTACGGCGTGCCCCCGAAACTGCTACAGCACCTGTAGCTTAGTTGTGCAGGTTGAAAACAACAAAGTAGTTGGCATTAAACCTTTACCGCTGAACAAGGCAACCCCCTTTGGTGGATGCCTCAAAGGGTTAAGCTATGTGGAAAGGGCCAATTCACCCGATAGAATACTTTACCCGCAAAGGAAAACAAATTCCGGATTTAAGCGCATAACATGGGATGAGGCACTCGATACCATAGCCGAAAGGTTAATGCATTTCCGCGATATATATGGTCAGCAATCGGTTCTGTTTTACGCTGCCAGCGGCATGGCCGGCTTATTAAACGATTTCAGCGGTAAGTTCTGGCGCCATGTGTATGGCGGAGCTACTACCGTTTACGGAAACCTTTGCTGGCCTGCTGGACTTGAGGCCACCCGTTTAACGCTCGGCGAGAATAAGCACAATGTCCCCTGGGATTTGGAGAATGCCAAGCTCATTGTACTATGGGGAAAAAATCCAGCGGAAAGCAATCTGCATGAAATGATTCCCCTACACAACACATTGGATAAAGGTGCTGAACTTATAGTGATTGACCCCCGGAGAACTCAATCATCACAGAGGGCTTCGTTACTTTTACAACCATTTCCATCGACCGATGCTGCCATAGCATTGGCAGTTGCCAATATTCTCATTGAAAAAAGTTGGATTGATAACGATTTTATTGAATCGCATGTTTTGGGCTTTAATCGGTTTGCCGAACACGTAAAGCCCTTTACACCTCAATGGGCTTCTGAAATTTCAGGAGTACCAACTAACCTGATTGAAAAGCTAGCATGGTATATTGGTAATGTTAAGCCAATGACCCTCATTCCCGGTTATGGCATGCAACGCTACACCAATGGGGGGCAAACCGTAAGGGCAATACTTGCCCTTAGCGTGATTACTGGTAACATAGGGAAATCCGGTGCATGCTGGCATTATGCCAACCTGCAAAGCTACGTATTCGACGATGTTCTGGAGCCTCTATGCTACTATCCCCCCGAAAAACCCGACGGTATTATTCGCCGTTCTATATCTACTGCTCGTTTAGGCGAGGATATGCTTGCCACCCAAAATCCTGAGCTTAAAATGATTTGGGTTGAACGCGGTAACCCGCTCACCCAAAACCCCAATACCGGTAAAGTCCTTCAGGCCTTCCGAAAACTCGATTTCAGAGTGGTAGTGGAGCAGTTCATGACCGATACAGCCTTGGAAGCCGATATTATTCTTCCGGCAAAAAACATGTTTGAACAGTCCGATATTATCGGTTCCTACTGGAACCCTTACATCCAGCTAAAGCAAAAGGTGGTTGAACCTGCCGGTGAAGTTAAACCTGAAACTGAAATATACTGGCTACTTGCCCAAAAACTTGGCTTTTCTGAGGCTGATTTGTCGCAAGTATTGTTACCGCCGGGCGATGATCAGGTTGACAATTTTCTTGAAAGCCGATTGAACGAGTTTAACCTATCGCTGGATGACCTCAAAAAAGGACCAATACTCGCCCCTGGCTTACAGGAGATTGCCTTTTCCGATTTTCGTTTTGCCACACCCTCGGGTAAGATAGAACTTTACTCGGAGCAGGTTCAATCAATTTGGGGCGAAAATCCACTTCCGGTTTACAAGCCTGCCGAGGAACTTTTCCATAATCAAACGCCTTACCCGCTTTTCCTGATGTCGCCCAATACCAAAAATCGGATTCATAGCCAGTTCAATAACCTAAAAATCATTTCGATGGTAAGCGGTGGCCCTGTTCTTCAAATGAATCCGATTGATGCAACTAAACGGGGCATTGCAAATGGCGATATGGTGGAAGTTTTTAACCATCGTGGTTCATTTACAGTTAAAGCACAACTTACTTACGAGGTAAGGGTAGGTTGTGTTGTAATTCCAAATGGATGGTGGCGCACACAGGGTGCACCGGTAAATGTGCTATCGGAGGGTAGGGAGACCGATATGGGGCACGGATCGGCTTTTCACAACAATAGGGTAGAGGTAAAACTTGTAAAACATACCAAATGAGCGAAAAGGGGTTCATATTCGATTATTCCCGATGCGTGGGATGCCATGCTTGTATAGTGGCATGCTACAACCAAAACCATACTGAACCCCCAATGGCGTGGCGAATGGTGGTTAATGGCAATCCTATCAAAATCCCCCTAAAAGGTTTTATCAACCTTTCCATTGCCTGCAACCATTGTGTTGATGCACCCTGTATGGTCAACTGCCCGGCCATAGCTTATTCAAAGGATGAGATAACTGGAGCCATAGTTCATGACCATTTAAAATGCATTGGCTGCAAGTATTGCACTTGGGCGTGCCCTTACGAAACCCCTAAATTTAATCCGGCTAAGGGTGTGATTGAGAAGTGCAATTTTTGTAACGATTTGTTGAAGGAAGGAGGGATTCCTGCCTGCGCAGGCGCTTGTCCAACTGGTGCCCTAACCTATGGCGATATCGAAATTGAACCAAAACTATCAAAACCCGGCTTTCCCGATGTTGAGACATCACCTCGAATTAATGCTATCAACGATACCGTTGAAAGAGCAATCCCTGAAATGGATATTGATGCCACCGGCTATCAGCAATCAAATTACACCGAACACTATACACATCGAATTAGAGCTTCAAAGGAGATGCCATTAATTGTATTTACATTCCTTTCGGCAGTTTTAGTAGGCTGGTTTATCACCTTTTATCGCTTTGAAAAAATATCATCATTTTATAGGATTGCCTTCATCTTTTTGCTTGCTTTTGCTGGTTTTGCAAGTCTATTACATTTAGGTAAGCCATTAAGAGCGTATAGAGCATTGCTTCATGTTAAATCGAGCTGGTTAAGTCGTGAAATAGCTCTTTTCGGGGCATTTGCGCTATTGAGTTCGATTTTTGTGCTAACTGGAACAGTTGCACTTTTTTGGTTCGCTTTATTAGTCGGAACATCTTTTCTCATTTCGGTAGAAATGGTTTACCATGTAACCCGAAAAAACTATCGAACACCCATTCATAGTGCAAATACTTTGCTAACCGCAGTTACTTTTGCTTCGCTAATTCTGATATCAAAGGAATTTGTCCTATTCGCACTAATTAAACTACTCCTTTACCTTTCAAGGCATGCCTACGGACAAAAAGTCGATTTTAAAAGGTTTTTGCTCTCATTGCTACGTTTTCTTGCCTTGCTTTTACCGTTTGTAGGAATACTATTTGGGGCAATTTATGTAATAACCCCCTTTGCTATACTCTTTCTGATTGGTGAATTTATTGACCGTTACGAGTACTACACAAACATCGATACCCATAATCCCATACAAAACATTTGATTACCGGAACATTTTATGGAACACTTACCATAATTGGTCAAAAATATTTTACTTCAATTTCATTTCCATATTGATAATTTGGGTAAAATGATTATATTTGTTTTACAAAGTAAAATGGTGACTTTTATAAAAGAGAAAGTGATATGGATGCTTTAAACATAAAAGGGACAGGCGAAACCCCTAACATTATTTTTGATAAAGAAGCAAACAAATTCGAAATCACAGGTAAGTCCTTGCCCGAGGATGTTAAAGAGTTTTACAATCCTGTTTTACGGTGGTTAAAAGCCTATGCTGACGATCCTAATCCAAAGACCATAGTGAAGATAAAAATGGAATACTTCAATACTGCATCGTCAAAGATGATTTTGGAACTTTTTGAGGTTTTGAATGATATGTACACTGCCGGCAAGGATGTTGAAATTGAATGGCATTACATGGAAGACGATGAGGATATGCACGATGCCGGTAACGACTACGCCGATATGCTTGACCTACCCTTTAAAATGATTAGCTACCAGCATATAGCAAAATAACTACCTACCATGGAAAGACTAAACCTTGAACCCACTTTAACTACCCCGAAAGTAATTTTTGACCGGTATAGCGGGGTTTTCCTGATTCAAGGTAAGTCGTTGCCTGAGGATGTTAAATCTTTTTATACTCCTTTGATAACCTGGTTAGACAGTTACTCAAAAAATCCTAATCCCAGAACCAACTTTGAGTTCGACTTTGAGTACTATAATACGGCCTCGTCAAAAATGATTCTCATACTCCTTAATAAGCTCCGTGAACTATACAAGAAAGGGAATGAGGTGGAAGTAACATGGAGGTACCCCCAGCATGACGCTGAACTAGAAGAGGCGGGTGAAGAATTAGCCGAGTTAATATCAATACCCTTTAAGTTAGTGCCTAAACCAGAAATGTAAATACAATCATAATGATGGAAACTCTGCACATCAAGGCAAGAAAAGATTCCCCTGAAATCACTTTTGATCCTAAAAGCGGAAACTTCACAATAATTGGCGTAAGCCATCCTGAAAATGTAACTAACTTCTATGAGCCGGTTATTAAATGGCTTAATCTATTTAAAACGGAAGTTCAAAAAAATGGGGCTAAATCGGTAAAACCTATAAATTTCCGGTTGTTCTTCAAGTATATCAATTCGGCTTCATACAAGTACATGATTACCCTTTTTCAGCACATGCAGGAGATATATGAAATGGGGGTACCAATCCAAATTATTTGGAACTACGAGCCCGGCGATGAGGATATGGCTGAGTCAGGGTGGGAGTTAATTGAGTATTCAGGAATTAAAGCACCCTCGGTTTGCGAGGTTTGTAACGAACCTATTTAGAGGCCGGCCAGTACTGAAATTAAAAAAAATAAGGGGAAGCTTAAACTTCCCCTTTCCTGTTTTTTACTCACCAAAACTTATGCCAACACCTCGAGCAGTGCGGACTAGGTCGCAATCAGGGTCAACAAAGTTGGGACGGTTAATGGCATCAATAAGGGGTACGGAAATGATATCGGGGTGTCGGTAAGCAACCATTTCCCCAAATTTACCCTCAAGCACCATTTCAAAAGCCTTTACGCCAAACTGAGTTGCCAAAACCCTATCGTAAGCTACGGGAATACCACCACGCTGTAAGTGTCCCAGAACGGTTTCGCGGATGTCGGCCTCAAAGCCAATGCTCTTAAGGTCTCGTGTAATTTTGTGCGCAACTCCACCAAGTCGTAGGTTATGGTAACCTACCTCATCGCTTTCGGCCGAGACCAGTGTGCCACCCTTAGGTAGAGCACCCTCAGCTACTACTACAATGGCATGCCCTTTACCTTTATTGTAACGGCTTTGCAAACGCTCGGCAACTTTATGGATGTCGTATGGAATTTCAGGAATTAAGCAAACCTCTGCACCACCGGCAATAGCAGCATGCAGTGCAATCCAACCGGCATATCGTCCCATAACTTCTAGGATAAGTACGCGGTTATGACTGGCCGCTGTGGTAACCAGTTTATCTACAGCCTCGGTTGCAATCTGAACAGCGGTTTGGAAACCGAATGTAAAATCGGTAGCCGACAGGTCGTTATCGATGGTTTTGGGTACACCTATAATGTTCAACCCTTTTTCGTAAAGCTGTTGCGATATGCGCTGCGAGCCATCGCCCCCGATACTAATAACGGCATCGATACCAAGGTATTGGAGTTTACGGATCATCTCATCGGAGCGGTCAACTGCACCCCATGAGCCATCCTTGTTCTTCACTGGCCACGCAAAGGGGCCTCCCTTATTTGTTGTCCCAATTATTGTACCACCCTGAACGTGAATTCCTGCCACTGCGCGTTCGTCAAGCACCTTAATTTCAGTAGGTTCACGTAGAATTCCATCGAACGATTGAATACTACCAATAACTTCCCAGTCGGGTTCCTGAGAGGCGCGCTTCACAATTGCCCGGATCACCGCATTTAACCCTGGACAATCGCCACCTCCTGTTGCTACTAAAACTCTTTTCATTGGTTTTAATCTCGTTTGTTAAGGTTTATATAATGCTATTGTCTTTGTTTTAATACTGAAGTAAAATTGTAGAAAAAGTAACAAATTGTAATCTATTAATCAATTTACTTTAATATTAAAACGTAATGTAGTTATTCATCTCACATTTTGACAAATTACAAATTGTAAAAAGCCAAATTTTTTCCACGTTCGCAAAGGTATGAATTTTTTTAAACGCACAATGCTAAAAAGTATCAAAACTCATGCTGTTACAAATAATTATGCACCGCAAACGTGTGAAAACGGAAAGGGGAAGAACCCGAATAAAAGATTCGGAAACCAGAAATCAGAAAGTAGAAATGTTGAGTAAGTTCTGAAATTTTGCAAGGTTAATTGTATTAATCCCCTTAACCTTAAACTTTGAACCTCAAACCTTTATCCTTTATCCTTTAAATCAAGGCCTCCCACATCACTTCAATGGGGTGTAGAGCTTTTCGTCCCGTACCATCATTGATTTGATGCCGGCAGCTGGTGCCTGGGGCTACAATTATTGTATTCTCAGGTGTTTTGCGTATCTCAGGGAAAAGGACTAATTCACCAACTTTCATCGATAATTCGTAATGTTCCTTCTCAAAACCAAACGAGCCAGCCATTCCACAACATCCGCTTGGAATTTCTTCAACACTAAAATTTTCAGGGAACGAGAGCATTGCTTTGGTGGGAATGGTTGATGCAACCGATTTTTGCTGGCAATGCCCGTGCAATTTTATGTGCTGGGTTTTTGATGTAAACATTTCGCGTTTAATGTTACCCTTTTCTACTTCCCTTGTAAAGAATTCCTCAAAGAGTAAGGCACTTTTTGAAAGATTTTTGGCTAGATCCTTGTTTCCAGGCAAAGCCAAATCGGAGTATTCATCCCTGAAGCTGAGAATTGCCGATGGTTCAATTCCAATGAGAGGTGTATCGTAGGTAACAAGGTTCGATAATTTTTCAATATTTCTATTAGCAATACGTTTGGCGGTTCTAATCAAACCTTTTGAAATGTAGGTACGGCCGCTTTCAAAAACATCAACCAGTTCAACATCGTAACCAAGTCGGTTAAGCAATTCTACTGCCTTAATGCCAATATGAACATCATTATAATTTGTAAACTCGTCGGGTAGCAGGTAAACCTTTCCTCGGCAATTAAAGGAATGGTTCCGATTTGTTTTATGCCATTTTTTTAGGGTGATTTTATGCAATAGCGGTATTTTTCGCTTGGGTTCAAACCTTACCGCTTGCATTAATAATTTCGATGTAAAATTATTGCTTAAAAACCAATTGGTTAAGGTTGGGAAGTAGCTACCAAGTCGATTTATATGAGCAATGTAGGCCACCATTCGGCTTCGAAAAGGGATACCGTTTGCATCGTACCAGTGCTGTAAAAACTCAGCTTTAAGTTTTGCCATGTCAACACTCGATGGGCACTCGTTTTTGCATCCCTTGCACGAAAGGCATAAATCGAGCACATCGTATAGTTCTTGATGGTTAAAGGGATTTTTTTTGGTACTATAGGTTAAAAACTCCCTAAGCAAATTTGCTCGGGCACGTGTTGTGTTTGATTCGTTGAGGGTTGCCATGTAGCTTGGGCAAAGTGTTCCGCCCGATAGGTGTGTTTTACGGCAATCGCCCGAACCATTGCACTTTTCAGCAGCTCTTAGTATTCCTAATGTTGATGAAAAATCGAAAATTGTGTCAATTAACCTTTCCTTTTGTCCGGGTATATACCTTAGAGCGCTGTTCATTGGTGGGGTATCAATAATCTTTCCGGGATTAAAAATACAATCGGGATCAAAGGTAAATTTGAGCTGACGCATTAGCTGGTAAACCTCATTACCATAAAAAATAGGTATAAACTCGCCGCGCAATCGGCCATCGCCATGTTCCCCGCTTAACGAGCCCTTGTATTTTTTTACAAGCATAGCCACCTCGTAACCAATGGTGTGGAATAGTTCCACATCTTTGGGATCTTTCAGGTTTAGAACAGGTCGTAAATGTAATTCGCCGGTTCCTATGTGGGCATGGTAAACACAATCGAGGCCGTACTTTTGCATAATCTTTTCAAAATCGGCCATGTATTCAGGGAGTTTATTCACTGGCACAGCAGTATCTTCAATAAGCGAAACGGGCTTAGCATCGCCCTCAACATTTGAGAGAACTCCTAATCCGGCCTTACGAAGGCTCCATACCTTTGCTGTTTCAGTGCCCCATACTATTGGGAAATGATACCCAAAGCCGGCATTTAGCATATCGGCTTCCAATGCCTTAGCGGTTGCTTCAATTTCCTCTTTGGTATCAGCAAAAAACTCAACAAGCAGTATAGCTCCGGGGTCACCCTGAACAAAAAAGCGGTTTTTCTGTTGCTCAATATTACCTTTAGTGCACTCCAGGATAATGTTGTCCATTAGTTCCACGGCCCAGGGTTTGTGCTTCAGGGCTATAAGGTTTGCTTTGAAGGCATCGGTGCGGTTTTTTAAATGTACTGCAACTACAGCTTTTTCTTTAGGGGGTATAGGTACAAGGTTTAAGGTGATTTCGGTAATTACGCCGAAAGTTCCTTCGCTCCCGGCTATCAATTTTGCAATATTAAGCGGTAATTTACCACCAGCAGCAACTGTTCCAATAACGGTATCGAGTGCATATCCGGTATTCCGACGTTTTACGCCTAAATCGGGGAAGTTATCGTTAATCAGTGTTTGGTTTTGCTTGTTACCCAAAGAATTGTGAATAAACCTGTAAATATCTCCTTCGCGGTTTTGAAGCTGGAGCTTTTCGGAAAACGCTTTTTGGTTTACCTCTCCAAAAAAGTATTCGTTGCCATCGTCGAGAATCATTTTAACTGAGTGAAGATGGTCGCGGGTGCTACCATACACCAAAGAGTGTGAACCGCAGCTGTTATTTCCAACCATACCCGATAGGGTACAACGGTTCGATGTTGAAGTTTCTGGTCCAAAGAAAAGCCCATAGGGTTTAAGGAAAAGGTTAAGTTCGTCGAGTATCACGCCGGGTTCAATAGTTACCCGTTTATTTTCTATATCAAGATTTAAAATTTTCCGAAAGTGCTTTGAAATATCAACCACTATGCCTTTTCCAACCACTTGTCCGGCAAGCGATGTTCCTGCTGCCCTTGGAATAATGGGAATTTTGTGTTGCTTTGCAAAATTTACAATCAGTTTTAAATCGCTAATGCTTTGTGGCCATACCACTGCAAGTGGCTTTTCCTTGTAGGCCGATGCATCGGTTGAGTATTGGATTAGGGTGGATAAATCCCATTTTATTTCGCAATCAAGTGCATTTTTGAGCAACTGTAGCTTATTTTCTAAATCGACCATAAACTTAAATTATTCGCAAACTTAACGCAATTTATTTTTAAGTGATTCCTTAAAAAAATAATAAATACATAGAACAATCCTTAAGGGATTAATTCATATTGCGTTGAAGCAAGTTAATCACTTAACCTTTTCCATGCTGAAAAACATAAATAATGTAAATAATTGAAATACATTTATATATATCGATTTCAAACAACTGTTTTACTATAAATCAGAAACTTAATACTTTAAAAAGCCTTAAATGCTTTGAAGGTGAAGGTATTTATTCCTAATTTTGCGTATGTAAATTGAATTAACTAATTGTTTGACTATCAAAATAATAAAACAATGATTGTTCTCGTTCTGAACTGCGGAAGTTCATCTATCAAGTATCAGCTATTGAACATGGCCAACGATGGTCAGTTATTAGCTAAGGGGATTGTTGAACGTATTGGCTTTACCGATGCAATTCTTACCCATAAACCAGAGGGTAAGGATAGATACGAAGTGGTAACCAGCATACCCGACCACACTACGGGTATTAACCTTATTCTTGAAGCCCTTGTAAACGAAAAGCATGGTGTGATTAAGAGTTTAAACGAAATTACTGCCGTTGGACACCGTGTGGCTCACGGTGGCGAATTTTTCACAAAGAGCAGTTTAATCGACGATTTCACCAAGAGTGAGATAGAGAAATGTATTGAACTTGCCCCCCTTCATAACCCTGCAAACCTTAAAGGTATTCTGTCGATGGAAAAATTACTACCTGGGGTTCCTCAGGTGGCTGTTTTTGATACATCGTTCCATCAAACCATGCCCAAGTATTCTTACCTCTACGCAATTCCTTACAGCTATTACGAAAAGTATAAAATACGTCGATACGGTTTTCATGGAACCAGCCATAAGTATGTAGCCCAAAAGGCTTGCCGTATCCTTGGTGTTGATTTTGAATCACAAAAGATTATTACCTGCCACCTGGGTAATGGCGCTTCGATTGCTGCCATAAAGAACGGTAAATCAGTTGACACCTCAATGGGATTCACCCCGGTTGAAGGGCTAATAATGGGAACCCGAAGCGGTGATGTTGATGCAGGGGTGCTGCTTTATCTTGCTGAGAAGGAGAACCTGAGCCTTAAAGAGGTTAACGATGTAATTAATAAAAAGAGCGGTGTATTTGGCATCTCAGGCCTCTCGTCCGATATGAGGGATTTGGAGAATGCTGCAGCCCAAGGCAATGAACGCGCCCAGTTGGCTCTCGATATGTACTACTACCGTGTTAAAAAGTATGTGGGCGCATACGCAGCTGCCATGGATGGTGTTGACCTGATTATTTTCACAGGTGGTATTGGCGAAAACGACCCTGTTCTCCGTGAAAAGGTTTCAACCGCTATCGATTTTATGGGTATCGATTTTGATGTTGAGGCTAACCGCGGTGTACGTGGTAAGGATAAGCTTTTAACCAAACCCAATTCAAGGGTCAAGGTTATGGTAATCACCACAAACGAGGAATTGGTTATTGCTACTGATACTGCAAACATTATTAATGAACTAAAAAAATAACACATAGGAGATTAAGCCATGAGAGTAGAAAAACTTGATCAGCTATTCGATATCCTTAGAAGCAAACCACGCAAACGCTTGGTAGCAGCCTACGCAAACGATCACCATACCATTGAGGCTGTTAGCATGGCTATCGATATGGGTATTGTGGAAGCCACACTGGTTGGCGATGAGCCAACCATTAAGAAGGTTTGTGGTGAGCACAATATCGACCCCTCAAAGTTCCGTATTGTTCAGGAAGCTGATGAGATGAAAGCCGCTCGCAAAGCTGTTGAACTAATTAATAAGGGTGAAGGCGATGTGCTTATGAAGGGCTTGGTAAGTACCGATAAGTATATGCGCGCCATTTTGGATAAGGAAAATGGTTTACTGCCCCCTAAGGCTGTTCTTAGCCATGTTACCGTTGTTCAGGTGCCAACTTACCACAAACTCTTAATTGTGGGCGATGTAGCTATTATCCCTGCACCCGATTTGAACCAAAAAATTGCCATTACCAACTACCTCATTCAAACCGCCCATTCGCTTGGCATTGAGATGCCCAAGGTTGCGCTTAACGCTGCTACTGAGCAAATGTCGGCTGGTATGCAGGCATGTGTTGATGCAGCCATCATCTCTAAAATGGCCGACCGTGGCCAGATAAAAGGCGCCTTAGTTGATGGCCCTCTGGCTTTAGATGTGGCTATCGATAAGGAATCGGCACAAATCAAGAAGGTTTCGGGCGAGGTTGCTGGTGATGCCGACTGTATCCTTTTCCCCAATATCGAGTCGGGTAATGTATTCTTCAAGGCCTGCACCAAACTTGCAAAAGGTGAACTTGGTGCTATGGTAATGGGCGCTAAGGTACCCTGCGTGTTAACCTCACGTGGCGATAGCGTTCAGTCAAAAATGTATTCCATTGCCTTGGCTGCAAACGCTGCAAAGTAACAATATTCAAAAACAAATAAAACTCGAAAACTAAGATGGAAGATTTCAAAATACTGGCCATTAATCCGGGTTCCACTTCAACAAAAATTGCTGTGTTCCGGAATAATAAAAATATTTTCCTGAAAAACATTAAGCACTCGGCCGACGATTTGGCAAAGTTTAAAACCATTGCCGACCAGTTTAGCTTCCGTAAGGAAATTATTCTTGAAGAGTTGAAACAGGCTGGTATTGATGTTAACAAAATATCGGCAGTAGTTGGTCGTGGTGGGTTGCTCAAACCCATTGAATCGGGGGTTTACGAGGTTAATGAGCAAATGAAAGCCGACCTACGCAACAGCATTATGGGTGAGCATGCCAGCAACCTTGGAGCGCTTATTGCCGACGATATTGCCCGTTCACTTCCATCGGCTAAGGCATACATTGCCGACCCCGTGGTGGTTGATGAAATGGAGGATGTTGCTCGAATTTCGGGTCACCCTCGTTTCAAACGGATTTCAATCTTCCATGCTTTAAATCAAAAGGCTATTGCCCGCCTGCATGCCAAAAGTATCGATAAAAAGTACGAGGAGCTAAACCTTGTTATTGCACATCTCGGAGGTGGCATTTCGGTTGGGGCTCACCGTCAGGGCAGGGTGATTGACGTTAACAATGCCCTCGATGGCGATGGACCATTCTCGCCAGAGCGTGCAG
>Ga0207433_10010084_pt1 | contig 14830 bp, 11 predicted proteins | sample YelNatPaOPGAMG01_FD_187559 | JGI IMG/M metagenome (GOLD analysis project Ga0207433, IMG submission 187559) | Hot spring thermophilic microbial communities from Obsidian Pool, Yellowstone National Park, USA - OP-RAMG-01 (SPAdes) (version 3) | ecosystem: Environmental > Aquatic > Thermal springs... | reverse complement strand
TCAATGTCTCTGTTGAAGAGCCAGAGATAAAATTCAATGATTTTATTGAAACATCATCAACCCAATATGTTGCTGTTCCGCCAGCAGGTATAAATTCAAGTGCTATCTGGTTTTTATCATACGGAACAAGATACATAAATCTTATTCTACGCCAGCCATCAGGATAATTTCTTGTATCTACGATACCCAAATAATTTTGTGGTTCGTAATATGTCTCATTTGTATTATTATATCTCTGAGCAATCCTTACATTAATCATACCTGATTCAGAATCCCAAGCAGAAACTTTAATCCAAGAAATAACCTCATATAATCTACCTGGTTCAGCAGAATAATACTGTGTTCTAATTTTATCAGGTGTAGTCTGTTTCCCAGAAAATTTTCCACTATGTTTGTACATACTATCAGTACTACCAACTATTTCCCAACCTGTTACATTACCTCTTTCAAACCCGGAATTAATTATTCCTATATTTTTTGTAGCAGGTTTAATTGTATCCAATGGTTCACTTACAAATGTTCCCCAGATAGGATACTGTTCTCCGTAATCAATATACATATTATATGCTGGCTTTAAATTAAATGCTGTAGGATTGGTATCATTATCAACAATTATCATCGCTATCTTATCAGTTACACTTGTACCAACATACATATTTGTCCGTTCAACAAACCCTGATTTCCGACAATTATCAATAATATATCGTAAATACTCAGATTGTTTCAGTTCATCTGTTATCCGCCAGCCGAATTCTGTAAGCCAAATATATCTATCATAATCCTGATTATCTTCAGAAATATATTTCAGATATTGTAATGTTGTCGGAAAATGCCATGTACTACTTGAGTATGAAGGATCTTCTGCATCACCAAATCCTTGAACATAATAATGAAAATTTATTCTATCAAAATATCCTTTACAACCTAATTGATACAATTCATCTAAATGATGATATGCACCATACCAGATACCATCTATAACAACTAACAGATTTGGATTAAATTGTTTAACTGCATTATAACCTGATTTCAATATATTCGCATAAAACCATGAAGGGTCACGTTGGTCTGTCCCATAAACAGGAGGCCGATTCTGTAACCATTCACCAGTAGGTTCTTGATTACATATTTCTACTGCTTCTACAACACCTGAACTTATACTTTCACAGTAAGATAATAAATCTGTTATAAATTCAGCAAATTTATCAGCAGGATACGCTAACTTTTTCTCCCAATCATTTCTTACCCAATTTGGTGAATCATAAACACATAATGATACTTTTGCACCTAAAATATTAGCATTAGTTAATGCTGCTCTCAGTGAATTAGGCCAATTATAGTGATTATCTGTTAATTCGCAATCATACCAATTCACTAACACACGATATCTATCAATATGCGCTTCTTTAAATTTCTGACAGGTTGTTAAAGGCCAGTTCCAGTTATTTACACCATAAGGATTAAGAAAATATGATGTCGTCCCACTTGATAAATTAATAATAAATAATGCTGTGGTAGAATACGGACTACTTGAACTTAAATTATCCCATGTCTGAACTTTCCAATAATAAGTTACACTTATTTTTAAGTTAGGACCAATATATTTGGTAAAAGAAGCAGAACTAACTACAATATCTGTATCCCATACATTACCAATATTGTTATCTATATCCGATGTAATACTTGCAACAATTAACCTGTATGCTGATTGCGTATCATTTAAATCAGGATCAGAAAATGTCCAAGAAAACTCAGGTTTAAAATTCAGTATATTGGTCGGATTAATCATACCGTCACATTTCAGGTCTATAGGAGCGTTAGGAGGATTATTTATTTGGGGATAAATGAGAGGTTCAAAAAAAGATATTAATAAAATAAATAAAATTAGTTTTATTAACATTTAATTTTACATAATTTTTTATTAAAAATCTATTCAAGTATAACAGTAAATTTACCTATCCCTTTCTCCTTCGGTGATTCGTATATATATAAATAGATTCCGCTGATAACAGTGTTACCATGTTCTGTTTTGCCATCCCAAGTGATTTCATTTCGTGATATATTTTTTAACTCTTTTACCAATTCACCACTAAGTGAATATATTTTTATTGTTGTTTGTCCTGGAACAATTCCGTCACCAAAAAATGTTAATAATCCTTTTTTAGGATTATATGGGTTCGGTTTAACTAATACGCAGGTTGCTGTTAGATGAACAGTAATCGTTTCGTTCCCACCATTTGAAGTAATAGTAATATTACCAGTGTATTCCCCTTCCTTCATCCCGAGAACATTGTTATCAACAGTAACTGTAATAGAAATCGTTTCTGGTGACGGTATTCCTTTAACAGAAAAACTTGGTGGGTCAATTGTTATCCAGTCCTGGTCCGTTATCAGTGTTCCTGTAAGTGTTCCTCCACCTGCATTTTCTATATCAAAACTAAGTGACGCTGTCTGCCCATAATCAACTGCACCAAAATCAAGTGTTTTTGTGCTTACAAGAATATAAGGACCACCCCAGGACCTAACAAATGATGCAACAGATGAATACGGTCCTTGTAAATCATAATTATCCCAAGTCATGACCTTCCAGTAATATGTTGAACCAGGAAGTAATGACGAACCAGTATACATAACAGTATTTGAAGCAGAATTAGTTTTGTTTGTATCCCACATGTTACCATTATTGTTATTGATATTAGTAAGTGAATTAGCAACAAGTAATCTATATGCTGCCTGCATATTTCCTGTATCAGGGTCATTAAATTTCCAACCTAAAATCGGATTTAAATTACTCACATTTTTCGGATTTGTTTGACCATCACAGGTTAGGTTAGTAGGCTCTGTTGGCGGATTATTACTACCACCTTGTGGTACACAGGTTATATTTACTTGTCCCTGAGTAAGACCAGAAGAAGTCGCTGTTATAGTAGCAGTTCCTGTGGAAGTACTTGTCCTGAATATTATCCTCGCTATTCCGCCTGAAACAGTTACCGGATTCGTCCCAATAAGTGTTCCTGGACCCGTTTTTGTAAATGTTATTGAAGCATTAGAATTTGTAACAAGATTATCATTTGCATCATAAACACCTGCTGTAACTGTTGATGTTTTAATACCATCTGCTACTACTGATGTTGGGTTCGCTGAACATAATATTTTTACTGCTGGTCCGGGTGCAACAGTATGTATTGTTATCTGGAATGCACCTGTTATACTCTGTGACGGTTTAACATCAACCATTTTTTTCGTTGAATCATAATACCATCCTTCACTCGCTGCATCCAGTTCAGATGTACTGTTATATTTAGTAAGAACATTTGTGCCATCTCTCCTCACTTCAACTGGTGCACTATTAACATTATGGACATTTAACCTATAATATCTACTCGTTGGCATCCCTGTGTAAGAACCTGTTCGTGCACCAATATTAATTGTAATCGGGCTACCATCAATACATTCAAAAGTTGTTTTCGCATAACTACCTGTTAAATAATTTAGTGTTGAACCATCATCTTCATAAAGTGTAAATGAGGATGTGCCATAAGGATATATATCAAGTGTTATACGGTTATTAGGAATCTGACGCATATAATCTCGGTCATCAATCATAGGTATAATAGCACCACCTTTAACGAAAACAGGAATTACATCAACAGGCGCTGATACATTAACAACTCCAGGATTAGTATATTTTGTTGTTCCATCCCAGTAATTTATCCATTGACTGACTCCTTGTGGAAAATAAACATTTCTTGATGTTGCTCCTGCTGTTACCACAGGACATACCAATAACCAGTCACCAAACATATATTGAGGCATAACCTGTTGTCCACTAACTGTCGTTGTCGGACGTCCACCAATCTGTTCACAATTAGTATCATCAGGAAACTCCATCAGCATCGGTCTCATTATTGGTGTTCCATTCTGTGTTGATTCGTAAGCATAAGTATAAATATACGGGAATAATCGATAATGTAATTTGGTATATTTCTTCATCACATCCTGCATTGATGCTGAATAATACCACGGAGCACGATTACCACCTGTGTAATCATTTATAACATGAAACGGTAGAAAATTTGACCATTCACATACCCATCTCTGGAATAATTCGTCATTAGGTCGTGTCCCATCACAACCACCGGAATCACTTGTCCAGAACGAGAATCCTGTCCATGCCATACTTAATCCTGCTCTGAGTGTATTATCCATACCTGCCTTACCCCATTGGGATGCGTCACCAAAAGTGCTACCATTATCACCAGCCCATAATACTGGTGTTCGTTGGCCACCAGCATAACTGTTCCTGTGAAATACGAACCCTCTACCATTATTCCATTCTTTCGTTTTCTCCCATACTGTTCTGTTGTATATTAACCCATACGAATTGTGAATCTCTCTCCCATTATAAGTATAAACTCCTTCTCCCATAAGGAATCCAGTATCATCAGGTGTATATTCACCATCATCTGTTTTAAAACAATCAAGAGGCGGGTTCAAAGTTGACCCACCTGAATCTTTAACATTCATTATCTGTTTATACCATGTTCTCGCTGCTGATTTAAAACAATCTATATATCCACCGGTTCCAATCCATAGTGAGACCTGATATACACCGCCACTGTTGTTTCTCCCAAAATATCCGTTATTGGAACCAGTAGTATAGTTGGATATTCCTGAGACAACAAGTGGTACCTGCCAAACCCATAACTTGAAATTGGAATTATGTGCTGTATTAACATTATTCTGACCATCATTACTGAACTGAAAACTGCCACATGCAGTATACCAACCAGCATCAATTCCAATCATATCACCGGGTATACCACTATTACGCCAGTTTGAGGCAGCACTGGAAACAGAATCTGCTCCTATTATTAATCCTAACCCGAAAACCCAATCAGGAGGTAACTCCGGTCTTCCTGTTAATTCTGTATATCTATCAAGAATTGTTTTGTAACACTTAGAATCATTTCCACCGTAAATAAAATAATAATCTAATTCACCTGACTGTGATTCAAACGAATATCTGGTAGTTGCTTCTGTTCCGAATCTGTAATATATATGACCCATATTATGAAAAAATATACCATACCTTTTATTACTGATAAACCACGGGACATTTGCATAAGAAGGACGATAATCCTCGCATTGCGAATCTGTAGCCCATATCTCCATAGTATATCCACGATAACTCATTATACCATTATTATTATCAGGTGCATACTGTTCACCTAATCCATAAAATTGTTCATTAGCAGGCATATCTTTACCACAATAGACCAGACCCGTGTTTTCCCAACCCATACGATTTGTATCATTATCTTTATTAATGAGATTCATACTCTTATCATAAAACGATACTATTAACGGTGACTTGTTAACACGAACAATAAGTTTAGATGTTTCTATCTGATAATAAGTTCCACCATCAGTAAAATTATATGATACATTTGGCCAGTCATATTTTACTACCATATAAGGTTCTTCACCAAACCTTGTCTGAAAATTACCGTCTACAGCTAATCGTACTCGTATCATATCTTCTGTGCATACTGTAATCTTAACTTTAGGTGTCCCGCAGTTAAATGTAATAGTGCTCCCTGTTTGCTGATAAGATGCTATGTTCCCAATATAATAAGAAGGTGCCGAGTATAATCCTATCACTGCTACTACAAATATTACACATAAACATAAACTTAATAAAATATTCTTGGTATAGGTCATTTTATTCCCTCATTTAAATAAAATAATCTTTAAATTTTTGAAATAGATTATTATTAATCCTATATTTTATTTATAACATAAAAACTCGTATTTGTCAACCCTTTTTATTTTTTTATTTCAATTAAAAGTTTGCCTATCAAAACTATATATAAAAAAATAGTAGGATGAAAGACTATAAGCCGAATTCTGTATCCCGATATATTTATCGGGACGAAGACCATTTCTCTTATTCCAGTATTACTACTGGAATTAAAGCGACCATAATAGATTTTTAAGTCTATTTAGTCTTGCTCCCGGGTAAGGATTTAGCCGTTTCACTTCTTTCTTAACGAAAGAATTCATCCTGATATAAGTATCAGGATGCTTAAGTTCTCACGAACTTAAGCGTCACTGTTCGCACCTCTACTCCTAAAATATTTTAAGAGTGATGGGTATTACCCACTACCTTTTTATTCTGAATTCTAATAAAATTCAGAATAGAGAGTTCGGACTTTCCTGCCCAATTTAAATAATCGGACCGGTCTTCTATCTTCCTTCCTACTATTTTTATTAAAAATTACTAATTCTATCTAAAAACTTATTAAAAATATTTATTCAATATCCCTGCAAATTTATTGCAATATTAGCTAATTTATCAGCAACTTTATTTTTATTTCTGGGTATATAGTTATACTTTATTGACGAAAATTCTTTTTCTATTTCTTTTATCTGTAACAATAAATCACGTAAAACATTATCTTTAGTTCTATAAATACCGTTTATCTGGTTCACAACTAATTCTGAATCAAGGTTTATTATCCCGTTTGATATCTTCATCTTTTTTAATTCTTTTAATGCACGTATAACAGCAATATATTCTGCGACATTATTTGTTTTCAGTCCAATGTATTCTTTTATCTCCTTTATAACATTATTTTTGTCATCCTGTATAGAAACACCTATACCTGACGGCCCAGGATTACCTCTTGATGCACCATCAACATAACATACAACAAATCTGTTTTTCATTATTCATTTATCGAAATCGACTCAATTTTTTTCAGATATTCTTTTCATTAATATGTTCAGTATTTATATTTTCAATATAAAGTATCCTTGAACAATTTTCACAATAAACTAATTCATATATCTGAGTTGCAGTAATAACTTTTGTAACTTCATTAATAACTTGTGGGGGCAATTTTATATGGCAACTACTGCATGCACCATCTGTAATTAATGATAAAGCAATACCATCTCTACTTTCTCTTATGTGTTCATATTTCTTCAATATATTCGGTGAAATCTTCTTTATAAAATCTTCTCTCTTCTGTTTCTTTATCGACAATTCTTTTTCAAGTTCAACCCTTTTATTTTCAAGATCCTTGATTGCTTCATTATTACTTGATTCAATTTTTAATAATTCTTTCTCCAAATTTTTTATTTCTAAATTACTATTATCAATTTTATCTAATAATAATAATATTTCGCTTTCCGTTTTATCTTTTATCTCTTCGCATTTTTTTATCTCTAATAATAATGCGTTGTATTGTTCATTCGTTTTTACTGAATTTAATTCTATCTTATATTTTTTTATTTCATCTTCTTTCGCTTTCAGTTCTAATTCAAATTTTTTTAATTCTAATTGTAACTGTTTTATTTCATTCTTGTTTTTTTCGTAATTTGCTTTTGATTCATTAATTGTATTTTTTATCTGTTCTATTTTTACTGGTATTGAATCATATTCTTCTGTTAATTTATCTAAATCAAAATCTATATTCTGTAATTGTATTAGTAATGAAATTTGTTCATTCAATTTTGTTTTTTCCCTTTTTCACTATTTATTAAATATAAATATTAATTTTCTAAGTATGGGCGTAATTGGATTTGAACCAATGACCTTCCCGATGTGAACGGGACGCTCTAATCCACTGAGCTATACACCCATTTATAGATCTTTTAATAATATAAACTATTTTAAAAATTATAACAATGGGACCTGAGGGACTCGAACCCCCGACCAATTGGTTATGAGCCAACCGCTCTACCGACTGAGCTAAGGTCCCTTCTATTTATATATAAACGATATATATTCACCAAAATTATCAATTTAATAAAGTCACCATATATAAATGGTAAAATACCACAAACCATAGTCTGTTTAATAGAATAGTGCATAACAATTGATAATTGAATAGCACCACAAATAAGTATTACTATCATTCCTAACATAAAAACAAAAAATGTTTTCAAATAACTTTTGCAAACATTTTTTACTGAAAGCAATTTACCAACAATATAAGCACTGAAAACAAATCCGAAAATATAACCTCCTGTCGGACCAATTAATCTACTAACCCCTGAATATCCTTGACTAAACACTGGTAATCCTGATACTCCGAGACCAATATAACTTAATTGAGAAATTGTGCCAGCACCTGCACCTAAAATAGCACCTGATAGTAAAACAAAAAAATTCTGTAAGGTTATCGGCACAGGTGTAAATGGTAACGGTATATAAATATGAGAACCGACAGCGGTCAATAAACTGAATAATATTATTCGTGAAATACCTAACCAAATACCTGTTTTGTCATAACTTAAAATTATTTCTTTTTTCATTCCCATTCTTCTTCTGATTCGAATTTATTATCACCTATTTCTTCTTTAATTGTCTTGTATCTGTCTAACAAACACTTGTCAATCTGTTCTTTTAAGTTCTTTCTAAATACAACCTCCTTCACCCATTTTCCTGTTTCTGGATTCTGTTTTGAAGGCCAGGATATCCAAAGTTTTTTTTGGGTTTCAAAAATATTACATTCTATTTCAATTTGGTTATTAAACCTAACAGATGCAAATGCTTTCAAAGATGACTTCACTTTGTTAATATTAAATTTACTTATTTCCCATTCAATTTCATTTTTACCATCTAATTTGTTTATCAAAATTCCTTTCATTATTGATTCCTTAATTTTATTATTTAATTCTTCTGATAATATTTTTATTTTAGGATACACTTTACCTCGTTTTGTCTCATATTCAGGATATTTTAAAACAAACTTACCATTTTCGTTGACTACTTTAATATCCTTTATCTTTATCTTATCATTAAGAGTAACTTCTGCTATAATTTGATTATCAACTACTTTTGAACTCATTTTAGTTACAAAAATATCTTTATTTTGAGCATATATATCGCTTATAATCAAACAAACTATTAATATTATTTTTTTCATATTTAAAATTGTCTCCAGTTAAAAATTATCTCAAATCTCTAAATGTTATTAATTGAATATTTTTTTCTCTTAAATAATTCTTAAGTTCTGAAGAACAACAAGAAAGCAGTTCATACTCACGCCATAATTCACCATATCCGGGATGCGTCATCAGTTCAGCATTATTGAATTCTTCATCAATATTACCCCAATACCATCCTTCAATAAAATGTTCTGTTGACACAATATCGTTCTGTTTCAAAATATTATATAAATAGTTATATTCTTCTATTGAATTGTAAAATTTTTTAAATAATCTTATCGCTCTGATATTATACTCTTTAGCAATCCTGCATAATATTAAAAATACATCTTTAATTAAATGTGTTTGATGATGGCTTGTTATATGGTCTAATATCAAACCTGTTGATTTAAAAATCTCAATCTGTCTTTTTATCTCTTTCTCCACTTCATCTAATGGTGGCGGTGTCATACTCCATCCAATAATTTTACCTACACTATGGTCAATATTAAAAAATGTATCAAGGTCTAAATGTAATCCTATTTCAAGTCTCGGATTCTCCTTTGCAAGATATATTGCTTCTTTAAATCCTTCCCGAGTAACAAATAGACTTGTGCTTGTAACAACGCCATTTTTATGTGCATCAATAATCCCACGATTAATTTTAGAATTAAATCCGAAATCATCTGCGGTCACAATCAATCTTTTCATAAATATTTTTTTTCTATAAGTTTCTCAGCAATCTGAACCGCATTCAATGCTGCTCCTTTTAATAAATTATCTGAAACAATCCACATTACAATTCCATTTTCTATTGATAAGTCCTGACGTATTCTTCCAACATATGTTATCTGTTGAAATGCACAATCAACTGGTGTCGGATATCTATTAAATATATCTGATGACTGTATATCGTCAATAACCTTTATTCCTTCTGTTTTATTTAATAATTCTTTTACTTTTTCTATACTTAATTTTTGTTCTGTCTCAATCCATACTGATTCAGAATGTGAACGGAATACAGGGACCCTCACACATGTTGCCGATATCATTATACTATTATCATTAAGTATCTTACGGGTTTCATTAACCATTTTCATCTCTTCTTTAGTATACAAATTTTCAAGAAAAATATCAATCTGTGGTATTAAATTAAAACCAATTTGATAAAAAATTGCTGGATTCTTTAGTGTTTTATTATCAGATAACTTATAATCTTTTTGTTCACAATTAAATATCACTTCCTTTTTTTCTATCTGTTTAAGTATCTCTCCTGTCTCGTATCGTAATTGTTCCATAGCACGCGCACCAGCACCTGAAACTGACTGATAAGTAGAAACTATTATACGCTTAATTCTTGAAATTTTATGTATCACACCTAATACAACGACCATCTGAATTGTAGAACAATTTGGATTAGATATCAATAATTTCCTTGGACTAAGTACATCCGAATTTACTTCTGGAACAACCAATGGTATTTCCGGATCCATACGCCATGCACTTGAATTATCTATTACAAAAACACCTTCTGCAGTAAATTTAGGTGCATATTCTTTTGAAATAGAAGCACCTGCTGAAAACAGAGCTAAATCGATAGAATATTTAGATTTAATACCAGTAAATTTAGATAGATCTTTTACTTCTATTTCGTTATCTCTAAATTTCAATTTACGGCCAGCGGATCGCGCTGAGGCAAGATAAAAAATATTATTCACAGGAAAATTGCGGAGTTCTAACATCCGTATCATTTCCTGTCCTACTGCACCAGTTGCACCAACAATAGCAATATTATATTTTTTCATATTTTTTTTCTCACAGATTTTTTGCTATCCAATCACCAACTTCCTCTGTCGTCATTCCCATTTTACCTGCATCCATTGACTTTATTTTCCCTGTAGAGATAAGTTTACGAATCGCATTATCAATCATATTCGCAACTTTCTCTTCACCTAACATATACATCATCATTGCACCTGCTGAAATTGTTGCTATCGGATTAATAACATTCTTATTTTTATATTTTGGTGCTGACCCGTGTATCGGTTCAAACATTGATACACCCTCCGGATTAATATTAGCACCTGCGGCAACACCTAACCCACCCTGTATAACAGCACCTAAATCAGTTATAATATCTCCAAACATATTACAAGTGACAATCACATCAAATTTTTCTGGATTTTTTATCATCCACATACAGCATGCATCAACATACGCATGATCTTTTTCAATATCAGTATATTCTTCACCTAATTTAAGAAATACTCTTTGCCATAAATCATGTCCATAAACTAAAACATTTGATTTATCAACAAGTGTAAGTTTCTTTTTTTTATTTCTTTTTCTACAATATTCAAAAGCATATCTTATACAGCGTTCGACACCTTTATATGTATTAATATCCTCCTGTATTGCAATTTCATCAACAGTGTCTTTTTTAAAAATTCCTCCGATACCAGCATATAATCCTTCTGTATTCTCTCTTATCACAACAAAATCTATATCTTCCGGACCTTTATTCTTAATAGGTGTTTCTACGCCCGGATAAAGTATTACTGGTCTTAAATTTATATATTGGTCAAGTTTAAATCTTATTTTCAACAATAATTCTTTTTCAAGTATACCCGGCTTCACATCAGGATGTCCAACTGCACCCAAATAAATAGCATCTAATTTTTTAAACTCTTCGATTGCCGAATCTGGCAGAATTTCACCTGTTTTCAAATATCGTTCTCCAGAAAAATCATAATATATAAACTCATATTTAACTTTATTTATATCACATGCTGATTTTATTACTTTTACTCCTTCACGGATAATTTCTGGACCAACACCATCTCCTGGAATAACTCCGATTTTGTACATTTTAATATCCATTCCTTTCTAATTTTTATATAAATGTTTCCTTTTCACGTATTTTGAAATTAACAAAATCACGGATGCGTTCTCTATCAATAGCAGTTAAATGTATAAATTTTAATCCATAAATACTTATATTCTCTTTATCTGTTTTCCAGACAGCCTCAACTTTACCTGTAACGGATAAACCTGTTCTTGCCATATATTCTCGTTTTCGTAATATAAAACTTATTGTTATTTTATCAGCAATATTCAATTTAATATTTGTCTCTAATCTTACTCCACCTACACTCATATCTATTATTCTTCCTTTACCTATAAATTGGTTATTTTCATAATTTAAAATTGTAGTATCAATATCAGTTTCAACCCGCACTGATTTTCTTTTCTCAGTCATTCTACTTATCTCCTGTGAGTTTTTAAATATTGGATTAAACCGCCTGCATCAATTATTTTTTTCATAAAAATTGGAAAAGGAACAATATCATAAAATTCTTTTTTTGTTATATTTTCTATTTTACCGTTATCAAAATCTATTTTAAGTTCATCATCAAAACTAATTTTTTCTGTTGCATATTTCAACTCAACTATAGGTAATCCAATATTTATCGAATTACGAAAAAATATACGAGCAAACGATTCTGCTATTATACACTTTATACCTGATGCCTTAATAGAAACAGCTGCATGTTCTCTTGAAGATCCGCATCCGAAATTATCACCTGCTACAATAATATTTCTTCCTTGATTAACCTTTTCAATGAAATTTTTGTCCAAACCAGAAAAACAATATTTACCTAATAATTCTGGATCAGAAATATTCAAGTATTTTGCTGGTATTATTTCATCAGTATTAACATTATTACCATACTTTATTACTTTACCTTCAATTTTCATAAATCTCACCCTAAATTATATTATTCAGGTTCAGTTATATAACCTGAAATAGCACTTGCTGCTGCAACAGCTGGATTCGCAAGATATATCTCACTTTCAAGATGTCCCATGCGTCCAACAAAATTCCTATTTGTTGTTGCAATACATTTCTCACCTTTAGCAAGTATTCCCAAATGACCACCTAAACATGGACCGCATGTTGGTGGACAAATAATTCCACCTGAATTAATAAATATATCAATTAATCCTTCCTTCAATGCCTGTTTATATATTGTAGGAGTAGCAGGGAAAATTAATAATCTTACATTAGAATTAACTTTCCTTCCTTTTAAAACTTTACTCGCAATTCGTAAATCTTCTAATCTTCCGTTTGTACATGAACCAATCACTACTTGGTCTACCCAAATCTTCTTTCTCAATTTATTTACAGATGTTATATTAGAAGGTAAATGTGGTAATGCTACTATCGGCTCAATTTCGTTACAGTTAATTTCAATAATTTTACTATATTCAGCATCTTTATCACTTTTTAAATCAGCCCATAATTGTTTATCAATAACATTTTTTTTATTTTTTATTTGCATAATATAGTTAAAAGTTATTTCATCTGGCTCAATTATTCCACTCTTTGCACCTGATTCTATTGCCATATTACAGATTGTGAATCTATCTGCTATTGATAACCTTTGTATAACTTCACCTGTGAATTCCATTGATTTATAATTTGCACCATTCACACCGATTTTTCCTATCGTATACAGTATTAAATCTTTACCGTAAACCCACTTATTAAGTTTACCATAATATATAAACTTTATTGACTCTGGAACTCTTAGCCATATTTTACCTGTAGCCCATACACAAGCTAAATCAGTTGACCCGACACCAGTAGAAAAGCAACCTAAAGCACCATATGTACAAGTATGAGAATCGGCACCTATAACCACATAACCTGGCAGAATAAGTCCCTGTTCTGGTAACAATGCATGCTCTATTCCAGCAGTAGCACCATCAAAAAAATATTTTAAATTATTCTTTTTCGCAAATTCACGTACCATTTTACACTGTTCTGCTGACGCTATATCCTTATTAGGAACAAAATGATCAAGAACAATAACAATTTTATTTCTGTTAAATATTTTTTTATTCAGTAATTTGAACTGATTTATTGTTAAGGGTGATGTAATATCATTACTTAAAGCAATATCAACATCAGATTCAACAAATTCGCCAGGATTAACTTCCTTTTTACGACAATGTTTAGCAATTATTTTTTCTGTTATTGTTTGTTTAACCATAATATTATTTATACTGAGTAACTCAATTTTTGTGATAATTTACTTGTTGCAATAATTTTATTTAACACATTCAAATATGATTTTATACTCGCTTCAATTATATCAGTTGATGTTCCTCTACCTGTAAATGATACTCCTCTATAATCAACTTTAATACTGACTTCACCTTGTGCATCTTTACCACTTGAAATTGATTTTATAGAATAATCAATAAGTTTAGGTGTTATATGCCATTTCAATTTCGTTTTAATAATTTTATCAATAGCACGATAGGCAGCATCAACAGGTCCGTCACCATAACTTGCATCAAGTAAAATCTCTTCTTTACCTTTATTTTTATATAAAAGTTTAATTGTTGCCGTCGGTAATATTCCGCTACCCGAAGTGATATGAAAATAATTAAGTACGAATTTCTCTTCTAATGTACTAAATTTTTCATCAACAAGTGCGATTAAATCTTCGTCATAAACCTCTTTTTTCTTATCAGCAAGTGCAATGAAATCATTATAAATATTTTCAAAATCTTTATCTTCTATTTTGTAACCAAGTTGACTAAGTTTATGTCTTAATGCATGTCTTCCTGAACGTGCAGTAAGAATAATTTTTGATTCTTTTATTCCGACTATTTTCGGGTCAATTATTTCATATGTAATTCTTTTTTTCAATACACCATCCTGATGAATTCCTGATGAATGTGCAAATGCATTAGCACCTACTATTGCCTTATTCGGTTGCACCACAATACCTGTTAATTTTGAAACCAATCTACTTGTAGGATATATCTCTTTTGTGTTTATATTTGTTACCGCATTAAAAAGTTTTTTATGAACATA
>Ga0207433_10010058_pt1 | contig 14855 bp, 11 predicted proteins | sample YelNatPaOPGAMG01_FD_187559 | JGI IMG/M metagenome (GOLD analysis project Ga0207433, IMG submission 187559) | Hot spring thermophilic microbial communities from Obsidian Pool, Yellowstone National Park, USA - OP-RAMG-01 (SPAdes) (version 3) | ecosystem: Environmental > Aquatic > Thermal springs... | reverse complement strand
CTCAGCCCGATGAGGAAGCCATGCGTATTGGTGAACACATTGCCCAGCTGGTTGATGATGGATCAACCATTCAACTTGGCATAGGTGAAATACCCAATGCTGCTGCCCTATCGTTAAGGAATAAAAAAGATCTTGGTGTGCATACCGAGATGATGGTTGACTCAATGATGGAACTTTACGAGTTAGGAGTTATTACCAATAAAAAGAAATCCATACATAATGGTAAGTTCATTTGCACATTTGCCATGGGTTCCGAAAAGCTATACCGTTGGCTCGACAACAACCCTTCGGTTGAGTTCCTGAGAGGACGATATGTTAACGATCCGTGTGTTATTAGGCAAAATTCAAAAATGGTATCAATTAACACCTGCATTATGGTGGATTTTACTGGACAGGTTGCCAGCGAATCGATAGGCATTAACCAGTACTCGGGAACAGGCGGACAAACCGATACCGCCGAAGGTGCAATTGAAGGGTTAGATGGGCTCGGAAAATCAATTATTGCTTGCCGATCTACCGCACGAAATGGTGAAATATCGACCATAGTGCCAGTATTGCCTGAAGGTACAGCAGTAACACTTCACCGTAGCCACACCGATTACATTGTTACCGAATGGGGGTATGCAAGGTTAACCGGATTAACGGTAAAAGAACGAACCAAAGCTCTTATCTCAATTGCCAATCCCAAGTTCCGCGATGAACTAACCGAAAAGGCAAAACAAATGGGGTACATTTAATCAAATACCAACTATGATTCCAGTACGAATAAAATCAACAGGTATATACGCTCCCGGTAAGGCTATCGACAATCAGGAACTGAAAGAACTTGCCAAAATCGATTTTGATGCCGAAAAAACTGAGCAAAAAATTGGGATATACAAGCGGCATATAGCTCACCTACGAGGAATAGATGAAACTACTGCCGATTTTGCCACAAAGGCTGCACTAAACGCAATTGCCGAGGCAAAAATTAGCGCCGATGAAATCGGGCTAATAATTGTGGCAACCGACACCCCCGAGTATATATCACCAGCAACGGCAATAGTTGTTCAGGGAAGAGTCCAAGGGAAAGAGTGTTGGTCAACCGCTTTTGATATAAATGCTTCGTGTGCCAGCTTTACCATAGCCCTTGACACAGCTGCAAAAGTGCTTAACAGCTCGCCCAACATTAAGTATGCCCTAGTGGTTGGCGTATACAATATGCCCGCATTTGTCCGACCCGACGATTCTTTTGGTTATTCAATCTTTGCCGATGGAGCAGGTGCATTCATTCTGGAAAAGGCTATAACCGGCCAATCGGGCTATATTGCAGGTCAACACCTGGCCGATGGCACACAATGGGACTTCATAGGTATCTACGCGGGTGGCAGCCGAAACCCAATTACCCATCAGAAAATTGAAGCCAAGGAGTATGGACTGCAAAACCTCAAGCCTCTTCCGGGCGACAGGAATGTTAGGCTTTGGCCTATGGTTGCCAATAAACTACTGACCGACAATAACCTAACGGCAAGCCAGATTGACCACTACATATTCACCCAGATCAATAGGTCAGTTATTGTGAAGGTGATGGAAGAACTAGGCCAACCCATGGAAAGAACCACCTGTGTTATGGATCGATACGGCTATACCGGATCGGGCTGTGTGCCCATGGCATTTCACCACGCCATTGCCGAAGGCAAAGTAAAAAGAGGCGATAGGATTGTGTTTATTGCTTCGGGTGCAGGCTTGGCAGTGGGAAGTAACTTGTTTATCTACTAAACCTGAATTTGCTGTTGAAAATGAACACTCATGTTGGAATAGTTGGAACAGGAATATATATCCCTGAGGGAAGAATGACTGCACGTCAGATAGCGGAAGCAACTGGCGGGGTATGGAGCGAGCAAGCAGTGATTGAGAAGTTAGGTATAAAATCGATTGTTGTTCCCGGCCCCGATGATGGAACGCAGGAAATGGGCGTTAAAGCGGCTAAGGATGCCTTGGCAAATACAGGGGTCGATCCCGAATCGATTGATCTTATTCTTTGCATTGGCGAAGAATGGAAGGAGTATCCCTTAACCACATCGGGCATTTACATTCAGGAGCAAATAGGAGCAAAGAATGCTTGGGCCATCGATGTGCAGCAACGCTGTGGAACAACAGTAGCAGCAATGAAAATTGCCAAGGACATGATGCTAGCCGATGAGGATATAAAAACGGTTTTGATTGTTGGTGGATATCGCAATGGCGATTTCATTGACTTTAAGGATCCCGCTGTATCGTTTATGTACAACCTATCGGCAGGCGCAGGAGCACTCATCATGAAACGCAACCTGGGAAGTAATGTTTTGCTGGGCACGCATATCATGACTGACGGATCGCTTGCCCGCGATGTTGGCGTGGAGTTTGGAGGAACCTGCAAACCCATTACTGCCGAAAACGCACATTTTGCCTACAAGTCGCTAAAGGTTTTCGATGAAAAGCACATGAAGGAAAGGCTTAATGAGGTATCGATGAGCAACTGGATGCATTGCATCGATATGGCTTTTAAAAAGTCAGGGGTAGATAAGGATAAACTCGGGTACCTGGCTTGCCTCCATTTTAAAAGGTCGATGTATGAGTACATGGTGCAACAACTGGGTTTAAGCATGGATCAAACCATATACCTTGAAGAGTATGGCCATATGGGGCAAATCGATCAAATCCTATCGCTTCACCTTGCACTAAAATCAGGAAAAATCATGAAAGGGACAATAATATCAATGATAGCAGCAGGAATTGGTTATGCCTGGGGTGCCAACGTGATCCGCTGGGGCTAATTGGTCGAACAACCACTTCCGAATGTTATCTATTTGTTTATCTGATACTTTAATTTGTTATTTGAGAAATTTAAATCAAATGTCAACCCTGCTTATTTTAATGCAATGTTGACCTTATAGTTTGAGTTTTTGTTACTTGGTAGCATAAATAAACTGAACCTAAATCAAAGTCAAACACTAAATCTTACGAAAATGAAAAAGTTACTATTTTTAGCCATGATGCTTTCAGTAGCCTTTGTGGCTTGCGAAAAAAGTGAAGATGATGATTCAACCGATCCTCAAAAAATAGGGATTGTTGGTGAATGGTACTCATCGGGTACAAATGTTGCACCATTACTTGCATACTTAGGCATTGACTCAATTTATGCTAAGTTCAACAAGGATAAAACCTACCTGGTTGAATCTTTTAAAGATGGAGCCAAAACCACGCTAACCGGCACCTATGTTCAAACCAAATCGGGTGTAGGGAACATTTGGAACATTACCTTGAATCAGAATTCTCCAACGTCTCTTACCAGTGTTGGAATTTTTGAGATAGATGCCACCAAGAATCCCTACACCATGAACTATGAGGTAGCTCAAACCGAGCCTCAAATTGCAGGGGTAACTCCTCCCACCGCGCAGGGTGGTTTTGGAAGCACCAGCGGTGGTGCATACGGAGCTACTAACGTTCAGAAGTACATAAAACTAGTTCGCTAAAACTTTTATCAAGGGGACTTGCTAAACATGCAAGTCCCTTTTTTATTTTTAAAACCATTGAACTACCAGGTGTCCATGAAAAAAAGATTTGTTGGTTTTGTGCTCTACATGCTGATGGCATGGGGCATTCAGGGACAAGTGCCCACCAATCAGTATTTCTCAAAGGAAATTCCTGAAAAGGCCGATAAGGAGTTGCAGTTTTTTGCCTTCTTTATCAATCAGGGAGTGGCTTCCAACATGTACGCAAAGAGCGAATTCCTAAAAGGGCAGGTGGTAGGGCGCTTATTTGGCAGCAACACAACCACCACCAGCGATTCGCTTACATCAAAATATTTTGAGCAAAGGCTAATACCCTTTTTCATCTATCAGCCTAAACTGTTTAACGGTAAAGCATTGCTACGTGCCTCATTTGAAATAGACTGGACGTGGGGCGATGCTGCCTATGGTGTTGGTGGTAATCTGGGTTCGGGCATTTCGGCCGACCAGGTTAACCTTCAAACCCAGAACATCGAAATAGAACTTAATCCGTCGAAGGGTTGGTTTATTAACCTTGGTTTACAGCGCCTTTTCGACACTCCATACAACCCATACCGAACGGTATTCGATAAAATGACCACTACCGGTTATCGTCTTGCATACTGGGGAACCGATGGCGTTGGAATTTCTGTAAGAAAAGATTGGGACTTTTCAAGAATAAAAGCTGGATACTATCAACTTTACGAAAATGCCACAGAGCAGGACGATGATGTTTCGTTGTTTGAACTTACCGGCGAAAAGGATATTAGCCGTGCCTGGAAATGGGGGTTATCGGCATACTGGCTTCGCGACAGGGCAGCAGGCAAAGGAGGCGTTTCCATTCTGGGACAAGGATTAAATTCACTTCTCTCTTCCTATAACGGCACCTACTTCTTCCGCTACGGCGATGTACCCTATAAAGCCGATATATACTGGTTGGGCACATTTTTTGGCCGTAACACCGAGCATTGGCTCGACCCATGGATGGTTACCGGATTTTTGAATGTCAACCTTGGTAAAGCAGATACCCTTCTGAATAAAACCATTTCGCAAAGCCAATGGACTAAAGCGAATGATTTTCTTGGCTTTGCAGCCAATCTCAGGGTATCGTATCGCTATGGGCAAACCCTCTCCGATGCGGTTACACTCGATATGCTTTACTCATCGGGTGATGCCGATGGCTTAAGGGACGGAAGGTACTCGGGGGTTATTACTGGAAATCAATGGGCGTCGCCAGGTGCAATCTTTATCAGTAGTGGATCATACATCCTAATGCCCCACGGCAATGTAGTTAACCGCTTTACCCCTGCCGTTTGCGATATCTCAAACATGGGATTCGGTTTAACTGCTGGCACACTCACATTCTCAAAAGGAATTATACCTAACCGCTTAAACGCTAAGGTAGGTAGTGCGTTTGCCCTATCGAATGTTCAACCCAAAGGAGGTGGATTCATCATGGGGACTGAACTGAATGGTGCCATTATGTACAACTTTGGCCCTTTCATGAGCCTTGAACTACACGGAGCCTACCTGATGTTGGGTGATTTTTACGACAGCAAGGAAAATTCACACGGTAGCGCTGTAAACGGAGAACTCGATAAGCGTCCTACAAACCCATGGACTGCATTTGTGGTGTTTAAATGGTTAATGTTTTAATTGAAAAGCAATGATTAGATATTTCAAAATAGCACTCCTGATTGTCATGATAGCTTCGGGCTGCAGCTCTCCCTATAAGGGTTTAAGCGATTTAAACACAATGAACGACCTTGAATATCCTTTCCAGGTTAAAAAGGTTTACCTACCACACGATGGGCATACAATAGCCTATGCCGATATGGGAAGTGGCCATAAAACTATCGTTTTTATTCATGGGTTAGGAAGTTACTCCCCGGCGTGGAGCAGGAACATAAATGAGTTAAGCCAGCATTTTCGTTGTATTGCTATCGACCTTCCCGGATATGGTAAATCAAGTAAAGAGCCCCATAGCGGATTAATGTCGTACTACGCAGGTGTTGTTGCTGAACTGATCAAGGAACTTAACCTACAAAATGTTTATCTTGCAGGGCATTCAATGGGAGGGCAAATATCAATCACCACCGCCCTGCTCTACCCCGATATGGTTAAGGGAATCATATTGGTTGCACCTGCAGGTTTCGAGCGGTTTACTGCCGGACAAAAGCAATGGTTTAGGGATGTTATGACGCCTAAAGGTGTGAAACTAACCACTGCCGAAGCAATTCAAAACAACCTGGCTACAAACTTTTACAAGGTTCCCAAGGAAGCAGAATTCATGATTACCGATAGGCTCCGCATGCGGAAGGCAAATGATTTTGATGGTTATTGCTACGCTGTAGCCCAATCGGTTAAAGGCATGGTTGATGAGCCCGTAATTGATTACCTGAGCGATATCAAGGTGCCCACACTAATCTTTTTTGGCGAAAACGACAACTTAATCCCTAACCGATACCTTAATCCGGGAAAAACCAAAGATATTGCCGCTTATGGCGCTTCAAAAATTGCTAACAGTAAGTTAGTTATGGTCCCCAAATGCGGACATTTTATGATGTTCGAAAAACCAGAAATTTTCAACAGTACTGTAATAGAGTTTTTAAAACAGTAGTTTGATATGGAAACCATTGAAGTAGGGAATCACTGCAAAATAACTGTTATTGAGGACATTCCTTGCTTAAAGATCAAGTGGATTGGTCTTCCTCCAAGCAACGAATTCAGGGAAGGATGCAATACGGCACTGGAACTAATGCGTAAGCACTCCATCACCAAGGTACTAACCGATAATACTGAGGCAAAAGTGTTTGCCGTTGAAGACCAAAAATGGTTAAACGAGGAATGGCTACCACAAGCCCAGGCAATAGGTTATCGCTGTTCAGCGGTTCTGCTACCAAACGACCCCTTTATAACCTTTGCAGTGAAAAACATAATGGCCAGGCGCGACCCCAAAAAGTTTATATCAAAATTCTTTAACGACGAGCGCGAAGCTACTGACTGGTTAAAGCAGATTTGAATTAAGAGCCGGCCACAAGCCGGTTCTTTTTTACTAACTTGCAAACGCTATATTGAAAAAACAATGAAAAGTAAACTCGCCGCTTTCGAAACCTTCTGTGCGGAACTTTACCCGCATGAACTGGACTATTTAATATCGATACAACAATTTCAAAAAGATGAGAACTTAAAAATTCTCAACATAATCCACTTTAATTCAAAAAATCCTGAGAATCGTTTACCGTTCGATAAGTCAATCGACAAGCGGACATACTCGTACATTAAAACCTGGATACAGGAAAACCTTGAAAAAATTGATGTTGATATTTTTTATGCATGGCTGAGCGAGATTGAAAAAAGCATTATGAACGACTCCATCCAGTCAGACCAAGAGATAGAGTTACTTAAGAAAATGGATGAGGTGTTACCCACTAGTTACTACTTCATGAAATTCTTCAGGGTATTGCAACACTATCGCGATTACTTAATTGTCCGGAATCGACCAAGAAATTACGCCATTGTATCGAACTATTTGGATCGCTTTAAAACAAACTACTTTAATTCCCAGCAATTGAATAATAAGATGAACGAAGCAGCCGAAAAAGTTATCTTCAAAAAGATATGGGTTGCCGAGGAATTTGAAACCTGGGAAAAACTCTTTTCCGACATTTACTACAACGACTCCATAGACGGATACACCCGATACCGGGCACTGGTGAGGTTAACCATTCTTTATTACACAAACAGGGAATTCGACAAGCTTCGTATGGTTTACCAGCACCTTGACATCCAGTTCAAAAGGGATGTGTTTTACTCCAAACGGATATTGGCAAACTATTACGCAAACCGTGCCATGATGCACTCAAAACTTAATGAGCTGGACGAAGCTGAAAATTATGGTTTCCTATCAATCCGCTACCGCAATAGCGATTACCTATTTTACTTAATTAACCTTTGCGATGTATTGCTCCGGCAGGGAAAAAACGAAAAAGCCCTGGAGGTTATGGTAGCATCGTTCCCAGAACTTAAAAAATCTGGAAATCTATACTACCGAATAGGGTTTGTTAGCTTTTACGTTAAAACCCTGGTGGCAAACAACCAGTGTGCAAAAGCAATAGATTATGCCGATGGATTTCTAAATGCATACAAAAAGGAGATTTTTGAGTTTAGGTGGCATCTATTCTTTACCACTTACATCGATGCGCTATTTCATGGAGAAAAGTATTCAAAGATTATTTCCATAGTGCGCAGGTACAAGTTAATACCCAAAGAAAAGCAGATGAAGGAAACACCTCAGTATCTGCCTATAATTCAGTTGTACCATAGGGCATCGGAATATATGGAAGGTGTGATAAATAGCGAAGGATTGAAGCAGGCTTTTATTCAGCACATCAACGAAATTGGGCAAAACCGTTTCCGGCATAAAAGGGTACTGGAAGTTTTGAAAACCATCGAAAGTAACCTACCCGATATTGTTCAAGAAGTTATCCGCGAAAACCGAATAAAATGATTCTGCAAGCTGCAACTGGATCACAGAAATTATTAGAGGAGGGTTTAATTTCAATTTAGTTTTTTTCACTTTATCAACTTTTCCATACATTTATGCAAAATTATTGCGATGACCAACGTAATACCCATTTACCATATTGGCCTTATTCAGGCCTGGTTTGCAGCCTTACTGGTTTACCGAAAACCAAACAAGGGAGCAGCCGACCGGTTACTGGTTATTTGGCTAATTGTGATTGGTATCGAGATGCTTTATTCCCTACTTAATGCAAAATATCTAACCTGGCTGCCCGATTTAATTATTATCCCGCTAAGCTATGGGCCTTTCCTGTTCTTCTATACTAAACTTTTAACATCAAAAAAGCCTACAACCCTCCGGAATATTCATAGGCACCTCATTCCGTTTTACCTTTTCATACTTATTGCAGCCGTTTGGGGCAAACCAATTGATATTGACTCCGTTAACTTTTACAGCAAAGGGCCAATCACTTGGCTGGCAATTTTCAACTATGCTCTTTTCCTGATAGTTATTCTTTACTACTGGCGAGCATCGCTCATTCTAATCCGAAAACATAATCGCACACTGGGCGACCATTTCTCGTACCGCTCGGAAACTATCATGCTAAACTGGGTCAAAAATATAGCCATTTGGATCCTCTCTGGCTTTTTTGCTTCGGGCATTACCTTTATAATTTTTTCAACCCAAAATATTTTCCCTTTTAATCCCATTGAGCTTTTCCATTTGGGTTTACTGGTTTTCACCTTTTCCATAAGCTATTACGGGATCCACCAGCCGGTACTCTACCAATACCAAAAACCTAAACAAATAGAGGTAACTGAAGATTTACAGACCAAAACATCACAAAAATTGAGCGATTTACTTTATGAGCACATGGTTAAGAACAAGCCCTACCTGAATAATGAGTTAACCATTCAGGATTTAGCCGACCAGCTCAAAGTAAGTTCCCAGGAAATCTCCAGTTACCTTAACAAGGAACTTGGCGTAAACTTTTTCAACTATATCAACGGTTTCAGGATTGAGGAGGCCAAGCAAAGGCTTACAAATCCTAACTTCGACAACGAGACCCTCCTGGGTATTGCCTACGATTCAGGGTTTAACTCCAAAACATCGTTCAATACCCTTTTTAAAAAGGAAACCGGAATGACACCATCCGAATATAAAAAGGCCTTTAGGAGTTCAACTAAAAAAAATACTTAGAAGAACCTCCTCAATCATCCTGTGTTATAAAATCTGTATATCAATTAGTTAGAACGTGTAACTTTTGATAAAATTGTTCAAACTTTTTATTTGAACGACCAGGTTACATCACTTTTCTAAATAGCTATCCAAAACCTTAACCAAAAATCAAAATTTAAAGCTATGAGAAAAGTTATTTTTGCATTACTGATTTGCATGGTTGCAATGCCATCATTCGCACAGGAAAATCAGGAAAAGAAGACCAACGAAGAAGTAAAAACCGGCTGGACAGTTGGTGTTTTACCGGCATTAGGCTACGACTCAAACCTGGGCTTCCTTTATGGAGCCATTGTTAACTCGTTCGATTTTGGCGATGGGTCGAGGTACCCCGATTTCAATCACAACCTTTACTTACAGCTATCGGCTTACACCAAGGGCAGTATGGATGCCATTGCCTACTTCGACTCCTACACCTTAATCCCAAACAAGCACTTTATTGGCCGCTTAAGCTTTAACCGAAACCGTACTTACCCATTCTACGGCTTTAATGGCACCCAAACCGTTTACAACGCCGATTTCGAGAATATCGATGAAACCGATTTCATTTCGCAGGTATTCTACAAGTACGACCGAAAACTGGCTAAAGCCGATTTTCTGATTGAGGATAAAATTGCCGATAGCAAATTTAAATGGTTAGCTGGCTTTGACCTTGGCTGGTACGACATTGCTACAGTTGACATTGATCACCTCAACAAGGGGCGCGATAACGATGAACTTATCCCAAGCGTTCCTATTCTTTACGATCAACTGGTTAGCTGGGGCATTATCTCCGACGATGAAAAGAATGGCGGTTTTGATAATAGCATCAAGTTGGGTTTGGTTTTCGATACCCGCGACCGTCTCACCAACCCTATGAAAGGGGCATGGACTGAACTGCTATTCAGGGCTTCGCCCAAGTTCATTGGCAATAACGATAATTACGGTAGACTATCGTTAATTCACCGCCAATACTTCACCCTTGTAAAGGAAAAACTCTCGTTTGCTTATAGGTTATGGTACGAAGGGAACTTTGGCAATGTACCATTTTATGCACGTCAACACTTAACCACAAGCAACTACTACGAAGGCTTTGGTGGTTCCCAAACCGTAAGAGGTGTTCTGATGAACAGGGTTGTTGGGCAGCACTCTGCCATTGGTAATTTTGAACTGCGTTGGAAAGCATACCGTTTCCATGCCATTGGTCAAAACTTTTACCTTGGCTTTAACCTATTTGCCGATGCCGGCAAGGTGCTAAAAGGTTACGATATTGACCTAACCAATGTACCTGCAGCCCAACGCAATCAACTATTTTCCAATAACTATAAGGATTTATACACCACTTTTGGTGCAGGCTTAAAAATTGTGATGAACGAAAACTTTGTGGTATCGGCCGATTATGGTATGGCTATGGATAAAAACTACGGTTCATCAGGCTTGTACGTTTTAGTTGGTTATCTCTTCTAAAATAAGCCTAAAAACAATGCGTAAAGTAATTACCATACTACTCCTCTGTGCTTGTAACGCAATGTTGCAAGCACAGAGCTGGCAAAACCCTGAAGTTTTTGCCATCAACCGGTTGCCCTCACACACACTATTAGTTCCCTTCCCTGAAAAACCCAACTTCAATTCCTACATATTCAATTCAGAGTACGTTCAGTCGCTTAATGGGGAATGGAAGTTCAAGCTGATTAACAATCCGCTAAACACACCCGAAACCTTTCCTGCAATCGATTTTGCCGATAACGACTGGAATACCATACCCGTTCCCTCAAACTGGCAAACCAAGGGCTATGGTACCCCAATCTACACCAACATAATTCACCCGTTCCCGGCAAATCCGCCATTTGTCCCAAACGAAGGAAACGAAACCGGGCTTTACCGCCACACCTTTCGAATTCCTGAAAGCTGGAATGGCAACAAGGTAATAATCCATTTTGCCGGTGTACAATCGGCAATCGATTTATGGATTAATGGCCAGTACGTGGGCTATGCCCAAGGGAGTATGACCCCTGCCGAGTTCGATATAACTCCATTTATTACCAACGGCAAAAACCTTTTGGCAGCCAGGGTAATAAATTGGTCCGATGGAAGTTATCTCGAAGACCAGGATTTTTGGCGGTTAGGCGGAATATTCCGAGATGTGTTTATTTACGCTCAACCCCAAAATGCCCTCTGGGATATTGCTGTTAACACCACGTTTGGCAGCAACTATTCCGAGGCTAACCTTTCAGTAAACGGGATCTTAACAAACACCACGAACCTGCAACCCAGCATCAACCTAACTCTTTTTGATAGCAATGGGGATATAATAATTGAGAAGCAAGTACAGCCAACCAGCAGTAATGGTAACACAACTTTTTCGGTATCGGAAAAAGTGATGAATCCTAGGCTTTGGAGCGCCGAAACGCCAAACCTATACCATCTTATAGTGAATGTTGATGGAAAATACTATCAGCAGCTGATTGGTTTCAGGGAGGTTAAGATAGCAAATGGGCAACTTTTAGTTAATGGACAGCCCATAAAAATTAAAGGAGTAAACCGTCACGAGTTTGACCCCTACAATGGCCGTACGGTATCGTATGAACTCATGGAAAAAGATGTTATGCTGATGAAGCAGAACAACTTCAATGCGGTACGTACAGCCCACTATCCCCATCACCCATACTTTTACGAGCTATGCGACAGGTATGGACTATACGTGATGGACGAAGCCAATGTTGAATCGCACTACCTATGGCAGTTCCGCAACCAATCGCCGGTTCTGTACCCTGAATGGGAAAAGGCTATTGTTGACCGGGGTGTTAGCATGGTAATGCGCGATCGCAACCACCCTTCGGTGATAATCTGGTCGTTGGGTAACGAATCGGGCGATGGTCCAAACATGCGTGCCATGGCCGACACCATCAGAAAAATTGATGCCGCAAAAAGACCAATTCACTATGAGAGCAAAGCTCTGAAACGCCCACTAAGCTTCGATGGGGTTGGGGCATTCGAGAAACTAAGGAGAATGATAGCGGCATTGCAGTGGTCAAAAGCCCTTACCGAATACGATTTCAATGCAGGGATGTACCCTACCCTCGACAGGTTAAACGAAATGGCTAAACTCGATAAAAAAGAGCGTCCTATTCTGATTTGCGAGTACTCGCATGCCATGGGCAACAGCAATGGCCATTTCAAGGAGTACTGGGATTTATTCGAAAGTCACCCTCGCATGGTTGGCGGATACATTTGGGACTGGACCGATCAGGGGCTGATTAAATATACCTCTGAGGGTAAACCATACTTCGCCTACGGCGGCGACTTTGGCGACAAGCCAAACAATAAGGATTTTTGCCAAAACGGCGTAACCTTTCCCGACCGTACCCTTAAACCGGCTATGGCCGAAATAAAAAAGGTTCAACAGTATGTCAAATTCATTACGTTTGAGCCAGAACGGAAAACCATCGGCATTAAAAATGCATATTCGTTCCTCAACCTCAACAACTTCAACATGGTGTGGAGCATTGCTGAAGATGGCATTACCGTTCAAAAGGGGGAACTATCGTTGCCCGATGTTAAACCAAATGCCGATTGTGCCATTACAATTCCTTATACGCTTCCGCAAATTAATCCCGGCAAACGTTATCACCTAAATCTTTCGGTTCAACTGGCAAATGATGAAATCTGGGCTAAAAAAGGTTTTGAAGTGGCTTGCTACCAGTATGAAATGCCCTGGTTTGTTCAAAAAATCGACGAGCCCGATGCTGTTAAAGGTAATTTAAGTGTAACCGAAAGCTCAAGTACTTGGTCTATTAACGGTGATAATTTCAGCATCGAATTCGATAAAAAAACGGGAACAATATTATCTTGGAAATCGAACGGTGAAATAGTTGCTCAGAACGGGCCAAAGGTTAACCTATGGCGTGCTCCCACAAGCAACGATATTGGAACCGAATTCAACCCCGACCCGCGTTTCTCCTTCCACGCAAAACTTTGGGAAAAGTATGGGTTGAACAACCTCACCATAGTAAAAGCCAAGGTTACTATAACCAAAGCCGAAAGCGGAGTAACAGTGCAAACACTTCAAACCCTTACAGGTAAAAAATCGAAATTTGATGCCGTTATTACCCACGTGGTTAAACCTAACGGTATTGTAGATATCAACCTAAAACTAACAGGCAGCAAAAACTATAACCTGCCACGCGTAGGCTTTTTGGTTGAACTGCCCAAAGAGTTCTCGCAGGTTGAGTGGCTTGGCCGTGGCCCACAAGAAAACTATCGCGACCGAAGCTATGCAGCCCATTGGGGCTTGTATCGGAATACCGTTCATAACTTGGTTACACCATACGTAAAACCACAGGAAAACGGAAACCGATACGATGTAGATAGGGTAAGCATTATAACCCCTAATGGCGAAAAGGGGATTGAAGTAAATGGGAAATCGTTCTGTTTCAGCATTCATCCCTATTCGTTGGAAACCCTAACCAAAGCAGAACATACCCCCGACCTTGTTGAAAGTCCGGTAAATTACCTCTACATCGACCTTGCTCAAAATGCACTTGGTAGCGAGAGTTTCTTCTACAACTACCTGCAGAAATATGTTTTAAAGGGCAAGAAGTTTGAGTTTCGGGTAAGCCTCAAACCGGTAAGCAAAAAGTAGTTTAAATTACAAATCTGCAACGCAATGAAAAGAATATCGATACTAATAATTCTCGTATTTGCTGCAAAACTGATGTTTGGTCAAAGCTATACCTTGAAATCGCCCAACGGAGTTTTAGTGGCAAATATCGATGTAAAGGATAGGTTAACCTATTCGCTATCAACCAATGGGAGCGTAATAGTTGAGCCCTCAACAATTGCCATGAATACTAGCGCATTTGCTGAGAGTAATTTTCTGGGAAAACATACTGCCATATTTGACAGTACCAGCCGAGCGGTTAAGCCACTTTGGGGAACCACCTGCGAAATTGAGGATACCTTCAACCAGTTAACCCTTAAATACGCCGATGGGCTATCACTCGAGTTTCGCTGTTACAACCAAGGATTTGCTTGGCGTGTGGTAACCGCAATGGATAAAGAGGTTATTGTTTACAACGAAGCCTCTGAATTCAACCCACCCGATGATGCAACCATTTATTTCCCACAGGTAAGCAGTTTCCTGACCCCTTTCGAAGTAAATTACTTGCCTAAAACCATGCAGGAAATTGAAAATGGGACTTTAGGGTTAACTCCGCTAATGTATAAGACTCCCAAAGGGCAGCTTGTAGTGCTCTCGGAATCGAACCTGTTTGAATATCCGGGCATGTTTATCAAGAAAACCGATGGGAATAAGTTAATTTCTGTTTTCCCACAGTACCCCAAAAAGGAGAAACAGGAACTACCGGGTAGGCTTCATCTGGTTAAATGGCCACAGATTTCAAGAATGGTAGTTAAGAAAACAGAAAACTATATAGCCAAAAGCAACGGAAAACGTACTTACCCTTGGCGTGCTGTAATGGTTGCCCAAAACGATGCTGAGATTCTGCAAAACAACTTGGTGTACCTACTTGCCGATGAACCCAAAATGGATTTCAGCTGGGTAAAACCGGGGAAAGTGGTTTGGGATTGGTACCACAACTGGAACT
>Ga0207433_10010052_pt1 | contig 14859 bp, 10 predicted proteins | sample YelNatPaOPGAMG01_FD_187559 | JGI IMG/M metagenome (GOLD analysis project Ga0207433, IMG submission 187559) | Hot spring thermophilic microbial communities from Obsidian Pool, Yellowstone National Park, USA - OP-RAMG-01 (SPAdes) (version 3) | ecosystem: Environmental > Aquatic > Thermal springs... | reverse complement strand
CGCTTGTCTTTTCTATTTTTAAGTTTTAAAAGCTTCTTGTCCTCCTTCGAAACAGTCACTCGCAAGCTCTGAGAGGGAATCGCATCTATGGCTCTCTCAGTAACTCTGTTAAGCATTTCTTGGTATTCACTGCTCTTTCTTATGTCATCGATATTTTCAAGCGCAGCTGATATGTACTGCTCAAGAAGTTCGTCTATGAGAGCTGCTTTTTCCCTGCTAGCTTGCAAATCTGCTGAAGCAATTATGCGCTGTCTTTCCTGCTCGGCAATTTTTTTTGCATCATTTAATATGCAAGCGCGCACATAAGCAGCTCTTTGTTTTGCATCTTTGAGGATTTCCTTTTCTGCAAGCATAGCTTCTGATTCAATTTCCTTTATCCTTGCAGCCTCATCCCTCTTTATTCTACTTATGAGCTTCTTCATTCAAAGCACCTTGCATTGCTGCAATTACTGCGACACTAGGGCTACTCCCAGAACGAATATCACCAGGATTGCAGTAACGAATCCATAGATTGCTTGCGTCTCTGTAATCGCTGTAAGCGTAAGGACTTTTCCGAAGGAATAGTCCTTTTCTGTGGTGCCGGCAATTGCTGCTGATGCAGCCATTCCTTGAGCTATTGCTGAAAGCCCTGAAGCGACACCAACCGCTATTCCAGCACCAATTATTGCTAATCCAAGACCTGTTGCTAAGTTTGGGTCCATAATTCACACCTCCGTTTTTCTTTTTTTACAAAATGGCTTAAATTCTTTGCCATCGCCCTCAAAAAAGCATGAGAAAAATTCAACATAATGCAGGCGCATAGGATGCATAAATGAGCTGATGATATTAAAGATAAAATTTGCCAAATGCCCAAAAATCATAAAAAGAACCATGATGACGATGCCAACATAAGGCACCGCAAGAAGTATCTTGGCGATTAGATTTATTGTCATGGCTATTGCAGATGTTGCAAGGCCAAGCGCCATGAGCCTCACATATGAAAGCGAGTTGCCAAGCAACCCTGTTATCTTCATAATGCCGAATGGTCCAGAACCAATAAAGAGCAGCGCTATTGAAACAAGCATCAAGGCCAAGGCAGCATATAGGCCGAGCTGTGAGTGAATGAAAAGCAAAAGGAAAACGCTGGCCTGAATAAGAAACAATGGCATTTTATCTGTAAGAACAGCCTTGTATCTTTTCCTCTTGATATCTTCAAAAGAGCCAAGCGCTAAACCAAGATCAAGGTGCGCTATTCCTAAGCATATTACAAAAATCATAAAATTTATTATCGCGTTGTTGCCTGATGTTGTGCTCAGCGGCTCTATTATTGTAAAAGGTTTTATATATGCTGAAAAAAGGTCTCCAAAAAAAGAGCCTGTCAAAAGGCCCACAATTATGCCAAATATGCTTCCGTGCAAAAGAATTTTTGAAAAAGCCCAGTATGATTCTGATTTCTTAGCAATAGTCTTGAGCAGCCCTATGCTTAGGCCAAAAAGCAGCAGGCCATAACCAACATCGGCAAAGGCAAGGCCAAAGAAGATTGGAAAGATCAATGCGATAAGCACTGTTGGATCAAATGCATTGTATTTTGGCAGCGCATATGTTTTAAGAAGAATATAATATGGCTTTACATAGCCGGAGTGCTCTATTTTTATCGGAGCCTCATCCTCATCAAATGTTAGTTCCTCTGCATAGAAGCAACCATTGGTATTCTTTTCTAGCAAATCAAAGAATCTTTCTTCTGCTTTTGCAGGCACAAATGCATCAAAGTTTGCGGTTTTTTGGGTACAACCAAAGGAAAGAAGCACGTCTTGCTTTTCCTTTTCTGCTTCAAGGCTTTCTATTGCTTCTTCGAGAAAAGCTCTATTTTTCTCCAAGAGCGCCATACCTTGTGCCTGATATTTTGCGCTTTCTTTTTCCAAATCTTTTAAGGCGCTCTTGCATTCATCAACAAGCTTTGCGATATGCCCTTTTCTTTCTGGCACAATTATGCGCTCAAAACCTAGTTTTTTCAGCTTTCTGAGCAATTCCTCGCTTCTTTTTCGCTCTGTTGAAATTATGTAAAGTATTTGCTCCGCATCAACCTGAGAAAGAATAACTGCTTTTTCCTCTTTGAGCAAAGCCTCGATAGCAGATGCAAGCTCCTTTGGCGCACGGCCAATAATCAGCTCAAAGCGCTCAAATCCTTGCAGAAGTTCAAGGTCAAGATCAAGAGCCTTTATGCTCTCGAGAAGCTGAAGCTCTTGTTTGATCTGCGCTGCATTGTCGCGAATCTCCTTGAGCTTATTGTCAATATTTTCCGCATCTCTATGAAGAGCGCTTATTCTATCAAGCAATTCTTTTACTTCGAAAACATTTTTGGATTCTTGCGCTTTATTACCACTAAATAATTTTTTTATCTCATCTAGTTGGCCTTTCTTTTTTTCAAACTGCAAAAGTATGTTTAAAGTGCGCCTTGCTTGGGTAATGCCATATGCTAAGCTTTTCGCCTTCTCGCTTGCGCTGAACTGCTCAAGGCCGCGCTCAGCAAAATTCACATTGCGAATTTCTGCAAGAGGAATTTCATACATTGCAGAGATTATTTTATCTAGGTCTTCCTGGTGAACTATGACGCTAAACTTTTTGAATCTAGCCGGCCTAAACATTGAGTAGAAAAGTTCAGGTCTTAGCAAAAATCTTTGCTTGTGAACCATGATCATCAAGACCTCTTTTTAGGCACGGTTTTAATAAAGCAAAGTTTTGGAATTTCTTTTTTGTGCAAGTCTAATTTATTTGCTTCTTTTGTTTTGTTGCTCCTTTTCTGCCTAGCGAAAGCTTTTGTTAAGAGTTTTTTAGCAACCAATCAAAAATCATTTGGATTGCCCTTTCTGGCTCTGCATTAAGTTTCTCTCTTATCTTTTCAAGCTCACGCCTGTTTTGCCCAAGAATCTTTCTGGCTTCAGCCTCTGCTTCATGGCGAGCATTTTCTATAAGCTCCTCTGCCTCATGGCTTGCCTTTGCGCGCTCCTGCTCCAAAATCTTTTCAGCTTTTTTGCGTGCTTCCTCAATGCGCTTGCATTTCTCTTCCTCTGCTTTGCGAATGCGCTCATTTAGCTCTTGCTCAACTGCTTTTAGCATGCGCAAAGCTTCCATCTTTTCACCAAGCAAGCGTTCCTAATTAAAATTGGGCCCCGATTTATTTTTTAAAGGTTTTTATCTTGAAGAATGGCTATTTTAAAAACAATTCCCTTATTTTTTTAGATATGTTATATTTGAAGCAAGAGCTTGCAAAAAGCATTGCAAAGCAGTTTAATCTTGATGAGGCAATGGTCGGCGAGCTTATCGAAGTTCCGCCGAGCAAGGAGCTCGGCGACTACAGCTTGCCTTGCTTTTCGCTTGCAAAGAAGCTAAAGAAGAAGCCGCAAGAGCTTGCAGATGATTTTGCAAAATCGATTTCATTGCCAAAAGGCTTTTCCAAGGCTGTTGCCATAGGGCCTTATCTAAATTTTTTCATAGACGCAAAGCATCTCAGCGAACTTGCAATAAGAGCTGTGCTTGCTGAAAGGGAAAGATTTGGAAGCAATAATAAAGGAAAGGGAATGCGCATCATGATTGAATATTCGCAGCCAAATCCAAACAAGCCTTTGCACTTAGGCCATCTTCGAAACGATAGCATTGGCATGGCCATAAGCAACATTTTCAAATTCTGCGGTTATGATGTGATAAGAGCAAATCTCATAAATGACAGAGGCATTCACATATGCCAAGCAATGCTTGCATATAAACTTTTTGGAAATAAAGAAACCCCAAAAAGCACTGGAATAAAAGGGGACAAATTTGTTGGAAATTATTACGTGATGTTCCACCAGAAGGCAAAGGAAAATCCTGAGCTGAATGAAAAAGCAAGGGAGCTGTTGCAGAAATGGGAAGCAAAGGACAAAGAGACTATTATGCTTTGGAAAAAGATGCGCAATTGGGCGCTCGAAGGCATCAAGCAAACCTATAAGACCTTTGGCTCAGAGTTTGATGTTTTCTTTTTTGAATCCGAATTTTATCACAAGGTAAACGAAATAATTGAAGAAGGCTTTAAAAAAGGGATTTTCTACAAGAACGAAAAAGGCGCAATTGTTGCAAAGCTCGCGCCTCTGCCAGACAAGGTTGTGCTACGCGAGGATGGCACAAGCATCTATATTTCAAACGACCTTGTGCTCACGAAATACAAGATAGAACATTATGCCCTCGACAGAAACATCTTTGTTGTTGCAAGTGAACAGGACGATTATTTCAAGCAGCTTTTTAGAATATTTGAGCTTTTGGGTTACAGCTGGCACAACCGAAATGAACATTTAAGCTATGGCCTTGTGCTTCTGCCAGAAGGAAAGTTAAAAAGCAGGGAAGGAAAGGTCATTGATGCAGATGACCTTATTGCGCATATCAAAGAGCTTGCAAAGCAAGAGATTCTAAAGAGAACAAAGCTATCTGGAATGAGGCTTGAGCGCAGAGCGCTTGCAATTGCACTTGCAGCCATAAAGTTTGCAATGCTCAGAATTGAACCAAAGAAAACCATACTTTTCGAGCCTGAAAAAAGTGTTTCGTTTGAGGGAAACACAGGACCTTATGTTCAATACACTTATGCGAGGGCGAAAAGCATACTTAGAAATGCGCGTAGCATTGAAAAAAAAGGCAAAAATGCTTGCGAAAAGGTTGATTATAGTTTGCTTTCTGATGAGGTTGAGAGGGAGATAATAAAGAAGATCTATTCCTTTGGCGCAATTGTAGAGCAAGCATTGGAGGAAAGAAAGCCGAATGTTATCTGCAATTATCTTATAGAGCTGTGCCAGCTCTTCAACACATTTTATCACAAGCTGCCTGTCCTTGAAGCTGAGCATGGCAAAAGAGAGGCAAGGCTTTGTCTTGTTGAAGCAACAAGCATTGTCATTGCAAATGCTATGCGCCTGCTCAACATACCAGTCCTTGAGGAGATGTAATGTTCATAAGAATGGAGCAAAAAAAGGAAAAGACAGAAGAAGAGAAAAAACTTAACGAGCTTCTTAAAAAAATATCTAAGCAGTACGCAAGGCCTGATATCCTCCTTGTAAAAAATGCAGTTTCTTTCATCAGGCGCAGACTTGCATCAAGGGAATTTCGCTTAATAAAAAAAGCATATGCATTTTCGAAGAAAAAGCATGGTACACAAAAAAGATTTTCTGGAGAGCCGTATTTTACGCATCTTATTTCAACAGCTTTGATTTTGAGCGAGTACAACGTTGATGCAAAGACAATTTCTGCTGCCCTGCTCCACGATGTTCTCGAAGACACAGATGTTACGAAAGAGGAGCTTGAAAAGGAGTTTGGCGCTGAAATCGTATCTCTTGTTTCTGCACTTACAAAGGCTGGCTCCGAGCATAAGAACCGATATGCATATATGAAAAAACTTCTGAGCAGTGCATGCGCTGATGAAAGGGTTTTGTTGATAAAGCTTGCTGATAAGCTCCACAACCTGCGCACCATAGAGTTCATGCATAAGAGAAAAAGAAGAGCAATATGCAAGCAGGCACTCGATTTTTACGCGCCTTTGGCGGAGCTTGCAGGTTTGCAAAAAATGGCTTACGAGATGCAGGACATATGCTTCTCACAGCTATGGCCAAAGGAATATGAAGCATTAAAAGAAAAGCTTGAGAAGCTCTATAATGAAAAAGAAGAGGAGGTAAATGCAGCCATTGAGATTCTAAGAAAAAAACTCATAAGAAAGCCATTCGCAACATTTGTTCTCAAAAAGGAAAAAAAGAACCTTTACCATTATTTTAAGAAGATAAATGAAGGAAAAACCCTTGAGGAGCTTTATGACTTTGTATCGCTTGTGATTGTTGCAAACTCAAAGGATGCCTGTTATCTCGCTCTAAAAATTGTTCATGAGAACTTTTACCCTATGCCAAGGAAATTCAAGGATTTTATCGCAGTGCCTTCAGGAAACTATAAGGCTCTGCACACATCAGTAATAGGGCCAAAAGGAAAACCTATAAAGGTGTATATAAGAACAAAGGAAACAGATGAGTTCAAGGAGTGGGGTATCTCAAAGATGCTTGGCTCTAAAAAGGTCTCTATCTTTGCTTCGAGGTTTTCAGAGCTTGCAAAGCTACCGCAAGCAGAATTTGAGAAGGCAATAAAGTCAGAGCATTTTGGTCGAGAGATAACAGTTTTTGATGAAAATGGCAAAGCTGTGTTTTTGCCACAGGGCTCAAGCGTACTTGACTTTGCCTTTAGATTTAAACCTGAGAGTGCTCCAAAGCTAATTGCAGCGAAGGTTCATGGAAAGTTTGTTTCGCTAAGCTACGAACTTAAACCAGCTGACAGGGTTGAGCTATTCTATGCAGAAGAAAAGCAAGCCGATAAAAACTGGTTGAACCTTGCAAAAAGGCATGAGACGAAACAGCTCATAGCTAAGATTTTGCAAGGCCAACATCAATAGGGGCAATATTTATAGTTTTAAAAATCTTTTAATAGCTAAGCATGCTATTCCATATAAATAGCTGGTTTTAATGGCAGCGCATCTTTTGCTTTTTTCCTTGGGTCATAATCTACCTTTTCTTCTTTCTGTATCATTATGGTGCATTCAAACTGTTTTGATAAAAACTGCTTAGCTTCATTCAGAACGCCGTATTCATCAATAGGATCTATTTTTTGGAATTCTGTGAAGTGCGCACAAAGTTTGTTTGCAACATTTACTGCTTCTTGGCCTTTTGTCCGAAATTCAGGCTTGCCCATTGCTAGCTTTATCGCATCGCTAGCATTTGGAGCTGAAAGTTTTTCCTTTAATAGCTTAAGCAATTCCCATTTCCAGCTGCTTGCCACATAGATGACAATCTTTTTTGGCTTTTGAATATTCGCAAGCCTTTTGATTTCATTTATGTCTTCAACAACTTTTGCTATTAGCTCCTCGCCCGTATTGAGCTTTGCATCAACCTTAAGATTTACCGGAAGCTTTTCTCTAAAAATAGAGCTATTGAAGCCAAGCTTGTGCCAAAGCTCTTCGGCGATATGTGGCATAAATGGCGCTATGCAAAGCGCCCAATTTTTTACAAAGTAATAATTTATCGCCTTGCTTTCTCGTGCTTTTCTTTTTTCATACCATGCGAAATCCTTCATGAGCTGAAATGATATTCCTTGCAAAGCGCGCCTTAGCTCTATATTTTCCATTGCTGAATTGTATTCATTTATCCTCTCATTGAGCTTGTTGTAAAACCATTTCTCAGCCATATCCATTGATTTTAGCTCTGCGGTTTCTTTGGCATTCTCAGCAATTGAGAAGATTGCCTCAACGAAATTCCTAAGCTTTGTGAAGATTTTTTCGATCTCGCGCTGTTGCCAGTTAAGCTCTTCCCAAGGCTCAACAATATTCACAAGGAAAAACCTGACAAAATCTGCGCCCAGGGTATCGCAAAGGTCGTTTATGAGAACAACGTTGCCTTTTGAAGAGGACATCTTTCGGCCCTCAAGAACAACCATGCCAAGGTTGAGTGTTCCTTTTTGCCTTTTTTCTGGTGGGAATATTGCTGTATGTTGGAATATGGAAAATGACATGTGGTTTGGTATAAGCTCCAATGCGCTGACATTATAAGCAAGCGGATACCAATAGTCGAAGGATTTTCTCATCTCTTCAAGCAGTGCAGCATCAATCCCATATTTCTTTGCAATTTTTTTGGAGTCACCCTTGTTTAAGAATATGTAATCGAAGACCTCTTCCTCGAGCTTTTCAGCAGGCACCTTTTTTATTAAATGAGAAATTGTAAAGTAAGCCATATAGATTGTAGAATCTGCAAGCGGCTCAAGCACAAGTTCCTTTTGCCATGGAAAGTTCGTGCCCAAACCTTTTGAGCGCGTGCATGGCTTATCTTCAAGCCAGTCGAATACCTTCTCATATTGGGCTCTAAAAGATTCATGGACAATTTTCATATTAGCAAGCGTTTTCTTCGATTCTTCCTTCCACTTGGCATCTGAATATTTCACAAACCACTGATCTTCAAGCACGCGCACTATGCATTCAGCACCACACCTGCAAACTATACGACCTTCAAGCTCATAGAAGATTGCAGCTTCGCCTTTTTCAAGCAGCAGCTTTTTTATAAGCTCTTTTGCCTTATTTACAGGCATTCCAGCATAAGAACCGCAGTTTTTGTTCATGATGCCTTTGTGAAAGCCAAGCTTATATACAATCTTCTTTGCCTCTTCAAGTTTTTCAGCATCAGCCTGATTTTTTATCCCAAGTTGCTCGCTTATCTTTACTGCAGCAAGTTCGCCATACTCAGGAACATCTATTATTGGGATTGGCTTAATGCTCCTGATTTTTTCAGGGTCTAAGCCATATGTTTTCATGAGTTTTTCGTCTTCCTGTAAGTCTTTAAGTGCTACATAATCTATTGGCGCATCGCTTGGCACAGATGTTACAATGCCTGTGCCTGTTGCTGTGTCACAAAAGCTTGCAGGCAGCACTATTATCTTGCGCTCAATTCCAGGTGCAAGCACATATTTTCCTATAAGCTCAGAACCCTTGATCGTACCTATTTTTTCAATATCCTTGTTCTGGTTTGTATACTTTTCAAAAAATTCTTTACTTGCAATCCATTCCTCTTTGCCGACCTTTATCTTAAGATATTCAACATCAGGCCTTATCCAAAGATTTGTTTGCCCAAACACAGTCTCTGGGCGAAGCGTTGCAGCTACCAAAAATTTTCCTTCAGAAAGCTTGAATTTTAGCAGCGTAAACTCTTGTATGCCAAGGCCTTCGCCTTCGCTCAAGTCATGGTCTCCAACCGGATTTTTGCAAGAAGGGCAGTATCGTACAGGATAACGCTTCTTTATAATGTAACCCTTTGCATAGAGTTTCTTATATTGCCATTCGATAAAACGCTTGTATTGTGGATCTATTGTCTTAAGCTCTCTTCTCCAGTCAATTCCTAAGCCAAGCTTTTTGAAACCTGCCTTGTAGCCATACTTTGCTTTATTTATCATGTAATCCACAAAGCTTTCAGGCCCAGCGATAAGAAATTTCAGGTCTTCTTTTGGTATTCGCGCCTTCTCATGGAAAACCTTTATGGTTTTTTCATTGCCATGCTGCAGCGCCTCAACAGCAGCAATAACAGGCGTACCTGAAACATGCCAACCCATTGGCATTAGCACATTACGTCCTTTGAGCATATTGTATTTTGCAACAATATCAGCAACAGTGTATGTCCTTGCATGGCCTATGTGCATAGCACCGCTTGGATAAGGATAAGCAACTTGAAGATAAAATGGCTCCTTTTTGCGGTCTATCTCTGGTTCAAATATATGCTCAGAAGACCAGTATTTTTGCCATTTTTCTTCGATTTTTGAAAATTCCATCTTTGACCCTCGGATTTAAATTATAAAGCATAAAATGTGAAAAATATTTTAAAGATTATGAATTCTCAGCCTGAGTTTCATTAAAATATTTCTTTATTTTTTCTGCATCTGCGGTGCCTATTGCCATCCTTGGGCTTCCACCGCCTTTTCCACCAACTTTCAAAAGTATCTTTTTTAGTTCCTCATCGGCATTCTTGCCAGAGGTATTGCCACAAAAAACCACGATGTTTTGTCCAGCTCCGAGGATAAGCAATGCTTGCGGCTTCTTTGCAATAACTTTGTTACCTATTTCTATAATCTGCTTTAAATTAAGGCCTTCAAAATAGGCCTTTTCCATTTTTGCTTTGCTTGCAATAAGCTCTTTGCTCGCAAGGCTTGCAATAATTTCATTTGCCTCATCCAAATTTTTCTTAAGCTCTTTCCATTCTTTGAAGAAGCGCTTTGCAGTCCTTGGCAGTTCATGCGCTTGCACGGAAAGTTCGCTTGCTGCCTCTTCAAGTATCTTTTCTCTTTCCTGAACATACTTAAGCGCCTCTAAGCCGCAAACAAATGTTATGCGCTCAACACCATCCTGAATGCCTTCGCGCTTTATAATTTTAAAGAAGCCGATATCTGCTGTGCTTAAAGCATGCGTACCGCCACAAGCCTCAACATCAACATTTGGTATCTCAACAATGCGAAGCTCCTTTCCAGGAACATAGCCGCCCTGATATAAGGTAAAGCCATATCTTTGCTCTGCCTCATTGCGCTGCATAAAAAATGTCTTTATAGGGATGTCTGCAAGTATAAGCTCATTGACCATGCGCTCAAGCTCATAGAGCTGCTCCTTTGTGATACGCTTGTAATGTGTAACATCCAAATGCGCCTTGTTTACATCTTTCTGCGCACCGCATTGCCATATATGCCTGCCCAGAAGCCTCTTGCAGCATGCATTAAGCAAGTGCGTGGCGCTATGATGCCTCATCAGCTGCTTTCTTCTTTCAATATCAATCTCACCTGTTACAGTGGCGCCAACCTTAAATTTATTTGGCTCCGCAACCTTGTGCAGGGCTATTCCTTCGTGCTTCTCAACATCAATAACCGCTATGCCATTTAGTGTTCCGGTATCATGTGCTTGACCACCTGATGTTCCATAAAAAGCTGTTTTATCCAAAATAACGAAGCTGCCTTCAACACCAAGCACTTTTGCCTTAAAGCTTTTAAGAAGAGGGTCATCGTAATAGAGTTCCTTTGTTTTCGGATAGTCCTTTGAGAGCAAAGGTTTTTTCTCCTTTGGCACCTCTCTCTCGTTTTTCTTTGCAATCAAATAGTAGAAATTTTCAGGAATTTCAAGCTCAATTCCGCTTTTCAAAGCCTCTTTTTCTATCAGCTCTGGCGCAATTCCATTGCTTTCATAAAGCTTCACATAGTCGCTCTCGCTTGGCTTTACGCCTTTTTTTGCCTTTTCTATTATCGTGCTTATTATCTGCTTCGCCTTTACCTTAAGCTCGTTGTTTTTCTTTATCTCTTCATCGATAACATCAATTGTTGACTGCACACCTTCAAGAAGTATGGGGTCAAGGTCTTTCAAGGTCTTTGCATGCAGCTCAATTATGCCAGGGATATCTATGCGCAGATCAAATTCCTCATTGAAGCCAAGAACCCTGCGAAGCAGTATCCTTAAATTGTAACCGCCACCGCTGTTGCTTGGAAGCATTCCATCAGTGATTGCATAGAGCAATGCCTTCAAATGATCTGCACAAGCATAGAGTGCCTGAAGAGGCCTTATTGAGCTTTCGAATTCCTCCTTGCTCAAACCAATGCTCTGAAGGATTTTTGCATGCTTCTCCTTGAGCATGCCATTTTCAACATTGAGCATTCCGCCCAATTTTGAAAACTCCATAAATTTCTTTGAGTCATATTTCAGGCCAGCATCTGCAAGCATCTTTTTCATAACATCTTTGAAAACAACATCATATGTTGTAGCTGTGCCATTTGTGTACCAAGCAAGGCGCTCTAAGCCGGCACCCATATCTATTACCTTTGTTTTTAGCTCTTCGTAGCCGCTAGCAGTTTCCTTGAACTGCATGAAAACACAATTGCCTAGCTCAACTCCATGGGCAAGGTATTCCATGCTTGGGCCGAAGGTACCGCCGCCAGCCCAAACATCTTCCATAAAAACAAGCTCCTCTTTTGGAACACCAATCACTTTAGTCAAATAATTGAAGTCATGCTCAAGGGCTTCATCCTTCCAGTAGAAGAGGCCTGTTTTTTGGGAATTAAATGCATGCTGGCCAAACATGATAAACGCAGAATGGTGCTGGCCTGTTACACCGACATTTTGAAGGTCATTGAAGCGCAAGCATGGCTGTGGAACAATCAGGGGGTTTGCTATAGGCTCTAGCTCCCCGGTTACAACATAAGGCTGAAAATCAATTATCGAAGCATTTGTAAAATAAAGGTCTTCGCGCCAGCGCGCAACAACAGGATAACGCGCAATGCTTTTATGACCGTGCTTCTCAAAATACTTTTCTATTTCGCGCCAAGTTTCTATATAACCATAGCCCTTTGTCTTTTTGCCAATAAATCCAAAATTTGTGCAGCTCGAATCTGCGCATATCTCTCGCGCAGGGTTCAATGTCCAAAAAAAGCGCCCACAATTGCGGCATCGCTTGCGCACAAAGCCTTTCTCGATAAGGGTAGGTACCTTATAGTGTTTTTCCCACTCCTTTGAAAACAACGCATAAAGCTCTTTTTTCTCAACCATAATGAGAAATATTATTGCAGCAAATTAATAAAATACTTTTTTCTAAAGGATTTGACGCTAAATTGAGCGCTTACAATGAAGCTTATGCGTTATAGCCTCGGCTTATCTCAAACCCCAATATTTAAAAACAAATCCCACAGCTATTTAATAGTAAATCTTTTTTAGGTGCGTTTTATGGGTTTGCGTCCTGGGCACTGTTATTCAGACATAAAGCAGAGGCCTTTTACAAGGGTAGCCGTTAGGGTGCATGAGAAAAACTATATAGGTACAATACCTCCGATTAAGATAAGGCAGTTCAACATGGGCAACCCAATGCAGCATTATGAGAACATAATAGATTTGATTGCAGACGAAGCAGTTCAGATAAGAGACAATGCCTTGGAATCATTAAGAATTTCTATGAACAGGTTCATGATAAGGCGTGTTGGGAAGGACAATTATTTCATGCGTATTAGGGTTTTTCCTCATCAGGTTTTAAGGGAGCACAAACAAGCGCAAGGCGCTGGTGCTGATAGGGTTTCCCAAGGCATGAGCCATGCATTTGGAGTGCCCATAGGGCGAGCAGTAAGAGTAAAGCCAGGCACTGTTATCTTGAGCATTTTAACATTGCCAGAGCATATTGGCTTGATATCAAAAACACTCGAGCAGCGCGCAAATTCAAAGCTGCCATGCAGGGTTCGCGTGGTAGTGCACAAGGATGTTGCCTCAATAGGAACACTTCCAAAGAAGGTAATCGTTGAAGAAGAAAAGGTTGAAGAAAAGAAGGAAAAGGTTGCTGCCGAAGCTGAGCAGGCAGAAACCGCTGAAGCACCTGCAAAGGAAGAAGGAAAGAAAGCTGAAAAGGAGAAGGAAGAGAAAAAGGAAGAGAAAAAACAAAAGTAGCCCAATTGCTTAGCTTTGCGCATTTTGTGGCAAAACTATTTAGGCTATGAATATTGGAAAGCAAAATTAAGCAATCTCTTATTTGATTTGCTAGCTGTGCAAGAGCACAAGGGACAAAAACGCATTAAAATTTTTGCATTAAATTTTTATAATTTTATGGCAAGAATATCTTGTTCTTTATCTTTGTTGGCAGGTATTCTGTTGCCACAAATTCTAAGCTTCTGTTTGCTAAGGCCTGTTGCTCAATCCTTACCTTTTGCTCCATAGCCATCTTCAGTTCCTCTTGCCAAGGTTTGTTCTGGAACCAATCATATGACATAAGCTCCTTTGCCCTCTTTAGGTCCATCGGCTTCATTTTTTCTGTAACATTCTGCAGCTTGTAATCTTTGATATCTTGTATTGTCATGCCAATATATTTTGCATCAGGGCATGCAAGCAGCCTTGAGTGGGCAGCTAATGCCATCGAACCTTGCTTTATAACGCTGTAGATATACCAACCATATGGATCGCCATCTGTGAAAACATAGACCGGCAGCTTATATTCAACATTAAGCCTATGTATGAGCCTTCTTGTGCCACGCGCAGCCTGCCCACCTGTTCCGATTAAAATAGCTTTATTTTTCCGCGCAAAGTCTTCCTCAACAAGACGCTCATACATGGCGCTTGTCTCTATGACAAGGACATAGTCAGCATTAACGCTTTTTATCTCAATCTCATTTGGTTCCATTCTGCTCATTATGCTCCAGCCACCACGCCCAAGCTTTAGGCAGTTGAATGTATCGTTGTGGTGCGCCCTATCTATGAGGGTTATATCGCCATAGAGGGTTCCTTTGGGGTTTGCATGAACATTCAGCTTCTCCCTTATCGTATCAATGCTATGCTCAAGATCAACGATTGCTGCATCGCTCTCGCGTTGGTCCTCGAATGTATTCTCACCTGTTTTTCCAACAGTATGCTTGAGCTCATAGTATATTTCCCTGATTGAAGCGGTTTTACCATGGGTTAAATACTCATGTGTTTGAGCCATGATAAGCATTGTTTGCATAAACTTTCTTGCATGTGCGATATTAAGAAAGGTCCTTGTTGAGCTCTTGTTACCAAGCTTTATTATGCCAAGGTCTTCATCGAAAAGAACATTGCCTCTGCCTCTAAGCTTCGTTTCGAATCTTGGGTTTTTACCTGCTTCGATTTCATTCACAATATCCATAGCAATTTTTTTGATGTGATCGGCAATCTCTTTTGGGCCTTCTTTTTCCATTCTCTTCATTGACTTTGTGCTTTGACTTTCATCGTGCTTTTTGTGCTTTTCTATCTCTTTACTCTTCTTCTTCATAGTCCTCTTCACCTTCCTCTTCTACCTTTTTTGCGTTTTTATCTTCTTCTTCCTTATCCTCAATCTTAAGTTTGGTAAGAACGAGCTGCTCAAGCTTCTTTATGAGTTTTTCCTTTTCCTTTTTGGTTATCTTGCTCAGGGCATCGGCAACCTCAGGTATGTATCTATAGAATATATCCCTTTTCATTTTTCTCTCAATCTGCGCGCGCTTAGCTGAGATATAGTGAGCGGTTTTTCTTGCGCACATCATTAGAGCTAAGCGAAGCTCTTCCATTATTTCATCTTCATCTGCAACTGCCTGCTTGCCTGCGCCAGTATATGGCACATGCACAGACAAAAAGTTGATAAATATGGTGAGCGGAATATTCTCGAGGTCTTTAATGCCATAACGCTTCCAGTCAATGCTGTGCACTGCTTTTGTCATAGCACAGCTTCCAGCATCAAAAAGAAGTGGTGCACGATTTGCAAATCGCATTATTTCAACCTTAACGCCCTGATTCTGCTCTTCCATCACATCCAGCACATTGTTCTTTTTGCTTTCTTCATCTGAGCCTTCCTA
>Ga0207433_10010048_pt1 | contig 14866 bp, 10 predicted proteins | sample YelNatPaOPGAMG01_FD_187559 | JGI IMG/M metagenome (GOLD analysis project Ga0207433, IMG submission 187559) | Hot spring thermophilic microbial communities from Obsidian Pool, Yellowstone National Park, USA - OP-RAMG-01 (SPAdes) (version 3) | ecosystem: Environmental > Aquatic > Thermal springs... | reverse complement strand
AACGCCGGTCCTACTATAATAAACCGAAGCAACAACCAAACCAAACACCAACAAGTAAAAACATCCAAAAACCTAAAAATACTTCGAGCCCTAAAGTATTCTTAAGATGCTTTCGTTTTGCAGTAATCCCAGCACGTCCTTCTCGTCCGGGGCTACCCTATGAGCAGTCTTTAATTTTCTATCCACCTCATGTATTGGCCAGGGTAAGGAATGCGTCCACACCGAGGTATTATTCAGCATGCTTAGCGTGAGGGAGTAGTCGAGGATATTCTTCTCTAAGTATTTAATCCCCTTATACTTACCTCCAGCGATAATCGTAAACAAAACAGGTTTTATCGTTAAATCTCTCGATTCTTCCGGTACCGTGGTTGTTACGGCCAAGTATTTCGCGAGCCTAACTTTCTCACCAACTACCTCCGCCTCTTCCCCCTCGTGGATTGGGTAGTAGATCCCTATCTCAGGGTTAACTAATTCTGGCTTGCCTTTCCCACTTACTTTAAGAATCCTTGAGTAGTTATGGGTTTTCGTAGCGCCGACTATGACCGCCTTCTCAAATAACTCTCTAGCAGTGTCCTCGTCGAGATGATATGAAATCATGGCTTCGGGCCTAGCTCTGTTAACGTAAATCAGTAGAGGGGCTCCATCAGGTGTGAAGCCGCTTACGACGCGTTTCATAGTCTCAGCTATAACCGCGTCCTCACCCTCATCGCTCAACTCCGTCAAAGACTTAACGTTGAAGGAGTCCCTAGTGAGGTCTACTATGAGTATGGCTACGGCGACACGGAGCTTCCCTTTCTCCATCCTAACAGTTGTCGCGTCTATGCCGACAATATTGCTAACAACGTGCTTATAACCATCTCTCGCAGAGATCTCCAGTTTTTTAAGCTTGTGTGAGAGAATGCCGAGCGTTATGGCTAGAGCTTTAAGCACGGTATTCATTTTATAGGAGAGCATGCCCGAGGGCTTAACACCGCCCCGTACTATCCTTGAAAGATACCGGCAGAAGATGCCGCGAGATATAAACTCATACTCAACACGATTTCTCAGACGCTTATCCTCCCACTCATCAACGTCCGGCGGACCGAAAACTATTACTGCCTTATAAGGCTCGGCAGCCTCCAGGATTTCCTTCACCACGTTCTCGAGGTTCTCGAAGAATTCGTTCTCGTCTTCAAACCTCCTGTAATTAACCCTTGATTGTAGTTTTCTTTCTAATTGCTCCTTAACGGAGGCTACGATAGATCCGTCGCCTCCCATCTCCAGTAAGTAGAGCTTAATTCTACCGCTATACTGCCTTAGCTTAGCGTAAGGATCCCATCTAGTAAAAAAGCTAAAGCCGGACGACTCTTCCCATCCCTCCACGTAAATATGTTTAAAAGTCGTTACGTTAACACACGCTAGTGGTTCCAGGTTAATAGTTAAGCGTAAGCCCTCTATAGGAATTTTCGTTTGGCTCACCTCTTTTAGGAAGTCAGTGATTTCATTGTGTCTCTCACGTGGCGGTAAATGCAACTCCTCAAAGATTTTTGCTGGGGCATCGGGTGAAATCCTCCTTAAGTTATCGTAAGATGCTACAGGGGTCAGCACGTTCTTCGGGAGAAATAGGGCTCTAACGCTTTTTCCGCCTATTGTTAGTAGTAGGCCTTCCTCTAAGAGCTCTTTCTTAAGTCTCGTGCTCCTCGGTAGTAGGCCGTACTCATATAGGTTATCGCGGGATACCTCTACATCAGCTACGTTTTTATCAATGCGACCGGTTTCATAGAGGTATTTTAACACCTTCCCAGCAATTAGGGCTGTTTCTTCAGATACTTCTTTAGGGAGGTCACTTAGCTTTACCTCATTACTGACTAGGAATGAGGTAGGTGAGCCGATCACCTTCAGCCAGTCGAGGCCCTTTATCACGCGTGGGTTCAGGCTCTCCAGTTCTTGCATGGATTTAGTGAACTCGATTTTTCTAGCGGCATCGACGAATAGGTAGCTATTCTTGCTTAACACGTCAAGGCCTGTAACAACCGCTTTATAGAGTTCTAAGCCTTGAACGTCTAAGTTAGGGGGTGTTACGGGTTTGCCCGGGTTATAGAGCTTGGAGCCCGCGCCGCGCTTGAACCCTCTCTTATATAGGTGGTTACGTAGCGCTATGTAAGCTATCTCAGCCTTTAATGAGTCGGGTCTGGGTAGAGAATCCAGCGAGTACTCTCTCCCTACCTCAACTTCAAAATCCTTTAACTCGTCGAGATACCTCCCTATATCGCCGATCACGTAAATCCTGTACAGAGTCTTAAACGCTTGCTTAGCCGGTTGTGAACGTAGGAAACCCTTCCTAGACAGGTAACTCAAGACTTTACCTAGGTATTTCTCCTTAACCTCTATCGCCGTGACCTCGGAGTCTTCAAATTCGTACTCTATCGGGTAGGCTTCAAGAATGTAGTTAACGTAGCTCATCGAAGTTCACCGTCATAACTCCTCTAAGGATATCTCGGTCTCGTAAACGAATTTCCTGCAAACGTCAACGTAAACCCTCCCCACCCCGCCGAAGCCCGCGCTATCAAGTATTGTGAAGGTGCAGAGACCTACCGGCGTTACTTTAAGTAATCCCCTCACCCCACCACACTCGTTAACGTGTGCTCCCTCCCTACCCATGTATTGAGTTAATTTCTGAAGATTTAAGTGATTAGGTCCTGCCTCAACCCTCTGGATAGGCGGCCTCAACCACATATCACTACCGTAAATAGGGTCTAGGTACTCAAGCCCTGCCAGGTGATCGAAGCAAGCGCGGGATATGCCCTCCACCTCATCGATGAGTTCCTCAACCCCGCTACCTAGCTCATCTACGCTACGCCACATACCAACTACATGCTTCGCTGCAGGGATTCTGTACGTGAGGTTGAAGAGCTCTCTATACCTGCTTAAACCCTTGACCAACCTAACACAGCGTCCTTCAAGATACTCTAGCTCTAAATCCCTACCCAACCGGAAAACCCCGACGACCCCGGCGTATAGGGGTGCTTGCGCCCACAGCAAGCCGGCACCACCTATGGACGCTGAGATAGACCCGAATTTCAGGGTAGCCTTACCATACCTCTGAGTTTTATATAGTAAAGCATAGACCGCTACAAGAGAACCCCTCCTCCGAGTCTCAGGCGGCTCAACCCTCGACACCTTCAAGACAACCCGATAAGGCTTATCAAACTCCAACTCGTTAAAACCCACATAAACACACGGCTTAAACCCCTCAACACCTCCGAAAACCTGCCACAACGGACCCTCAAACCCAATCCTACTATAAAACACAGCCAAGCACCTAGGATAATTCCAGTTTCAATAAAGATAAAATTAAAGAGTACTTAGACACGAAGCACACCCCCAATATTTTCGTTACCTTCATTAAAAACTACGCCCTAAAAATCCATGGCGTGAACTCACACCTCATTGCGAATCGCCTAAGTCTGTAGGAAGTTCCGTTCTTTACTTAGCCTTTGTTAATCAGGGATCTTGCGTGTGGTGCTTGAGTGATGGGATCTATCTAATGTGTTAATCAAAGAATACTATTATGATTGAACCCTGTGATTTCATGCTTCCCTCGTAACGAGCCTTACCGAGGAAGCTGAGCGCTTTTGAAATTTGTTGAGACGGTGACGATACTGGACTCAATAACCTCAACGCTTAGACGAGTACAGGACTTCCTAGCAAGCTCCCTAATCCTGGACACACATTCCTTAGCATACTCCTTACTCTTGAAGGTAGGGCGTGCGTATAGGTAACGTCGTTTACAACACTTCCTCGTTTAAGCCTGGTGAATGAAAGAATTAAACTTACCAATTATTTTCTTAACCACACTTCTAACTTCATCGCTGTTCTGCCGTGGATCAAGTCTATGAATATCTACTTTAATGTTAATTCCGAGATGTTTGTCTCTGAGAGCGCTAGGCTCCCTCACGCTCGTGTCCTTCAAAGTTAGGAGGGAGCCGTAAAGCTCTCTATTATTTAAGGGTTCTGCGTACTCTACAATGTAGGTTAGGAGTCTCTCCAGATCTCTGCTCTCAATCCTCCTCTTATACTTGGCGTCGAGGACTACGCAACCGCCGTACCTAGACTTAAGTATGAAGTCTGGTCTTAACTTTGAACCTAGTATGCTTGTAGTTATCGGTGCTTCGCGCTCCATATTATAGTAAATTTTGATGGAGTCCGCGTTCACGACTAAGTAGAGGTCACGCACTTCTTCCTCCAGGAGTTGCGTATACTTATGTGTAGTCTTTAAGTAGTCTAATAGTCTTGAAAGAACCCATAACTCATAGATTTTGCTGGAGGCTACGGGATTCAACTTTGGCTCGTCCTGAGTGAACGCGTGCAGTAGCGGCGACTTATTAAGGTATTCTACGTAAAGCTCTACAACAGACTTAAGTAAAGCATTAAAACCTGCCTGCCTGTAAGCCTCGCTCACGAGCTGGCCATCACTCAGGTTAAGTCTCGAAAGAGTTATGTAGTGCTCTCTTAGCGCTGTAGTCCATAGCAATGTCTTGTGAGCTAATACTAACGTGTTTATCTCACCAAGCATATTCTCAACAGCTCCGGAGCTTGGTTGGTATTGCTCTTTAATAGCGTTTTTAAGGCTTTCTAAGTCCTCGATAAGCCTCTTATGAAACCTGGCCAGCAACATTAAGGGCGCGTACGCGACCTCTATCCTGAGCCTGAGAAACACTCCGAGGGGGTATCCTTTAGACATTAAGACATACGTGTCGTGGTGTAGGGGCTTACCTACGGAGTCCTCCGAAATAACCTTATACTGCTCGATCCTGCGCGGTAGAGGTGAGGAGAGGACCTCACGTGTAAGATCGAGTAAGAGGACACTGTATGAGAGGGGTGAGTAGAGACCTTGAAACGTGAGGCTTGAAAGAATTGATTTGAGGACGCCTCGCGAGCCCAATAACACCGGCGTGATCAGAGCTTCTTCAACCATCTTCTTATAAGCTTCCCAAGAAATCTTTGGGACAACCTCTACCAACACGTTTTTATCGTTGATCCTGCCAAAACTGTAAGTTCCTATCAGCTCACCGAAGTAAAAGCTACCGCTATTAAACCAAGGCTTAACAATGTCGTAGGCTCCGTCACTAACCACCTCGTCAAGTAGTTTAGAGTATCTGTTTAGCAAGTCCTTAATCTCATCCTCAAGACTTCCTGAAAGACTGGCGAGCTCATGTTTCTCCAACACCCTTTCAAGACTTTCCCAGTCGTACGGCTTGTCTTCCTCAATAGTTATCTTCACAATATCCTCGAGAACCTCAACCCGTGGTTCATTAGATGATTCGGCGTCCACCAGCCAACCTCCCAACAAGCTCACTCGACAACTTTAAGCCGAGCTTGCCTAGGTCCCAACTAATCTCTTTTAGGATGTTCTCAAGCTTGCTCTGCTTGCCTGATATGGCCTCAAGCTGTGCTCGATCCGCTAGGACATCTAGCTGTGGTAGGATATATGATGCTAGCGCGGTATCCAACATCAACTTAATCGTGAGTTCCCGCCCTAAATCCCTTCCAGTCCCCTTAATTAAGGTGTTCAGCACGGCAACATATTTTAACGCATCAGCTAGGACGCCGGGCGTTACGCGTATGGGGCATACCTCGCACTCAGTGTAGTTCTTGAGTTTCTCGTTGATGATATCTCTTGAAATGCATGCGAGTACCTCGTGTAGCTCCAGTCCCTCAACGCTGAAGGGGTCCTGCCTGCTTGAGAGGATTTTATGTAGTGTGGGTGATATAACGAGGTAGTCGTTAACAGAACTCATCAGCAGCTCCGACTTCACGCGTTCTAGACCGATCCTTAACTCATCTAAGCATTCGCTCCTAGCATACTTTTTAACCTCATCTACAGCACCGACCTCACCATATAGACTCGCAGGACTTTCCAGCATGTTCAAATCTTCGTGCCTCACGATCGCGAAACGCCTCATCAACGCGTAGCCCATCTTATGGAGAAGTGCTCTATCGAAACTATTCATCGTTGCAAGCACCCTGAACGAGAGCGGTACCCGCACCTCATTATTAGCCACGGGTAACTTCTCCCTATCCCTGTACACAGGATCCAATAGCGTGAAGAGCTTACCGAACGCTAGATCCACGTTAGCTCTGTTAATCTCGTCCACGATGAGCCAGTACGGGAGCTTCTTAGAGGATAAGTCACTCTCACACCTCTCCACAGACCTGGTAACGAAGCCCTTCACGACACCCCCATGAATTGTCTGACCACCGATAGTGTCGAAAGGAGTCCACTCAGGATTGCCTGTCTCAACACTATAGTCAACACCGACATCCTCTAAAAGACGCGTCAAGAAGCTGGTCTTGCCGGAACCGGGAGGGCCGAGAAGCAAGACGTTTTTACCGGCCATGAGGTGAGCTAACACCACGAGCTTATCTAAGGACATATCACGCAACTTATCGAAGATAGGGTCGCTCACGGGCTTGAAATCCGTAAGCCTCCTCATAAGGTACTCAACCAGCTTCTCAGCATCACACCCACTCACTTTCTTAGTGGGGCTTGCGGCTATTAGTGCCTGTCTCCTCGTGTCTGTTAAGCGACATTCTCGTGCGATATACTCATTAACCATCTTACTCTCAACGAAGCAACCAGCACTAAGTTCCTTACCCTCCCCACACACGACACCGCTTGAAAAACAACTAGATATCTTGACCGGCTCCAGCAAGAACCTGAACCCATATATAATCCTGTCTTCCTCAACCTCATCAGGCCAGTAAGGCCTGGAATCATCAACACTACCTTTAACGGTGGCGATCATCGCGAAGCCGCGGTTAATGACGTAAAATATCACTAAACGACTTGAGACCTCAAGCACTTTATTACGCTCACCCTCATTCTTAAGCCCCCAGAGGAAAACTCCAGACTTAAATGCGTCACACAGGGATTTCAGGAAGTTCTCGTATTTGGCCTTAATGACAACAACCTCCTTTACGTCGGGGTAGGTACGTGTCACAGCAAACCCCATATTAATGATGCTTCTCCAATAATAAAACATCGAAGCAAGTTCAAAACTATGTAGATACGTCGGCAAGCACTTAGGGGACCTGGGAATAAACCTTTATAGAATCTTGTTGAGGAATATTATAAAGGAGGGTTAAAATGGTTAAATGCCCTTATTGCGGTTTTGAGGGCGAATTCAAGTCTTTGAAGACTTGGAAGTATAGCTTCTGGGACGTATACCTCTACGTGTGTCCTAAATGTGGTGGTAGGTTCAGGTGGCAGGTGGATCCCAGCGGTAAGCACAAGAGCTACGTCATAAGGGTCGGCACTAAGAGGTCGTGAGGGTGTCTTCCGCGTATTCTTTAAGCGGTTTATACGCAAGTAAGACGTCGCCTGTCGTCAGGTTTAACGGGGACTCCTTAGAGTTGGTGGTGGATGAGAGGCTGGAGAGACCACTCCTAAGGGTTAGGGGTAGGGTCGCTGAAGAGGCTTACGCCATACTCGCTAAGAAGTTCCTGACAAGAGGGGATAACCCATCGGAAGTACTCATACCGCTAACAGCGCTTCCGGCCGTGAGTACCTGGCTCTTAGCGTCCTACGGTAGTAAGGCTTCAGAAGAACGACTAGACACGCTACTCTACCGCACCCCAAAGCTGATCGCCGACCTAGTCTGGGATTTAGTAGAGCTATCCCCGAAAGTAAGCGAGAACAATAAACCCCTCATAGACCACAGGACAGCCCTTAAAGCATCTAAGATAGTGAGGGAGCTCCTAAAGCTATATAAGTTAGGGTGAGATCATGAAGCTCATAGAGAGGGAGTTTCCACTACGGGAGGCGAACTTGTTCGCAGAATATGACATGACTTTTAAGTACATGAAAAAAGAGTTTAGGGAAAGCATTGAAAGATTGCTGAATGCCTCTAAGTTAAAATTCAGAGGCTTACCAAAAATTCATAACTTAATGTACTACCCAGCTAGAATCCCACCGTCTGCCACAAGGCCTGTCACCCTAGCCTCAGTCCTCGAATACAGCCCCGACATCTCTAAGGAGGTCTTCCTCAAGGCCATAGGGTTGGAGAACGCTAGAAAGCTAGCTAGTGAGAGCGGGGCCTTAGTAACCCTCTACATGGCCGATCCCGATAGAGAGCTCGTCAAAAAGCTACTAGGCAGAGATCCAAAGGAGATCACGGTCATGGACCCCATGGCTGGCGGCGGCTCAATACCGCTGGAGGCTCTAAGGCTTGGGTTCAGGACCATCGCCGGGGACTACAATCCTGTCGCATACCTAATCCTGAGGGCTACCATAGAGTTCCCGGCGAGGTACGGGAGGAGGTTAGCGGAGCTTGTGGAGCAGGAGGCTAAGGAGCTCGTTAATTACGCTAGAGAGGCTCTCGGCAGGTTCTACGATGAGGGGGCTAAGAACTACCTGCTCTTCATTGGGGCGGAGCATGAGTGCGGTGGTGTGGTACCGCTTGCTAAGCACACACTACTCAGCAGTAAGAAGAACATTCACGTGAAGCCCGTATTCGTCAAGGAGAGCAAGAAGCTAGCGTTTCAAATCTCCTCAGAGAGCCCGGCCTTCACACCAGTTATATGCCCATACTGCGGCAAATCCGTCAGCGAGTACAGCATCAGGGAGAGGTGGGTTAAGGAACACACCAAGTTCATAGAAGACCTGCTTGAGGGCAGAGTTGAGAGGGCGAAAGACGCTCCCAAGATCTACATCTTCGCGTCCGTTCAGCTAGGTAAAGGCAGGTATAGAGTAGCCGACGATAGAGATATCCAACTGTTTGTTGAGGCCTGTGAGGAGCTTGCCAGAAGCGCGACGAGGGAGAGGGAGGAGGGGAGGGACATCAGGGAGTACATCCCATTAGCCGAGATACCGGCAGACAACAACGTCTTCAATAAGCTTAGGGAGTACGGCTTTAGGTATTGGTACCAGCTATTCAACCCACGTCAGCTACTAGTGCTCTACAAGCTAACGAAATATGTTAGGACTAGGGTGGAGACACTAAGTAAGACGTACGGCGAGCTCGGTGCGGCAGTAGCAACTTACCTAGCATTAGCAATAGCCAAAATCTTTAACTACAACAGCATCCTCACGCAATGGCATCCTGGTAGCGAAGTTATTAGGGATCTTGCCGGCTCACAGTACGCTTTAGGCAAAAACGTGGACTTAGGCTACGACTACTGCGAAGGAAACCTAGCATACGCGGCACCCCCATGGGTTTTAGAAGCTGGAGAAGGGAGTGAGGAGGATAATGAGGAAGAGGAGGTCGAAGCTACTAGGGGTGGCATGATTCCTGTGGTGAGGCTGTTGTGTAGCAGGCTTGATGGTCTTTGGAAGGATGGTCTGGACGCTGTCTACCTCTGGGACGCTAGGCAACTCGACAGATACTTACCTGAGGGATCCGTTGACGTTATAAATGTGGATCCGCCGTACTACGACCAGCACGACTATGCCGGGATAACGGAGTTCTTCTGGGTTATCATGCAACAGGCTTTGTGGCCCGTGCTTGATGTGTTGTTCCCTCGCGGGAGGGTTAAGGTTAGTGATTGGCGTCCGGAGTATCCTGAGGTGCCTAGGGGCGTGGAGATTAGGGGTAAGCCTCCTAAGCGGGGTCACCCATCAGAGTTTGCTAGAGGTTTCGGGTCCTTCCTTGAGGCGGCATCTAAGGTTCTTAAGGATGACGGGCTTCTGGTTGTTTGGTACGCTTATGGTAAACTTGAGGGTTGGGAGGAGCTCTTCAAGCTATTCTATGAGACAGGTTACGGGGTTACTAAGACGTGGCAGGTCTGGACTCAATCTAGGCAAAGGAGGATCGCCCTGCAGAGGGAGGCATTCTTCACGAGCATGGTGCTCGTTGCGAGGCCGAGGGCCAGGAGAGCTACAATCATCAGCTATAACGACCCGGTGTTCGAGGAGGATGTTAGGAAGACCGTGGAGACATCGATGGATGCCTTGCTGAGTATGTACGGGCTTGACGTTCTCAGGGAGGCCCTAGTGACCTCGTTGGCGGACGGATTCTCAAGGGTGACTTTCTACTCCCTACCCTCAGGGTTAGGGGCGTATCAGGTCATGACTAGTAAAGCGTTAGAAGTATCTGTCTCGACCATACTAAACTACCTCGCTAGGAGTGTAGCTAGGGTCGAACATACCGACGTGGGCAGGCTTGACCCAGTGTCCAAGCTCTACACCTTCCTCCTGATAGCGTCGGCAGACGATCTCAGGGTTTCATATGACTTCGCAAACAGGATAGAGCAGGTGCTCAGAACTAATTTACTTAATAGGTTGAGTGTTGGTAAGGAGAGGGGCGCTGTGAAGCTCTTAAGCCCTAATGAGATCTCAAAGAGGTTCTATCCAAACATTATTGGAAAGAGCATTAAGTTCTTACTGAGTGTGGAGGAGGTTTTTGTAAAGCACGGACTTAGGGCGGCGGAAGACCTCGTTATGAGTGTGGAGGGGGATGTCGTCTCCCTAGCAAGGCTGTTAGTAGCTGTGGCATGGAATAAGCTTGGCTTAAGTAGTATTGATAGAGATACGATGCTGAACGTTTTGTCTAGGGGTGGTACCTATTGAGCTTAGCTAAGGTTCTCGATAAGGGGTTGCTGAGCGAGATCAGCAGGGTTAAACCAGACGAGCTAGCGCCTTCGTTAGGCGCCGTGGTGCTGGCTATAGCTGAGGGCAGGACGTATGAGGAGGGGTGGTCTTTCTACAAGCCGAGTTTGTTCTTCAGCCTCACCCACCCTACCAGTAACTTCATCAATATCTTGAAAACCATTATCGATAACTTAAGCAGTAAGGGTGTTGCCGCAATATTCCTGAATCTGGACATGGGTTCCGGTAAAACACACCTCCTAACCTTGCTCCTACACCTCTTCGCATCATGTAATCTGTCGCCACAGCAGTGCTCCGAGTATGCAGGTGAGTATAGGACTAAGGCCGGCTACGGTGAGGGCTTAGCAAACAAAACAGTGGTTGTGGCATTTGACTTAAGAACACCTAAATTAGCTTACAGATACTTGAAGCTTACTGAGAAGTTACTCAGTAAGATAGGTGCGTACAACGCAGCGGACATCGTCAGGAAGGGCTGTGAGAGCAACAAGATGCCAGACCCTAAGGAGTTGGCGGAGAAGATACCTGAGGACGTGAACCTCCTAATACTGATAGATGAGCTACACTATGCCGCAACAATAGGTGATGAGGAGGATCGTAGGGTCGTAGCAGACGTCATAAGGTTCGTCTTAGGGCTTATGAATTATAGGAGGACCTTGCATGGAAGAACCTCCGGGGTATTCGCTGTGGCCGCATCCGCGAGGAAGGATTTCAATAGGTGGCAAGAGGTCAGGGACTCCATCAACGACAGAGGGTTTGTGTCCCTAATTGATAGCTTCATAGACCAGATGCACAGGGTTGAGAGCACGCCTGAGACGAGGTGGCTGAACCTCGACGAGGCTCAAAGAATCCTTGAGAAGAGGCTGGGTTTAAAGCAAAACACGTTTGGTAAGGTCTTCCACAGATCCTTCGATAAGGTTATTGAGAGAATTATTAGAGCAGATAGTGACGTTCCGCAAGCCCAACACTTAAGATCCCTCATAAAGGCGATTGCCGTCTACACTCTAGAAGCTCTTAAAGCTGGCGACGACGTGGTCACTCCAGCACGTTTTAACGAGTCTATTATAGACATACTGTTGGCAGGTAGCGAGATCGCGGTAAGTTATAGGTCTATCTACAGTGAGATCGTGAATAAGTTGAGTGGTTCAATGAGTGGTGATAAAGCATTACTAGCTATCAACTCAATATTCTCTCTCACAATCACTGGCGCACCTGAAAAGCTCATAGAGATGGTTAGGGTAGCGAAGACTAGGGAGGTAGTGCCCCAGCACGTACCGCTCATTAGTGAAGTTGAACTCCGTGACGTGCTCAAAACATATAAAATACCTGAATCTGAGATCAATGACGTTATTAAAGGGCTTGACGAGGTACACCCCAACATACATAGGGTCTCCATAGCTGGTGGCGGTTACGCATACTTCGTAGCCCCTGTCGCAAGCGTCATAACAATCTATAGGAAGATGATAGATGACAAATATAAGTGGTACCTTGGCAATCCTAACGTCTTAGTAAATAGGGTGTGTGAGTATCTGCAAAACCTGGTTTATGGTAATGATTACTCGTATCAGAAGGTTATCGAAAACCTCCAGGAACTTGAGAAAAAACAACACTTGAAAGATAAGTTCTACATTTACGTATATGTCAACAAGAATCTCCTTGCCCAGCTATCAGCAGATTTGGAAACAAACAACGACTCGTTTAACGCAATGAAAACAGATGCAACGAGGTTCCTCGAGAAGAAGAAAGAACATAACATAGTGTTCGTGTTGCCGAGGATTAATAAGGGAGTTCTCGGAGGTATAGCCCGTTACCTCGCTATTGATGAGTCCACTGAGTACGTGATAAATCACTACATAGCACCTTTAGAGAAGCCTAGGGAGGGGCGGGAGGAAGACGTAGTACTTCAGAAATTACTGGAAATCGAGTTAGGGGACTTGAAGGCTGAGGTAGGTAGGAAGATAAACGAAGCTCTGTTATATTTCACGACGTCCATGAGATCTGCATTCGCTGAGGCACTATACTTCACACCTAAGGGTGTTATGTGGGAACCTATCACTATAGAACCTAAGGGTGAAAAGGAGGTTTACGTGCGCGATATACGTGGAGCCATCGATATCCTGAGGAAGCATTCAAGCGATATCATAGCTGATGCCAGCCGAGCACTAAATGAGAGGGTGAGGCAGGGTTATATAGTTCTGGCAACTCCCTACGACGTTAACGTTACAGAAACTATATCCAGAGACGTTATAGACGCTCTGAAGAGCCAACAGACAATAACCTTACACGTCGACGAGCCAAAGCTAGAAAGACTTGCGGGAGACAAGGATAGGTGGGTCTACATTCCGCCTAGTGTGATGAGGGCCGTAATTGGAAATGTCGTAGGACGCGTGAAGAAGGAGTTTGAGGATACCTATGAAGTGAAGGTGAAGGTTGAGGACGAGAAATACATAATCAGTATAGAGTCAAAGAGCGTGCCGCCGATCCCGTCGATTCCGTCAATCCCGCCTACCCCACCACCTGAACCACCTAAAGACGTTATGGAGTTGATTGATTATGCAGGGAGAATCGGCGGCGTGGTGTGGGTTGCGATAAGAGTGGATAAGAACACTGCTGATCAGATCAAGAGGGCAGTATCCCTAATCAGGAAGTACATCCAGGAATCACGTCTAGAGCGTAAGACATGATGAGAAATGAGAGCGATTTCTCAGGTAAGGTAATATGGCAATCTCGGCTGAGTTGAGGAGTTATTTAGAGGGGTTGCTGGAGAGGGCGAGGTTGAGTGAGTTATCTTACAGGGATTTCCTTCACGTTCTAATAACGTCTTCATGTCCTCACAGATTTAACCGCGTACGCTCCCATAAAGTCTTGGAAGTAGTTAGAGGTCTTGTTGACGCGGTTTCAAGAGCTCCTGATAATTTAGTTGATATGAGGCACCAGATAGATCAATTGGTGAGGAAGGGATATAAACCCTTCCTTGTGGACTGTCTAGGACTCCCTGAAGTATATGAGGTGTATGCAAGGATATCTGAAGAGTGCGGGGTTCTGGCACCCCTCGTGAAACCCTACATCAATGGTTTGGGCGTGACTCAGAGGTTTAAAGAGGTTCATGAAACTTCGACTATGGCAGAACTAGCGAGGATCCTAGGGACAAGTATTTACAAAAGCATAGATAAGGAGATTCACGGAGAGTTCAGTAAGCCCATGGAGCTGAACAACTTGCTAGACATGGCTGAGGCAAAGCTCAGAAGCGTAGCAAGGGGCTTAGCAAAAGATGCTCTGAAATCCATGAAGGCGGTCATAATCTCCGACCACGGCTACGACTCCTACTGCGATGATTTAGGCAGATATCACCTAGGTCACGGCGATGAGAGTAGACTAGCCAAAATAGCTCCCTTGATAATTATAGAGTGCTAACGTTGCCGCAGTTCATACGAACATCGACGTCCACGTGGGGAGCGGTTAAAGGAGTAGTGGTAGTTTAAGTTAGTAGTGGGGTGAGCGCGTTAACGAACTGCTTCATCTAGTTCTAGTTTGTTCGTAATTTTTATGTTCGTGTTACGTTATCTAAACTTGAGGTAATGGTTTATGGGTGAGAAGAAGGTTGTGGATAGGAGGGTCGCTATCGCGCTTGGGATAATGTGCGTTGTTCTCGCGGTCGGCTTGGTGGGGGTGGTAGCGTACTACACGGCGATAATCAATCTTGAGAAGTCTGAGACCTGGGTTTCTCAACAGACTGTGAGTCAGCCGGCAAGAGGCTACTACTCCTGGATTTTCTCAGCGAGTTATGCTGGGTACATCGTTGTCACCGTTCATTCCTCGACGACGAGTGGCACGTACGTCCGCGTGATATGGTCCTCCCACGGTGTTGACTACGACAACACGGTGAACGTCGGGGCGGGCGGGACGGCTGTCTTCCCCGTACTACCTTGCTCAAGAGTTGAAATAAGGGTCGGCAACACAAACCTGCTGAGCGGGGCTACTCAAACAGTGTCGATAACGTACCGCTACTAAACCCCGCCCAACCCACTCTTCTTAAGCTAAGCCTTCAACTCACGACACCCCCACGCCAAACCTCAACACAAAGAGCACTCCCATCCATAAACTAAGGGTCTTAATCCCACACAGACTCGCGTAGCTACCTTCACGCCCTCATACATGGAGGGATTGCTTCACTCATCTGAAGATGTGGTGGATGGGTCCCGCTCCTCGGCGAGCTCCATAAGATGCTCGATGAGTAGTTAGCAAAACCTTAGCGCTAGTGCTAAGGAGTGCTGAGATCCG
>Ga0207433_10010045_pt1 | contig 14868 bp, 12 predicted proteins | sample YelNatPaOPGAMG01_FD_187559 | JGI IMG/M metagenome (GOLD analysis project Ga0207433, IMG submission 187559) | Hot spring thermophilic microbial communities from Obsidian Pool, Yellowstone National Park, USA - OP-RAMG-01 (SPAdes) (version 3) | ecosystem: Environmental > Aquatic > Thermal springs... | reverse complement strand
TACAGGCGTCATGCTCAGCAAGTGCTCGACTTTGACCCCGATGTCGGCCAAAGGACAGGGCCACAAGGCCAAAGCTTGGCCGATTGGTTGAAGGCCCTGCAAGCCAAAGGCCGCCTTTTAAAATCCGAAATGCGCAATCTGAAACCGGAAACGGACGATGGCAATTCGGACCTCGGACTTCGGGTTTCAGATTGCGAGAAAGCGCTCGGCATCCCCGTATCATGGCAAACGGAGTCGGGAGCTGAATCGTTGACGCTCCAGCTCCGTTCGCAGGAAAGCCAACAGATGCGCCAAACTATCGCGGCTTCCCTATACTGGCTCGGCGCTCTGGCAATCGTGTGGCTTTTGTCCCTCTTACCCTTCTTGACGGCGCGGCTGTACTTATTCTGGCCAGAACAAATAGCCCTGGTTGGTGTGATGGGATGGCGCCTGGCGGGGTTAACAGCGGTCGTAGGGGGATTGATGTTCGCCGCGGTGGGCAGCCGCATTTTTCTACTCCTGCGGGGACTGCGCACATGGGGCCGCAAACGTCGGCGGCAACCGAGCACTCAGACGGCGGATAAAGGCGTTGGGGGATAAGGTCACTGCGGCGCTTGCTCGATCTGGGCGATGACGGCGCGCATCGCCGACAGAAGATCAGGGAACGGCCTGTTGGTTTGGTAGGTCTTGTTCACGTGAGGATTGCTGGGATTGGGGATTCCGCAAGCAAATTTCCACTCGCCGTCGTCCTGGCTCATGCGCTGCCATGTGACATGATGCTGTTTCAGGAATTGTTGGGCGTCTTCATAGGTCCGTATATTGGCAGCAGATACGCTGGACCCAGAGGAAGTTGCCAAGTTCGCGGTGGTCCCGACTGGGGGTACAGGTTCGGGATTGCCCACATTGACAGCTGGAGAGGCGCCGCGCGCTGCTGCGGCGCCTGCTCCGTTCCCCCCCGTCAGAGAAGGAGAGGGAGGGGGCGGGGCGAGCGTATCTCCGGCCATGCGTAAATTGCGTGGGTTTTCAGGAGTAGCCGTCTCACCGCCAGCTACCGGAGCCGTGCCCGTCGCCGTGTATGAAGACGGCATCGGCGGGATGGGGCCGGACGTTGCCTGGGCGGTTGCGTTGCTGGGGGGAGTCGAGGGCTCCAGCTGTCGGGGCGCGGCATGAATGCCCAAGAGGGGGTCGCCCTGCTGTCTGACGCCGAAATTGCTCTCACAACCGGCCGCAAGGCAGACCAGAGCAAAGGGAAAAATCCGGGCCGCCATTGTAAGGGAACAGGATAAAGACTGTTCCCTTCTGGTCGTAGCCCAGACTTTTCCAGCTATCTCCCACATTGCGGAAGTCTCCCGCCACTTGACTCGCTTGCCGCACCGACTAAATTGTCGCAACCTACCGCTGCACGCTCTGTGGCAAGCGGCTAGAGGTCATAACTTACTTTGAGGAACCAGACAATGGCAGCTTTCCGCATTGCTGTAATTGGCGGCGACGGTATCGGGCCGGAAGTGATCGAGCAAGCCATCCGGGTCGCCGACGCCGCCCGCCGCCATGACCAAGCCGTCCTTGAGTGGAATCGGCTACCGTGGAGTTCCAGCCATTATCAAAAAACGGGGCAAATGATGCCGCCCGACGGCTGGGACATTCTTTGCCGGCACGACGCGATTCTCTTGGGGGCCATCGGCCATCCGGAGGTGCCCGATCATATTACGCTGCACGGCCTGTTGTTGCCCATGCGCCGCCGTTTCGATCAATACGTCAATCTTCGCCCTGCTTACCTGTTTGACGGCGTCCAGTCGCCGTTGCGCGACAAGGCGCCTGGTTCCATTGACATGGTGGTTTATCGCGAGAACACCGAGGGCGAGTATGCACCCATTGGCGGCCGACTTTATCAGGGTACGCCCCACGAAATCGCCATCCAGACCAACACCTTCACACGCCGCGGCTGTGAACGCATTATGCGTGCCGCCTTTGAAGGCGCGCGCAAACGCCGCAAAAAAGTCACCTCCATTACCAAATCGAACGCCCAAACGTTCGGCATGGTGTTGTGGGACGAAGTATTCCGAGACGTTCAGCGCGCTTACCCGGACGTACAGGCCCATTCGCTTTTGGTTGATGCGGCGGCCATGGATTTTGTGCGTAAGCCGGAGACCTTCGACGTGGTAGTGGCCAGTAACCTGTTCGGCGACATCTTGACCGACCTCAGCGCCATCGTCACTGGCAGCATGGGCCTAGCCGCCAGTGCCAATATCAATCCCGAGCGCACGTATCCAAGCATGTTCGAGCCAGTTCATGGCTCGGCGCCGGACATCGCTGGTAAGGGCATCGCCAATCCGTTGGCGGCCATCTTGTCAGCGGGACTGTTGTTGGAGCACCTGGGACTGGACAAAAGCGCCGCCGCCTTGCGAAAGGCCGTGGCCGACGTGCTCAAGGCCGGCGCCCCGCGCACCCCGGACCTGGGTGGCGACGCCAGCACTGTGGAAGTGGCCGACGCCGTGCTGGCGGCGTTGTCGCGCAACGAACCCCGCTGAACGGCTGAACGAGACCCGCAAAAAATCGGTCTAGCATTTCTGAGCGAATCTGGCAATAACAGGGCTCTTCCTCTATTGGAGGAAGCGTTGCTTCTTTCACTCGGGAGTGGAGGCCGATTATGCGGAAAATCGCGGGAGTCGTGGGCGTTGTTTGCGTCTTTGGGATCATCATCTTCTCCGTCCGCGGCAATAAGGATGAAGATGCCAAGATGCGGGAAATTGTTGCACGTGCCATCAAGGCCCACGGTGGTGATAATCTGGCGAAATGCAAAGGCTACATTACCAAAACCAAGGGCAAACTTCTCGACCTGGAGTACACTACCGAAACCTCGCTCCAGGCGCCCGACCGCTCACGCACGGTTGCGGAGTCCAAACTGGGCAAACTGGTCCAAGTCCTCAACGGTGACAAAGGATGGGTCAAGTTCGGCGACCTGAGCCGAGAATGCGTCAAGGAAGAATTGGATGAGATGCGCGAACAACTCAATGCCAACTTGATCTCTCATCTGGTGGTGCTGCTGGACCGAGAATACAAATTGTCGCCGCTGGGGGAGGAAAAAATCGACGATCGTCCGGCCATTGGTCTGCACGTCGAACACAGAGGTTTCCGCGACCTCAACCTGTACTTCGACAAAGAGAACTACTTGTTGCTTAAAGTGGAAACACGCATCAAAGATCCCTTGCGCGGGGGAGAAGAGGTTGCGGCGGAGACGCTGTACAGCGACTATCGGGACGTCGATGGCATAATGACCGCGCGTAAGGTCACGATCAAGTACGACGGCAAGACCTACATCGAAAGCGAGATCACTGAGGCGAAATATGCAGAAAAGCTCGATGACAAGGTGTTCGAGAAACCGTGACGCCGTTGTTCGTCGTCCGCCGTCCGTTGAGAGTTGTTGGCATTCGGTTTGACGGCCGACAGCCAACGGACGACGGGCGACGACGGTTTACGCCGGTTCGTGCTGCCGCAACAGTAGGTATTCGAGCAGCCATACCAACATGGCCAGACTTTGATCGTTGCGATCGCGGCTGGGATCGAATTCCGAGAGCATCAGTCCCGCCACGTTCGGCGACCAGATCGCATCTACCAGGCGCAGCAACAGAGACGCGGACAAACCAAAGGGCACCGGCTGTGCCGCTGCTGGGAAGCACAGCGGATCGAGCACGTCGCAATCCACATCCACAAACACGCGCTGGGCGCCGCGCCTTGCTTGACGCAGCGCGTCGAGGGCGGGCTGCGGATCGATGGCCAGTTCCGCCGCACTGAAGGTACAGCGATAATAGCGACCGATGTAGTCGGGTACTAGCAATAGATCGCGATGGCCCAGATTGATCAGCGGGGGCAGCGTTCCCTCACAATGCAGCAAGAAGTTGCCGTGCGAAAGCTCCTTTGTGCAATCACGGAAGTGGTGAATGTCCAGGTGCGCATCCAATTGCACGACGAGCGTATCCTCGCCGCTGTTGGCCAGTTCATCATAAACTGGCAGAGCGCCCAAGTGGTTGCCTGTGATCCAGAAGAGGAAATCGCCCTGGCGCAGCACTTGCCGCACGGCTTGCCGGCCCTGGCGCCGCCAATCGGCATAAGCGGCGAGCGTGTCAAAGTGGAACTCGCGCAGACGAACCTGATCGGTATAACATTGCGCGCGCGTCGGCAACCGTTCGCGGCGATTATCGGCGAGAATTTCGCGCAGTTCGTCGGCCAGCAGGGTGACGCCGGCGCTCGTGCCAGAGCTGCCAAACAGGTCAAAAGGGAAAAAGATAAAGCTGCTCTTCATAATCCGAATAGTGGGCCCAGCAGGATTCGAACCTGCAACCAAGGGATTATGAGTCCCCTGCTCTGCCGTTGAGCTATAGGCCCCTTATTTCCTGTTCTAACAGGCTTTGGCCTTTCCTACAAGCGGTCTGCCGTTTGGGTCCGCGGCGTAGACGGGGAAAGACAGGCAAACGGATTGCTCCTGATTTATGTGGACCTCTCCTCTTGACCGATAGGGTAGAGTGAGGTTGTAGGCGCTCCGGCGTTCCGTGGCCGAAACGCGGCTGAGATTGACGAATGCGCATGAGTTATGCTATCCGCAACGATGTCGCATTTTGTCGGTTGCTCTGCCCGCGCCGGCAAAACGGGGCATGCTCGGAAGCAGAAGGAGTTGGGACATGATAGTTCTATGCAAGCCGGAAGCGTTGGGTTACGTCCGCACGCTGTTCGTGGCTGGCTTGCTGACGAGCTTGGCCATCAGCAGCGGATGTGAGACGGCGGCTGGCACCGGCGCGGCGGCTGGCGGCCTTATCGGCACCGGCGTCGGCGCCCTGGCCGGGCATGGTCCGGGGGCAGCCCTGGCAGGTGGCGCTCTCGGCGCCGGGGCAGGACTGATCGGCGGCGCCATCGCCGATGGGGTTGCAGCCAAAAAAGCCCAGCGTGCCGTCCAAGCCGCGTCGGCGGAAGCCGTCGCCCGCGCACCCAGTCTCGAAGACATCGTCCACATGACGCAGAATGCCGTGCCGCCCGAACAGATCATCGAACAAATCCGCACCAGCGGTGTCGTCTATCGGCTGACCGCGGACCAGATTATTTGGCTCAATCGTCAAGGAGTAGATACGCGGGTCATTCAAGCCTTGCAAGACACCGCTTTACAGCCCACTCCGGTTCGCACCGTCTACCGGGCCACACCCGTGATCGTTGAGCAACCCATTGTCGAATACGTAGCGCCGGCGCCAGTTGTCGGCGTCGGGTGGGGGTTCCTGGGCTGTCGTCGTTGAGAGCGGGCTACGTCGCCTAAGCTGCGCCGCGAGAAAACGCCGGGCGGGCTGGTGTTTCAGGAACAGAGAAGAGGGTCACAGCCGGAGAACCGGCTTGACGTGTTTTGTTTGTTGCAGGCTCTCCCTGCACACCATAGCCAACCCGCCCGGTCGTCTCTGTTAATTTTCTATAGCGCACTCAATCTTGTGGACATCGGGGGCGAAGCCGCGGCGGAGCGTATTTTCTGTAATAGTACGCGGCAGGACGAACTGGAGCAAGTAATCGGGACCGCCTGCTTTAGAGCCCATACCCGACATCTTGAAACCGCCAAACGGCTGACGATCGACTAGCGCTCCGGTGATCTTGCGATTGATATACAGGTTGCCGACGCGGAACTCACGCTTGACGCGGGCAATGTGTTCCGGACTGCGTGAAAACAGCCCTCCTGTCAGCGCATAGGCCGTACCATTGGCAATTTCTAACGCTTGATCGAGATCGCGCGCCCGCAGCACCGCCAAGACCGGGCCAAAGATTTCTTCTTGGGCGATGCTCGCCTTGGGCGCGACATCATCAAAAATATGGGGCGCAATGTAATAGCCCTCTTCTTTCCATGAACCTACATCGCCGGCATAGACAAGCCGGCCTTCGTTCTTGCCCTTGTCGATGGCGTTCTCAATGCGCTGGTGGGCTTCGGCATCGATGACCGGGCCGACCGTGCAGCCGGGATCCTCAGCGGGAGCGATCTTCAGGCTGCGTGTTGCCTCGATCAAGCGCGTGACAAAGGCATCATGCACCGATTCCAACACAATGACCCGGCTGCACGCCGAGCATTTCTGCCCTGCATAGCCAAAGGCGCTGGCTACGACGCCAAGGACCGCCTCGTCCATGTCGGCGTCGTCATCGATGAGGATCGCATTTTTGCCGCCCATTTCGGCGAGGACCCGCTTGATCTGTTCCTGCCCCGGCCGGACCTCGGCGGCCTGCCGGTTAATGTGCAGACCGACGCTGCGTGAGCCGGTGAAAGCAATCAAGGTCACGTCAGGATGATCGACCAGCACCGGCCCAATCTCTTCGCCGAAGCCTGGTAAACAGTTGACCACGCCGGGAGGCAATTCCACTTCTTGGAATATCTCCATTAGCTTGGCGCCGATGACGGAGGATTGCTCGGCCGGCTTCATGACCACGGTATTGCCGGTAACGAGGGCGGCCGTAGTCATGCCGCAGAGAATGGCCAGCGGAAAGTTCCACGGCGCGATGACGACGGCGACGCCGCGCGGCTCGTAGAAATAGACGTTGTCCTCCCCAGGTACGTCGCGCCGTCTTGGTTGGGCCAAGCGCAGCATTTCTCGACCGTAGAACTCGCAGTAATCAATGCTCTCGGCCACGTCGGCGTCGGCCTCACGCCGTGGTTTGCCACATTCGTAGACCTGCCACGCCGCCAACTCGAAGCGCCGCCGCCGCATCACTTGCGCCGCCCGAAACAAATACTCGGCCCGTTTCGGCGCCTCGGTATCACGCCAAGCCGGAAACGCCGCCTTGGCCGCAGCGACAGCGGCGTCTGCTTGTTCGACACTCGATCGCCCACAGCGGCCGACGACCTGCTTACAGTGCGACGGATTGAGCGAGTCGAAGGTTGCCGCCGTGAGGACGGCTTGACCGTTTATGATGGGCGGATAAGTGCGGCCCAGCTGCGACGACACCTGGGCCAGAGCGGCGTCCATCGCACGCCGCGCGGCAGCTCGGCTAAAGTCGGTCAGGGGTTCGGCGCGATAGGGAGAAACGGCGTGACCGTCCCTTGCGTCATGGTGTTGACTATTATCATGCATCGCCGAGGGCGAGTCGAAGGAAACGTGTGTGCGTGAATTCATGAGCTATAAGTCCTTGTTAGCCCGCCACTCGATTGGGGCGAGCACGGTTGCACGGTTGCGTCCGCACCCCGGCGAGCGAGGGGCACCCCCCGGTATAGACCCGAGGGCGAGCGGGGGGTGTGAACCCTCCGGTAGCGCTACCGGAGGTGTTATACTGAGCACGGGGAGATTGGACATTTTTTCCCTTTCCCCCCCACCCCAACCCTCCCCCACCAGGGGGGAGGGAGAAAAACGGCCCCCTCCCCCCTGGTGGGGGAGGGGGCCGTTTTTCTCCCTCCCCCCTGGTGGGGGAGGGTTGGGGTGGAGGGGGAATTGTGCCAAATTCAACCGTGCCCAGTATAAATTCAGCCGGGGACAGTATTGCTCACCAGGAGAGCGTGTACTACCCGCAAAACGACTTCGGGTGATACGTCGCCAACTCGTCAACTGCGTTGTTCCACCTTACAATGATTCGGTATGGAACGGCTCAACAAATTCCTGGCCCACGCTGGCGTCGGCTCGCGGCGGCATTGCGAGGAGCTGATTGTCCGCGGCCGCGTTACGGTGAACGGTCGGGTCGTCCGTGAGCTGGGCACTAAGGTTGAAGATACCGACACCGTATGCGTGGATGGCCAGCCGTTGCACGGCGAGAAGTTCGTCTACTGGCTAGTCAACAAGCCCCGCGGCTATCTCTGTAGCAACTTCGATCCGGCGGGGCGGCCGCTTGCCGTCGATCTGGTGCCGCACGTCAGCCAGCGCGTCTACACGGTAGGTCGGCTCGATGAGGAGAGTGAAGGTTTGCTGCTTTTGACCAACGACGGCGACCTGGCCCATCGCCTCATGCACCCACGCTTCGGCGTCGAGAAGACCTATCATGTTCAGGTGGCTGGCCGACCGACGCGGGAGGACATCGACCAGCTACTCAAGGGTGTCTGGCTGAGCGTCGGCCACGTCCGCGCTCGGCGGGTGCATCGCCTGAAAACGCAGGGAGAGAGCACCTGGCTGGAAATCGTCCTCAACGAAGGCAAAAACCGCGAGATTCGCCGTATGTTGGCGCGGTTAGGCCACAAGGTCTTGAAGCTGCGCCGCATCGCCATCGGTCCCGTTCGTCTCGATAAACTGCGGCGCGGCAAGGCCCGCCGCCTCACAAGCGACGAATTGCGGCGGCTCCGGGCCGCGGCGCGGCGCGGGGAAAAACGGGACCTGAAATCCGCAAACTCCAAAGCGACGCCATGATGCCGTTCGTCCACACCACCGCTGCCGTGTACGCAAACGTCTTACTCGCGCGCCAGACCTATCGCCTCCGCCTGCACTGTCCGGAACTGGCCCGCGCCATTCGCCCGGGCCAATTTGTCATGCTCCGTCTGCCTGGCCACAGCGATCCGCTCTTGGGCCGACCTTTCGCCTTGTATGACACCGTTCTCGATGAAGAAGGACAGCCGATCGCTCTCGACGTGGTATATCTCGTTGTCGGCAAGCTGACCGGCTTGCTGGCGGCGCTACAGCCCGGCGATCGCGTGGCGGTCTGGGGGCCGCTCGGTAACGGTTTTCCGGATTTTTCCGCTCTTGACCATATTGCCCTGGTCGCTGGCGGCATCGGCCAAACGCCGTTCCTTGCTTACGTTCGCGCCCTGCTGGGCACACGGGGTTACGGGGGTCGGCCGCCACGCCGCATGGTCCGCCGCGTCTCGCTCTATTACGGCGTCCGCACCGCCGACCTCGCTGCGGGCGCCGAAGATTTCCGCGCCGCCGGGGCTGCGGTCCATCTCGCCAGTGACGATGGCACACTCGGCTTTCCCGGCTTCGTGACGCAACTGCTCGCCACGCATCCGCCGCCGCAACACCTCGTCGGCTGCGGCCCCGAACCGATGTTGCGGGGATTGGCGCAACTGGCCGGACGCTGGGGCGTGCCGTGTCATCTGTCCCTGGAAACACCGATGGCTTGCGGCATCGGCATCTGTTTCAGCTGTGTGACGCGCGTCCGCACTACCAACGGCTGGGACTATCGGCGTGTGTGTGTGGAAGGCCCGATCTTCGACGCGGCGAGTCTGGCATGGGACACGTGAGCTTTTTTCCGCTTCGCTTGCCCTACGCCGCCTGCTGTGTTAGGATAGAATGCAGTTAGAGTCCCACCTTACTTACCCTGCCTATTTTCGAGAGCCTGCCATGTTGAACTTCCTCCCTTCTCGCATGTGGACGTGTGAAGGCGTTGAACGCCGTGCTTTTCTCCAATTGGGCACCCTTGCGGGGCTAGGCTTATCGCTGCCGACGTTGTTTGCCGCCAAGCAAGCACAGGCGCGTCAGGGCCGCAAAACAGCCGATGTCAACTGCATTCTCATTTGGACGCAGGGCGGCACGAGCCATCACGACACCTTTGATCCCAAGCCAAACGCCCCCGCGAGCGTTCGCGGCGAATTCAATGTCATCCATACAGCGGTGCCCGGCGTCCAATTCACCGAGGTCCTGCCGCGCATGGCCCGCGAGTTAAAGCGCTATGCCTTGTTGCGGAGCTGGAACCCCAAGAACGCCGGCCACGGGGTCGCCGATCAGTATTGCCTGTCCGGCCATCCCGTCAATCCGTCGCTGACCTATCCGTGTTACGGCGCGGTCGTCAGCCATTTGAAGGGTTTCAAAACGCGCATGCCGCCGCATATCCAACTCGGCAATAATGTGGATCGTACCTTCAGCGGCGGCACGGCTGGCTACCTCGGCTTGGAGCACAATCCTTTCGAGATCCTTTCCGATCCTAATAGTGGGAATTTCAGCGTCCGTGACATCACGCCTCCTCAGGGCATCGACATGGGACGGTTGTCGCGCCGCCGTCGTATGCTGCACACCATTGATGCCTTGCAGCGTTCGCTCGATGCCCAACCGGCGGCGTTTGCGGCCCTGGATCAGCATTACCAGGCCGCCCTCAACCTCATCACGGCCCCGGAGACTAAACGCGCTTTCGAGATCGACAAAGAGGGGCCGCACCTGCGCGATGCCTATGGCCGCACGCGCTTCGGCCAGAGTTGTTTGCTGGCCCGTCGCCTCATCGAGGCGGGCGCGCGCTTCGTGACCATCTCGGATGGCGGCTGGGACACGCACCAGGACAATTTCAACTCGCTCAAGAGGCATGTTCCGTACATCGATCAAGCGTTGCCCCAGCTATTGATCGACCTGGAGGAGCGCGGCCTGTTGGCGACGACGCTGGTGGTATGGATGACAGACTTTGGACGCACGCCGAAGATCAACTCGGCAAGCGGCCGCGATCACTGGGCTTCGGCAGGCTTTGCCATCCTGGCGGGTGCGGGCATTCCCGGCGGCGCCGTCCTGGGCCGTACCGACGAGGAAGGCAGCCGACCGACGCACGATGAATACTTCACCGAAGACATCGCTGCCACCATCTACACCAAGCTCGGCATCCCGCTCGATTTGATTACCTATACGCCGGACAACCGACCCATTCGTCTCAATGAAGGACGGGTCATCCGCGAATGGGTTTCGGCGTAGTTACACCTGGCACGAGGAAGGGGGACATTTTTTCCCTCGCTCCTCCCCCCAACCCTTCCCCACAAAGGGGGGGAAGGAATAGCAAAGCCTCCTCGGGGCGCTGACGCCATCTTGCTCGTCCCAAAAATTGTCGAGCGGTCAGCGCCCAAGGGGAAGGTCTGTGCCCCGGGCGCTTACGGTGAATCCACTGGGGTAGTGGGCAACACCCCTACCGCCCTGGGTGTTGCCACTCGCCGAGTGAATCACACTTCCCAATACTTTTTGTGTCCTGCTGCGGTGAGCAGGGCGCGCTTGACGGCGACGGCGACCAGTTTGACTTTGTAAGCGTTTTGGCTCAGCGGCATGGCGCCTTCTGTGGCAGCTTCGCCGGCGGCGCTGGCCGTCGCCTCGGTGACTTCCTTGCCTTCGAGCACCTTGGCCGCCACTGCGGCGACGTGGGGCACGGGCGCAACGTGGCCCAGGACGATGCGCACGTTCTTGGCCCTTTGGTTGTCGTACTGGAAAGCCACTGCTGCTTGCACCAGCGGCCAATCGTAGGACTGCTTGTGCCGTACTTCGTAGCTGGCGTTTTTCGCACCGGCAGCGGGGACGGTCACGGCCATCACCATCTCATTGGGCGCCAAGACATGCTCGCGTTCGCTGGCCGAGCTGGGAGCGTGGAAAAACTCCGCGAGAGAGATTTTACGGCTCCCTTTAGGCCCAAAAACGTCCGCCTGAGCGCCCAGGGCAATCAGGACCGGCGCCAGCGTCGAGGGATTGACGATGACGCATTTGTGCCCTTGCGTGAAGATGGCATGATAGCGATTTTCCCCGTCGATGGCGAAACATTTGTCGCCGCCTTTGAGCAAGCAGGGGGTATGCTCATCGCGGAAGTACCAGCAACGGTTGCGCTGGCACAGGTTGCCGCCGAGCGTCCCCATGTTGCGGATTTGCGGCCCGCCGATGTCACCGGCCGCTGCGGCCAAAGCCGGAAAGAGCCGGCGAACGTCGCGGTGGGCGGCGATTTCGGCCAAGGTGGTTCCGGCGGCGATCGTCAGATTTTGGGGCGTCGCCCGGATGCCCGACAGGCTACGCACGTCCCGCAAGCTGACGATCTTGTCCGGCTGAGCGATATATTCTTTTTGCAAGTCGAGCAAGTCGGTGCCGCCGGCCAGCAGCTCCGCCGTGCCCCATTTGTCATCGAGCAAGGCCACCGCCTGCTCGGCGGTCAGTGGTCGGTAGTAGGTGAAGTTCTTCATTGTCCCCCTCCTTTCGCGGCCAGGGCGGCCAGCACGCGCTCCGGCGTGAACGGTGTGTGCGGCACGCGCACGCCGAGAGCGTTGAAAATGGCATTGCCGATGGCGGCATGCGTCGAGATCACCGGCGGCTCGCCGACGCCGATGACGCCGCGCTCCGGCATGTCATGCAAATGTACGAGGATCTTCGGCATGTCTTCGATGCCGCCGAGCTTGTAAAATTCCATGTCCGGGTTGACTTGCCGGCCGGTCGCGCGGTCCATAATGCGTTCCTCGAATAGCGCATAATTCAGACCCATAATGACGCCGCCGGCCACCTGCGATTCGCAGGTCAGGCGGTTGACAACCATGCCACAATCCTGCACGGCCACGATCTGCGTGCAGCGGACCACACCGGTTTCGGTATCGACCAGCACTTCGGCGATCTGCACGCCGCCGACGCCGGAACTGGACACGTCCTTGTTTTCCGGCTTGTTCGATTCGGCCGCAGTCCAGAAGCCGGTTGCCTGAGCTTTTTCCTCACCCAGAGCGGCGCAGGCTTTCTTCCAATCCCAACTCTTGCCGCTAGCGCGATCTACCACCTTGCCACGCTCGAGGACCAAGTCCTCCGCCTTGGCTTGGAGTTTGGGAGCGATCTTGGCGAACAGCTCGTCGCGCGCTGCCGTGGCTGCCCGCAGCGTGGCCGGCGCTTGCGAAGGGATAGTGGTGCTGCCGCCCGAACCGCTAGAAGCGCCATTGGGGCTCTCGCCGAATTCGAGGGCAATTTGCTCCGGTTCCAGTCCCAAAATCTCGGCCGTGACCAGGGCCGTCACCGTGCGTTGGCCGGTGCCGAGGTCTTGCGTCGATGTGCGGGCCGTCACGGAGCCATCGGCCCGGATGATGACAGTGCATTCGTTGCGTTGCGGAACGGCCTGTCCCGCCCAGGTGTGCAAGGCCATACCGATGCCGTGTTTGACGATGCCCGGCGACTTGCCCGGTGGGTGCCATTTTTCCTTCCACTTCGACAGCGCCGCCGCAATCTCGATTTCGCGCGTGTAGATGGTGTGCCGCAGGGCCGGCAGCGAATGCGGCGCGTTTTGGATTGCGTTAGCATCGTTTTGCGGTAGGTTCTTCAAGCGCAATTGCATCGGGTCCATCTCCAGCTTGGCCGCCAGATCATCGAGGATGAACTCGGTGAGGGCGCAGTTCTGCGGATGATTGGGCGCCCGCATGGCCCGCTGGAGCTGCGTGTTGGTGCGGATGCGCGTGTGTTTGCGCTTGTACTCGAACGGATAAACATAGGGCAAAGCGTTGAAGGTCACGGTATCGCTGAGGCCGACGCCGGGCGTGCCGTAGCAATCGACTTCGTAAGCCGTGACTTTGCCGTCCTTGGTGGCGCCAATCTTCACCTTGCCGTAGGCGGAAGGCCGACTGCCGCCAGCGGTGATTTCGCTGGCGCGATCGAGCATGAGCTTGACCGGCGCCTGGGCCTTACGCGCCAACTCGGCGGCGACGATGCCCTGAATGTCCGGACCGAACTTGCTGCCGAAACCGCCGCCCATATAGTGGGTGATGCATTTGACCTTGTTGGCCGGCAGACGGAAGTGCTGGGCAAGGATTGCGGCCGTGGCAGTGACGGCCTGCGTCGAGGCCCACACCGTTAGCTCGCCGTCCGCGTTCCACTCGGCGACCAGACCGTGCGCTTCCAGGCACTGATGGCAAATAGTCGGCACGCCGTAGCTGCCTTCGACAATCATCGCTGCGTCGGCCATGCCTTTCTCGAACCCTTCCGAGGTCGCTTCCTTGGCGGCTAGCACATTGGTGCGCTTGCCGCCGACCGGCGAAACCGTTTGCGGATCGTTCTTCAGCGCATCTTCTTCCTTGACCAGGTGGGGCAGCACTTCGTACTCGATCTTGACGGCGCGGACGGCGTCGAGGGCATGTTCCTCGGTGTCGGCGGCGAGGCCGAGGATCTCTTCGCCAGCCCAAAATAGTTCATCGCCAACGTTTTTGATCGGATGAATCGCTTTCACGCCGGGCATCTTCTCGGCGTCGTTCGTGTCGAGGCTTTTGATCTTGGCATGGGCGTAGGGACTACGCAACAGCACGGCGTGCAACATGCCCTTGCGATTGATGTCGTAGCTGTACTTGGCCTTGCCGGTCGCCTTGGCGGGACCGTCGAGGCGTTGAATTTTCGAGCCAATCAGTCGGCGTTTTTTCGGCCAGGACGTTGCCATGACTTAGCCCTCCTTCCTTCTCGCTCCCAAGCCCGGTTGGTTTTTACACAAGGCAGCGATAGCATCGCGCATCTGCTGATAGGTGCCGCAGCGGCAGATGTTGCCGGACAGGGCTTCTTCGATCTCGGCGGGCGTGGCGTTGGGGTTTTGGTCGAAGGCGGCCCGCATGGCCACCACGAAGCCGGGCGTGCAAAAGCCGCACTGTTGGGCGTCGTGCTTGACGAAGGCCGCCGGCACGGCATCAAGCTTGCCGCCGTCGATGAGGCTTTCGGCGGTCCTGATCTTCTTGCCCTCGGCCTCCAGTGCCAGCAGGGTGCAGGAGTAGACGGGTTTGCCGTCCAACATCACCGTACAAGCACCGCAAGTGCCGCGGTCGCAGACGCGCTTGCAGCCGGTGACATCGAGGTAATTGCGCAGGGCGTCGAGCAGCGTGACACGCGGCTCGATGGTAGTGGTCATGGCCGCACCATTGACATCGAGTGTGAGCTGGACGGGCTGCGGCCCGATGGCCTTGGTGGCGATTTTGGCCGGCGCCTCCTCGGCATGTGTCAGCGGCGCTTCGGCAAGTGCGGCGGCCGTGGCAGCGGCGCCGCTGGTGCGCAAAAAATCGCGCCGCGACAGGCCCGCTTCCGCGTGGTCGTATTCCGGTAAGTCGCTCATCCCTCAGGGCCCTCCCTTTGCATAGTTGGGATCAAGACAATCTAAGGATTGTGCCTTCACCAGGTCGATGCCGAAGATTCTAAGGAGGAAGAGGGGCAAGAACAAGGAAAATGCGAGATTTTTCTTAACAGCGGGCGCGTCTACCGATTCTAGCGAGCGGCGGGTTTATCCCCGCCG
>Ga0207433_10010035_pt1 | contig 14878 bp, 10 predicted proteins | sample YelNatPaOPGAMG01_FD_187559 | JGI IMG/M metagenome (GOLD analysis project Ga0207433, IMG submission 187559) | Hot spring thermophilic microbial communities from Obsidian Pool, Yellowstone National Park, USA - OP-RAMG-01 (SPAdes) (version 3) | ecosystem: Environmental > Aquatic > Thermal springs... | reverse complement strand
GATATACGATAAAAAAGTGTGATGAATAATTTTTTAAAAAAAACTATTGACAAACTAATATTATCTTGTTATATTATAGAAAGGAGGTGATGATGTTATCAAAGAGTATAAAGAAAGGGGGTGATTAAATTATGGCAAAGGACTTAATTCAAGCGTTAAATGAAGTAATAGAAAGAATAAACAAAGAAGGTGTTGTAAGAATAAGTATGTTAAATCCTGATACAAAAGATAAACGAGTAAAGACATTATTAAAAATTCAAAGATTATATATGAAAAATTTATTAAAAAGACATATATAAAAAGGAGGTTTTTATATGCCAATAACAGAAAAAGAGTTTCTATATCATTTATGTAAAGGACTTTGGTTATGTAGTGCTGTGCAGAAACTTCCTGATGAACAGTATAAAGAGTATATACGAACACCGTCAAAAGATAGTTTAAAATTACCTTTTATTAAGGCACTACTTGATGATTATGATAAAAAACACAAAAAAGAGTGGGATGAAATATATAAAAATATGAAAAAAGAAAAGGAGTGTAAATAAAAATGAGCAGATATTTTGTTTTTACAATTTTAATATCCAGACGGAGTGAAAATTTAGGTATAATGTTTAAAGAAAGTTATTTTTATGAGTTAATACATAAATACCTTGATAATTTAAATATAAGTGAGAATAGATGACCCGAATTAAAGGGAATTGCGACCTCATCTTTTTACCCTCCTTTATTCTTACCTAATAGTCGTGAGAATAGATGACCCAAATTAAAGAGTATTGCATCAGGACCATATTTTTCAATTCCAGGTTATTTAAGAGTTTGGTCATTTCAACATTAATTTTTCCAGATAGGTCATATTCAGTTTTTCAAATTAATATCTAATTAGAAATACCACAGTGATAAACATTAGAACATAAAAAACGACCTCATTTTGAACCGACCAGTCAGTCAAAAATAAATTTTTTTGCAGATACTTGACAAATATTAAATAATTTTATACAATTTAACTGACCAGTCAGTTTAATAGGTAGTGTAATTTGGAGGATATAAAAAATATGATACAAGAAAAGGATACACAAAACAAGATAATTCAAGCAGGAAGAGAAATTTTGAATAAAAAGGACTATCATGAAACAGTAGTTGAAGAAATTGCGCAACTTGCTGGTGTTGCGAAAGGAACAGTATTTTTTTATTTCAAATCGAAAGAGAATTTATTCAAAGAAATAATGTTGTCTTTAGTTAACGATTTAGAGATTATGATTGATAATATTGTTAATTCTCAGCAGGAACCTTTGAAAAAGTTGAAAGAGATATATGAGAAGTTTATAGAATTTCAAATTAGTCATATGCATTTATTTTTATCTTTAAGAAAAGAACTTTCGCATACAGAGCCCAAGATAAATGAAGTTAAAGAAAAATTAGAAAAGATAAGTAGAAAGATTTTACCTTTAATAGATGATATGTTTCAAAAAAAGTTGATAAAAAAGTTTAATACAGAACAGATTGACCATGAGATTGTATCTTCAATGGTTTTGATGTATGCATCTGCTGTTTCCAGTATGGTACTTTTCTATAAAGAAAAAATAGAACAAATAAAAGAAATTTTTTGGAATATACTTTTGCATGGTATATTAAATGAAGATATCTCAAAAGAGATGCTGTTTCTTGACAAAAGAGTTTGATAGAATTTTGAATATTATTTTTGAACAGGAGAAGGAAATGAAAAAGTGTATAATAATTTCTTTGTTTATTTGTGTAAATTTATGTTTTGCTAAAGAAATTACTTTAGATGAAGGATTGCAGTTACTGGTCAGAAACAATATGCAATTGAAATCAGTTGAATCAAAATTAGTTCAGGCAAAATATAAAAAATTTGAAGTATTTAGTAGTTGGTTACCTAAACTGCAACTTCAAGGTCAATTTAGTCAACTTTCAGAACCGCAGATAAAAGTTCCACCTACAATGACTAATCTTTTTGGTTCAGCATTTCCACCTACACTTACTTCAGATAAACTCTATTCAACAAATTTTAGTATTTCTCAACTTTTATTTTCTTCAGGTAAAGTTTCTTCTGCATATAAAATAGCATCTTTGAATTACGAATCAACAAAATACGAATATGAAAAAACAAAAGAGGAACTTGAAATACAGTTCAAAGAGATATTCTTGAAAACATTGTTATCAAAAAAAATTTTAGATGTATCAAATAAAGCAGTTGAGATAAGTTCAGAAAATTACAAAGTATCCCAGCAACTTTACAGGGAAGGTCGTGTCTCTTATTTAGATTTTTCTTCTTCACAAATAAATTATTTTAATTCAGAGATAAACTTACTTAAAGTAAGAAATGCTTATGAAATTGCAAAAGAAAGTTTGAAAAATATACTCTGTGTTGATTTTGAAGTAGAACCTGTTGGTGAACTTGAAGAAATTTATAAACAACAAGATTTTGACTTGCAACAACTCAAAAGTAATATTCCGAAAATTTATGATGTTAAAATTTTAGATACACAAAAGGAGGTCCTAACCAAAAATCTGCACATTACAAGAACAGAAGTTTTACCAGTAGTGTCTTTAATTGGAAATTACAGTTGGACAATAGATGATTATAAAAAACCGATTGAGCAATGGGATGATAGGTATAGTTGGGTAGTTGTTTTATCCTGGCCAATATTTTCAGGAGGAGCAACTGTTTCTAAGTATTTACAGAACAAAGAAACTCTTAAACAGATTAATCTTACAAAAGAGAGTTTAATTTCTGGGTCAGAACTGCAATTAAATTCTTTATATTCTACATATTTACAACTTAAGGAATCATTAGATTTAGCAAAACAGAATTTATCTCTTGCTGAAGAGAACTATAAAGTTGCAAAAAATTATTATTTAGAAGGGAGAAGTTCGTATTTAGAATTACTTCAGGCAGAACTTAATTTTTCGAATACAAAAGTGAACTATTATCAGACATTATGTGACTATATGATAACCTGTGAGAAGTTAAAGAAGTATTTAAAATGAATATTTATATTTAGTAAAGGTTAGTGAATTTTCATAGAATCACACTGGTTATCAGTCAGCATAAAAAACTTAAAAGATTGGGAGGATAATATGAGAAGGAGAATTGTTATAGCAATAATACTTGTTGCTGTAGTAGCACTGGGTATATACAGAGTTTTTGAGACATTACAAAAAAAGAGGACAATGAAACAAGTATCACAGAAAGAAGCGCAGTTTATTTATACAGTTAAAATAAAACCTGTGGAAAATAGAACAATAGCAGATTGTATAAATTTTGTTGGTGAAATTAAAGGTATAAACGAAGTAAGTGTTGTTCCAAAAGTTGTAGGAAGATTAGTAAAAAAAATAAAAGAAGAAGGTAGTTTTGTTGTTAAAGATGAGGTAATAAGTGAGATAGATAGAGACGAGCCCGTATTGAAATATACATTATATGAACTCAGGTCACCGATAGAAGGTATCCTGGCGAAATATTTTGTAGATGTAGGAAGTTTGGTCTCTCAACAGACGCCCGTATGTATAATAAGTGATATCAGTAAAGTGAAATTAATATTTAATGTAGCAGAAAATGTTGTGAATAAAATCCAGAAAACTTCTTATGTAAAATTTAATTTAGATAATAAAACTTTTATATCAAAAAATTTACAACTTTCAAATTATATAGACCCTGTTTCTCGGTCAATGGAAATAAGAGTTATTTTAGATAATCCGGATAATAGTTTCAAATCAGGTAGTTTTGTTAAAGGAGAACTTATTTTTTATGAAAAACAGGCATTAGTTGTCCCGTCAGAATCAATTTTAAATATTGATGATAAAAATATTTTATATGTTGTAAAAGAAGATAGAACAGTTGAAGAAAGAGAATTGAAGACAGGATTAAGATACAAAGATTATACTGAGGTCTTGTCCGGAGTAAAACAGAATGAGAAAGTTGTGTATCAGGGTGGCGAAGTTTTAGGTAATGGTATGAAGGTAGAAGTAATAGAATAATTTTTGTTAAATTTGGTTAGAAACATCTGGAGGATTATATGAAAATTACAGAATTATCAGTTAGGAGACCGATTGGAACAATTATAGTTTATATTTTTCTTCTCATAACCTCACTTATTGCATTATTTAAACTTCCTATTGATATATTTCCTGAAATGGAGATACCTGTTTTAACTATTTTAACAACATATCCGCAAGCAACAGCTTTGGATGTTGAAGAAAAAGTTACAAAAGTTATAGAAAATGCAGTTTCATCTGTTTCTGGTATTGACACTGTGGAATCAAGGTCACAGGAGAATGTCTCTATTGTTATTGCTAAGTTTAAATGGGGCACGAATATAGATGAAAAAGCATCCGATTTAAGAGACCTGCTTGAACTTACCAAAATGACTTTACCAGAAGATGTTGATAAACCGAGAATTGTAAAATTTGATCCATCAATGATGCCAATTATGTTTATATCAGTTACCTCTGATAAACCGATAAAGGACTTAAGATATATTGTAGATAAAAAAATTGTTGATGAGATTAAGAAGGTTGACGGTGTAGCAGGAGCAATGGTTCGTGGTGGTGATGAAAAAGAAGTTTCTGTAATAATTGACCCACAAAAATTAGCATTTTACAGATTAACAGTTCAGCAAATTATCTCTGCTATCCAGCAGGAAAATATAGAAGTTCCAATAGGTGATGTTTATGAAGGATATAAGAAATATTTAATAAGAGTACCAATGAAATTTGAAGAGCCGTCAGAAATCAATAATCTCATAGTAGGTAATTTTTTAGGTAAGCCAGTATATTTATATCAAGTAGGTAAAGTTGAGGATTATTATACAGAAAGGGTTGGTGAGACAACAGTTAATGGTAAAGATACATTATTAATAATGGTGAGAAAGAAGGCGCAGACAAATACTGTTACAGTTTGTTCTGCTGTTAACAAAAAGTTAGATGAATTAAGAAAAAATCTTCCACAACTTAAAATTAATATTATAATGGATTCTTCTGATTACATTTTAAAAGTTGTTCAGAACTTAAAAAGTACAATTTTTATTGGTGGTATACTTGTTATATTAACAGTATTATTTTTCTTAGGAGATATTATTCCAGCGTTTATTATTGTGTTACAGATACCTATCTCTTTAATTTTAGCGTTTTTGTTTTTATATCTTTTTGGTTACACAATAAATATGGTTTCACTTATGAGTTTATCATTAGCAATAGGTATGGTAGTTGATAATTCTATTGTTGTTGTTGACCATATTTTAAGACATATAGGTTGGGGCAAAAAACCTGTTCAATCTGCAGTTGATGCAACTTCTGAAGTTGGTTCAGCCATAATTGCATCAACTTTAACAACAATAGTAGTTTTTATTCCATTATTATTTGTTAGTGGTTTGATACCTTTACTATTTAAACAGTTAGCAATTGCAGTTATAGTTACTTTGTTTGCGTCATTAGCAATAAGTTTAACATTATCACCTATGATTGCATCAAGATTATGTTCTGAAAAAGAACCTCAAAAAAAGTCAGTAATTTCTGTTTCAAGAATAATAGAAAGAATAGAAAATTATTATAGTGATATTATAAATTGGGCTCTGGAGCATAAGAGAACAACACTATTAGGGTTTTTAGGTATATTCATTATTTCTTTAATCATATTTATATTTTTTACAGGGAAAGAATTTATCCCGAAAAGTGATGAAAGTGTTATTAACATAAGTTTTGAGACATCAAAAGGGATGCGTGTTGAAGAAACATTTAAGATAGCGAAACAGATTGAAGAAAAGATTTTTAAACTCGTACCACAAAAATATTATAAATCGGTTTTAATCCGTTGTGGTGAAAGTGGAACAAAAGGACTTTCTGCTATTTTTGGACAGCAGGAAGCATCTAATACTGGCACTATTATGCTCTCTCTGGTAGATAAAAGTTTCAGGGATAGAACTTCAATTGAGATTGTAGAGATGTTGAGGAATAATTTAAGAAAAATTGCTGGGATAATAAAACTTGATACATCAGCACAATCTTCTGCATCTTCTACATTGTTAGGTGGCACAGGTAAATCTGTATCAATAGAACTTCGTGGTAATGATTTGGATGAAAGTTTGAGAATTGCTGATGAGATAAAGAACAAACTGAAAAAGATTCAAGGTATGAGAGATACAACTATAAGTTTAGAAGAAGGAAGTTATCAAATTATAGTAAAACTTGATAGAGAAAAACTTAAAATGCTGGGTATCTCTTCAGGATATATTGCTGACACACTAAGAAAAACATTTTATGGATATACTGCTAGCCAGTATACACCTCCATTAGGAAGTTTTGTTGAGAGTTCATATGATATTTTTGTTAAAGTAGGTAAAGATTACAAAAATGATATTAGGAATTTAACTGATTTACCGATAGTTCTACCGTCAGGTAAAGTTATCTCTTTACACAATATTGCAACTTTTGAACGAAAGATTGCTCCAAAAGAAATTCAGCGGAAAGATGGAGTAAGGGTAGTAAAAATTGAAGCAGATATTTATGGTAGAGCATTGAGTAAAATTAAACAGGATATAGATAATATGCTTGATACAGTGGAACTCCCATACGGTTATAGTATAAAATTTGGTGGAGAAATTGAACAGCAGGCATCTACATTCCGTGATTTAACATTGATGTTATTTTTAGGTATTTTACTTGTATATTTGATAATGGCAGCACAGTTTGAAGATTTTTTAGACCCGTTTATTATTATGTTTTCGGTCCCGTTTGCAGTAGTTGGTGTTTTAGTAGGAATATTTTTATGGGGACAAAATTTTAACATAATGAGTTTTGTTGGATTACTTTTACTTGTTGGTATTGTTGTCAATAACGCAATTGTTTTAGTTAGTTATATAGAACTTTTAAGGTCAAGAGGTATGAAGTTAATTGAAGCAGTAAAAGAGTCATGTAAAACACGACTTAAACCTGTTCTTATGACTGCTATAACAACTATTTTAGGGACATTACCTATGGCGTTATCTGGTGGTAGTGGTGCAGAGTATTTCTCATCAATGGGTGTAGCAATTGTTTCCGGTCTTACATTATCAACTTTTATAACTTTAATTTTTGTGCCAGCACTTTATACTGTGATACATTCAAGAATAAAAAATTAACATAGTTTCATCACTTCTTTTCCTGAATACTGATTAAAGATTTAAAAATCCATTAAATATTCCATTATTTAAGAAACTCCTGACTCCAATAAAAAATAAATACAGGATAGTATTGACAACTAATTAAAAAATATTATAAAATATATAAATAATAGATAAAAATGTGATTAAAATTTATAATTATGAGACAAAAATATACAATTATTAGAGATATTTTAAATTTAATATTTAACAACTGTAATATTACTCGTGAAGATATCAAGAAAAAATTGAATATAGCATCCAGTTATGTGTATTCAATCATACCAAAATTACTTAAACAGAAAATAATAGTTGAGTCGAATGATGGAATAAGTGGTAGTAGAAGAAAGAAACGCTTCCTTTCTATTAATCCAGAACTCGGTTGTGTTATCGGTATAAATATTGAACACAATTATATTGAAGGTGGTATATATGATTTTAATATCAATCCTGTAACAAAAATACATCAGAATATAATTTTAAAAGAATATACTGAAAAATTTATAGTAGATAAATTATTTAAGATTATTTCTGGATTGATAAAAAAATCAGGTAAGAAAAAAGTTTATGGTATCGGAATAGGTAATCCTGGTATAACAAAACTCAGTATAAGGTACAATGCACATGAAGTTGATATTTTTGATTGGCGAGATTTTAATTTAGAGAAAATAATACAGGAGAGATTCAAAATACCTGTTGTAATATCAGGAAAAAATAATTTAAGTGCATTAGCGGAATACTGGAATCTAAGACATAAAGGATATAAACATCTTGTATATGTGAATATTAGTGTTGGTGTTGGTATGGGCTCGGTTATTAATGGTGAGATATTTACTGGTGGTAAAGGTGATGCAGGTAATATCGGACACATGATTATTGTTGGTGCGGATGAGGGAAGATTATGTGTTTGCGGGAACAGAGGATGTTTAGGTTCAATGGTATCTACTGATTCTATCGTTTCACAAATAAAAGAGTTAGCTGAATATGGTGTGTTTACTAAACTTGGGAAGGAGAATATTGATTACGACAATATCGTAAGAAAGTTTAAAGAGAAAGATAAATTGGTTGCAGATGTTATAAATAATGTAGCGCGATATTTAAGTATCGGAATATTTAATATTATTAATACTGTTAGTCCAGAAATAGTTATTATTGGAGGCGATATTGTTAAATTAGGTACAGAGTTTGAAGAACAGGTTAAACATAATTTGGATAAACTTTTGTGGGCTGGGAACAAAAAATTTTTACCTGAAGTTATGTTTTCAAATATGGTTGGTGGGCATTCAAAAGGAGCAGGATTGTATATATTGAAAAAAATATTCAATGAAGATATTGAAAATATAATAAATTTATAATTTGGAATTGTGGAGGTATAAAATGAACAGAAATATGTATTCTATTCTTATTTGTATATTCTTTCTTTTGATAAGAACTGTTTCCGGATTTGAGATAATATGGAAACTTGAATTTGATGAATGGGCACATATGGGAATAATTCATAACGGTATAGCATATAATCAATGGACTGGTGGCTCATTAACTGCAGTTGATTTGAAAACAGGACAATTATTGAAAAGTATTGATAATGTTGCTGATGCAACAGCACCGTTTATAGTTGGTAATAAGATTTACAGTTTTAATGGTTACAACAGAATTTATGAAATAGACCTAGATACATTTAAAATAACGAGACAGATAAATATTTCAGACGCTAATTATACTGAAAATATACCTTATGACCCTGAAACAGGTTACTGTTTTGTCAGAAGAGCGGTTACTTCGGACTACAAAGGATGTCTTTCTGCTGTCCGTATTTCAGATGGACAGATTATCTGGACTTTCCCGGAAGCAGGTATGACTGGTGGTTTTGATGGTCACCAGGCACCTATCGTTGTCGGTGATTCTGTCTATATATTTGTATGTAATGCATACTGGCAATACGGTAACCTTTTCATGAGAATAAACAAGTTCAATGGGACAGAAATCTGGAGAGCACAACTCAACCCAAGTCCAAGTAGAGGAGGATACAATAACCCGATATATGATGAAGACCACGATGTTTTTTATGTTTCAGAAAGTTGGAATAATGAGTCAAGTAATGTATATGCTATAAGAAGAAGTGATGGACAGATATTGTGGACACATAATTTCACAACTAATAGGTCAATTGAATCAACACTTTCATACCATGATAATATTGTTTATGTTCCTCTACATAATTTTGATAGACAGAACGGGTTTTATGCAGCACTTAACTCAAACGATGGTTCACTTATATGGGAGACGACAGGGTTCTTTAACGAAGATGGTTGGAGTGCAACCGCTGTTTGTGATAAGTATCTATACAGGGTTACTCACGGGACAGGTGATAGAGTAATAGTTCAGGATAGAATTACAGGTGACCTTGTATGGGCATCAACTATAAATGCAGTTGCATGTTGTACTAATCCTGTCCAATCAGAAGGTATTGTCGTATTGGGAAGTGAACGGTATTTAATAGGACTTAAAGCAGGAACAGGGCAGGCGGTTGATTCAGGATTTCATGGGAAATATGCAACGGGGTTTAACCCAGGTGCTATAGAATGGGGAACTACTACACCAGGAATAACAGTTATTTCACCGAACGGAGGTGAGATATGGACAGTAGGTGAAACAAGGACAGTTCAATGGACATCTCAAGGTTCAGTCGGTAATGTAAATATTGATTTATCAACTGATGGTGGCACAAACTGGACTAATCTTGTATCAAATACACTAAATGACGGTTCACAAACAGTAACTGTTCCGAATACACCAAGTTCAACCTGCAGGATTCGTGTTCGTGAACCGGATGGGACACCATCAGATACATCGGATAATAATTTCACAATATCAACGACACCGCCACCACCAGGAATAACAGTTATATATCCCAATGGTGGCGAGACATGGACAGTAGGTGAAACGAGGACAGTTCAATGGACATCTCAAGGTTCAGTAGGTAATGTTAATATTGATTTATCAACTGATGGTGGCACAAACTGGACTAATCTTGTATCAAATGCAGCAAATGACGGTTCACAGACAATAACAGTACCTAACACACCGAGTTCAACCTGCAGGATAAGAGTTCAGGAGCCGGATGGTTCACCATCAGATATATCAAACAGTAATTTCACGATACAGTCAAGTGGACAGACAGAGCCGAAAATCAGTGTCAGCACAACAGTTCTTGATTTTGGGACACTTGATGCAGGGCAGACATCAACATTAACATTTGATATAACTAATATAGGTTCAGGGACATTAACAGGTTCAATAACAACAGACCAGGAATGGATAAAAGTTGACCCACCTTCATTCAATATTCTCAGCCAAATAATCCAGACAATCAATGTAACGGTAGACAATAGTGTCCTGAACCAGACACAAGGACAATACACAGGAACAATAACGATAGTATCTAATGGTGGTACAGCAACAGTTAATGTGGTAGTGACAGCGACCTGTGTATTAGTAAAACCGAACCCATATAATCCGAATAAAGGGTTATTAACATTTTTTGGTGATGGGATAGTTCCAGGTGAAACAACAATAAAGATATACACGCTATCAGGTGAATTAGTGAAACAATTAAGATCAGGAACAGGTAAAGAAATAGTATGGGATGGTAAAACCGATAATGGAGAATCAGTAGCAACTGGAATATATTTATACACATACGAATCGCCAAAAGAGAAAGGTATCGGCAAATTCACAGTAATATATGGAATCCATCGTCAGTGACGATATGGAAAATAAATTATTGAAATAGTTAAATAGTTTAAATTGAAGGAGGGTTTTTAAAATGTATAAATTAAATTATGTTAAAATTATTTTTTTGTATGCTCTCACTATAACGGTTATAATCCACTTTAATGTTTTAGGTGGTGATTGGCCACAATACCAGCATGATGCAGCACGAAGCGGTTATTCATCAGATAATATAGCACCACCTACAACAGTTGTATGGCGCTGGCATCCAGCGAATAACAAGTTGAGTATTTCAGGAAGAGTCCAACCCGTTATTCAGAACCAAGTTCTATGTATAGGTTTTTATAACGGTACAATGTATGGATTGAATAGTCAAACAGGTGCAGAATTATGGTCATATCAATCTGGTGGAGCAATAACACATTCCGCGGGTATGGATTCAGGAAAAGTTTATTTTGGTGCAACTGATGGTAAGGTTTACTGTCTGAATGCAACAAATGGTGCATTGGTATGGAGTTATCAGACACGCGGGTCAATACAGACAGCACCACTTATTGCTGATGGAAAAATTATTATTGGTGCAACAAACGGTTTACTTTATGCTCTTGATTTAACCGATGGACGGGTTATATGGATATATGATAGTGGTGCACCTATATTAACAACAGCTGCTTACGGGTCTGGATATGTCTATTGTGGTAATGAAGCATGTCAAGCATTTTGTGTTAATTCCACTGACGGTTCACAACGCTGGAAAGTGCAACTACATGGTCAGACGATGTCTGTGTATTGTCCTGTTCTTGTTGATTCAAAAGGAGTTGTTTTTTATAGGACGGGGCCTCTAAATGTGTTCCACACACTTTTAGGTGAAGGTGATTCGCAATGTAGTGCTGGTGGATGTTCGGGATATAATTGCGGCTACGGGACATCTGAACAGATTACTGCTGAACAGGATAGATTCATTACATATCTGAATGGTGAACCAACATTAAGAAAAAGTTTCTGGGCATTAAATACAACCGATGGAACAGAAAAATATACTGTGCCTGTATTATATACTTCTGGTGAAGGAACAATACCCGTTCCACCTGTTGTAGATGAAGCAAACAGCAGGTGTTGGCTTATCTGGAGAACACTTTATGCAAGATTTGATACAGGGATGATTGTCCGACCGTATACTGATTTAGGGATCTTAAATCTTACAACAGGAAGAATAACACATTTTGATAGTGCTATTGCTTCAGGATTTAATAATCAATTCCATCTTATTGGTGATGAAACATCAATACTTTCAGCAAGTGGAAATGTTCTTTTTGTTTCAGGTAGAGGAACTCTTGGAGGAATTGACATGAGAAGTTCTCCCGGAAGTTTATTTCATACATGTGCCAGTTTCGAAAACGATGATTATTGGAATGGAGGCGGTCCTTATGCATACGGTGGTTCCTGGCCTAAAGGGTCAATTACTGCTGGTGGTGGTTGTGGCGGAGGATATGTAGCTGCAGCAGCAATTGCAGATGGCGGAGTATTCTGGATTGCAAGATGGGGGTTACTTGTAAGAACACAATAAAGAATATAATAAAATTTTTAAAACATATTTCAGGAGGAAAAATCTATGGAACAAAAAAAAGGATTTAAAAAAAGTATAAAATGTATTATTGTTATAATGCTGATTATAGGAATAAATATTATTACATATCCAATCTTTTCAGCGACTGCTAATGAATGTGTATGGCAAAAACCAGTATATAAAAATATTAACCCATCAGCAAATGATTTACGAGCCGACCTTGAAAACGAAATTAAGAAACTTATTGCACTAGGACATCCTAGGTCAGTGTATTACAGAGTCGGTATTGTAGGTGGCTATTTTCTTTATGGATACGGTGGTGAGACAGTATATACACTTGCTGATTGTCTACCATTGTTGTCACCGGAAACACAGGCATCTCTTCTTACATATCTTACTGAAGAATTGTCACTTCAGGGACACCGTCCACTTGATGACGGATGGGACCGGCCTAATGACGGACAGGGCAATACACTTGGTGGAATACGAAGAGAATATTACCCTGCACCACCAACATCGTATACCGTTTCTGTTACAGCACCGTCTGTTCCACCGGAAGTACTTTATATGTTGTGGCGTTATGCTGACGCTACCGGTAACTGGTCCTATATCCAGAGTAAATGGTCACAGATTGTAAATATTTATAATAACATTGGAACTGTAAATAGATATGGAAAAATAGCAGCTTTAATAGGGATGGCAAGGATGGCACATCATGAAAATCAGACAAGTATTCGTGACGCAGCGTCAAGCGCTGCAGAAACTGCTTTGACAAATTCTAATTGGACCACTTATCTTAATACAGCAAACTCACAATTCTTGTCTAATGATGACTGGTCGTATCCAATATTTAACTACTATCATTCTAAAAATACCTGTTGTGATAATGGTACCAGTACACCTGCACCAGGTATTGCTGCTGCAATATTTGCTCCTGAAGTAGGACGATTTCTACACGACAATAAATTAACAGAGGTAAAGAATTCCGTTAACCCTGAAATTGGTGACGCTCCAACAGATTTTGGTCAATCATTGTTACCAGGTTGGTTTATTTTCCGTGCTGATTACCCATATGCTGAATACGGATCCGGATTCCATTCAAGTGCTGAAAATGCATATAATCTACCTGATTTCATTTATAATTTCTTTATGATAAGAGCATATATTTATCAGGAATCAGGAGCAACATTACGAAAATTTGTTGATTTTCCAACCTGTAAAGGTGACCTGTATTATTTACAGAAACTTGCAAGTTGTATTCGTGCATACGGAACAGTTACTTGGTCGGATGTGAGAAATGCGCAGGATACACCACCAACAGCAACAATAAGTTCTCCCTCTGATGGTTCAAGTTATAATTACGGAACCAGTATAAATTTCAATGGTTCAGGAACAAGTGGTTCAACACTAACATGGGTTTCAGATTTAAACGGAATTCTCGGAACCGGGACATCTATATCAACAACAGCACTTGTCCCAGGGAAACATACAATAACTCTACAAGCAACAGATACAAATGGACTTTCAGGATTTGACCAGATTACATTAACTATTACCGGGTCAGCAGGACCAGTCCAACCGACAATAACAGTAACATACCCTAATGGTGGTGAAACATGGCAGACAGGAACAACACAGACAGTAACTTGGACTTCTCAGGGCTCTGTTAGTAATGTCAATATTGATTTATCAACAGATGGTGGAACAAATTGGACAAATCTTGTATCAAATACAGCGAATGATGGTTCACAAACAATAACAGTTCCGAACACGCCGAGTTCAAACTGTAGGATAAGGGTAGCAGAGCCGGATGGTTCACCATCTGATACTTCAGATAATAATTTCACTATATCAGCACCTATTCAACCAACAATAACAGTAACATATCCTAATGGCGGCGAGACATGGCAGACAGGAACAACACAAACAGTCCTATGGTCATCACAGGGCTCTGTTAGTAATGTCAATATTGATTTATCAACAGATGGTGGCACAAACTGGACTAATCTTGTATCAAATACAGCAAATGATGGTTCTCAGACAGTAACAGTTCCTAATACACCAAGTTCAACCTGCAGGATTCGTGTTCGTGAACCAGATGGGACACCATCTGATACATCAGATAATAATTTCACAATATCAACAACACCGCCACCACCAGGAATAACAGTTATATATCCCAATGGTGGAGAGACATGGACAGTAGGTGAAACGAGGACAGTTCAATGGACAAGTCAAGGTTCAGTAGGTAATGTAAATATTGACTTATCAACGAACAGTGGTTCAACCTGGACAACACTTGTCTCAAATACAGCAAATGATGGTACACAGACAATAACAGTACCTAACACACCGAGTTCAACCTGCAGGATAAGGGTTCAGGAGCCGGATGGTTCACCATCAGATATATCAAACAGTAATTTCG
>Ga0207433_10010028_pt1 | contig 14883 bp, 24 predicted proteins | sample YelNatPaOPGAMG01_FD_187559 | JGI IMG/M metagenome (GOLD analysis project Ga0207433, IMG submission 187559) | Hot spring thermophilic microbial communities from Obsidian Pool, Yellowstone National Park, USA - OP-RAMG-01 (SPAdes) (version 3) | ecosystem: Environmental > Aquatic > Thermal springs... | reverse complement strand
GAAGTTAAGTTTTAAAGCTTGGATAAGTTCCTGGCTTCATGAAAACCTTATCAGTCTTTATTGCTATTCCTTTCTTACTTTCAAACATTTCTTTGCTGTTTAAAACAGCTTTTCCTAAGGCAACAAGTTCTTCTTTTAAAGTATAAACTGCAACAGTTTCATTTTTTTCTATTCCTTCTTGGATTCTTGTTAAACCTGAGCAAAAAACAGGAGAACCATGACATACAGAATCAACAGCAGAATCTTTGACAAAAACTCTTTTTAAATGCAAGATAGCAAACTCAACAGGAATTAAAATTTCTCTTAAATTTTTCTCATTTCCTTCTTTCCATTCTTCATAAGCATCTCTAATTTCAAGTAAGGGATGAGATTGCTCTTCAGAAAAATTTCCTGCTCTAGTTCTTCTTAACTCAGTTAAATGAGCCCCTACTTTTAAGCTTAACCCTAAATCACTAACAAGTTTTCTTACATAAACCCCTGCTTGACACCCAACCTTGAACAAAACGTCCTTTCCTTCAACCTCGAGAATATCAAAAAAATAAACAGTTTTTTCTCTCGGCCTTCTTGCAACTGCTGACCTTACAGGAGGGACTTGAATTATTTTTCCTATAAAATTTTTAACATGTTCTCTCAAAATTTCCTCTTTAACTTCTTTATGGAGATGTATCACTCCAACATATTCTTTATCTAAACCTAAAAGAACACTCATTGCTTTTGTTGCATTTTCTAAAGCTACTGGCAAAACTCCTGTCACGCTGGGATTTCCTCAATTTTCTAAGGTCCCGGCATGACCAGCTTTTTTAACTTGAAAAAGTTTTTTGAGCCAATCAGTAATTTGATGGCTTGTTGGTCCTGAATGCTTATCAACTATTATTACTGAAGAAGCTATTAATTCTTCTATACTTCTTTCAGCTGGTTTTTTCCCATAACTTTCGTCAGTTTCTTCCTCTGACTTAATTAGCCAGATTTTTTCACCTCCTTTACTTTAAACCCATGCTTCAAAAATTCTGCTGTCATCAAGAAAAGAAGAACTATTGCTACTATAAGAATTAAAAGAAAGACAGGAAAAAGGCTAGAAGGAATTCTCCAATTTCCTATTGTAATTTCTGGGAATTCTATGTTTCCGATTGGTAAAATTGGAAATCGAATTTCTCCTTGTGGCTTTTTTTGAGTTTGATTTTGCGCTACTTCAAATTTTTTAACCTTTATGGTAAAAGGAAAGGAGAAATTACAGTCTTTACTGCTTACGTTCAGGATAAAGGAGTAGAGTTTATCTTCAGTTAGGTTTGGAGTTATAAAATCAAATTTTATGTCAATAAAAGCAAAGGGTGGTAAAGAAGTTAAATCTAAAGGTTTAGGAAAAACTTGGAGCTCGCTTGAAATTGAATAGTTTAGTGAAAATAAAGGATCTCCAAAATTTGTCATTCTAACCGAATAATTAACCGTTTGGGAAGAATTGAACTCTTGAATTCCTAAGCTAAAGTTTGCGTTGCAAGTTATGTTTGAGAAAGTTATATTAGTAATGTTTGTTGTGTTTTTTACAACTAAGAAATCAATAAACGGTTCAACAGTTACAGAAGTCCCGTTTATGTCGATTGCAGTAATGTTTCTCAGTATGTAATAGCCTTCTTTTTCCTTTATCACATAAAACCATAATCCATTTTTGTTAGTTCCAATTTCAAGACTAAGACTCAAATTTTTAAAACCCATTTCCTTCATGTTAAGAGTATGGTTTAAAAGTATGGCATAGACTTTTGTTACATTAGTTTCTGAAGTTATGTTTACTGAAAGTATAAGAGGGGTATCTTCATAAACAATTCCTTTAGGAGTAAGCCTCCAAGAATTTATGGAAATTGCTTGAGAAATTGGAATAAGAAAGGAAAAAGTAATAAGCAAGAGTAATTTTTTCATAAATTATTTATAGTTAGTTATTGAATTATTTCTTTCCTTTTTTTGGTTTTGTCCAGAATCTTATTAAAACTACTATTATCGCTATTATTGCTAGGATTATTGCAACCAAAAGCTGAGGGCTGCTTGTAACTAGAACAAAAAATCCTACAGGAATTGGTGAAGGTAGTTCTTCTTCATAAGGAGTTATTTTGCTGCTTTTCTTCTCTATTTCATAAGTTTTTTCTTTTAGCGAATAGGAAATTTTTACTGTTATTTCACCTTCTTCTAGAGTTGGGATTATAGAAAAGTAAGAAACTTTTGTCTCTCCTGGTTGAATTTCTTGTTGAATTTGGGAAGGCGAACAATTCCAAGTTTCTGGTAAGCTTAAGTTTATAGTTAAGCTTACTGGGTTAGTTTCACCATTTTTAATTCCAACACCAAAAGTGAATTTTTGATCTGCTTTAACAGATTCTGGCTCTATGAGATACTCAACAATAACTTTTGGAACTTCAGGTTTTTTAACTTCTAGGTCAATTGTTTTTATTGAGTAGAAGGAAGGTGAAGCTAACTTTACATAAATCTTATAACTTCCTTCAAGATAGTTTGGAACTGTTAAGTTCACATCAATTTCCTTAGTTTCTTTTGGTTCTAGTTCAAAGGTTTTTGGTGAAATAGTTATAGTATCAGCTATTCCACTTATTTCTATGCTTAGGTTTGTTAGTTTGGAGTTGATTAAATTTTTTGTCTGAACTTTAAAGTTTATCGTCGAGCCTGCGTTCGCGCTTAAGTTTTGAGGAACTGTAAGCTCAAAAGGAGGCATAATAGCTTGGGCTAAAGGTAAAGCTAAGAGAATTAAAATTGCAAGTATTATGTATTTTTTCATGCACTTTCACCCTTTTTCATAGTTTCTTCTTTTTTCCTTATCGAGCCAGCTTTATACATGCTGTAAAGGTTCCAAATTATAATTACCAAAAAGATTATGCTTAAGATGTTAAGAATTGGTGATATTTCTTGGATTGCTGTTAAATAAGTAGTTATGTATTCAGGAACTTCTTCTTTTGGTGCTTCAAAAGAGATTGGAGCTAAAATAGGACCAAGTCTTGTGAAATTGGCTATAGAACCTTTATAAGGATATTCCATGCTTATTGAAATAGAGCCTGTTGTGTTTGAAGGAGTTATGTTGAAAGTTAAAGTAGAAGCTTGTCCTGGGCTTAGTTTTACTGATTTAATTCCATCTTCACAATTCCAACCTAATGGAAGTTTTAAAGAAACATTTACTTCTTCTTCCTTATTTCCTTTATTTTCAACTGTTAGGTTAAGAGGAAAGCTTTGGTTTTCTATTATTGTTTGAGGAAGTACTATTCCTGAAAGGGAAAATTCAGCTGTAGGTTTTGCCCTAACTTTAAGAGTTGCTTTTCCCTCTGTTCTAAAAGCAGTATAAGTTTCTTGAGCTGTAATTGTTACTATATATAATTTTTCTTCTTCCAAGTTATCTGGGATTTTTATTTTTATTTGAAAGTCAGAAGGTTTGGAAAGTGGAATTACTTCAAAATAGTTTGGCTCGATAGTATAAGTGTAAGGTAAACCTTCAATATAAACAAAAACTTTTCTCATCCAAGTTCCTTGAGAAGAGATCTTTCCAGAAATCAATATTTCTTCACCAGAAAAACCTTCAATCTCCTCTGGCAAGCTTACAATCAATTTTCTTCTTGTTATTGGTACTGAGCCTGCAAACTGTACAAAAGTTTGGCTGATTGCCAAGCAAGCTATTAGGGCGAAAATTAACTTTTTCATCATTACTTAATAGTATGTAAAAGCTTTTATTTGCGTATGAAAAAGCTTTTTTAACTTTTCTGTTTTTTTGGCAAAAAAGTTAAAAATTTTGTTACTGAAAGATAAAAAATCTTTTTATTTTAACCTACATTCTTGATAAACATTTTTCAATTCTGTCAAAAAACTTTTAATAAGTTGGGTTATATTTTTTGATAATTAACTATTATAAATCAAAAAAGTTAATTTATAATTAAGAAAAATAGCATAGGAAGTGAAGAAAATGCCTAAGAAAGTTTTTGAATATCCGGATGAAGAAAGGCTCGAGGTTCTTATTTTGGCAAACTCACCTTGCACACCTACTGAAATTCTTGAGCTTGAGAGAATTCCGATAAGGCCTGACACTCTTGAGACTATAAAGAAAAGAATGGACTGGCTTTGCAATCAAGGAAAGGTGAAGAAAAAGAAGATTGCTCAGGGTAATATATATTGGCATTCGAAGATAGAGGATTTTAAGAAAAGGATTGTGCTTAAGCTAACTAAAAAAATTATCTCAGTTCCTGGAAATCATATAGAATAATCATTTCTTTGTCTTTTTCTTTTCTTCAGGTTTTTCTCTTGCTTTTTTTATCTCTGCATCGCTCGGGAACTTAAGGTTAAGCTTTTTTGCTATTTCGGAATTTTTAAAGGCTTGAACAACTTCTTCATCGCTTGCATCCTCTTTAATTTCAAGTTTATAGGGTAAGGTTTCTAGGTGAGTAATGTTGCACTTTCTTCTCTTTACTCCTGTAAGGATTTTTGGACCAGTTACTAAAACAAAGCTTTTGTCTATTTTTTTTAAAACTACACAATACTTTCCTGCTTCTCTTCCACTTATTTTCATACAAACAGTTCCTACTTCAAGCATTCTCCCACTCCTTTCTTGCTTTTTGCTTAAGAAATTCTTTTAAACAATTACTACACAAATAACCTCCATAAATTCTTTCAGGTCTTTTCTCGGTTTTTGCTAGTTTTTTTGCTTCTGAAGGCAAAAGTTTTTTTATTCCATGCAAAGGTTTTTTACAGATTGCACATCTAGCAATTCCTGGTTTTTTCTTTTTTAAATGAACTTTTAGCCTTTTTCCTGGAGTCTTGACCTTTACTTTTTTAATGTTAATCAGCCTCCAAAAGCCTTTTTATAGCCCATCCTACCGCAAAAGAGACTAGAATATACCAGATGCTCCAGTTTATTTTTGAGCCAATTAATGGAATTTCAAAAGGAATGGAAATGGCCATAGTGCTAAAGGCATTATTTATGAAGGGAAGGACTGCTAAAATTACTATCATAGAAGCTATCAAAACTTTTAGGTTTTGACGCATGTATTCAGAGTTTACTTTTAGAAGTTCGTTTAAGTATTTGTTCATTTCTTCGTTATTTCCAGCAGCTTGGGCCTTAGCTAAATTTTCCCTTATTTCAATCATTCTTGCTTTTATTTCTTTAAGAACATCTTTTTTAACAAGAAGCCTGTTAAGGAAAAAAAGAAAGATAGTTATTGCTGAAGAAACTATTAGTAAAAGGATGTGCGGTCTTAAAAGTATTTCAAACATTTTACTCACCCAAAATCTTTCTTATTATTGGATGCATTTCCTCGCCTTTTTGCATGCTTAACTCTTCATAATAATTATAAATTATCATAACAGTTAATAAAATTCCTGTTCCTGTTCCTATTGCTCCTAGAAAATCAGCAAAAGCAGCTAATAAACCAACTACTAAGCCTCCTAAAACTGCAAGCGGAGGAATATAGCGCTTTAAAACATTTTCCATTATTCTTTTATCGCTTCTGTAGCCTGGAATATGTAAGCCTATAGCATCTATTTGTTCAGCAACACTTGCAGGGTCCATTCCTGAAGTGTTTATCCAGAAATAAGAAAAAATCATGCAGCCTATGGCCATGAATAAAAGATAAGTTATTGCTCTAACTATTTCCATAGGAGAGAAAGTTGTTTGAGAAAGGTTTGGAAATGCTAAGCTTAAGAGGTCGAGCAAAAGGTTTCTTGGAGAAGAGAGGAAGTAAACTACTCCGCTAACAGGGTTTCCTGGAACTACGCTTCCATCTGCTTGGGTTGCTTTTTCAAAACAGCCTAGAAAGCTGCAAAAAGCAGTATCTGTTTCTGTTAAGCCGATTCTGCTGAAAAGCTGTATGTTAGCTAGAAGAGCTGCAACTAGAATTACTGGAATGTTGCTAGTATATAAAAGCTTTAAAGACCAGGTTCTTCCAAAACCTCTTAGAGCAGCAAAAGATAAAGGAATAGGAATGTGAATTCCTTGGATGTAAACAACCAGAAGGAAAATTATAACTGTGGAAATTAAAGGAATAGCGTAAGATAAAGCTGGCCAATTATTTCCTGATAAAATGTTGGTTAAAAATCCCCAGAGTCTGCCTACAAATTCGCCTGTAGGAGTAGTTGTTTTACATAGCCAAACCATACTCGAAGGACCACATGGACTTAAGACGTTTATGAGAATTTGGGTCGCAACTCCTGCTGCTATAAAAAGGCTTACTCCTGAGCCAAAACCCCATTTGCTTACTAACTCGTCTAAAAGAATTACTATTATTCCTCCTGCTGCAAGCTGAAGGATCACAAAAACATATATTCCTAAACCGCCAACTACTGGAACGCTTCCTGCTAAAACAAAAGCTATTGCTTCTAAAAAGCAGAATAAAACAGCTAGAAACTTGCTCCAAGCTTGAAATTTTTCCCTTCCTTCTGGTTTTGTTGTGTCCCAGTTTATGATTTTTGAACCAACTAAAAGCTGTAAAATTATTCCTGAAGTTACTATTGGTCCTATTCCTAAAGTTAGCAAGCTACCAAACTTTGCGCCTAAAAGTGTTTGGATTTGAATTAAGGCTTCGAACTGAGGAGCTGTACCTATGCCATAAACTGTTATGTGGGAAAGAGCTAGGTAAAGAATTAAGGCTATAAGAGTCCACATTATCCTTTTGTTAAAACTTTGCTTGTAAGTTGGTTTTTGGACTGAAGGCAAAAACCTTGTAACTTTCTCTATAGCTACCATTATCTTTAAAATTGAATTTTGAATTTAAATATTTAGAAGATGAATTTTTCTTCTAGGATGCTTGCTTTTCCTCCCAGGTTTCTTATTCTTACTGCAAAATCCATTAGTTGATTTAAATTCTCATGCTTCCAAACAGAATTTTGGATCATTTTAGCTTCACTTCTGTGCAGCTCTCTATTTATCCTTACTTTTTCCACAGCCTCTCTTTCTGGTATGTCAAAAATTAGTACAAATCCCATGATATTTTGTTACAGCTGTAACAAATAAAGATTTCTGTTATAGAAAATATGTAATAAAAAATATAATTATTGAATAACTATGGCTTTACCGCCAGCCTCTTCTATTTTCCTTATTGCCTTTTTAGAAAAGAATTTAGCCTCAACTATCAAGGGTTTTGTAACTTTTCCTGAGCCCAAAACCTTTTCATAACCAAGCTTCAAAACGTTTATCTTTATTTTATCATCTTCCTTTTCTGCTATTTTTTGCTCCAAAAGACTTTCTGCCTTTTTTTCCAATTCTTCTAGGTTAATTGCTTTTATTTCCCTAGTTTCAAAAGGTCTTTTAAACCCTTTTTTCCCAAAATGATCAGGAGCATACTTTACAGTATAACTCCACTTATGCTTATGCATCCCAGCAGAACCTCTTCCTCCCCTTGAACCTTTTCCACGATGCTTTTTATGGCTTCCATAACCATAAGTTCTATGTCCTCTAAACTTCCTTACTTTTTTCTCTCTTCTTACAACCATTAGATCATCCTCTTTATCAACTCATTAATTTCCTTTCCCCTATAACCTAAATCTCCTTTTGGCCAATGTTCTTTAACTGATTTAAACCCCTTTGAAGGAGGAGTAAGTCTAAAAACAGGGTTTAAACCTTCAAAATCCTTAACCTTTACTTTTTCTTCAAGCAATGCAGAAGCAAAACTTTCAAAACTTTCAAAGTTTGTGAGTTCCTTAAGCATTTTCTCATCCACTCTTTTATCTCCTTTTGCTCTTAGTCTTTTTTTCAATAGCTCAACTAAAACTTCCTTTTCTATTTCCCCCCAAGTCACAAAATCTTTAACCTTTTGCAGCATTCCTTTAAAATCAGGCTTTTCTGGCAAAATTACACAATTATTAACTTTTTCTAATCTAAGCATTCTTAAAGTATCTTCGATTTCTTTCCTAGCCTTACCTCTTATCCTTACTACTGCAAACATTTATTCGCCCCTTTCATACATGTAGAGCTTTTTTAAAGCATCAAAAATTGCGTTTATCAAGTTCATTCTCATGCTAGTGTTTCCAAAAGTCTTTAGCCAAACATCTTTTATTCCTGCTAATCTTAAAATTTTCTTTGCCTCATCACTTGCAACTAAACCAACACCTTTTGGTGCTGGCATCAAAACTACCCTTACAGACCCACTTCTTCCTTTTATTTTAAAAGGTATGGAATGAGGCTCTTCGCAACTGCATTCAAAACTTCCACATCCTCTCTTAATTTTTATCAAGTTTAGTTTTGCCTTTTGTATAGCTTTATTTATAGCATCCCTTGTTTCTGGCGCAGAACCTTTTCCAACCCCTACTATTCCATCCTCATTCCCAACAACCACAAAAGCATTAGTTGTAAACCTTCTTCCAGACTTATGCATGGTTGCTGTTATTTTCACAGGAATTCTTTGAATTCCTCCTCCTTTTCCTGTTCTTCCACCGATCAATATAAGTTCGTTCTTTAAATTAGGCAAAAGCTTGTCAACAATTTCAGGCTCAGTAATTTTTCTTCCAGACTTGAAAATTTCTTCTATATCAGTAATCTTTCCTTCAAAAACCTCTTTCCCTAAAGAAGTCTTAGGCTTCCATTTCTCTAAGGCAGAAACCGCTTCAACCTTTGGTAATTCTTCTTCTATTTTCTCTTCCTCCATCTACTCACCCAAAATTTTTTTCTTCACCTTTTCAAAATCTTCTGGAATATTTTTAAACTTTTGGATGTAAGTAGAAATATGCATTCCTTTAATTCTTTCCTCGCTTGGCAAAACCTCTTCACTTACGTTAACTTTTAACCCTGCGTCCAAAGCACCTTTTACGCATGCATAAATTCTTGAACCTTTTGTCGAAGGGTTTAAACCCAAATCCAAAACAGCTTCTTTTACTCCTTTTTCCGAGGCTCTTTTACCAACAAGCAACCCAGTCAAGTAAGAGGCTGGTAAATTATCGCAAGAATAATTCCATCCAAAATTTTTCAATTGTTTCGAAATAGCAAAAACTAAAGTTCTATCCCCTTTTTTGTTAAACTCAACTATTTGAGCTCTTATATACTTTAAGCTTTTCCTAACTACGAGCCTTGGTTTTTTTGAGAGCAAAAGCCTAAGCCTTCTCTTATAATCTGTCTTTCCTTCCCTCCTTCTTCTAAAAGGCATTTTATAAGTAGGTTTGATCTTCATTTTTCTCCCTTCTTTTTAATTAACCCATGCTGTTCCATGTAGATTCTTAAGTGTGACTTACTTCTAAACATCCCACCTTTCACAAGCCTATAAAGCCTTTTAAAAGTTTGATTGTCTATTTCACTTCTCTCCTTCATTTCCTTCAACATTTTTCTCAAGGCTCTAACAGTTGACATCCATCTTTCCTTTCTTGGAAAAACAGCATACTTTGCTCCTTTCCTTACTTTTTTCTTTTTCTTTTCTTTCGGTTTTTTAATTTTCTCAGGTAAAACTTTTATCGCTCCTTTTTTTATCAGTTTTCTTATGTCTGCTTTTGTTATTGCTTCATCTATCTCTTTTTTTCTAGTAGGGTCAAGCCAAACTTTACTTATTCCAACTTTCAATATTTTTGCTGCAATTCTTTTTTGCAAGCTCATGGGTTAAGCACCTTTATTTTTAACTCCTCAGCTTTTTTCAAAATCTCTTCCCTCTTCTTCCTTCCTATAGTATGAGCAATTTTTATCGCTTCCTTTTCTGGGTTAACTTTTTCCAATTCCTTAACGTTATGGATTAAAACTTCTTTATATCCTGAAGGATGCAAATACCTTAAACTTTTAGGAGCACCATAACCAGGAGATGGCATTTTTCCTTTTGATTTTTCTTTTCTCCTTAGCTTACTGTGCATTCCTCTTGGCCTTCTCCATTTTTCCCCTAATCTTTTGTATGCTTTTGCGCTCTGCCTTAAAAATCTTGGTTTTTTTCTTGGGTTTACCATTTTACTCACGCCCCACAATCCATATTCCATCTTGAAATACTTTTCTATCTCTAGCTTTTATCCTGCATGCCTGCTCGATATTTGCTGCTGTTTGTGAAACATCATCCAAATCTATCCCAGAAACAAATATCTCAGGCGGCTTTACTTCAACCTTAACATTTCCTCTTATTTTAGCTATTCTTGGAACCCTTTCCCCTAAAAAATTTTGTATAAGAATTTTATCACCCTCAACTTTTACTGTAACAGGAAAATGAGAATAAACAATCTTAAGCCTATACTTAAACCCTTTCTGCACGCCTTCAACCATATTTCTCAAATGAGCTATCACAGTTCCTGCCATAGCCTTAAGTTTTCTTCTCTCTTCTTCACAAGAAACTTTTATTGTATTCTCAATTTTCTCTACCTTTATTTCTTTAGAAATTTTCAATTCTTTTTCCAAGCTTCCTAAAGGTCCAGAAACTTTAAACTTATTTTTTTCTACTTCAACGTTAACTCCTTCTGGAATTTTAAACTCTAAAGAAAACATTTTCTCACCTAGTAAAAGTATGCCAAAAGCCTTCCTCCGACGTGCAATTCCCTAGCTTTTCTATGGTCTATTATTCCTTTTGGTGTTGTTAAAACCAAAAAGCCAAACTCTCTTGCAGGCAAAAACCTTTTCTCCCACTTTTGCAATTCCTCAACTCTAACAGAATAGTTTGGTTTTACAACGTTACAATCTATTATTTTTCCTTTTAGTTCAACTCTAAACTTTCCAGACTTTCCATCATCAATAAATTCAAAAGCCCCTATGTAACCTTTTTCTTGCATAAGTTTCAAAACATTCCTTACGACTTTAGAGGCAGGAGTAATGCACTCTTTTTTCCCTATTCTTTCAGCATTCTTTATTGCTGACAAAACATCAGCAAGTGTATTATGTCTCATACAATCACTATAATAGTTAAAATGTAATTTTAGTTTAAAAGGTTTTTAAAGTTTGCCAAACAGTAAAAAAATATGAGTTATACAGCTAAACTTGAAAAATGCACAAGGCTTGGTAATGGTTTGATGTTAGAGGATGGTCTACTCCTAACAGCAGGAGAAATTCAAACCTATTATTTTTCTATTCCTTTAGGAGTATATGAAGTTGAAAAAGTAGCTAAAAATCTAGAAAATTTTCAAAGAGAAATAGAATCGATGAGAAATGCTAGAATTGAAGATATCAAGTTGGCTGCAAGCTTAGGGTCAATAATTATTCATTCTCCAACTTTGAAGGAAATCGCTAAAAATCTTGCAAAAAAATATTTTAGTTAGCTCCTTCCATACTTGTCTTCTAACCTAACTACATCTTCTTCTGAAAAATCACCAAAAGAAATTTCAGTTATTATAGAAGGGTTATCTAATCCTATGAGCCTATGCTTACAATTTTTTGGAATTATTTCGAAACTATGATTTTTTAAAACAATCTTTTTATTTTCCTTGATTATTTTTGTTGGCTTAACAGCATGCCAAAATTCAAACCTTTTGTTGTGATACTGTAAAGAAGTGCATTCATTCGGAAAAATGATAAGGGTTTTTATAGTTATTCCATCTTCGTTCAAAGAATGTAAATGGCTTATTCCCCACTTTTTTATCTCAACTTTCATTCAATTAATATTTATTACTTTAGAAGAAATTTATTTTTTTATTAAAACGTATGCTACAAAATAATTTTAATTCAAAGGTGATGAAATGGATGATACTTTCAAAAGTAAGATATTCGCAAGTATGTATTTTTCACCTGGTGATCCAGACGAGTTTCTTCTCGAATTTTGGAATATAGCTGGTTGTAATGTTGGTGGGTATCATGCTATTAGTTTAGACCGGTTTAATCCAAAAGAACCTCAACTTACTTATATAATAGGATACAAATCGTGTGAAATTTTTGGACCTATAGTATATGCAATGATAAAGAAACATGGTATTGAATGTTTGAGAAAACACTTAGTTGGTCAATTTGCATTTCTTCATCTTAAAAAAATTAGACCATATAGTGAGCTTGCAGAAAAAGCGATGAAAAAAGCTGGTTTTGATACTGAAGAAAAAGTTAAAGAATACTTAAAATCCATAGACCTAAAATCGATTCCAATCTTTAAAATTAAATTCTTAGAAGTACCTGGAACTTTTAAATATCTGTATCCCTAGAAATAGATGCGCCAGCCGGGATTTGAACCCGGGCACCAAGCTTGGGAAGCTTGTATCCTACCTGGCTAGATGACTGGCGCTTGATTCTATTTAAAATATTCTTAAAGTAATATAAAAATGAATTCTAGGTGAAAAATTGTAAGAATTAAAGGAAAATTTCTCCAGGAATTTTTACCACTATTTTTATGCCAGGAAAGAGCATATAATCATCAAACCAATCGTTCGTTGCATAGAAAATTTCTTCTAGTTGGATTTTTATGACAGGGTCGCATGATACATTAAAGTGGTATTTAAAAGTGGATTTAAACAAGTAACATTCAGACCATTCATTTTCATATCTTCTAGAAATAGTTTCGATATATCTTTTACTTAGGTATTTTTCCATCTTTTTCTTCTCTTCTTTTCCTATTATTGGCTTGAACTCAACTAAAATATTGTTAACTTTTATCCTCAGTTTTTCAAAAAAGTTTTTAGGCGCGATTAGAGCTTTTCTATAATTGAGTTCTTCTGAAGGATAAACCCTTCTAAAATACAGATGTCTTTTGACTATTTCATCAAAATTTTCCATAAAATTTTATTTTTCATCAAAATTTTTTAAGCTTCAAGATAGTTTTAAATTCTTTTTTGTTTTATTTTCAATAATGAAAGAATACGAAAGCGAGGAAGAAGCTTTAAACGCTGCATCCAGCTTGCTAGGAATTACAGAAGAAGAGATTAAATCGATCAAACCAAAGCTTGTCCTTTATGAAAATCTTGAAGGCAAACCACGAAGGCTAATGGTGTATAGGCTGGATGAAAATTTAAGTTTTGGTATTGGCTGGACAAGATTCTATCGAGGTAAGAATCTTTACGGTTTATGGCTAATCGAAAAAGAAAATAAAAAAATTTTTGGTTTATGGGTTGAAAGGGAAAAATTGGAAAGGGTTTAGCTTTTTTGTGAATACAACTTTTCTAAAAGCTCTTTTATGTCTTCTGGCTTTGCTTCAAACTCTTCTGCAATTTTTTCAATTTCTAAAGGTTCCTTATACTCTTTTATTTTTAATGTTTCTGTTTTTGAAGCAGAAAATTTGACAAGATGGAATTCGTATATAGTTTCTTCTTGAAAAATAGGAAAAACCATTAAAGCAATTTCATAATCATTCTTTTTCAAAACTTTTGTTGGAACTATCATACCATTACCTCTAAATTTCTATTGGCGCCCAGGCAGGGATTTGAACCCTGAAGGGGCAAAGCCCCACCAGCTCTCCAGGCTGGCGCCCTACCGGATTAGGCGACCTGGGCTTAGTATTTTCTTAGTTAATTAGAAATAAATTTTTCTATCTTTAAAAGTATAACATGCAAGCTGAAAATGAAATTCTCGTAAGATATGGCGAAATTTTTCTCAAGTCAGAAATGGTTAGAAAAATGTATGAAAAAAAGCTAGTTGAAAGAATTAAGAGTTTGCTTAAAAAAGCTGGCATAAAATTTGAAATTTATAAGAAAAGGGGAAGAATTTTTGTTAAGACTGAAAAAATTGTAAAAGCTTCAGAACTTTTAAGAAAAGTTTTTGGAATAGTTTCTTTTTCTCCTTGCATTCATTTAAACACAAGTAAGAAAGAGGAAATAATAAAATTTTTTAAAAAAAATTACAATAAATTTGTTAAACCTGGGAAAACTTTTGCCCTAGAAGTTAGAAGAATAGGAAAGCATGATTATTCAAGTCAACAATTAGCTAATGAAATAGGAAAAGTTATAAGAAGAAAAGTGAACCTTTCAAAACCTGACGTTAAAATTTTTATTGAAGTTAGAGAAAATGATACTTACATTTACACAAAAAAAGTTAAGTGTTTAGGAGGGATGCCTGTTAGTAGCTCAGAAAAAGTTTTATCTTTAATCTCAGGAGGTATAGATTCTCCTGTAGCCTCTTGGCTTGCGATGAAAAGGGGGTGCAAAGTAGTTTTTATTCATTTCCATTCCTTTCCTCTAGTTTCCAAAAAAAGTATAGAAAAAACTAAAGAGCTTATAAAAGTTTTAAACGAATATCAAGGAAAAAGCAAGCTTTACCTTATTCCTTTTTCTGAGATTCAAACAAGAATTAAGTCCTTAGCTCCTGCGAAGCAAAGAATAGTTCTTTACAGAAGAGCTATGCTCAAGATTGCAGAAGAAATAGCAAAGAAAGAAAATGCAAAGGCTTTAGTAACTGGAGAAAGCCTTGCTCAAGTCTCTTCTCAAACTTTAGACAACATTTTAGCTATAGAGGAAGCTACTAGCTTACCTGTTTTAAGACCTTTAATCGGAATGGATAAGTTAGAAATTATAGAGCTTGCTAAGAAAATAAAAACTTATGAAATTTCCATTAGGCCGCAAGAAGATTGTTGTACTTTGTTCGTTCCAAAACATCCTACAACAAAAGCAAAGCTTGAAACAATTAAAAAAATTGAGAAAAAATTAAAACTAGAAAAACTTTTAGAAAAAGCGGTTAAAAAAGCAGAAATTTTATTAGAATAAGAAGCGTGCTTTTTTCAAACCTCTTGGCTCTCTTAATAGTTCAACAAGTTCCCAAATACTTTCAAGAGAATAATCAGGATTTTGCAAAGGGTCTTGAGGATTTATAGGAAAAACTTGACCATATTTAATTAATACTGATACAACATCTGCTTCGTTAGCAGGCCTCACATCTCTTCGAGGATTATCACCAACCATCGCAATTTCATCAGGAGCATAGTTATGCTCTTTCATTATATCTTCAAAAATCTTTTTTGAATTTTTAATAGCTTTTCCTATGTAGATATGGTCTTCTTTAAAGTAATCCATCAACTTAAGCTCATACAGTCTGCTCCATCCTTGAAAAGGAGGAGC
>Ga0207433_10010027_pt1 | contig 14883 bp, 12 predicted proteins | sample YelNatPaOPGAMG01_FD_187559 | JGI IMG/M metagenome (GOLD analysis project Ga0207433, IMG submission 187559) | Hot spring thermophilic microbial communities from Obsidian Pool, Yellowstone National Park, USA - OP-RAMG-01 (SPAdes) (version 3) | ecosystem: Environmental > Aquatic > Thermal springs... | reverse complement strand
TGACCGCCCTGCCGCAGGAAGAACTCTGTGCACAGGTGGCACAGGCCTCGCATCATGCGCTGGGCGAACTGCAGCTGGTCACGCTGCCCGCCGCCTTCCCGCTGCGCCTGCTCAACCTGCCGCACCTCACCAAGCCGCGCCTGGCACTGGTGGGCGATGCCGCGCATAATGTGCACCCGCTGGCCGGGCAGGGGGTCAACCTCGGCTTCCGCGATGCGCGCCAGCTGGCGCAGGTGCTGCTGGCACGCGGGCCGCAGTCCGATTGCGGCGACCTCCACCTGCTGCGCCGCTATGAGCGCGCGCGGCGCGAGGACATCCTGTCGATGCAGCTCACCACCGACGCCCTGAAAAACCTGTTCAACAATGCCAACCCGCTGTTGCGCACCGCACGCAATCTGGGCCTGAATGCCACCAACCGCATCATGCCGCTCAAGAAAATGCTGGCACGCCACGCACTCCATTAATTCTCCACAGAAGGTTCACATGCTCAAGTCGTTATTGTTGTTGCTGCTTACCGTTTCCAGCGCCCATGCCGGCGAGGCCGAGATCAAGCAAACGCTGCAGAAAAACTATCCGCAGCTCGAGGTACGCCAGGTCAATCCGTCACCGATCGCCGGCCTGTATGAGGTGGTCACGCAGGATCATCTGTTCTACACCGACGCCAAGGTGCGCTACCTGATCGACGGCAGCCTGTACGACCTCAAGAGCATGCGCAACCTGACCGACGAGCGCGAGCGCAAGCTGTTCGCCATCGACTTCAACAGCCTGCCGCTCAACCTGGCGCTGAAGAAGGTGCAGGGCAACGGCAGCCGCAAGCTGGTGATCTTCACCGACCCCAATTGCGGTTTCTGCAAACGGCTGGAGCATGAACTGCAGCATGTCGACAACGTCACCATCTACCGCATGCTGTATCCGGTGTTCCCGGGCTCCGACGAGAAAGTGCGCAACGTGCTGTGCAGCAAGAACCCGAACCAGGCCTGGGACGATTTGTTGCTGAACAACAAGCTGCCGCCGCCCGCCAACTGTGACACACAGACCGACAAGGTGCTGGCGCTGGGGCAGAAGCTCAGGGTCAGCGGCACGCCGACGCTGATTTTCGCCGACGGCACGCTGGTGCCGGGCTTCCTGCCGGCCGCCACTCTGGACAAGGCACTCGACACAGCCACCCACCACTGACCTGCGCCGGCCGTGGCGCCGCGCCTTCCTTGACACCCCTGGCGACGTCCCCGATACTGGGGACCCCGCTTTAACGCAAGGCCAAGTTTTGAACGACCTGTCGCTGGGCACGCTGTTCCTCATCCTGATCGTGCTGCTGGCGTGCGCCGGCTTCTTCTCGCTGGCGGAAACCAGCATGATGGCGCTCAACCGCTACCGGCTCAACAACCTGGTGCGCAAGGGCAACAAGAGCGCCAAGCTCACCGCCAAACTGCTGGCACAGACCGACAAGCTGCTCGGCTCCATCCTGCTCGGCAACACGCTGCTCAACGTCGCCTCCGCCACGCTGACCGAGGTGATCGTGCTGCGCCTGTTCGGCCATGACAACAACACCGCGCTGCTGCTCGGCACGCTGACCATCACTTTCGTCATCCTGGTATTCAGCGAGATCATGCCCAAGGTGGTGGCCGCCAGCCGCCCGGAGCGCGTCGCCCTGCCCTCCAGCTATGCGCTGGTGCCGCTGATCCGGCTGTTCCACCCGCTGGTGTCGGTCGCCACCGGCATCGTGCGCGGCGTGCTGTGGCTGCTGCGCATCAACATCCAGAGCGACCAGAGCACACAGAAGCTGAACCTGGAAGAGCTGCGCGTACTGGTGCTGGAAGCCGGCAATTTCCTGCCGCGCAAGCACCAGAAAATGCTGCTCAACCTGGTGGACATCGAGCGCATCGCGGTCAACGACGTGATGGTGCCGCGCAACCAGATCGAGGCGCTCGACCTCGAGGCCAAGCCCGAGCTGCTGCGTCAGCAGCTAGCGACCTGCCATCACACGCTGCTGCCGGTATACGAAGGACATCTCGACAACATCGTCGGCATCCTGCACGTGCGCCGCGCGCTGAGCCTGATGCAGCACGAGTCATTCACGCCCGCCGAACTGCGCGAACTGCTGCACGAGCCCTATTTCATCCCCTCCGACACCGCGCTGCTGTCGCAACTGCAGCATTTTCAGGAACGCCACACCCGCCTCGGGCTGGTGGTGGATGAATACGGCGAATTGCTGGGCCTGGTCACGCTGGAAAACATCCTCGAGGAAATCGTCGGCGAATTCACCACCCAGTCGCCGGCGCAGACCGGCAAGTTCCTGCGCCAGGACGACGGCAGCTTCCTGGTCGAGGGCGGCACCTCGCTGCGCGATCTCAACCGCAAGCTCGGCATGCATTTCCCGCTGAACGATGCGAAAACCCTGAATGGCCTGATCCTGGAACACCTGCAGGACATCCCCGAGGCGGGGACCAGCCTGAAGATCGCGGACTACCCGATGGAGATCATCCAGACCCAGGACCGGGTGGTGAAAGTAGTGAAAATATTCCCGGCTTTACGTGTAAAACCAGCGGAATAGTGGCTTTACAAGCCACGCAAAGCCATGCATGATTGCCCCGGAATTTGAGACAATGCTCAGTACCGCCATAACTATAAATTAAGGATACGCCATGGCAGTGGGTCGCAAGGCAGACCAGCAAAAAGAATTTCAGTATCTGTGGGAAGGCAAGGACAAGAGCGGCAAAATCGTCAAGGGCGAGATGCGCGCCGCCGGCGAAGCCACCGTGTCCGCCCACCTGCGCCGCCAGGGCATCAACGTCACCAAGATCAAGAAGCGCCGCGGCGGCACCAAGCCGATCACCGAAAAGGACATCACCCTGTTCACGCGCCAGCTGGCCACCATGATGCGTTCCGGCGTGCCGTTGCTGCAGGCGTTCGACATCGTGGGCAAAGGGCACAGCAACCCCTCCGTGGCGCGCCTGCTGATGGACATCAAGACCGATGTCGAAACCGGCAGCAGCCTGAGCGCGGCCTTCCGCAAATACCCGCTGTACTTCGACGACCTGTACTGCAACCTGATCGGTGCCGGCGAAGCCGCCGGCATCCTGGACAGCCTGCTCGACCGCCTGGCCAGCTACAAGGAAAAAATCCTCGCCATCAAGAGCAAGATCAAGTCTGCGCTGTTCTATCCGATCTCCATCATCGTGGTGGCGTTCGTGATCACCGCGGTGATCATGATTTTCGTGATCCCCGCCTTCAAGGAGCTGTTTTCCAATTTCGGCGCCGACCTGCCGGGCCCCACCCTGGTGGTGATGGCGATCTCGGACTATTTCGTGAAGTACTGGTGGGCGATTTTCGGCGGCATCGGCGGCGGCATCTACGGCTTCCTGTACTCCTGGAAGCGCAATAAGAAGATGCAGATCGTGATGGACCGGCTGATGCTGAAATTGCCCATCTTCGGCGAACTGGTGCGCAAGGCGACCATTGCGCGCTGGACGCGCACGCTATCCACCATGTTTGCCGCAGGCGTACCGCTGGTGGAAGCGTTCAATTCGGTGGCCGGCGCCGCCGGCAATGCGGTGTACTACGAGGCCACCAAGCGCATCCAGCGCGAAGTCAGCACCGGCACCAGCCTGACCGTGTCCATGCAGAACACCGAGGTGTTCCCGAGCATGGTGCTGCAGATGGTGGCGATCGGCGAGGAGGCCGGTTCGCTCGATGCAATGTTGTCCAAGGTGGCCGACTTCTATGAGGCCGAAGTGGACGACGCGGTGGAGGCGCTGTCCAGCCTGATGGAACCGATCATCATGGTGGTGCTCGGCACGCTGATCGGCGGCCTGGTGGTCGCGATGTACCTGCCGATCTTCAAGATGGGACAGGTGGTTTAACTCTTGCGGGCGCGGCCACCGCCGCACCCGTACCATACACCGTGAATTCATTCGTCCAATTACTGCAGGATTCCACGCCATTGTTCAGCGTGCTGTGCGGCATCGTCGGGCTGATGGTCGGCAGCTTCCTGAATGTGGTGATCCACCGCCTGCCGAAAATGCTGGAGCAGGAATGGCGCCGGCATTGCGCGGAGCTCAACGGCCAGCCGGCGCAGATTGCCGAATGCTACAACCTGGTGGTGCCGCGCTCGGCCTGTCCGCACTGCGGCCACCGCATCGGCGCACTGGAAAACATCCCGCTGCTCAGCTACCTGCTGCTGCGCGGCAAGTGCAAGGGCTGCGGCGCGCCCATCTCGCCGCGCTACCCCATCGTCGAAACCCTGAGCGGCGTACTGAGCGCCTACGCCGCCTGGCATTTCGGCTTCGGCATGGCCGCCTGCAATGCGCTGCTGTTCATCTGGGCCATGCTGGTGCTCACCGGCATCGATTTCGACACCCAGCTGCTGCCCGACAGCATCACCCTGCCGCTGTTGTGGCTGGGCCTGCTGTTCAACCTGTCCGCCACCTTCACCGACCTGCACAGTGCCGTGATCGGCGCGGTTGCCGGCTATCTCGCACTGTGGAGCGTGTACTGGCTGTTCAAGATCACCACCGGCAAGGAAGGCATGGGCTATGGCGACTTCAAGCTGCTGGCGGCGATCGGCGCCTGGCTGGGCTGGCAGATGTTGCCGCTGGTGATCCTGCTGTCCTCGCTGGTCGGTGCCGTGGTCGGCGTCGTGCTGATCGTCGCCGCCCGCCGCGGGCGCAGCGTACCCATCCCGTTCGGCCCCTATCTCGCGGGTGGCGGCCTGATCGCGCTGTTCTGGGGGCAGGCACTGACCCACACCTATCTGCAACTATTCGCCGCGCCATGAACGCGCGGCCGGCACCGCCCCGCAGATTCGCGGTCGGGCTGACCGGCGGCATCGGCAGCGGCAAAAGCACCGTCGCCGAACTGTTCCGCGCCTGCGGTGCCGGCGTGATCGACAGCGATGCCATCGCACGCCAACTGACCCAGGCCGGCGGCAGTGCACTGCCGGCGATCCGTGCGGCATTCGGCGCCGCCTGCATCGACGGCAGCGGCGCCCTCGACCGTGCGCGCATGCGCCAGCTGGTATTTGCCGATGCCACCGCCCGGCAGCGCCTGGAAGCCATCCTGCATCCGCTGATCCGGGAAGAGATGCTGGCCCAGGCGGCAACCGCCAGCGCCCCCTACCTGCTGCTGGTGGTGCCGTTGCTGCTCGAGGCCCCAGGCTACGCAGAACTGGTACGACGCATTCTGGTGGTGGACTGCCCGGAACAGGCCCAGCTCGAACGCGCCATGCAGCGCAGCGGGCTGGGCGCCGCAGAAGTGCGGGCCATCATGGCGCAGCAGGCCAGCCGCGATGAGCGCTTGCAGCGTGCCGACGACGTCATCCACAACGACGGCGAGCCATCTCAGCTGCCGTCGCAGGTGGAACGGCTGCACCGTAAATACCTGGCCCTGGCCGTAGGAAACAATTGACGCATGGCGCCACTCCATATATCTTTCACCGCTAATCCCATAACCTGACCCTTCTGTGCCGGCACTGTGATCAGCTACGAGTTCCCCCTCAACGAGCGCGTCCGCACCTTGTTGCGTCTCGAGGACCTCTACGACCGGATTAACTATTTCATCGACCGCGGCACCGGCGACGACCACCACGCCGCGCTGAACGTCCTGTTCGAAATCCTCGAAGTCGCCAGCCGCGCCGACCTCAAGGCCGACCTGCTGCAGGAACTGGAGCGCCAGAAACGCGCGCTGACCGCCTTGCGCAACAACCCGGAAATCGCCGAGGAGGCACTGGAGGCGGTGCTCGACCAGATCGAGCGCGCCAACGCCGAACTGCTGGGAATGAACGGCAAGATCGGCCAGCACCTGCGCGAGAACGAATGGCTGATGGGCATCAAGCAGCGCACCTGCATACCGGGTGGCACCTGCGAATTTGACCTGCCCTCCTACCACTACTGGCAACAGCAGGACGCCGCGCTGCGCCGCAACTACCTGCGCGCCTGGCTGGGGCCGCTGCTGCCGCTGCGCGAGGGGCTGGGCATCGTGCTCAAGCTGCTGCGCGAAAGCGGCAAGGTGCATCACTACACCGCGCACCACGGCAACTTCCAGCAGATGCAGGGCGGGCGCGTAGCGCAACTGCTGCGCATCGCGCTGGACGACAAACTGGCCTGCATCCCGGAAATCAGCGCCAACAAATACGCACTCAACATCCGTTTCATCGCCGCCAACTATGCGGCCAAGACCACGCTGTTCGACCAGGACGTCGCGTTCGATCTGACTTTCTGTTCCCTCTGAGCAACATGACTGCGAAGCAAAAGCCCGTCGTTGCCTGCCCGCATTGCGGCAAGGATGTGGAATGGGACGGTGCCAACAAGTTCCGCCCGTTCTGCAGCGAACGCTGCAAACTGATCGACCTCGGGCAGTGGGCCAACGAAAGCTATCGCATCCCGGCCGAGCAGCCGCCGGACGAACAGAACGGCGACTACTCCGGCCAGGCCTGACGCAACAGCGCAACACCATGCGCCCCATGGCGCCAGGCTGTTTCCATATGATCGAACCTCATCCCGCCCAGCGCATACACCGGTATCGATGACTGCGCCGCGATCGCGGCAAAATTCTCCCAGCCCAGCGCCGGCTCGCCCGGATGCGACTGCGTCGGCAGCACCGGCGACAGCAGCGCGAAATCGCAGCCCAGCTGCTCGGCACGCTGCAGTTCCTGCGCGTTATGGCAGGAAGCCGCGCACCACTCCATAGCGGGGCGCTCGCTCAAATTTGCCAACTGGTTCGCAGTCAGCTGCACACCGTCCGCGCCGATCTGCTGCGCCAATTCCACATCGCCGTTGAGCAGCAACTTCGCGCCATGCGCCCTCAGCAATGGCAGCATACGCTGCGCCAGCCCGCGCAACTCTTCGCGCGCCAGCTGTTTCTCGCGCAACTGCACGAGCAGCAGGCCATGATCCAGCGCGACCTGCAAACGACGCAGGAATTCCTCGACGCCGAGCTCCCGCGCGTTGCTGATCGCATAAAGCGGCGGCAATTGCAGCGCATGCAGCACCGGTGCATTCGCCGGCAGCAGCGGCGCGACATCGACACGCGCCGGCGACTGCCACGCGAACTGCTGCCCCTCGTGCGGGTGCGGCTCGCCACGCCATTGTGTGACGCGGAAGAAATGCAGCCGCACCGTGGCATGCGGATAGGCGAACACGCGCACAACCCACGGCCAGGCCGTCACCACCTCGATGCCGAGCTCTTCGTACAATTCGCGCACCAGCGCATGCTGCGGCGTCTCGCCGGGCTCGACCTTGCCGCCGGGGAATTCCCAGTAGCCCGCCCAGATTTTGTCTTGAGGTCTTTGTGCCAGCAGGAAGGTGCCGTCGGGTTTCTGGATGACGGCGGCAGCGACGTCGACGACCCTAGTTTCCGTCATGCGGCTGCCGCCCCGCCCAATCCCGCGCAAACTGCCAAGCCACGCGCCCGCTGCGCGAACCGCGCTGGATACTCCATTGCAACGCGGCCTGGCGCACCTCATCATCCAGTTCACCCGACAACCCGAAATGCGCGAGCCAGTGCCGCACGATGGCAAGGTATTCGTCCTGCGAGAACGGGTAGAACGACAGCCACAGGCCGAAGCGCTCCGACAGCGAGATCTTTTCTTCCACGGTCTCCGCCGGATGGATCTCGTCGCCGACATATTGGGTGCCGAGGTTGTCCTGCATCGCCTCGGGCATCAGGTGGCGGCGGTTGGAGGTGGCGTAGATCAGCAGGTTGTCGGAGAGCGCCACCAGCGAGCCGTCGAGCGCGGCCTTGAGCGCCTGGTAGCCGGGCTCGGCGGCGTTGAACGACAGGTCGTCGCAATACAGGATAAAGCGCTCGGGGCGCCCCGCCACCAGCGCGATGATGTGCGGCAGCTCGGCCAGTTGCGGCTTGCCGAGCTCGATCACGCGCAGGCCGTGCGGAGCATATTCGTTGAGCAGCGCCTTGACCAGCGACGACTTGCCGGTGCCGCGTGCGCCGGTCAACAGCACGTTGTTGGCCGGCCGGCCATTCACGAACTGGCGCGTATTTTGTGCAATCAGCTGTTTCTGGCCGTCGATGCCGAGCAGGTCGGCCAGCCCGATGCGGTGGTAATGCGGCACCGGCAGCAGGCACCCCTGCTCCCAGCGGAAGGCATGCGCCGCGCCCCAGTCGGGGGCGGCAGGCGTGTGCGCCTTGGGCAGTATCCGTTCCAGCCGTTCCAGCAGACGATCGGCGCGGTCGAGGAAGCGATCCAGCTTATCCATTGTCGAGTATACCTTCCATGGTTCCGAGATTGCCGGAGCGTTCCTGCTTCAGCAGGAACAGCACCAGCGAATGCAGTTTTGCAGGGTTCACCGGTTTGTGCAATAAATGATAATCAGCCGCCTGCGCTTGCTTGAGCAGGTCTGGTGCAGTGTCCCCGCTGATCAGGATGCTCGCCGGCCGTTCGTCGCAAATCTCCTCCGCCATGCGCAGAACCTCCAGGCCATTGCCGTCCGGCAGGCGGTGGTCGCAAACCAGCAAATCGAAGGCACGCCGGGACAACTGCTCCCGCGCCTGCTGCAGCGACCCCGCCAGGTGCACTTCATAGCCCCAGGAAGCAAGCAGCCGTTGCGTGCTCGCCTGCACCAGCGGGTCGTCTTCCACGACCAGCAGTCGGGCGGCAGACATTGCCTCCGCGCTGCCGGAGTCGTCTTGCATAACCACGGCTGTCGGTTCGGCCGCAACTTCGAGCGCCGCCTGTGCCAATGGAACCGAGATCGCAAACACCGAGCCGCGTCCGGGCGCGGAACGCAAATCGAGCTGCAGGTTCATCAGGCGGCACAGCCGCTGGACGATGGACAGTCCCAGTCCCAGTCCCTTGTCGCGCGAACGTTCGCTGTTGCCGAGCTGAACGAACTCGCGGAACATCTCCTGCTGCTTGTCCTGTGGAATGCCGATGCCATTGTCGCGCACCTCGATGCGCAGCTGCTGGCCACGCCTGCGGCAGGCCAGCAGGATGCGCCCGCCACGGGGCGTATAACGGATCGCATTGCTGAGCAGGTTACGCAGGATGCGCTCCAGCAGGATCGGGTCGCTCTCCACCGTGGCATCGAGGAAGTGGATGCGCATACCAATTCCCTGCGCCGCGGCCAGCGGTACATATTCCTGCTGCATCCTGATCAGCAGGTTCCTGATGTCCACGGGCTCGATAGAGGGCCGCACCAGGCCGGCATCCAGCTTGGAAAGGTCGAGCAGGAAATCCAGCAGCCCCGACATGGCCTGCACCGACTCTTCGATGAGTCCGACCAGCTTGCGCTGTTGCAGCGTGTTCACTGTCGCCCCTAGTTCCCACACGAACAACGACAATGCATGCAGCGGCTGGCGCAGATCGTGGCTGGCCGCGGCGAGGAAACGGCTCTTGTCCAGGCTGTCGGTGATCGCGCGTTCCTTCTCGTGGTGCAATTGATCGAACTGCCGGGCCAGCACCAGCGCCAGCAGCAACGCTTCCGCAGTCACCGCCACCAGCCCGAGATGTTCCACATACAGGGTATAGGTATCCCCCAGCTTGTTCAGCAGTATCGACATCATTCCCAGCACGAAGAAGACTGCAATGGCGAACAGATACATGCGTGCCGTCGGGCTGCCCTGCCTGGCCCTGGCCAGCCCCGCAACAAAGCCAAAGCACAGGAACAGGCCCACGCCCAGGCGATCCAGTTCCAACGACCAGTTCGGCTTAAGCAGTCCGACCACGATGGAAACTGCCAGCAGCGCCAGCAATGCCATGGCAGCAGCATGCAGCCTGACTGAATTGCCGCGCTCGATGTTCAGCAGTTTCATGACGAACAACACATATGCGACATTGGAAAACAGGATGGGGAAGCTGATCAGATAAAAACCATGAAAGCCGAACAGCTCAGGATAGACCAGCAATGCCGTCCCGTTGTACAGCAGGTTGCCCAGGATGAACAGGGAATACAGGGCATTGGTTGCCGTGTGGCGAATCAGCGACAGCACCGCATAATAGAAGGCCAGGCCTGCAAGCAACCCCATGCACCATAGCGTAATGGCATTACCGGCCTTGATTGCCTGCCGATAATGTTGTTGCGTATCAAGATAGGGCTCCGGCTGTGCAAGCAGGAACGGCGACGAAACCTCGGTATCCAGATAATAGTACCCGGGCGCCAGATTCAGATCGCGCCCATGACGCAGGAAATAGGGATTGGGAATGGAGCTCTGGATTCCCCCCGCGAGGTCAGCAACCAACCTGTGCCGGCTGTCGAACACGCGGTGATGGAACTTTCCGATCACGCTGGAATTCTTGAAGTCCAGCACCAGCACCCCTTTTTGCGGCGCCACCCTGAATTTCGCGCGATAGAGAAAAACGCCGCCTGTTGCCGCAGGCCCGCTGACCGGCTTCAATTCCTGCTGATTCGCATCCCCTGCTACTGGCAAAACACGATACCAATTACCCATCAGGGCGTCGGGCTGCGCCTGGCATGGCACAACCCACAGCAGCAGGAACAGGAATGCTACAAACGTATACCCTTTTGGCATAGGCGGCTATTCCGAAAATCCGGCCCGCAGTTGCAATTCATCGGGAACGACGGCACTGCCGCCCGTTGGCGGCACGCCATATCTTGCAACTCAACTGCGATAGCTTGCGTTGATCTTCACGTAGTCGTAGGAAAAATCGCAGGTCCACAGCGTGGCGCTGGCCGCACCGCGACCGAGCACCACGCGGATGCCGATGTCGCTCTGCCGCATCACGCGCTGGCCGTCTTCCTCGCGGTAGCTCGCGGCGCGCCCGCCATGCTCGGCCACCAGCACCTCGTCCAGGTACAGCCTGAGCTTTGCCACATCAAGGTCGGCCACGCCGGCATATCCGATCGCGGCCAGGATGCGCCCGAGGTTGGGGTCGGAGGCGAAGAACGCGGTCTTCACCAGCGGCGAGTGGGCGATGGCATAGCCGATCTGGCGGCATTCGGCCGTGTCCTTGCCGCCCTCCACCCGGATCGTGATGAACTTGGTGGCGCCCTCGCCGTCGCGCACGATGGCCTGCGCCAGGCTGATGGCGACGGCATCGATGGCGGTCTGCATCGCAGCGCGCTCGGCCTCACCAACCTGCACGCCGCTGGCGCCAGTGGCGAGCAGCATCAACGCATCGTTGGTGGAAGTATCGCCGTCCACCGTGATGCAGTTGAACGAGGCGTCCGCCGCCTGTTTCACCATCTGCTGCAGCAGCGGCTGCGCGATGGCGGCATCGGTGGCAATGTAGCCGAGCATGGTCGCCATGTTGGGATGGATCATGCCGGACCCCTTGGAGATGCCGGTGACGGTGACGGTCTGGCCGTTGATCTGCACCTGCTTCGACACCGCCTTGGCCACGATGTCGGTGGTCATGATCGCATGTGCAGCGTCGAACCAGTTGTCGCTCCCGAGATTGGCGACCGCCTGCGGCAGCCCGGCGACGATCCTGTCGAGCGGCAGCGGCTCCATGATCACGCCGGTGGAAAACGGCAGCACCTGCTCGGGCGCACAGCCCAGCAGTCTGGCGGCCTCGGCACAGGTGGCGCGCGCGTTCTGCATGCCTGGTTCACCGGTGCCGGCATTGGCATTGCCGGTGTTCACCACCAGGGCGCGAATACCCTGGTTCGCGGCAAGGTGCTCGCGCGCCACGACAACCGGTGCGGCACAGAAGCGGTTGCTGGTGAATACACCGGCGACCGTGGCACCCGCGGCCAGCCTGATCACCAGCAAGTCCTTGCGGTTGACGCGCTTGATGCCGGCCGCGGCAATGCCGAGCTCGACCCCCGCGACCGGCAGCAGTTCGCCCGCGACGGGCGCAGACAGGTTCACTGGCATGATGTCAGAGGTGACGGCCGGTCTGGTACAGGTAATTGGTCATCTCGACCGACTGCATGTTCATGCGGCGCACGATGCCGTGGGTATGCCGCACGATGCCACGCATCACGTAGTAGACGATGGCCGGCTGCGAATTGAGCAGGTTCTCGAAGCGCACGCGGTCGAGCAGCAGCACCTTGCTGTCGGTCTTGGCAACGATGGTGGCACTGACCTGCGCCACGTTGCCGCCGACGAAACCGATGATGCCGGCCAGGTCGCCCGGCCGCAGCAGGTGCAGCGTCATCTGCTCGCCACCGGTGACGGCGGTCGCCTCCACGTCGCCGCTGCCGAGAATCAGCAGGGTGTCCTTGAGTTCGGTGTCACCCGGTTTGAGGATTTCCTCACCGGCCTTGTATTCACGCACGGTGATGATGCGCGCCAGCGCTTCGATCTCGGCGTCGCGCAGTTCTTCCGTCAACGTGGAATTGTGCAGGGTATGTAATACCAGATCGTCCGTCGTCATGCTCTTCTCCAGAAAATAAAAAGCGACATCAACTCAGTTTGCCATGGCAGTGCTTGTATTTTTTTCCCGAGCCGCAGGGACAGGGGTCGTTGCGCCCGACCTTCTGTCCGGCGCGCACGAACGGCGTGTGCTCGTCGCCCGCGTCCGCATCCTGCCCCAGCGCCTCGTCGTAATCGGCGTGATGATACTGCACATTTCCCGGTGCGGGTTGCGCTTCCACTGCCTCCACGTCGCTCTCGCTGCGGATCTGCACGTTGAGCAGATTCTGCGTCACGTCGCGCTTGATCGCATCCAGCATGGCGGCAAACAGTTCGAACGCCTCGCGCTTGTATTCCTGCTTGGGATTCTTCTGCGCATAGCCGCGCAGGTGGATGCCCTGGCGCAGATGATCAAGCGCCGCCAGGTGTTCGCGCCAGTGCTGGTCGAGGCTGCCCAGCATCACGATGCGCTCGTACTGGTGCATGATCTCCGCCCCGACCTGGTCGATCTTGGACTGGTATTTTTGTTGCGCCGCCTGCACCACGCGCGCGCGCAGCCCCCGCTCGTCGAGCTGGCCGTCTTCTGCCAGCCACTGCGCCAGCGGCAGTGCGATCTGGTATTCGGCCTCCAGCGCGCGCTCCAGTGCCGGCACGTCCCACTGCTCTTCCATGCTTTGCGGCGGGATGTATTCGCTGACCAGGTCCTGCAGCACGCCCTCGCGCATCGCGGCTATGGTTTCCGAGATGTCCGTGCTTTCCAGCAGCTCGTTGCGCTGCTGGTAGATCACCTTGCGCTGGTCGTTGGCGACGTCGTCGTATTCGAGGATCTGCTTGCGCATGTCGAAGTTGCGCGCCTCGACCTTGCGCTGCGCATTCTCGATGGCGCGCGTCACCCAGGTGTGCTCGATCGCCTCGCCTTCGGGCAGCTTGAACCGGTTCATGATCGCGGCCACGCGGTCGGAGGCGAAGATGCGCAGCAACGGGTCTTCCAGCGACAGGTAAAAGCGGCTGGAACCGGGGTCGCCCTGGCGGCCGGAACGGCCGCGCAACTGGTTGTCGACGCGCCGCGATTCGTGGCGCTCGGTGCCGATGATATGCAGGCCGCCCGCCGTCAGCACTTGCTCATGCAGCGACTGCCATTCGCTGCGCAGCTTGTCGATACGCTGCTGGCGCACCGCCTCGTCCAGGCTTTCGTCGGCCTGCAGGTGTTCGATCTGTTTCTCGACGTTGCCGCCCAGCACGATGTCGGTACCACGGCCCGCCATGTTGGTGGCGATGGTGATCATCTTGGGGCGTCCGGCCTGGGCCACGATCTCCGCCTCGCGCGCATGCTGCTTGGCGTTGAGCACCTGGTGCGGCAGCTTCTCCTTCGCCAGCAAGCCCGACAGCAACTCGGAGGTCTCGATGGAAGTGGTGCCGACCAGCACCGGCTGGCCGCGCTCGTGGCAATCTCGGATGTCGGCGATCACCGCCTTGTACTTCTCGCCTAGGGTCATGTAGACCTTATCCATCATATCCTTGCGGATGGTCGGACGGTGCGGCGGGATGATCACCGTCTCCAGGTTGTAGATCGACTGGAATTCGAAGGCCTCGGTGTCTGCGGTGCCGGTCATGCCCGACAACTTGTGGTACATGCGGAAATAGTTCTGGAAGGTGATTGCGGCCAGCGTCTGGTTTTCCTTCTGGATCGTCACGCCCTCCTTGGCCTCCACCGCCTGGTGCAGACCGTCCGACCAGCGCCGCCCCGCCATCAGGCGGCCGGTGAATTCGTCGACGATCACCACCTCGCCGTCCTGCACCACGTAGTGCTGGTCGCGGTGGTACAGCGTATGCGCGCGCAACGCGGCATACAGATGATGGATCAACGTGATGTGGGCCGGATCATACAGGCTGCCGCCTGCAGGCAGCAGGCCGGCCTGCGCCAACAGCTGCTCGGCATGTTCGTGACCTTCCTCGGTCAGCAGGATCTGGTGGTTTTTCTCGTCCACGCTGTAGTCGCCGGGGCCGTCCTCTTCCTGCTGGCGTACCAGGCGCGGCGCCAGCTTGTCCATGCGCACGTAAACCTCGACATTGTCTTCGGCCTGGCCGGAGATGATCAGCGGCGTGCGCGCCTCGTCGATCAGGATCGAGTCCACCTCGTCGACGATGGCGAAATTGAGGGCGCGCTGGAAGCGCTCATTGGCGTGGGTCGCCATGTTGTCGCGCAGGTAATCGAAGCCGAACTCGTTGTTGGTGCCGTAGGTGATGTCAGCGGCATAGGCGGCCTGTTTGTCGCGCGAGTCCATCTGCGACAGGATCACCCCCACCGACAGCCCGAGGAACTGATACAGCCGCCCCATCCATTGGGCATCGCGGCTGGCCAGATAATCGTTGACCGTCACCACGTGCACGCCTTTGCCGGACAGCGCATTGAGGTAGGCCGGCAGCGTGGCCATCAGCGTCTTGCCTTCGCCGGTGCGCATTTCCGCGATCTTGCCGTAGTGCAGCACCATGCCGCCGATCAGTTGCACGTCATAATGGCGCATGCCGAGCACACGGCGTCCCGCCTCGCGCACCACGGCAAACGCCTCCGGCAGCAGCGCATCCAGCGGCTCGCCGTCGGCGACCCGCTGC
>Ga0207433_10010012_pt1 | contig 14900 bp, 16 predicted proteins | sample YelNatPaOPGAMG01_FD_187559 | JGI IMG/M metagenome (GOLD analysis project Ga0207433, IMG submission 187559) | Hot spring thermophilic microbial communities from Obsidian Pool, Yellowstone National Park, USA - OP-RAMG-01 (SPAdes) (version 3) | ecosystem: Environmental > Aquatic > Thermal springs... | reverse complement strand
CTGGCCAGGACCGGGAGGGAGCAACCTAAGTCTGGACGTTTAGCGCTCGAGGGGGTGCGGGTACGAGTGTAGGTTTGAGGGGTTCAGTGGATTCTGGATGTCGAACCTCAGTGACCCACCGCCTTTTAACTTTTTAATAAAATATCTTAGCCTCGAAGAAGTGTAATCTTATTAATATGCAAAAATTAAATATTAGTCAGGCGAAGAGATTGTTGAGAAAGAAGGTTTTTGGAATACTCTTGGCACTTTTTGTCGGAATGATAATTTTATCGTTCAAATCTCAACCAGTCAAGTCTGAGCCTAGAACTTGGATTGTAGATGATGACGGACCCGCAGACTTTCATACAATACAAGAAGCCATAAACTACTCAGCTGATGGAGACATAGTTTATGTTAAGATGGGAAATTATTTTGAGCATATAGTACTACGAAAGCCACTAAAACTTTTAGGAGAAAACAAGTATAACACTTTCATCTACACTGAGGGTCAACAGACTTATTGGGGGCTTATCGAAGTAAGGCAAACAAATAATGTAACAATATCTGGTTTTACTATAAAAGGTCATGAAAATGGCATGGGAATATTCATGGAGGAGTGCAGTAACTGTAATATTAGCCATAATATAATATCGAACAATCAATTTGGCATTGACATGAGAGATTCTGAAAGCAATTTTATCATAGATAATGAAATATTTGGATGCGAAGTCTACGGTTTAGTCATTTCAGGTGGTTCTTGGAATGTGCTTAGAGGGAATAATCTGACGGGAAATGATTTGAATCTCGGAGTTTTTGGTTCATATATTCATGACATAGATACTTCCAACATGGTCGATGGAAAACCGGTTTACTATTGGGTTAACCAAGAGGACAAAATTGTTCCCAGTGATGCTGGCTATGTGGCACTCATAAACTCAAAGGACATAATTGTTAAGAACTTAAGCATAACCCACAATCAAGGCATACTATTGGTAAATACCACAAATTCGAAAATACAAGATCTCAGCATTTCAGAATCGCTGCGGGGAATACACTTCATATCCTGCTCCAACAATCTCATAACTGGTTGCACTCTGATGAGGAATAGTGAGGGTATTCGAATGGACAATTCCTGTCAAAACAACGTTACTGGAAACACCATTTCATATAACTGGAATGATGGAATCGCTCTGTATACTTCCAACGAAAATATCATTTGGAATAACACGATAACCATAGATTGGCTATACAGTGACAGTTTCCTAATTGACGCTGCTTATCGGAACATAATCTACCATAACAATATCATACACCGATATAACCGCAGAGTGTTCATTCTTACCTATGGATCTAATAGCTGGGATAATGGTTTAGAAGGGAACTATTGGAGCGATTATAACGGAACAGACTCTGATGGAAATGGTATCGGCGACGCTCCATATACGATCAATTTCAACAATGTGGATGGATATCCATTGGTTAATATGTTGCCGAATACTCCTGATACTATTCCTCCGGTAGCAAACGCAGGTAATGACAAAGCAGAGGCTGTAAATGTTTCTGTGCATTTTGATGCGAGCAATTCCTACGACAATGTGAGGATAGTTAGTTACGAATGGGACTTTGGAGATGGGAATACTGGGACTGGCATGTCAATCAATCATACCTACTCAAGTGTAGGAAATTATACGGTCACATTAACTGTAAGGGACGCGAAGAATAATATCGATTCCAAGTCGATTATCGTTCAAGTTTTGACAGACACTGACAGAGATAGAATAGCAGATAGATTTGACGATGATGATGACAATGATGGGTTGCCGGATGAATGGGAAATTGAAAATGGATTAAATCCGCTTGACTCCTCAGATGCAAACCAAGATTTAGATGGCGACTGGTTCACGAATATTGAGGAGTATCGATGGGGGATGAACCCGAGAATATTTAATCCTTGGAAAATCTACTTCACGGCCACTACAACGGTTTCCGTAATTGCCATTTCAGTTGCAATAATCATAACTTTGAATCTTTTACGAAAAAGAAAGAAAAATGTAGATATGCTGGGTGAAATGAGAAAAACTTGAGGGTACAGAAGCTATAGGGTTTTAATAAAGTTCGTAAGGATTATTTGCTTGATTGTTTAGTTGCCTCGACGTCAACACTTGACTCCACCCGTTTTCCTTTTAAGCCTTTGCATGAGCGTTGCTTATGCTTATTTTTATCTGAGCGGTATTATAATATCTGTGAAAGGATGTTATGAGTTTCCCCGAAAACTTTCTTTGGGGCGTATCCATAAGCGGTTTCCAATTTGAAATGGGAGATTTTGCTGGAAAAAACGTAGACCCAAATACGGATTGGTATGTTTGGGTGCATGATGCCCAAAACATAAAGAAGGGCTTGGTGAGCGGCGACTTACCAGAAAACGGCATAGACTACTGGAACTTGTATGCCAAAGACCATGACATTGCCAAAAGACTCGGATTAAACGCCTACCGTATTGGCGTGGAGTGGAGCAGAATTTTTCCAAAAAGCACATTCGCTGTGAAGGTTGGTGTTGAGAAAGCGTCTGATGGCAATTTTTCTAGGATAGATGTTGACGACAAAGCCTTGGAAGAGCTTGGGAAGTTGGCAAATAAAGAGGCTTTAAACCATTATAGGGCTATAATCGAGGATTTGAGGGCGAAGGGGTTCAAGGCTTTTGTTTGCTTAAACCATTTCACGCTTCCCTTATGGATTCATAACCCAATAACCGTTCGCGGCACGAAGCTGAAGAAAGGCGCAAAAGGGTGGCTTGACAAACAAACTATAATCGAGTTTACAAAGTATGCGGCTTATGTGGCTTGGAATTTCGGAGACATAGTGGACAATTGGGCGGTTTTTAATGAACCTATGGCTGTGTGCGAAGCTGGCTACATGATTCCAGAGTCTGGTTTTCCGCCTGGAATAAGCAGTTTCAAAGCTGTTAAAGACGCTGCAAAAAACATGGTTATTGCTTATGCCCGTGCTTACGATGTCATAAAAAAGGTGGATACGGTAAAGGCGGATGAGGATAGCCCAAGCCCAGCGAATGTTGGTTTGATACATAATGTGATACCAGCAAAGCCTTTCGATGAAAAAGAAGAGCTTCACGTTAAGGCGGCTAAATTTATGGATAACATGCATAATCACTTCTTTCCGCAAGCTGTTGCCAATGGTTGGTTGGATGAAAACTTCACTGGAATAAAGGAGAAAGCAGAAATAAAAGACTATTTGGAGCAGCGTCTTGACTGGCTTGGCGTAAACTACTACACAAGATTCGTGATTAAAGGTAGAAAATCGCTTTTAGCCAAACTTTTTGCTGGAATCCCAGCAATTCCAGACATAGTACAAAATTATGGTTTCGCATGTCAACCTAAAAGCAAATCAGCCGATGGAATGCCCACATCAGACCTTGGATGGGAAATCTTTCCAGAAGGCTTACGTGAAGCCTTAAAATTGATGGAGAGATATAACTGCCCGCTTTATGTGACAGAGAATGGAATAGCAGACGAAAAAGACGAGCTTAGACCAGAATTTATTGTTGACCACTTAAATATGCTTGAAAGGGCGATAGATGAGGAGAAAATTGACGTTCGCGGCTACTTTCACTGGTCTTTAACTGACAATTATGAATGGGCTAACGGTTTTAAAATGAAGTTCGGCTTGTTCGCCGTCGACTTGAAAACCAAAAAGCGAACTATACGAAAAAGCGCAAAAGTGTACAAGAAAATAATAGAAGAGGGATTACCGAAAACCTAGAGGGGAGGGCCCCTATTGGTTGATTTCTGCGCCAAAAATATGTAGAAAAACGGCGAACTTTGGAAAATGCTAAATCTGTTTTAGGGCTATATCCTAACACTGTTGGAGTTTAGCATGTCCCATAACGAGGTTCGTAAGGATTATTTGCTTGACCGCTGGGTTGTAATAGCAACAGAACGTGGTCGCCGCCCCACAGACTTCGCCAAAAAGGAAAGAGAAAAGGCTAAGGCTGGTGTTTGCCCCATGTGTCCAGGCAACGAAAACATGACTCCGCCAGCAGTTCTTGCCTACATCAAATCTGGCAAAGGTATAAGAAAAGTTAAGGATAAGGATGGTTTTCGCTATAAGAATTGGCTTATTCGATGTGTTCCAAACCTTTATCCCGCTTTTACACCGCCGAAAGAAGGAGTAAGCCAAAGGCAGTTTCTGAAAAGTGATGATTTGGGTGTGGCTGTTGGGCATCATGAAGTTTTGGTTGAATCTCCAAACCATGATGCGCATCCGTCAGACGCAGAAATTTCGCAGCTGGTTCATGTCATTAACGGTTACATTGATAGACTTCGTGAGCTTTCAGCAAAACCTTACGTGCAGTATGTTTCTATATTTCGAAACCACGGCTTAGAGGCTGGGGCTTCGCTTTCGCATGCTCACAGTCAAATAATTGCCATGCCTTTTATTCCGAAAATTGTTGCAGAGGAGATTAAAGCGAGCAGAAAATTTTGGAAGCGAAATGAAAAATGCGTTTTCTGCGATATTGTGGAAAAGGAGAGAGATAGCTCAAGACTTGTTCTTGAAAACTCTAACTTTTTGGTTTTCACACCATATGCAAGTGTAAATCCTTTAGAGTTTTGGATATTTCCAAAAAAGCATGAAGCCACACTGCTTGACATGACGCAGAGAGAAGTGAAAACTTTTGCTGAAACATTAAAAGCTTGCCTCAAAGGACTGAAAATTTTGGTAAATGACCCACCATACAATTATGGTTTCCATCAAACCATAGACAAGAGCGCACGAGAACATTATCATTGGCATTTGGAAGTTTATCCACAACTAGCCACATGGGCTGGATTCGAAAAAAGCACAGGCGTGTACATAAACACTGTTACGCCAGAAGTTGCTGCAGAAAGTCTTAGAAAAACAATTTCAGCTTAAAACTTGCAGAATTTCCCCTTCATATTTTGGTTTAATCTGCATGGCATCTTCCACATATGCCCTAAAAGGTTCTGCAATGCTCCACGCTTGGGCTATGCAACCTCTCGGCGTGTGAGGCGGGGATCCATCAAAAATTTCGCTTACCGTGCCAAGTCCAGCCCTAAAAATTTGTTCAGTGAAAAGCGGCAAAAGGAAGTTTTTCACGGCATATTCTCTTCTAAAATCTGCATAACCCTTCGCTTTGAGGTAGGCTTTCGTGAAAGGACCTAAAAGCCAAGGCCAAACAGTGCCATTATGGTAAGCTTTGTCTCTGCTTCTTCTGTCTCCAGCATAAACTCCAACATATTTTTGGTCATTTCTTGCGAGGGTTCTTAAACCGTAAGGCGTTAAAAGTTCACGTTGCACAACATCAACTATTTTCTCGCTTTTTGCTTTATCCAGCATTGTAAAGTCTAAGGCTACGGCAATTATTTGATTAGGTCTTAAAGAGGAGTCCTTTTCATTTTCGCTTATGACATCGAACAAAAAGTTCTTTTCTGCATTCCAAAACTTTTCAACAAAGCTTTCTTTAGCTTTCTCAGCAATATGAGCGTATTTTTCCGCTTCGCTTTTTTCCTTAAACTTGTTTGCCAACAATTCTATGATTTTTAGCGCATTATACCATAATGCTTGAATTTCAACGGCTTTTCCGCCTCTCGGAGTTGCTGGTTGTCCATCTACAACGGCGTCCATCCATGTTAATTGTGGATTATGAGAGAGTAAGCCGTCAGCGTCTAAGCGTATGCCGAAGACTGTTCCTTCAATGTGGTTTTCCATGATTGATTTTAGGGTGTCCCATAACTGTTCTTGAACGAATTTGAAGTCGTTTGTATACTTTAGGTATTGTAGTGTTGCATTAACAAACCAGAGGGTTGCGTCAACCGTGTTGTAGGCTGGTTCTCTTGATTGTTCTGGCAAAAAGTTTGGGATTAAACCATCTTTGCAGTGTTTTTGGAATGTTAGGAAAGTTTTCCTCGCATCCTCAAATCTTCCAGTTACAAGCATCAAGCCTGGCAGAGAAATGAATGTGTCTCTTCCCCAAGTTTCAAACCAGTGGTAACCAGCAATAACAGCCCTTTCTAAATCGTTCAGTCCTTTAACTATAAATGTGTCTGTTGCCAGAACAATCCAGCTTAACCAATCTTTTTCATTAACGCTTAAGTGTTCCTCGTAAAATTTTGCTAAAAAATTTTTGCGCCGTTCTATTTCTCTTTCGTATAGAGCTTCTACATCATAAGCTGAAGAGGGCGCTCCATTAAGGCTTCTTTTTGCATCAGCCTCGTTTTCGCTTGCAACAAAAATTGTTGCGAAGCTTTCGTTTGTGCCAGCTTTTACATTCACTTCTGCGTATCCTGGTTGAAAACAGTCGTCTATGCATGTTTCTCCTCGCATGGATTCTTCGCGGTAAAAGATTCTTTCAATCCACTTCTCAGAAGCATGGTAATTACCGCTTGTTGTTTTCATCATGAGCACAGACTTGGGGTTGCTGAAGCAAATTTCTACTTCTTTGTCTTCTTGCTTCTGAGTGATTGTTTCAAAAATTTTCCATCTGTCAGTTATGGAGTGCATATGCCTACTGTTTATCAGCGGAAAAATCCTAATTTTAACGTCTAAGCCGTTTTTATTCAAAACTTTGTAAAGGCTTAATACGGCATTCCTTTCATGAGGCATAAAAATTATTTTTTGAACTTCCACATCCTGCATTGTATAAACGTATTTTGGGAAGGGTGAAATTGAAAACTCTTTCAAGAATAAGTGTCCTTTGGGGAAAATTCCATTTTCGAATTCGTTGGCGCCAAGCGGATAAACATTGTTTCCAATGCTTACTTCTTCGTCAAGCTTAGATAGGCATACTCTGCGGTCTGCCGGCGGATGAAAAGCGGCAACTAGCAATCCATGATATTTTCTTGTGTTTATGCCTAAAACTGTGGATGAAGCGTAACCGCCTAAACCATTTGTTATAATCCATTCCTTTTTGATTGCGTCTTCGAAGTTTGAAAGTTTTTCATGGTTTAGACTTAGAGATGGCAGCTTCATTTACATCATCAGTTTTGCAACGTTTTTCTCCTTTGCCACTGCGAAAAAGTTTGCGACTGGATTACATTTAGTTCTGAAAAATAATGCATGAGGCTTCTTGAGTTTATATTCTGTTAATGTTTCAGCATATCCCATGCCCTTGGCAAAAACCAAATCCGCGCTATTGTAAACTTCCATGAATTCTTTGGAAACTTCATTTATGGCTAAGCCAACGGCGTCTGTTCCCGTGGTAATCACTTTGTCAGCAATCTTTTTCATTCCTGAAACTTCTGCATCTTCTAACGTTGCATCATTAATTACCGGTTTACCTTTAACACCAACCGTCACTTTTGCGCCCATGTTCTTTAACTGTTCAACGAGCAATGTGTCGAAGACAATTTCGCCTGCATTATCAGTCAGATAGAGGATTGTTGTGGCTTTTTTTGCCAATTCGTAAATCTTACTTGAGTCATCAATGGCAAGGTCTTTGCTGGCGTTTTTGAAAAGCTTTCTGATGCCGCCAAATGTGAAGTTGTGACCGGGAATGTCAAATTCAATCACATTGCCGACAATGCTGCACAAAATTGCCCTTTTGAATCTATCCTCCTGTGCATAACCTTCTTCTACAATTTTCTTGGCGGAAGGCAGTATTTTCAAGGCTTTTTCATTGCTTATCCTTTTACTCCTTTTGTAGGGATCTTCGTTTCCAGAAACCCATTTTATAATGCGGTCCCTTTTTGTGCCGAGGTCTGCGGGGATAGCTGTTGGCTTGAATTCTTTGTTTAGGAATTTTATTACTTCTGTCATTGCTCTAAAGCGTAGGGCTGGATTTGTTGTGGCTTCCATGACTTCTGCTGCTGCTCTGCTGATTATGCATGCAGCGCATTCAGCTTCAACCTTCAAGGCTATTTACTCCTAAGTTTTGTTGCTTCTGCAAATTCACGTAGAATCTTATATGGGTCTTTCGCTTTCACTATGCCGCTGGCAACGAGTACTCCTTGAGTGCCAAGCTTTAACGCTACCGCCACATCTTCTCCACGGCTTATTCCAGCTCCACAAAGTATCGCAACTTCGGAATTAACCTTTCTAACCCGTTTAATCGTGTTTGTAACCACTTCTGGCTTAGCCTTAGAAACTGGAATTCCGGTTCCTATAAGCTCTGGCGGTTCTATGGCGATTATGTCCGGTTTGAGGGTTGCTGCTGCTACGCTAATGTTTGGGTTGTTGGCGCAAACAACTGAAACCAAACCTTTTTCGCGTGTTATTTCTACTATTTCGTCAATATCTGATAGCTTAAGCTGCCTTTCAGAATGGTTTATTAGGGTTCCCTTAGCTCCTGCTTCCTTCACAGAATCTGCAAGCACATGTCCAGTGTAGCTGCCTGGTCTTATTGGGTCTATGTGTTGGGCGAAAACTGGAATTTTAACAGATTCTGCTACGGCAGATATATCTGCAAATTGGGGTGCGACGATTATGGCAACATTTGTTTCACGGCTCACTTTTTCAGCTTTCTTTGCAAGTTCGACGGCATTTCGCCCAGTTGCTTCCGAGTAAGTTTTAAAGTTAACAATAATCATTGGCGTTTGGAATTTTTCCTGCAAGCTTTTTCACCTATTTAGCGTTAACGCTAACTCTTAATATTATTTTAGAATAAAAAACTGGATACTTATTGTGTATAATGTTGCTGAGAGTATTAACGTCTTTTTTCTGGAACGAAAACCGCTGCTGCAATGGCTGTTGTCCATAAACCGTTTTTGTCGCCTGTTGCTGACTGCGTTATGTTTGTTGTCTTGATTATCATTCCGCTGGTTTTGAAAAGTTGTTTCCTCTCATCCCAAGCGGTTTGGGGGTCAAAGGGTATTCCCATAGTTGTAGCCAACATTGTTGCAGCCAAATCCTCAGCATAATCCCCAGCAGTCTCGTCTGTTTGTCCAAAAGAATGGTGTTCAGAAAGGTAACCATAGTGGCTTTTGCCTGAGGGGATGGCTACTCCTATTGAAGCGGCAATCAGTCTATGCGGTTCATTTGTTGAGTTTCTGGCTATGACAACGAATGTTATTTCGCCTGGTTTTAGCATTTTTAGTCCTCTTTCTCTGCTTATGAGCTTGCAGCCTGGCGGTATTATGCTTGAAACGTTCACTATGTTGCAATGTTGTATTCCAGCGTTTCTTAGGGCTAATTCGAAGGATTGCAGTTGCTCCTTGTGTTTGCCGACTCCTTTTGTTAGAAACAAATATTTGGGAATCATTTTGCTTTTTCGCAATAGAATAAATTAAATACGCTTATTAGTTTTTTGTTTCCATTTTTGGTGCGAATTAGGGAAAAGAATAACAAAGCTTGGCATATAATTATTTTTGAGGTCATGCTAAGTGTCATATCGTCGCAGCATATTCCGAGATGAAACGAAGCTTGACATAAACTATGTTCCTTACAAGCTTCCGCATAGAGATAAGGAACTGCGCTTGCTTATGGAGTTTTTCAGTTTTATATGGCAGTCTCCATGGAATATGGCTCAAAGGGTTATAATAGCTGGCGATGTTGGCACCGGCAAAACTGCCCTTTCCCAACGCTTCGGAGCAGACATCACCCGAGAAGCAGGTAAACGTGGAATAAACCTACATTATGTGCATGTTAATTGCCGCGAATATCGCGGAAGTCTCCTCCTCATCGTTCACCATGCAATTTCTATTTTTCACCCAAACTTTCCAAGACGCGGCTATTCAGCAGAAGAGCTCCTTCGCATTTTCTTACAAATTTTGGATGATGAAAACGCTTATGTAATCTTAGCCCTAGACGAGTTTGAGAGTTTAGTTGAAAGGGAAGGCTCCGAAGCTGTTTATAAGCTTACTCGGTTGCAGGAAATAAGGCAGAATAAGCCTCAGAGGCTTTCGCTTATATGCATTTTAAGAAACTTGGAGGTGATTGAGCGGTTAGATGCCAGCACCCGGAGTACTCTGCAGTCTAACCTAATCCAGCTTGAAAAATACTCAAAGCCTCAGCTAATAGACATTCTTAATGACCGTGTTTCCCTAGCTTTTAAGCCGTTGACAGTGCTTGATGATTCTGTAGATTTGATAGCTGAACTTGCCCATTCTGAAGGTGGAAACGCTCGTTTCGCCATTGAACTGCTTTGGAGGGCTGGAAAATACGCTGATGCTGAAGATTTAGGCGCGGTTACGCCGGAATGTGTTCGAAAAGCAGTTTCAAGCATAATTCCCTCAATACGGAAAGGCGATTTAGCCCCTTTGGGTTTTCATGAAAAACTCTTCTTGCTCGGCGTAACTAGAATTTTGAGGGAAAGCCAAAAGGCTTACGTTTCCCTTGCGGAGGCAGAAAAAGCCTACAGCATTGTTTGCGAAGAATTCCATCAACCTCCTCGCAGTCACACGCAGTTGTGGAAGTATTTACAGTTACTCTCTGCTTTAGGTATATTAACTACAGGAGTGTCCGCTGCGGGTTCCAGAGGAAGGTCAACAATTATTTATTTGCCTAGAATTCCAGTTGATGAATTGGAGAGGGAATTGAGCAAGCTTTTGGAAGGGGAAGGAGCGTGAAAAGCGGTGGATGTGGAGGATGTTTTCTCTTCAAGGCTTAGAATTAAAATTTTGAAAATTTTGGTGCAGATGAGTGAGCTTAATGTTTCTGAAATTGCCCGCAGATTGAATGTAAACTACAACACAACAATTAAACACTTGAAGATTTTAGAGGATGAAGGTATCGTTTGCCACAAAATTTTTGGAAGAATTCGCCTCTATAGGCTTAATGAAAGCTCGCCAAAGACCAGAGCATTACAAAATCTTTTGGATGTTTGGGAACATGCAAATAAGCAATAAGCCACATTAACTATTTCTAAGTGGTGCAGAGTTTGGTTAAAGAAGAGTTTGACGGAAAAATAGGCGAGTTTGAAGGGATTTTACAGAAGATTGCAAGCGACATAGCCAGCGGTGTTCTCTCCGAAAAGCTTCCACCGTCCGAGTTGCTGAGAAAAACTGAAAACTACACTAATCGCTTAAAGGATTTAGTGAAAAACAGCGAAGAGCTTATGCTCATTTTAAAGCCGGAAAGGACTTACACCATAAAAGCTACAAGTAAGAACTTAACTCAAGCCCTAACGACATATAAGGATATTCTTCTTCAAAATACGCCAGACCCGCTTGCAAATTCTCGCTTAGCCTTTGAGCAGCTAAGAAAAGCGCTAACGGATGGTTCGGATTTCCTTTTTTTGATGCGTGAAGTTAGGGATAATCCTTCCCCGCTTATAGATGCGATAATAAATTTTAAAAGGGCTTCGGAAACCAAAAGTTCAGTTATAAGCATACAAGCAAGGGAGGATGTTGAGCCTCTCATTAAATATGTTTTAACACGCATAGATGATTTTCGTGCCGCTTTGATTGGTTTGGAAAAGAAGGTGGATGAGATGCGTCAGATTTTGCGAGAACTTCAAGAAGAGAGCCTAAAAATTCTTTCTGGGAAGGCTTCACAGCAATTCGCTTCTATGGAAAACAAAATGGAAAAGAAGCAGCTTTCTCTTTCAAACTTTAAGACTGAAGAAAAATGAGGCGAAAACATGGCAATGGTTGATGTTTCCGCAAAACCAGAAGTTTTCCGTGAAGCAACTGCCACTGGCACAATCACGTTGAAAGCTGAAACTATACGATTAATCAAGGATGGAAAAATAGCAAAGGGAGACCCTTTATATACGGCTAAGATTGCTGGGATTTTAGCTGCCAAAAAAACAAGCGCTCTAATTCCACTGTGCCATCCGCTGCCTTTAACAAATGTGGAAGTTGAAATAAGAATTGTGGGAGATTCTAAGGTGCAAGTTTCCTCCACCGTCAAAACGAAAGCACAAACTGGGGTTGAAATGGAAGCGTTAGTGGCGACTGCTGTTAGCCTTTTAACAATTTGGGATATGGTGAAACAGTATGAAAAGGATGAGTTGGGGCAATATCCTTTAACAGCTATTGAAGATATTCGAGTTGTGAAGAAAGTTAAGGAAGGATTTGCTGATGAGCGAAAGCGCAAAAAAGCATAAGGCTGAAGCACCTAAAAAATTGAAATTTGCCATTTTTACTTGCAGCACATCACGCTACCAAAAAATGAAAAGGGGCGAAAAAGTAGAAGATATTTCAGGAGATTTGATTGAGGCTTTTCTAAAAAAGGCTGGGCATGTGGTGATTTTGCGAAAGCTTATTCCAGACGATAAAGCCTTGATTGAAGAAAGCGTAAAGCAAGCTTTGGCTTATGCTGATTTGGATGCCATTATTTTCTGTGGCGGTACTGGGATAGCTCCATCAGACATAACCATAGAAACCCTTTCGCCATCCTTAGAGAAAGTTTTGCCAGGGTTTGGCGAGATTTTTAGGCGGTTAAGCTATGATGAGATTGGTTCTGCTGCTGTTTTGTCTCGGGCTTTGGCTGGCGTAGCAAAAGGTAAAGTCTTCTTCTGTATTCCTGGTTCGCCCGATGCTGTGAGGCTTTGTTTTGAAAAGCTTATATTGCCCGAAGTATGTCACATCGTTAAGCATGCTCGGGAATAACGATGGTGTTAAGAGATAGGTTTGGGCGTCCCCTCCTAAACTTGCGGGTAGCAGTAACGCGAAATTGTAATTTGCATTGTCAATACTGCCACATGGAAGGCGAAGAAAAACAAACGGAAAATTTTGCAAAAGAAATGGCAGCTGATGAAATTGTGCGCATTGTGAGAATCGCCGTTGGATTAGGCATGTCAAAAGTGAAACTGACTGGTGGAGAACCTCTAATACGTAGGGACATTACAGAAATTGTTAGGGAAATAGCTGCAATATCTGGCTTAGAAGACCTTTCCATGACAACCAATGGAGCAATGCTTGCTGATTTGGCTGAGGAATTATATGCAAGTGGCTTGAAGCGTGTGAACATAAACTTTCCAACATTAAACGCCGAAGTTTATGGCAAGTTGACTGGCGGCGTTTTGAAAGATGTCTTAGAAGGTGTCGAAGCTGCTGTGAAAGTTGGTTTTAACCCCGTCAAGCTTAACATGCTGGTTTTGAAAGGAGTAAATGATAATGCAGTTTTGGAAATGATTGAATTTGCAAGAAAAACGGGCACAGTTTTGCAGTTGATAGAGCTTGAACCCTTAAACATAAGCCTCAATTATTATGCGGCAAATCACAAACCATTAGACGAATATGAGAACATGCTAAAACAAAAAGCCTTAAAAATCGAAACTAGAATGTTTATGCAAAACCGCCATGTCTACCATCTACCAAACGTGACGGTTGAGATTGTGCATCCAACGGAGAACACGGAATTTTGTATGCATTGCACACGTTTGCGAGTGACAAGTGATGGAAAACTTAAACCTTGCTTGATGAGAAATGACAATCTCCTAGATGTTTTGACGCCAATGCGAAACGGAGCAAGCGACAAAGAATTGGCTGAACTTTTTATGCTGGCAAACCGAAAAAGAAAACCATACAACACTAATTAGCACATCACAACATCACAATAGTTATTACCCTTTTGGCAAATTTGCAAATTTCATAGATAGGCTAGGCTAATTTGACATGTAAAAACTAGAGGGGGAGAGGTAGGTAAAATGGCGAAATTTTCCAGTCCATTTTCCACTTCTAAGCCATAATTTCTTTTTAGCATAAAACAAAATTTTATAGCGTTATTAGTTTTGCTACATGTTTTGCTGTATCGTATAGGGCTATTGTTGGTTTGCCGCTTAAATATCCGCAAACTTCGCCTGGATTCACGACTAATGTTTTGCCTTTTCGATAAGTTTCTGCTTTATGTGTATGCCCATGCACTATGATGTCGAAAGTTTCGCTTTCAATTAAAGCCTTTAAAAGTTCTTCTTCTGTTCCATGCAATAAGGCTACTTTTAACCCGTCAACTTTTATTTCTGCAAAGTTTCCCCTTATTTCTAAACTTTCATGTTCGCTGAACCTTTTCTTTAAAAGTTCTCGGTCTCCGTCATTGTTGCCGAAAACGCCTATTAGTTTTGCTTTTAATTCTTTAAATTTTGGAATAACGAAAGGCGCTATGTAATCTCCTGCATGAAGCACCAATTCAACCTTTTCCTCATTTAATTTTTTTATGGCTTTGTCCACCATCGGCAGGTTGTCATGTGTGTCAGCCATTAATCCGATTAACATTTTTTCACCTTTCCTAACATTTTCTTTTATGGAAATTAAGTGTTTCTTATAGAAGTTTGTTCTAGAGAATATTTCGATATTTGAAATACTCAAGCATGCGAAACACCGCTTAAAACGCTCCACTGCCACTTTTTCGTATAGAAACTGTTTTAAAAGAGGAATATTGAAAATGAGTGATTGGGGTTCGAACCCCGCTTCGAAAAGGAGAGATAAGCTTTACATTATTGCTGAAATTTTAGAAATAGCAAAAGAGGGAACTTTGAAAACCCAAATCATGTATAGGGCAAATTTAAGCTTCACACAGCTTAACGATTATCTTGGGTTTATGTTGAAAATCAGATTGTTGGAAAAAACAGTGGAGAACGACAAGGAAATTTACAGGGCAACTGATAAGGGTTTAAGTTTTCTCATGCGTTATCGGGAAATTACGGAGCTTCTCAAAACAGAAAACGATAATTATAAAAATAATATTAAGATTCCTCCTCCACATTTGTTAAAAAGAAACTAAAAATAATTAACTGTGAGTTTAGTTCTTTTTTGGCTTTTGCTCGTCAAGATAGTTTTTGACTTTTTCTTTCAATGTTGGGAACTCTTCAAGCATGGCTTTTATGACTTGCCAGCGGATTTCATCTGTTTTTGCTGTTCTGTTCATTTTCAAAGCGCCTAAATAGCGTATAGCAATATACAATATAAACTTTTATTCCCAAAAACGATACATTCACCAACAAACAAAAAGAAAAAAGGAAACTAATGGATGTTCACAATGTTAACTGACTTCTTCCGCATCCTAAC
>Ga0207433_10010008_pt1 | contig 14904 bp, 16 predicted proteins | sample YelNatPaOPGAMG01_FD_187559 | JGI IMG/M metagenome (GOLD analysis project Ga0207433, IMG submission 187559) | Hot spring thermophilic microbial communities from Obsidian Pool, Yellowstone National Park, USA - OP-RAMG-01 (SPAdes) (version 3) | ecosystem: Environmental > Aquatic > Thermal springs... | reverse complement strand
TTCTTTTCATGGTAAACAAAATCTCGATAATCCCCTTAAATCTAGCATTAAGTGGAGTTAATCCAGTTTCTTCTTTCATTTCTCTTGAAAATGCATCAACTATTGATTCATTCAATCTAAGCTTCCCGACAGGCAATGTTAAGTATTCTTTGAATAAATCTCTTTCCCTTTTTTGCAATAAAATTTGCTTTTTCCTCTTTATTAAACATCCTACTACACAAAAAGGAAATTTTGTTGAAATCACCATTCAATTAAATTTTGTATGAATATTAATATGAGTATAAAATTGTTAAAGGAAATACTTTTTATTCAACCACTAAAAAAATATTTTAATGCTTCTTGTATGTTGCTCACTTCTTTAACTTGTATCCCAACACTTTTGCTTACGTCAACTTTATTTATTATATACTCAGTGGTGCAGTAAAGAATGGGTCCAATTTTCTTACATTCTCTTTTTGGTGTGTAGCTGACTTGAGTGCCTTGACCTTCTGGAACAAGAAATATTTCTATTCCCGCAGCTTTAGAAGCTTTAGCTTTTTCTTCTATTCCACCAACCGGACCAATGCTTCCATCTGGATTTATTGTTCCAGTTATTCCAACTTTTTGGTTTAAAGTCTTGTTCTCAAGAGCAGCTATGGTTGCTATAGTTAGGGCAGCACCAGCGGAAGGCCCACCTATTGCTGAAGCATTTGTCTCTATTTGATAAATCAAATCAATTTTTGAAGTATCTATGCCAGTTATATTTTGGGCAACAGTTTTTGCTATTTGAATTGAATTTTGAGTGTCGATGAAGAAGAGAAGATGGTTGATGTCAGTAAGAACTCTTCCTTCTCCAGGTACAGCTTCTACAACAAGTGTAGTCATGACACCATTTCCATCTTCATCTACTGCCGGTACAGCCAGCCTAACAACATTTTTTGTGGGAAGAGTTTTTTCCACAGAGCTAGGAATCAAAATCTCTGTTTTCACTTGGCTAAAGTTTGTTGTAAAGAAGTTCAAGAAGACAATTAGCCCAATCAATAAGATAAAAATTAAGATTAATTTTTTCATATCTTATCACTTATTTTTTTGAAATAAAAAAGCAGGAGGTCGTTCTTGGTGGATACAGCCTAGCAAACTATTTACACCCAAGCTATCTTCTCCATCCTGTTTGCCACAAGCACTGAACAACCCATCTTACAGTTGCTCGATTCCTCGCCTGGCTGGGTTCGATGGGAGGTCAGCCCTGTGGGACAAGACTTCTCAGTCAATAGCTTGGAATAGTTTGCCACAGCTGTACCGCCCTTGAACTTTGGTCGGCCATTTAGACCATTTGCCACTGGCTTTGCCAGTAGAGAGGGCCTAGCTCTCCGACCAGGGACCTCCTGCAAAAAGAAATAAGCAAAATGGCAAATTTAAACTTTTTGTTTTTTCCTAAAAGAATCTAAATTTAAAATTATGGCTCTCTGCGGCAACGCTTTTTATTCACCGTGCTCAAATTTAAATATGCTGGTAACTCAAATAACTTTGGAGAGATAACATGAAAATATTGACAAGAATGTTAGCATTTCTCCCTTTGATTCTCATCGTTGCTATATCCGGTTGCGTGAGCAGAGAGGCCATGGGTGAATGCAAAACAAATCGTGATGATTATTCGTGCTCAGGTAGCATTTCTAATGGCGAAATTACGCTCTCACTCTCACCAACGATTTCGGGCGCAAAACTCAGCGGTGCATATCTCTCTACATGCGAGATAACAGGTTCATTATGGTCATGTAGCGGTAGTACAGAGTGTGAAATCATAAGCGCACAGCAGCCATTCAAAGTCAAATGTCCTGTCTCGAGCGGAGCATATTCAGTGTCATTTAAACTCATGAAAAGAGTCCCAGGAGAAAATCTTTTAAATGAACCTCTTATTACAAATTGCGGTTCGACACCTGAAGGAGATTTCGATTGTGAACTTATAGTGAAGCCAAGCTATCTTTTCAAGGTTTGAGCGTTCCAGCTTAAGTATGCTGCCGCACAGCGTTCAGCTTGTTTTTTTTCTCAAAATTTAAAAGAAATTACTCTCAAGTGGTGATTTTTTAAGGAATAGTAAAGATTTAAATACTTTGATGTGTCTTTACATAGACATATAGGTGAAAAAAAATGGAAACAGAAGAATTTGATGATACTTGGGATGAAGGAGAAGACTGGGAAGAGGAAGGAGAGGAAGAAGAAGAGGAAGAAGAGGAAGAGTGGTAATCCAATTTCAATCTTTTTGAGTTTTTTTATTTTTATTTTTTCTTTTTGATAGCCTTGAATTCTATTGAATAGTCTTTTGTGATGTGGAGAATTGGATTAATCCTTGAATATTCTACTTCTCCATCTACAACAATTTCGTCAGAAACTTCAGCAGCAACTATCTCAGCAAAAATTGCTGTGTGATCTTTAAAAGGAATTTCTTCAACAAGCCTACACTCAAGCCAAGCTTTTGCCTCTTTTATTCTTGGTGCTCTAACAAGCTGAGAAGAATAATGATGTAAACCAACTTGTTGAATTTTGTTTATACCTTCTTGATATCTTGTGGCACATTTCATCACTTCATTCAAATATTTTTTGTTCATGATGTTTATCACAAATTCTCTGCTTTCTTTTATGTTTTTGTAAGTTTGACCTCCTGGTTGAATTGCTACCATGAGAATAGGAGGAGAATAATTCACAGGAATGATGAAATCTATTGGAATTGCATTCATTCCATGTTTTGAATTCATGCTCGTGAGCAAGACGACAATTCTTGGAGATAGAAGTCTATAAGCTTTTGATGGGTCTATCCTCATAATTAAAATCTAAATCCTTGCTTATTAAACTCTTGTTATCACTTTAAAATGGCTATGCTTAGTGATAACAGAAGTCTTTATATTCTTATTAAATTTAATTGAAATTAGGTGAAAAAGATGGCGATATTTGAAGGAGTACTTGGTATCGGTATAGGGTTCCTTCTAGCAGTTGCCCTAGCACAATATGCTAAAATAAAGCTAACAAAAGGATGGCAATTGATAGCTGTTGCTGCAGTTCTATTCCTTTCAGCGGCTGCATGGTCAGCTCCAGCTGTTGCAGCTTACATTTCGCCACAAATTGGATTGCTGAGAGAAGCTTTCGAGCTTGTTGCATGGTTGCTTGCTTTGCTAGGTGCTTTGCTAGTAGTTTACGAGACACTGGTAGAAGTGTTCTAGAAGGAACAAACTTTTCTTTCTTTTTTATTTATTCTTTTTGCTTAGTCTCTAATTTTTTTGTAGCAATTTAAAATTCAGAATTTTTATCTTGCTTTCAACAATTTGTTCTTTCTGAAAATACCTTGAAAAAATTGAAATAAACCAGAAAATAAATAATTATATGGCTATGAGGCTAGCCATTAAGCGCCACAATCATCAATTGTGGCTGATAGCTTCTACTTTTATAAAAAATGAGGAAAGATAATGGGTAAAAAATCTGAAGAAAGAGAGTATATAGCACCAATAAGCATGACTTCTCTACCTAAAGAAACAGACAGATCAATTTTTTTTGGGAAAATAATCGGTTTAAACTCCAAAGCATTTTTTGACATAGATCAATTGACAAAACACATGTTCATAGTAGGCGGGCCCGGAACTGGTAAAACAATTGCTGGGATGGTTATTGCTGAAGAATGCTTGTTGAAAAATGTTGCTGTAGTAGTGTTTACTCCCACAGAACAGTGGAACTCTTTTGGTAGTAAATGTGAGTCAGAAAAGATGTTGCGTCTGTATGAAGAATTTGGATTGTCAGAAGAAGATAGGAAAGAATTTAATCATAAGGAAGTGGTAGTTTCTTACGATGATTTGAACATAGACGTTACAAGTTACATAGAAGAAAATAAAATAAACGTCTTTGTTTTGAATGAACTTACTGAAAATGACTACAATGAATTTGTTAAGAACAGCCTTGAGTGCATGATATATAAAAACTGGGCGACCACAGATAAACTAAAAGTGTTGCTAGTTTTTGAAAATGCATACAAATTATCACCAAGTTTTGGAAATAAAGCGGCTTTAATGCTAGAAAAGGCATGCAGAGAATTCAGAAAATATGGTATAGGAATTCTATTAATTACTCATTCCTTTTCAGATTTTGGTCCAGCAGTATTGGGGAATGTAGCATCAGAAATTTGGTTCAAAACTTCTTATGATAAGGACTTAGACAGAATAACTCATAGATATGGCCCAGAATATAGAGCAGCTGTTGTAAAATTGAGAACAGGAGAATGCATGATTGCCAACGTAGACTACAACTACAGTAAGCCGTGGTTTATTAGAATCAGACCATTATATCACAAATTTCAGTGATAATTAATGATTGGATTAAGTGAAACAAGAAAAAGGAAATTGATTTCTTGGATATTGTCAAAACAAAATGAAGATGGTGGTTTTGCTTTTCCTCACCCTTTACCTTCTATGCCTTCTGCAACATTCTATGCTGTTTCTTCCTTGAAAATTCTTCAAGCTGAAGTTCCTAACAAAAATAAGACCATAAAATATTTGCTTAACTTGCAATCAGCTAATGGAAAATATCATGGTATTTATACTGCTTATTTTTCTATTAAAGCTTTGTCTTATTTTAATTTGTTGCCAAAAAATCCAGCTGGAGCAATAAAAGATATACTAGAATATATTGCTAGATGGAAAAAGATAAGTAAATATTACATGCAAGTTGAAAGTCCTCTTGAAACAATTTGTTATTCGGTTGAAATTCTTACATTACTTGGCTACAGAAAAGGCTTAAGTGAAATATCAAAACTAGTTCTTAAATTTTTTAATGATGATGGAGGATTTGGTATTAGAAATAATTCTGAAATTATAACTACTTATTTTGCTCTATTCACATTACATTTAATTGGGTATTCGCTTGAAAATTCAAAGAAAACAATAAATTTTATTAAAAAATGTCAGAACAAAGATTATGGTTTTGCTTCAGCTCCCAGGACGTATTCTCATTTTATAGAAGACACTTACTATGGAATTAAAAGCTTAGAGCTTTTTAATGAAAAAATAGATAAACCTAAACAGACGTTCAAATTCATTCTTAAATGCCAAAATGAAGATGGTGGATTTAATCGTTCTTTAGCAGGTGGCTGTTCTACATTAGAAAATTGTTTTTATGCAGTGAGTATTTTAGATTCCCTTTCTAAATATAAAATAAGATGAGTGAAATGGCAAATAAAAAATGGTTAAATAGAAATGTTGTGGCAATGGGAGTCACAAGTTTGTTCAGCGATACTAGCCATGAAATGGCAACTTCTGCATTACCAACCTTTTTAACAGTTTTAGTTGGCCCTACTCTTGCCCCACAACTTCTTGGAATAATAAGTGGTTTGTCAGATGGATTAGCAAGTTTTATGAAAACATTTTCTGGATGGTTTAGCGACAAAATTGGAAAAAGGAAGCCACTCACAGTATTGGGATATGTTCTTACTGGTTTTTTTGTTGGACTCATAGGATTTGCAACAAATTGGATAGAAGTTCTTTTTTGTAGAGTTCTTGCATGGATTGGAAGAGGAATGAGAGAACCTCCAAGAGATGCAATGCTTGCAGATTCTGTTGATAAAAAGTTTTATGGACATGCTTTTGGATTTAATCGAGCTTTGGACACGATAGGGGCAGTGATTGGACCTCTCCTTGCATTTTTCCTTATAACTATTTTAGACATAAGAAAGATTTTCTTTCTTTCTTTTATTCCAGGTGCATTGGCAGTTGTTGCAATCGCATTTGGTGTGAAGGAACAAAAATCTCGAATAAAAAAGAAAGTAAAAGGACTTTTCTTTCACTTAAAAACACTTCCACACAATTTCAAGCTATTTGTTTTCATAATGTTTATTTTTGGGATAGGCAATTTTAACAGAACTTTGCTGTTGTTGAGAGTACAAGAAGTATTGACACCAGCGAATGGAATGCTGATAGCAGGAAGCATTGCTGTATTTCTCTATGCCATAAGAAATGTCGCTCAAGCAATTGCAGACTATATAGTTGGATCAATAAGCGATAAGATTGGTAAAAGAATTCTATTAGCTTTTGTTGGATTCTTCTTGTTTGGCATAGTGTCACTTGGGTTCATTTACACTACTACAAATTTTTATTATTTCATGATTCTTTTCATTTTATCTGGAGTAAGTGCGGCAAGCTACACAGCACTTGAAAAAGCATATGCAGCAGATCTTCTACCATCTCATATAAGAGGAACTGGTTATGGGGTTCTGAATACTATTGACGGAATTGGAGATTTGATTTCAAGTTTTGTTGTCGGGACAATCTGGACCCTTGTGTCACCAAGCCTAGCTTTTGTCTATGGTGCAATAATCTCATTTATAGCAGCTCTTCTACTCATCATTAAAAAAGTTTGATATATTGTCTGCTAATATCAAAATATCCCTTATGGCTCATCTTGTAGGATATGTTATTTAAATCTTAATTTTTAATGATTTGCAACCTTGATTTTTATTTTTTTATTAGTTTATCTTTCTTGTAATTAATCCCGTAGTTAAAGATTTTTATCCATTGGCTAGGACTTCTTACTAGTTTACTTTTTAAAAGCCCGCCACATCTTGGTAAGATTGGTATGGAAATTTCCCCAATTTTTAAATTATATTCAATCGCTTTAAGATTCATTTCAGTTTCTATTAGGAAATCATTTGATTTTAGGTTTAGCATATTCCAAGTGTCTTTTTTAATTGCCCTAAAACCAGCTAATGGGTCTCCTTTCACATTGAAGCCAAGAAGTTTGAAAAAACTCTTGACAAATGGTATATAGATAGCAAAAATAATCTTATACTTTTTATCAGAATATCTATTCTTTAAGTTTCTGGATGCTAAAACTAAATCGTATTTTTTAATTTTATCGAGAAGTTTTGGAATATATTGAGGAGGGTCTGTTCCATCACCATCAAGAAATATCAATACATCACTTTTTGCAATTTTTGCTCCTAACTTCATAGCATATCCCTTGCCTTTTTTCTTAACCTTTATAACTTTTGCTCCTAATTTTTTGGCAATTATCGGTGTCTTATCTTCAGAAGAATCAACCACTATTATTTCAGTCTTTTTTTGAATTTCCTCTGGAATAGAACACAAGACCTTCGCTATAGCTTCCTCTTCATTTCGTGTTGGAATGATTATCGATGCTTGAAGTTTTCCCATATTTTTTATTGAAAATTGGGAAAAATAAAACTTTGAAAATCTTGTTTTAAAATGAGATAGTTATAAACAAATGCAGGGGGTGGGATTCGAACCCACGAAGGCACTAAGCCAGCAGGTTCCTTCTTTCATCTTGAATCAAAGCTCAATGAAAACTTGAGCCTGCCGCCTTTAACCGCTTGGCTACCCCTGCCCAATTAAATTAATTTAAGAAATAAAAAGAAAAAGTTTTTACTCGAGAGACTGAAGCTCTTGTTTAAGCTTATCTATTTGTGATTTTAATGCCGATAAAGTATCTTTGACTTCTTCAGCCTTAAACTCTTTTTCTCTTTTTTCTTCATAGCCAGCAGGTCTCAACAAGATTGAATCTAAAGAAGAAATTTTTTCCCCAACTTTTTCAATATTTTCTTTTATAGCTTCTATCGTTTCTGTTCTTATTTTTTCATTTTCTTCAAAAACAGAAAAAGAGTCTTTGAGTAAATTCAAAACACTCTTTACATCAGCTATTGTGTTTAAAATCTCTTCATATTTTTCTAGTTTTATGAAAAGTGGAGCAACTTTTCTCAATTCCTCAATTTTTATCTTACTTTCTGGCTCAACCTTTTTTTCAGGTAAAGGCAATGCAGGCTTTTCAATTTTTTCTTCTAGTTGAACAGGTTTGGGTTCTTCTTCACTTACTTGTTTTTCACCCATTGTTTCTTTCTTAATTTCTTCAAGAGTAGGCAATTTTATTTCTTGGACTTCTGGCTTAACTTCTTCTTTTTTTCTTCCAAAGAGCATAAGACCGCTAAATTATAATATTGTAACTAAGAATATAAGTTTAAGTGCGCTGGCCGGGATTTGAACCCGGGTTAGCGGGTTTAAACTCTCCGCCGTTCTGCCTAACTTGGCAGGGCGACGTCTTAGACCAGGCTGGACTACCAGCGCACAATATTTTATAAGAAATTTTTAAATTTTATTCTTGAAAAATTCCACCAAACCCCTCTAGAGCTTTGTTTTCTTCTTCTTTGATTTTTCTCACAACTTCTTCCTTTTCTTTACCATTTACTTCTTTTGCTAATTCTATTAATTCACCAGTTTTTTTATCTTTTATCTTCACTTTTTCCAAAGCTTTTTTACATTGTTCTTCCAAACCAGAGATGTAGCAGTAAAAGCCTTCTTTTCCAGTCAAGCCTTTAGCTTCTTTAAAAACAATGCTTGCTCTTGATACAACATCATCTTTAAGCAAAATGTCCTTAACCTTTTGTAAGTTTTTTTGTTCTATTGAAAGCACTATTTCCATACCATCACCTTAAATTTAATTCGTTTGATAAATTTTAATTCTTGAGCCCCGAGAGGGATTCGAACCCTCGATCTCCTGTTATCTTGCATTTACGAGACAGGCGCATTACCACTATGCTATCGGGGCATGTGTTTAAATTAAACCTATTTTTTCATTAAATTTTTCAATCTCATCTTTTTTAAAGCTTCTTAACTCAAACCTTCTCATAAAACTGAACTACTGAGGCCTAATCTATATTTCTTCGTTTGACCAATATATTATATTAGAGTGAGAGAATGCAAGAAGCAATGCTTTGGCACAAGGAAAGGAATGGTGTAAGGTGTGAACTTTGCCATGCAAATTGTTTCATCTCAAAAGACAAATTTGGTTTATGTCAAGTAAGGAAGAATGAAGACAACAAGCTCTACACTTTAAATTATGAGAAGGTCGTGGATTTAAAAGTTGATTGGATAGAGAAGAATTTCCTATTCCATTTCTTGCCAAAATCCAAAAGTCTTTTTGTCTCAACTCCAGGCTGTGATCTCAATGAGCATTTTTGTATAGATGATTTTACCCTAACAAATCTACAAGCTAAGAAGTATTCTCCTGAAGACATAGTTGAAATGGCTGAGAAGAAAGGTTGTAGCAGCATATCCTATTCTTTTACAGACCCAACGCTTTCCTTTGAATTTGCTTTCAAAATCGCAAAATATGCCCATAGGTCAAACCTCAAAAATATTTTTGTGACAAATGGCTATTTGAGTGAAGAGGCTGTGAAAAAGATAGCAAAATACCTTGATGCGGCTTCTGTGAGGTTTAAAGCTTCAGGCTCTCAAGAGTTCATGAAGCAATATGGCTTGATTCCAGACATTTCTCCAATCATCGATACTCTCAAGCAAATGAAGAAACACAGGATTTTCATAGAAATTGCGAATACAATAATTCCACAGATTGGGGATGATGTTGAAGAGTGCAGAAAGCTTGCTGAGCTGATAAATGCTGAGTTTGGCTCAGAAATTCCTTTCCATTTGCTGCAATTTTATCCAAATCCAAAGTTTGCTGGTTTACCTATGACGCCATTAGCTGTGCTAGAAAGATGTGCTGATGTAGCAAGAGCAGCAGGCTTAAGGTTTGTTTACTTGAGCAATGTGCCAAAAAGTCCTGAGCAGAACACTTACTGCTATAACTGCAGAGAGCCTTTGATAATAAGGGAAAATCTGGTTGTCAAGAAGATAAACCTTGTAGATGGAAGATGTCCAAATTGTGGGCTTAGAATAAACCTTGTTCTCAAGTAAGGGAAAAAGATAAATTAGCATGAAAACTCAATTTAATTGTGAAGATAGTTGCAATTACCACATTCTTCCTTACTTTTCTCTTACTTTCTTCTACAGCCTTTGCTCAAATTCAATATTATGGTGTTGATGTTAGCTTGGATGAAGGAGGAAGAGCAAAAGTTAAGCTTACCTTAACTTTTCTAAAGCCAGAAGAAGAGTTTGATTTCAAAATTATAGGGAAAATTGAAAAGTTTAGTGCTAGCAGTATGGGAATTCCTGTTGATTGTAGTGTTACTGCAGGTGGAATAAGCTATGTGAAATGTAAGCTTAACTTAACCCAAGAAAGGCGAACTGTTGAGCTGAACTTCGAGACAAACGATTTTGTTAGAACTATAGAAGACAAATATTATTTTGATGCTGACCTTAGCTTGGGAAAAAGCATAAATAACTTTTTTGTTTCAGTTAAGCTTCCAGAAGGATTTGGTCTTGTTAGTGAAGAAAAAGGAAGGATTTCTTTTCCTGATAATGCAACAATACTGAGCGATGGGAGACATCATATAATATCCTGGAGATTCATTGACTTAGCAGAAAATCAAACCTTAAGGTTTTATGTGTTATATGAAAGGGTTCAAGGATTTCAAGCTTCTAACTTAATTTTCTACATTACAGTGTTTGTAGTTGCAGCAATTGCAGTTTCTATATTTCTCTACTTTAGGTTTTTGAGAAAGCCGGAGAAGATAATTCTTTCAGTTCTTGATGAATTTGAAAGAAAGGTATTTGATGCCATTAAAGAGGCTGGTGGTGAAGTTAACCAGAAAAAAGTTGTACAAGCAACAAATTTGTCGAAAGCAAAAGTTTCAAGAGTTGTTAAGAGCTTGGCTGAGCGTGGTTTAATAGAAATTGAAAGGCTTGGAAGAACAAACAAGCTTAAAATCGTGAAGAAAAAGTTCAAATTCTTCTAAAAGTAAAAATAAGACTTTAATTTTAAAAATAAGGTTTATTTTAGCTCTAGAAACAATTAGCAATTTTTAAATTTTTCCTTTGGCAAAATTGACTATATCTGTGAAAAAGTTTCAATTTTCTGAAAATTGTTTCAAGAAATTTATATATAGCCAGAAAAACCTTAATTTTTATTAGAAAGTCCCGAGTATCTGCTCAGTATAGCCTAGCTATATTGGGCAGAGAAAAAGAAAAAAGAGGATAAATATGAAAGAAAAGTTAATTGCAGGCCTTATGGCTGCATTGACAGCCCTTACAACAGTCTATCCGGTATTGGCTGCAACTCTTGCCGACTTTCCAAGTTTTCTTGGAAAGCCAGTTGATGACTTCTTGATAGTCATCGGAGCTCAAGCTAATCCGGCAGACGTTGCTGGGGCTGCAGACGTAGCAATTGCTTTAGCAGTTCAATCAACAGAAGAAGTAGCAGTTCCAGGAGCAGCTACAACTGTGACAGGAAAAGAAGCAGCTGTACCATTTGACACGAATATAAATGATAATGCAAATGGTCTTGGTACAGATGTCTTAACACAAACCCAAATACCATTCTTGAAGAGAGAGACAATAAGTTATGAAGACCAAAGTTCTTGGCTAGTAGAAGAGATTACAGTTCCTGATGCTCCGGTAAAACATGATTCAGAGCTAAACGGAACTGTGTATGTTGACCTTTCAGCAGCATCAACTCCATTGGAATACAAAGTTAAGTTCACAACACCAATAAAATTGGCAGGAAGTTATGACAAGCTGTTCAAAGTCAATCTCTTTGGCCAAGAGTTTTCAATATTAAATGTTACAGCTGATAATACACTCAAGATATTGACAGGAACAACAGGAACAATTACTCCAACAACTGGATTGACATATGGTGAGTACACACTGTACTCAGACATGGGTGCTGCAGACGGAAGTTGGGTAAGAGTAAACATAATGAAAGGTGACAGCAAAGTTGATACACTTTATGTTAACAAAGGATCAACAGCAACATCTTCAGTTACAGGCTTGGATGTAACACTCACAGGAGCATGGGTCTCTGCCGACAACGTGGTCCTTAGAGCTGATGTTGTTGTAGGACCAAAAGGCAAGACTCTCAAAGATTATACAACTGATGATGCATTCCCATTGAACGACTATTGGACATTTGACATACAAGCTAGCAACGCTGATCAAACAGTAACATACATTGGTTTAAAGTACAATGTTAACGAGACAAACAGGTATCTAAAGGCAGGAGAGAAGGTAATTGTTCCAAACAATTACTTTGAGCTAGGTTTCGACGATTTGGCAATTAAAGATTATGCAAAGCTGACAATTACAACAGGAAGAACAACTGGTGGAATTTACGATATTAGTAACCCAGACACAAAGTTGACAGGAGAGTTGCCAGCTATTGTGATTACAGCTGACAAGCCAGTGTTTAATGGAGAGAGTTCAAGCAAGGCTTACATTGCTTACAACGAGTCAAACTATTTCAGGCTAGCATACTATGATGAATCATTAGGCAAAATAGTAAGTGGTAGTAGCTGGACTAATTCATCAATAGCAGATGGAATAACCTTCTCAGGAAAGTATGACAAGCATACATTCACAGTCTCATTCCAGAATGATGCTAATTCTACGCCAGCCAACTTAACAATAACCACACAAGATACAGATGGACCAATACAATCTCTATTCACTTACGATAATAGTGCAAAGAAATTCATACTTGGTAACACAGAAGGAGAAGCTGAAGGAGTAGATGTAATGGTAAACGGTACAGAGAAGGGAACACAAGAATGGCAAGAGACTCTTAACTATGGAACAATAATAGAAGGAATTAAGTCCAACTCAGCCTTGAACAAAGTTGTCATTGACATACCAGCTGACCAACAGAAGGCAAAAGTCTATGTTGGCAAGCTTGGTGGAGCTGCAGCAGGAGCAACTTATGTCAAATACACACCAGTAACAATGCCTGTAGCAAGGCTTGACACTGAGCTTACTGCTACTGACAAGACAAAGAACCTTGTCGTAGTCGGTGGACCATGTGTCAACAAAGAAGCTTACAACGCTTTGAATATCACTTCTGTACAATATCCAGCTTGTGGAGCAGCTTCAACAATTCCAGAGAATGCTGCAATAATTAAAATAGTTCCAGACTACCCAGCCACTGGCAAATACACAGTGGTTGTGGCAGGATGGGAAGCAGCAAACACAAGAACAGCTTGTGCTGTAATTCAACAATACGCTACGCTCTTGAAAGGCCAGGCTGTCTCTGCAGTCAAGGTAACTTCGGCAACAACAGCTGGTATCACGCCACTTTAGGCTTGATGCTAGCTGAAGAATCTTGACAACTTTCCCTTTTCTTTTTATTTTTGAAAAAACAATTCTAATTCTATGAAGGTTAAAGTAACTAGGCAGAGAGCTATACTTTTTGCGTCTATATTAATTATAATTATCTTGATAGCTTTGCTTATCCAGCAGATAAAACTTCCAATCTACTCTTTAAACTACTATGGCACAAAAATAAGCTTCAGGATAAACTTGAGAGATGCTAAAGATGTGGCAGTTTATCCGAGTGAAAAGGCTGTTAGAGATGAAATCATGAATCAGTTTGTCGAGAACATAACAATTGTCTACAAGCCTAATGAATCAATAAATTCGCATTATGCAGTTGAAGTTTTCGAGATAGTTAACAAGCTTGCAGTAGCTTACAGGCTTAGATTTGGCTACCTACCAGGATTTAATGTGGTCAATGTCACAAGTTATGAGAATTTGACAGCTACTCCAAGCAATCCAAAAATAGTTTTAGTTCATCCAATCTACTCAAATGAAACTTCAGTAAGGCTTGAAGGTAATGTGATTTATATTCAAGGAAAGAATGCTATGAGCGAGAATGAGCAGTTGAGGAATTTTGATTTGGCTGTAGTGAAATTCTTGATAGTAGCATTGGGGATAAAAGTTTAGCAAAGTTCATATTTTTTACACAAAATTTCACTCAGTTTTTCCAAAGTTACCAAACCTTCATACTTTTCACCATTTATCACCAAGCTTGGAACTTTTTGCACACCATAAACTCTTTTGAGAGAAGAAATTATGCTCAAATCTAAATCATAATCTAGAGCAAAAACCATTAAGTTCTGAGGGTATTTTTGTTTCATGTAAGTTAATATAGTTCCTTGAGACAAACAATCAAAACAATCTTGGTTGGAATAGAAATACAGAACAGTAACAAGATTGCTTTTATCACAATTCTTTTTTATCTCTTCCACATAAAACCAATATCTTATGAGTGTTAGAGTATAATCTTTTTTCAACTCATTAAAGTTTTCATCTTTAATTTTTTCTGTTGTTTCATACAAAGAAACCCTATCTCCAAGTTTCCCAGCTTCATCAATAACCTTTTCAAGTGCTTGAGTAAGCATGTTACAAGAAATATTTTTATTTAGTGCAAACAGGCTAAGCTCGAACATCAAATCTTCCTGCTTTAACTTTAAGCTTGTTAACTCTGATTTCAGTTCTTCTATTTTTCCCTTGCTCAAGAAAATTCCCAAGTATATACCCATGAATAAGATGAAAATAGTAATGGCTGCAGAAACAATATAAAATTCCCATGCAATTCTTCTCTTCACCATTTTCTCTTGGCTCCTGCTATTTCATATATTATCGAAGCAACCCAAAAAATTGATATAAGGAATGGATAAATAAAAATATAGCTCAAATAAAAGCTTAGCTTTTTTCTTAAGTCAAGTTTTTCTCCTGAAAAAGCTATGCTTACCCATAAAGTGAAAAGACCCATAGCTAAGAATAGAAAAAGGAAATAGGTGTAAAAATCTATAAGAAAAATGTCAAACTTGATTTCAGGCTGCAATATTGCAAAATTTATGTTTCTCCAAGCCAAAAAATATTGAAAGTCATTCCAAGCTAAGGTAAAGAGTTGAGAAAAGAGCAAAAAGCCAAGAATGAACATCCAGGCAAAATTTATCGGCAAGACAAAAAAACCAAGGTTTCCATACTTAGGATTTGCTATCATTTTCGAGTATTTGAAAACATTTTGGATGTAGCCCCTATACCACCTTATCCTTTGTCTAAAAAGTCCTTTGAAGCTAGGAGGAGCTTCTGTGTAGACATAAGCATCAATGCTGTTCTCAATTTTATATCCTTTGTCCACAAGCCTAAAAGCTATTTCTGTGTCTTCTGTAAGGTTATCTTCATCAAAACCACCAACTTTTTT
>Ga0207433_10010007_pt1 | contig 14904 bp, 8 predicted proteins | sample YelNatPaOPGAMG01_FD_187559 | JGI IMG/M metagenome (GOLD analysis project Ga0207433, IMG submission 187559) | Hot spring thermophilic microbial communities from Obsidian Pool, Yellowstone National Park, USA - OP-RAMG-01 (SPAdes) (version 3) | ecosystem: Environmental > Aquatic > Thermal springs >... | reverse complement strand
CTTCCGTAAAAATCGTGGTGATTTATTGGGCTTATAACGGCTGTATTTCTTTTAAAAACAATAAAATATAAAATTTTAGGCGAGCCAAAAAGGCTTTTTAAAATTAAAGGATGATTTATTCTCATTCTAACCTCTAAAAGGGGACTAAAGAAGGGTTTTATAAAGCCCTTCCTTCACCCTGAGATAAGCGCTCATCCAAGCGAAAAAAATGGGTAAATACTCCTGATAAAAAAGCGCTAAATCCACCACCCTTTTTAAGGATGAGCCCCTCTTGGCCGCTTCGAACCTCCTAATAAGGTATATTATCATTGCCTCGAGGCTCGGCTTCAACCATTCTGCTCAGGCCAATTTCTCTCTCCATCAATCTACCGTGTTTCCCTTTGTCTGGCTTAGGCTCAGCCAGCTCCGCCGCCTTGAACTGGCCTCCAAGGACGAATAGAGAAGGCTCGGCCCACCCGGCTCGCTTCCTCCCTCCCCGACTTACCTTTCAACTCGGCTCGAACCAAATAAAAGAAAATGGTTCTCTTCCATTTTATATGGGCTGGTTTGTGGGCTAAGTTCGGGAGGGAAGAAGCGACCATGGAAGGTTTAGCCTTCCCGAATCGGGCTTCGAGGGAACCTCTGGGCGCCGAGGATGTCTGAGCCTGAACCGGACAAACGGACAGCTAAAAGGGGGGGCAAGGGACTTGCGCGCTATGTCTATGAACCGGGAGGCGAGTTCCGCCGGCGCCGAGAAGGCCGAAGAGGGAACGGCGTTAAAAACCGGAGTGGGAGCGAGGCCATCCCGAACGTCTCCGGGCCTAACCCACACAAGATGGAAGAAAATCGATTCATAAAATGATAAAGAAAAGAGCTATAAACTATAAAAAAATTGAAAATTAGGTAAGTAGGTTAGTTGGCACCAATTTTAGGCAATCTTGCCGACAAAATAAGAAAAGGAAAAGGTTTCTCATTGTTAAATTTTTAAACTGAAAATATTGGAAAAAAATTTTTTAGTTAAAGCGCTTTGATAAAATTTAAAATAAGCTAATTATTTTAACGAAGCACTGGGAAGGGGCCGATGGCCCAGCTCAGCCGGCCTTTAATCAACGCCTTACCTTGCAGAATCTGACCGGAAGCTTCCAGGACGACCACATATTCGCCTGGCTCGACCAGCTCTGTCAGCCGGCCGCGGCCTGGCCGCGAACCTATCCCCGGGGCCTCACCCTGAGGTCGCTCAGCTCTCATATCCCAGCGCACTCGGTTAATCCCTGCCTCTGCCGGCCCTTCGAGTTCGCGGAGGACATTTCCATAAGGGTCCTTGATAATAATCTTTACCTTTTGGCCTAAGGCCCTTTTAAGATAATAATTAATGGTGACCGCATTCGGCTCGTTGGGGGTTACCAGCACCCGGTCGCCATAAAGTTGATAATTTCCCCAATTTCGCGTTATCCGCTGCCTGACCGGCTCGAGAGAAAAAAGATGAACATCTTTTTCCACAACCTCAGCTGTCAATTCCTGGAGGGCCGAAATGTCGGTGATGTAAAGGCCTCGGCCATAAGTGGCTACAACTAAATCATTTTCTCGCGGGTGAACGAGGAGGTCGCTGACCCGGGCGGTGGGCAAGTTGCTCTTAAAGCGCACCCAATTATCTCCACCATTCAGGGAAACATAAACGCCGCCATCGGTGCCGACAAAAAGCAGGTTAGGATTTTTCCTGTCTTCAAAAATGACGTTAACCGAGCGCTCCGGAAGCCCTTGAGTAATTGCCTTCCAGGTTGTGCCGTAATCTTCGGTTTTGAAAACATAGGGTCGAAAATCTTCGTGGCGCAGGCCAGTTTTGGTCACATAGGCTCGCCCCTCTTTATGGAAGGAAGCCAGAACCCGGCTAACCCATCTTTCATCAGGAGCACCGGCTTTAATCAAATTGGCCGAGACATCAGTCCAACTGACTCCGCCATTCTGGGTCACCCAAACCTTGCCGTCATCGGTTCCCACCCAAATAAGTCCTGGTTTAAGTGGCGATTCCGAAATGGTGGTGATCGTGCAATAAGTGACACTGCCGCGGCCCGCGGTTTTTTTCGGGTCATTCCGAGTTAAGTCTGGGCTGATTTCTTGCCAGTGGTCCCCGCGGTCCAGAGAGCGGAGTAAGACCTCCGCGCCGGTGTAAAGAATCTGGCTGTTGTGGGGCGAGATAATCAGAGGCGGGGTCCAGTTCCAGCGGTAGGCCGGTTTCCCCGGTTCACGCCGCGGCACGATCGACGTCATCAGGCCGAGTTTCTGGTCTACTCGACTATGGCCACCAAACTGAAAGGTATTATAGACCCAGCGGCTATCATTCGGGTCGACCTGGTTATACATGCCATCCTGAGTCCCCACTGTTACCCAGTCTTCGAGGCTGACATAGCCTGAGGGGCCGTTGGAGGGCCCTTTCCAGGAATCATGGTCCTGCATGCCGCCATAAACGTTGTACGGCTCTTCCATGTCCACGGCGATGGCATAGAATTCACCCAAGGGCAGGTTATGAAAATGGTCGCAGGTTTGGCCGCCGTCGTAGCTTATGTGGACTCCGCCGTCGCTCCCCAGGAAAATACGGTCAGAATTCTCCGGGTCTATCCAGATAGTCCTGACGTCCCCAAACATGCGCGGAAAAAGAGTTGGCGGCCAATCCAGGTCACGCCAGGTACGGCCGCCGTCAAAAGAATGAGCCACTGAGACGCTGGTCACATAAATTTTCTGGTCGTCATTCGGGTCGATACGCAGCTGATTAAAGGAATAGGGCGCTTTGCCGCCGATATCATCCTGCGGCGCATTCATCTTGTGCCAGGTTTCGCCGCCGTCGTCACTGCGATAAACCTCTCCGCCAATTGGCCGGGGCTGAGGCGGAACCCCTCGCCTCTTATCCTGAGCTTCTTCCTCCGCCGTGGCCGGCCTCAGGTTGGCGTTCTCGACAATGGCATAAAGCACGGCTGGATTACGGCGATAAATATCAAGGCCTATCCGGCCAATCTTTCCCGAGGGGAGGCCATTGGTCAGGCGCTTCCAAGTTTGGCCGGCATCAATCGTCTTATAAATGCCGCTCTCCGGGCCGCCCTCCTCAAAAGTCCAGGGAAAACGATATTTCTCGTAGGTGGCGGCATAAAGAATGTTCGGGTTTTGCCGGTTCATAACCAAGTCGATAACACCCACCTTGTCGTTGATATAAAGCACTTTCGACCAAGTCTGGCCGCCGTCGGTCGTTTTGAAAACACCCCGCTCTGGGTTCGGGCCAAAGAGGTGACCCATGGCGGCGACATAGACGATGTCAGGATTTTCAGGATGAATAACGATGCGGGCAATATGATGCGTCTCTTCCAGGCCTAAATGTTTCCAGGTTTGGCCGCCATCAAGGCTTTTATAGACCCCATTGCCTCGATATGTACTCCGGGTGCAATAGGCTTCGCCGGTGCCAACATAAACAATCTCGGGAGCCGAGGGAGCCAAAGCAATGGCCCCGATAGATAGATATTCCTGGTCATCAAAGACAGGAAAAAAGGTCGTCCCGTTATTAGTCGTCTTCCACACTCCACCGTTTCTTGTCCCCACATAAAAAGTATAAAGATGCTCTTTGGCTGGCTTTTCCGGCACGGCAAAATCAGTCACCCACGAGCCACAACGATAAGGACCAAGCGAGCGAAATTCAAAGGCTTTGAAGAAGGATTCATCGAGTCGCAGCGAAGCGGGTGCCGGGAGGTCTGGCTTCTTTGTTTGCGGCCCGTCTTTGGCCGGGGAAGCAAAAATTCGCGGACAAAAGATAAAACTAAAACAAAGAAGAGAGAAGAAGAGAAGAAAAAAAGGCTCAATTAAAGGGGAAAAAAGAGAGCCTTCTCTGTACCTGAAGAACCTTGGTTTTTGGGTATTAGGGGTTTTAGACCTCATTATTCCCTCCTAAATGATAATATTATTTCAAAGCTCAGCTTATTCTAATTGAACTTGATTCAGGCAAACAAGCTTTTTCCGCATTTTTTCTTTGAGATTCTCTTGGACCTTGAAGAGGTTAGAACTAAGGACGGTGGGAATGGCTTGCTCCTACCTTTTCACCGACGGAGGACCATCCGGCTGGCATCATGGTTAGGATTAAAGATGGCGGGAATGGCCTCGCTCCTATTCCGGTTTTAGACGGCGTTTGGTCTTTGACTTTCTCCGCATGCTGGAACTCGCCTCCCTACGTAAGGGCGTATTCTGGGATTCCTTTGTCCTCACTTTTGGCCTCTCCGGTCATCCCGTTTAGGCTCAAAATGGCTCAACGCTCGAGGTTCGCTCGAAGGCCGATTCAGAAGGTAAACCATCCATGGTCGCCTCGGCCAGCGCCAGCTTATCTTTCAACCTCGCCTTAACATAGGGAGGAAGCAAGAAAATTGGGTAAATAGCAAACGCCACCATTTTTTCAATAAAATGGGCGAATATGTAAAGTGGCACCATTTAAAATTAATAGGAAAGACGCCACCATTTTTTAAGGAGAAAATTGAGTAAATAGGTAAGGTGGCACCAATTTTATGTCTTTCAACCCCGCCTAAAAAGAGAGAAGAAGCCAAGATTAAAAAATTAGGTGGAAATGGGTGAATTAATAAGATGAGTGAATATGTAAAGTAACACCATTCTAAGAAGTGGCCCCATTTTAGGTGAATAGGTAAAAATTAGGTGTATAGGTAAAGGGGCACCAATTTTGATGGCAGGAAAAAGCCGATTCAGGAGACACGCTGAATAATGAGGTTAGCCAGACCATGCTCTTCAATTTCGCGCAGGTATTTTTGAACAATTTGCGATTTTTTCTTATCTAACTCTTTCCAGTCCATTTTTAGAATTGTCTCTTCGCCATACTCTTGGAGGAGGTCGCGTTCCGCCAACCGTATTACGAGCTGGTCCCAAAAAGTTGCCTCCTCATAGCGAGAGATTAGCTCTTCCATGGCCTCGTCAAGCTCGTTTGACGGAAAATACTCCCCCTCCGCTTCGTCAAATTCGACCCATTTCTTAGCTCCAAAGGCAGGAGCATAAGAATAAATATAAGCGGCCAAAGCATCGTATTCCTCTAAATTGCCCTCTTCTTCTTGGGCTCCCTCCACAACCCATTGACCGAGGTAAACCAGCTTGAGCAGAAGTTCAAATTGGGCGGGCGACAACCGAATTTCCATGTTCGCTCACTCCTTTCGGGCCAAAATCTCCAAACATTGAATATAGCCCAACCCCTACCTTAAAACAAGGCATGGTGAAAACATGAATTGCCCAGCTCAGTTAACCCTTAAGGATTAGCTTCGGCCATCGCGGACTTATCCTTTAAAGCGGTCCAAACAAAATGGTGAAACGGCGGCGCCAAAAAATGCCTCACGGCCAAAAAAATAGGAAATAACCGGGGGTGTCTCCATCGGCGCGAAGAAACTTAGCGAAGACCCGATAGTCAACGGCCGGGAAAAATTTTATTCGCAAGTTGCTATAAAGGGCCCTAAATAAGTCATTAATTGAGGGGAAAATGATTGCCTAAATAATCAAAATAGTGCTTAAATAAATAGAGGAAAATGAATAAAAAAAGAAGTGAATTATTGATGTTACAAATTATTTATGGTTTAAAATAAGAGCCGGAATTGAATTTAAAAAAAAGCATGGCTGAGTTAAATTAGCGAGAAGCCGGAGGTTGATTTTGAAATCAGTATTAACCCTGTCCAGGAGGCAGTTCTTAGCCCGGTTTATAAGGCCTGGCCTTTTAGCTTGTCTTCTTCTTTCTCTTTGGCCCGCCGCCTTTCTTTTTCCCCAGGTCTCTTCAAAAGCGGACAAGCCTAATCTTCAAAGCCCAGCCGAAGATTTAGATACGCGGGTTAAAAGATTCTTGGAGAGCCAACGTTATGCCTGGCGCGACATGAATATCAGCGAAGCCGATGGCCGGGTCCTCTATGACCTGGTCATTAAAAATAAATATACTAAGGCTCTCGAAATTGGGACCTCCACCGGTCATTCCGCTATCTGGATTGCCTGGGCCCTGAGTAAGACGGGCGGCAAGCTCATTACCATCGAGATTGACGAAAGGCGTTATCGTCAAGCCCTCCGCAACTTTGAAGCCGCGGGGCTCAGCCCCTGGATCGAAGCCATTCTTGGCGATGCTCATGAAGTGGTGCCCAAGCTTCCCGGTCCCTTCGATTTTGTCTTTTGTGATGCTGATAAAGAATGGTACAAAAATTATCTGATAGCCGTTCTTCCCAAGCTGGTTGTCGGCGGCTGTTTTACCGCCCATAATGTTTCCGGAACCAGAATGTGGGGTATCAGGGAATTTCTGGATTATCTTTATAGCCTTCCTTATATGGAAACAACCATCGACCGCTCCAGCTGGTCCGGAATTTCCATCAGCTACAAGCGCCAGGAAAAATAAAGCCCTCCCCGGCTGGCCATCGGGCTTTTATAATAAATTCCCCTCTTTAAGCAATCAAAAATCCTGGCCTCTACGCCAAAAGCGCGATGTTTAATCAGGCGTCCGTCGGCTCTATTAATTCAAAATTAAGAGGAGGTAAGATTTAAAGGCAGCGATAAAGGCCTTTTTAAATTAAGCGAGGATTTGTTCTTCTTTTAAATTTTAAAACAGGACCAACGTAAGGGTCTATAAAATGTCATTTTCTCAAGTATAACTTGTTTGGGGATATCGGGAGCGCCGCCCAAGGTATGGCTTTATAAAAACTCATTTTGCTCCAAGAGAGGTTCGTTACCAGGCAAAAAATGCTTGGTTATTCATGATAAAAATTCGTAGACACACCATACTTTTTAAGGATGAGCCAACTACTATTTGCAATCTTTGGGAAGAAGATTCATAATAGCTCCGTCTTAATAAGGGATGTCTTTTTATGAAGTTCTTCTCATCCCAATCTTCTGAAAGGAGGTTTTAAGTGAGAGGGTTTAAACGTCGAGGTCTATTTGCGTTAGCTCTACTGCTTTTTGTCTGGTTGGTCATGACCGGCGCCGGCCCCGCTCAAAAGGCGCCAGCCAAAGCGCCGGCCACACCCGCCTCTGTCTTGGCTAAACCAGACCCTCAGTTGTTCGCTGGCCTCCGCGCCCGGTCCATAGGTCCCGCCAATATGAGCGGCCGCATTTCAGCCCTTGATGCTGTCTGCTCTGACCCGAAGGTCATTTATATTGGCGCGGCTTCTGGCGGGGTGTGGAAATCGGAGGACGGCGGAATAAGCTGGCAGCCAATCTTTGACGACCAGCCCGACCATTCTATTGGCGCCATTGCTGTGGACCAAGCCAACCCCAGCATTGTCTGGGTAGGGACGGGCGAGCCCTTTGTCCGCAACTCCGTCAGCATTGGCCGGGGAGTCTATGTCTCGAGAGATGCCGGAAAAACCTGGCAACGCGTCGGTTTGGAAAAAACCGAAAAAATTTCCGATATCCTCGTCCACCCCAACGATTCCAATACAGTCTATGTGGGCGCTCTTGGGGCTACCTGGGGCGATAGCTCGGAGCGCGGGGTTTATAAAACCACGGACGGCGGCCGCACCTGGAAGAAGATTCTTTATGTCAACGAGAAAACCGGCGTGGCGGATATGGCTATGGACCCGTCGAATCCCAACAAGATTTTTGTCGCCATGTGGGAGCACCGACGCTGGCCCTGGTTCTTCAAGAGCGGTGGTCCGGGAAGCGGACTTTATGTCACCATTGACGGCGGCGAAACTTGGAAAAAACTGACTGATAAGGAAGGGTTACCCAAGGGAGACCTGGGACGCATAGCCATCGCCGTCGCTCCCAGTCGGCCTCAGGTGGTTTATGCGCTGGTTGAGGCAGAGAAAAACTGCCTACTCCGCTCCAACGACGGCGGAGCAACCTGGTCAGTGGTCAACGACGAAAGCGGTATCCACAACCGTCCTTTCTATTACAGCCGCATCTATGTGAACCCGGTGAATGAAAATATCCTTTATATCATGGGGTCTCAGCTTCGGGTGAGTGAGGACGGCGGCCGAACCGTTCGCTCCCTTTTCCGCGGCAATCAAGCCCACTCTGACCACCATGTCATGTGGATACATCCTAACGGCGAAATGATGATTGTGGGCAATGACGGTGGCGCAGTCATAAGCTATAACCGCGGGAATAACTGGCGCTATTGCGAAAACATCCCTGTGGGTCAGTTCTACCACATCGCCTACGACATGGAAGTCCCCTATAACGTTTATGGCGGTCTTCAGGATAACGGTTCCTGGCGAGGCGCGGCTTATTCTTTAACCGACCGCGGGGTAATGATGTATCACTGGATTACTGTCGGTGGCGGCGACGGCTTTGATGTCCAGCCGGACCCGGAAGATTCAAAATGCGGTTATGGCATGTCGCAGGGCGGAAGCCTTTATTATTACGATGTGCGAACCGGCACCAGCCGGCCCTGCGTGCCAACCGAATCGGATGTGAAGCACCGCTATAACTGGAATGCCGGGTTAGCCATCGACCCCTTTGACCCCAAGACTGTTTACTACGGCAGCCAATTCCTCCATCGCAGCCGCGATAAGGGACGGAGCTGGGAAATTATCAGCCCTGACCTAACAACCAATGACCCGGAAAAACAAAAACAAAATGAAAGCGGCGGCCTGACTTTGGACGTAACGAGCGCGGAGAATCATTGCACGATTCTTTCCATCGCTCCCAGCCCCAAACAGCCAGGGGTAATCTGGGTGGGGACTGATGATGGCAATGTCCAGCTCACCCGTGACGGTGGTAAGACTTGGGAGTTGGTTTCGAAAAATTTCACCAGCGGCAAGACAGCTTTAGCTCCTGCCGGAGCCACTGTTCCTCATATCAAGGCTTCCCGCCATGATGTCGCCACGGCTTATGTCGCCTATGACGACCATCAACGCTCCAACTTCACTCCCTATCTCTTAGTGACGCGCGATTTCGGTAAAACCTGGAAAAACTTAGCCACCAGCGAGATTGACGGGTGGTGCAAGGCTATCGAGGAAGACCCAGTCAACCCTAACCTGCTTTTCTTAGGCACTGAATTTGGTCTTTATGTCAGCTTTAACGGCGGCCAGAACTGGATGAAGTGGACCCATGGCCTGCCGACCGTGCCGGTTTTTGACCTGGCGGTTCATCCCCGCGAAAATGATTTGCTCATCGCCACCCACGGCCGCTCCATTTATATTATCGATGACATCACGCCGCTTCGTCTATTCAGCGAAGAAATCGCCAAAAAGAAAATTCACCTCTTCCCCGTTGCGGAAGCCAACCAATGGCAGAGTGGCCGGATGAGCTCCTATCAGACAATGGGCGATGCGGAATTTTCTGGGGAGAACAAGAACCTTAACGCTTGTCTTACTTATTTTTTGAATCCGGTTGAGCGGAAACCAGAAGAGAAAGCGGCCGAACAGGCGCAGATGGAACAGGCTCGACAGCAGATGCTCGAGAGAGCCCGACAGATGGGTTTTGCCGGAATGATCGGCGCCGGCCAATTCCCCTTCGGTCAAAGAGCGGGAGCGGCCACCTCCACCAGAGTCTCGATTACTTTCGAGGATGCCTCAGGAAAAGTTGTGGCCCGCATGAACGGCACCGAAAATAAGGGAATTAACCGCGTTTACTGGAACATGATGGAATCAGCTCCAGGAGAGGAAGCGGGCCAAGCAGCGATGGCTTTTGGCTTCGGTCGAGGCGCTGGCGGAATAGCTGTTCTTCCCGGAACCTATACTGTAAAGATTCGCTATGAAGGGGAGGAAGTCAGCCAGAAATTCGAAGTCAAGCCGGACCCAAGGTACAAAGTGGATATGGCTGTTCTCCGGAAAAACTATGAAATGGCCAAGCAGGCCCAGGAGCTAACCAGGATAGTCCAGAGTGCGCAGCGCCAGATTCAGGACACCCAGCGGGCCATTCAGACTGTGCGGGATAATGCCCGTTTCAACCGGTCGGCCAAGATGAAGGAAGTCCTGGAAGCGGCCAAATCTCTGGAAGATAAGCTCAAGAACCTGAGCGAAATCCTTAACCCGACGCCTCGAGGCCAAGGTTCTGGTAGCCGTGAGGACAGCTTGATGGCCCAGGTGACTTCAGCTGTTGGCGGGATTAGCCGAGCTGGCTATGAACCTGTTACTCAAGCCGCCATGGTGCGCTATGAGAAAGCCAAGGCAGCGCTGGAAAAGTTCCTGGTCCAGTTCAACGAAGTCTTCGAGAAAGACGTGGAAAACTTCAAGAAGCTGCTCCAGGAAGCCAACTTCACCCTTTTCGCTCCCTTCACTCCCCTCAAGGTGAAGTAATTTACTGAAATTAAGTAGACAATTACTCATGAGGAAAGGGGGACGTTAGTCCCCCTTTTTTTTTATTTATTCGCAGAAACGCCTGCTGAGCCAGCTCATATGAAAAGTAGGTTCTTACAAAGTAATTCTTACAGAGTCACAGATCAAAATAAAATCAGAGATGAGAGTAACAGCGGTTTGAATTTCATATCATGGGAATCACAATAGGATAATAACGATTTTTTACACTTATTTATTTAAAAATTACCTTAAATTACCTTTTTTTAAATTAAAAACCACCAAACTCATTACAGAAGAGCTTAATATTCTTCCCAGCTTTAAATAGTTTTCGGTTTTTATATTTGCCTCTATGCTGAGCCGATGTGTGCTTCTGCTTTTCGCTTACTGGAAGCGATTTCTGGCCAAAGCATGTGACCAAGAAGTAATCTGAGTAAGTCCTTCACAGGAACCAGGGCCAAAAAAGGAGCCGGTCTATAGCTACAGGTCGAGCGAAGTTAAGATAGAAAAATAAAAAGCCCAGATAAAATTAAGAGGCGACGCGGCCGATGTCTTTCGTCTTCGCCAGGAGCCATTTCCAAGCTGGCACAAACTTTATTTTTTTCTTATCTATTACCTCTTCGCCTTCATAGTCCATGGTTACGATGGTTAAATCGCGGCCCTTTATCTTCTGAGCCGCAACCAAGAGCGGCTTTATTTCCCTTTCCTTTACCCCTGGCCCAGCAAGCTCCGCACATACTTGAATCAGCTCGCTTACTTGCCTCCTTTCTGTCACCACGAAGTCAACCTCGCCTTTCTTTGAATCTTTCCAAAAAAAGACATCAAGCCACGGATTTTTTGCCTTCGCCTGCATCAGACCAAGAAACACCAGATTCTCGAGGCTTTTTCCTAAGTCCTGGCTGTAGCTGTGGCCGAAGACTTGCCTCAAGCCCAGGTCTGCTATGTAGCCTTTCCGCGGGCTGAGAGCCTGTTCTTTAAGCGAAAAAGAAAATTTCTTCAGCAGGAAAAAAAGTCGCGCATCTTCCAAATAGTCCAGGTAGTGGATCAGCGTCCTTTTAGTAATAGGATAAGCTTGCTTAATCCAGCGGAAAAAGGCGCTTACCGAAAAAAGCGAAGAAATATTCGTCGCCAGATATTTCACCAGCTCTCTCAAAACAGCTTGATTTCTAATTTCATAACGTTCCACCAGGTCCTTCAAGAACATCGATTCCACATAACTCTTTAATATTCTCCATTTAAGCTCATCAGATTCAGCCAGGACCACTTCAGGAAAACCGCCGTAATTCAAGTATTCTTCAAAGGCTTTCATAATCGAAAAGCGAGCTTTTGAGTATAACGCCATTTCATTTATCTCAATTCTTTTGGCGCGCAAGATTTCAGCGAAGGAAAACGGGAACAGTTCGAAAGTCAAGGCCCGTCCTCGAAGCTGGGTAGCAATATCATAGCTAAGGAGCTTGGATGAAGAGCCAGTTATAAAGACAAAGAATTTCCCCGTGTCATAAAGACGTCGAACCGCAACTTCCCAGTTTTTTACAACCTGAATTTCATCAAGCAAAAGGTAGGCCTTATCCCTGACAATCCCAGAAGATAGTTCTGGATAAAGTTCACGATAAGCATTTAAGAGAACCTCAAAATCCTCAGGTTCAAAGGGAAGCAAACGTGGGTCTTCAAAATTTATATAAATTATTTTTTCACGGGCTACCCCTTTTGATAAAAGATCCTTAGCCAGCCAAAACAGTAGGTATGTTTTCCCACTGCGTCTGGGCCCTACTATAGCGATTATTTTATTAATAGAGGTAGGGAGTTTAATAGCTCTGGGTAGGACCTCGGGAAGCCCTGTTTCCTGCCATTCTCTGATTATCTCTTTCATCAATCTTTTTTCTATTCTCATGCTGCCTCCATTTCGGTATCATATAGGGAACCAATTTTGCTATAAAATGGTATCATATAGGGAACCATTTGTCAATATTTAAAAAACAAATAGAAGAGGATGGAGCTCCTATTTTTAGACATTGTCGTGTTTTTGCCTCCGCCTCCTCTCTTTTGCAACTTTTCTAATTCATTCAATATATAAATAATATATAAGAACAAACGTAATTGGCTGAATAGCTAAATGGTCGCTTAAAATTTTGCTTTATTAAAAGACTTATGTCCTGTTGAGAAGCCCCCAGCAATGTTTCCAACCGATTGAAAATTAGTCCTGGAAATTAACGACATGATATGATCAGATCTTATTTGTAACCGTAACGCTTTTCTTGACTTTTACCCCTTTAGAATTTTAAAATTTTAATGACTTTAATGCGATAGCCAGCAAGGGAACCAGGTGTGTGGGTTTAAAAGCCCTAATTATATCAAGAATTTTTCTCCCCTCTCCCCAAAATATGCTCATTCAGCCAAGGCAAACCATGAATAAGGAATCAGTGGCCATTTTTGCCGAAGAAACCTACCATAGACTCTACGATTCCCTGACCATTAAAGGAGAAACTATCGGCATATATTCCTTCGAAGAAGCCCGGGGTCGCATCAGGGATTGTGAACCCGACCTGATCATCATTGACTCTGGTTTGAACTACGAGCAAGGACTCTTGTTGGTCAAACAATCCAAACATTTGCACTCCGATATTCCTGTTCTCTTCCTTGCGGATGCCGGTTCTGATGACCTGGCGGTAAGAGCCTTCAGGGCAGGGGCGAGAGATTATCTGCCAAAGCCCGTAGATATTTCAGAGCTCAAGTCAATCATAACATCTCTTCTCAAATTAAAGCGGAGCTCAAGAGAAAAGCGGTCTCCTTTTCGGAAGCCTTCCAGCGACCGAGTCAATCTTCCCTTTGCCGTATCCACCAATTTGCCCTCGGATATTCTTAAAGCAATTAGCTATATCGAGGAAAATTTCAGCGAAAAGATCAATCTGGCTGATTGTGCCCGGGCAGCCAGCCTGAGCTCGTATCAATTCTGCCGGAAATTTAAGAAATTCACTGGAATGACACCGATGAAATTTGTCACCCTGCTAAGAATCAACAAAGCCAAGGCCCTTCTGGCTTACGAAGATATGAACATCACCGAGGTCAGTGAACATGTAGGCTTCAGTGATTCCAGTGTTTTTTGCGCCCAGTTCAAGAAATTGACTGGTTTGAACCCGCGGGAGTTCAAAAAATCGGCTCATAAGAAAAATACAAGAAGATAGGGGATTTTCTCCCTCTGTCCGGCTGGATCGGCTTTTTCATTATCCTGAGAAGACTGACCACAGAAAATTTTCAGGACAAAGATTTAAGCAAAAAGTTTAGATTAAGTTTAGATAATGCCGATAACGTCTTAATCGCTGGAGAAAGTTTTTTGGCTGTGGGGAAATTTTCTCTCGGCTGAAGAGAAGGTTTTTAGCCAGAGGAAATTTCTTTTGGCTGAGGGAAAAAGGTTTTCGTCGGCCATTTTATCAGAGATGAAGGCTCGCTGGGTATGGCTCTATGAGTAAGGCCCGGTGAGTAAAGCTTTCTGGTCTGAATTATTTTATTTTCACAGGCGAGAAAGATTTTTTATCCAGAAAAGCTCGGATAAGAGCAATTTTTAAGCAATATTGAGCAAAAAAATCGTATATTTGTCTTCATCAAACATGTATATTTAGAAAGCATCCAAGGCGGTATGGTCTAAACACTAAAAAACACAAGAGGATGGATGAAGAGGAGTGGATTTTTTTTCTCTGGAGAGACAAATTCGGGTATATATTAGCTACATGGAAAGGGGAGGTGAGAAAGAAGGGCGTGTTAATGAAATCTTTTTAATCTTGCAAGACAAATTAAAGCTTTATAAGAAAGGAGACCTTAAATGAAGCTAAACAAAATCTTTGGAATTTTGGCGATGGCGCTGTTTCTATTCTTTGGCGCCACCCTTGTCGCTTCAGCCGAATGCCCCACAGTTACCTGAAACCTGACAGCAGGCCAGTATTATGTTTGGGGAACTCTTTCTGTGACTAATGATGCAGAGTACATCTATGTCACTTATACCTTAGATCCTAACAAAACGAATTGTCCTTCTTTTGGCACGTTACACTTATGGATTGGTAATGATTTAGCCAACGTGCCTTCCACTAAACCCAGTAAAAATAACCCTCGGGGAGTTCCTATTCCCGGTCAATTTCCATTCTCATATGACGCCTCAGGGCTAACTTCTTATCAATTTAAGATTAAGTATTCTGACCTATCTATTACTGGGATAGATTCTCCTGATGATCTTTGCAATATGAAACTGTATATTTTCGCCCATGCTGAAATGTGCAATGAAACTGCCTGGGGAGGCGATAAGCCTGTTAATGTGGGAGATCCCGGCCGTTGGTACTATTATGGCGAATATACTTGGTGCTGCGAGGGTCCGCCGCCTCCAATTTGCACTTTGGAAACTGCCTTTGCCAAGGGTACCCATGTTTTTACAACCGATAAGAAGAGTAATCCTGAAAACCTGCCCTCTCTCAACTTGACCCGCAACAGATGGGGCTGGGCCATAAATCTCAAGGAAACAGGAACATATTTCTTTGACATATATGCCGGAGCTGGATTAAACGAAACCTCTAAGGGCACATTAGTCGGCACCCTTACAGTTTATTGGAATGGCTTGCAAGCAGTAGTCACGTACACAATGAATTCAGGCTATCTTCTTAAAGAAGTACATCTTTACGCCGCAGATGCTGCCCCAACTACA
>Ga0207433_10009996_pt1 | contig 14924 bp, 11 predicted proteins | sample YelNatPaOPGAMG01_FD_187559 | JGI IMG/M metagenome (GOLD analysis project Ga0207433, IMG submission 187559) | Hot spring thermophilic microbial communities from Obsidian Pool, Yellowstone National Park, USA - OP-RAMG-01 (SPAdes) (version 3) | ecosystem: Environmental > Aquatic > Thermal springs... | reverse complement strand
GAAAATTTGAAAATTAAGAAAATTCGTGTTATAAATAGAGCGCAGAGGCGCTCTATTTATTAAAAAGGATGTTGCCCGGCTGGACAGAACATTACTTTTTCTTTCACCCTTAACTTCACTTTGAAAACGGGGACGTAGCTCAATGGTAGAGCGTCCGCCTTGTTCACCCCGTTACAAATGGGCTGGTAGCTCAACGGTAGAGCACCCGCTTTGCACGCGGGAGGTTGTGGGTTCGAATCCCATCCAGTCCACAGACCTTCATTCATCACCCCAAAACTGCCCCGTCGGGGCAGTTTTGGGGTGTTTGGGGTGATGACTTTTATTAGGGAAAATCTAAAAAACTCGTCTCAGGCAAAATCCCGACTGATTACCGCCTTTGCACACGGCAAGACAGATGTTTCTCCGCATTAAATATGAATCCCAAAATAAATCAAAATGTATTTAAGAGAAACATAAAGAAACAAAAGTCCGAACAGGGTTTTAAGAAGGTTTGGTTTAAATTTTGCCACTAATTTTGCTCCATAGATTGCTCCAATCAAAGCGCCGATTCCCAACGTAATCGCCACTGGAATATCGACCACGCCTTGAAATAATTTAAAGAAGGCGCCGACTAAAGCCATCCAGACAAAGGCCGCCATTGAGGTACCGATTGCCAATTTCACCGGCGCTCTTAGAAAGTAAATATAAGAGGGGACTAGGGCATAACCGCCGCCCAAACCAATAATCCCAGTTAAGGTTCCGATGACCGATCCCAAAATACTTTTTGATAATGGGCCGCCGGGAATTTGCGGAATCGGCTCAACTGTTTTGACTTGAGCAAATAATCCTTCATAAAGCATCCGGACAGAAACAATAATAAAGGCAATACCGATAATCAAATCAATCAAATCGCCGTAATTTTTTATGTAGCCAAAAATAATTGAGCCAATAATTACTCCCAAAATTCCGGAATAGCCAGTTAGAAGCGCAGTTTCTTTGTCTACATTTTTCATCTTGATATGTTGAACCGCGCCGGAGCCTGCCGTAAAAACAACAGCGGTTAATGTGGTACCAACGGCAATAGCCGGATCGAAATGAAAACCAAAACGAATAACTGGCATCATCAAGGCGCAACCTCCTGTACCTAAAAGTCCGCCAATAACTCCGGCCAAAAGACCGGTAATGAGATAAATAATGTAGGTCATATTTTGTTTGATTAATTAATGATTATTTTTTATCCTGTGAATTTTAACAATAAATTTTTGTCGACCTCAAAAATTTATTATTTGTCTATTAATTTATAACTCATAAAAACTATTCCCGGTCTTTCTTATTTTTCTTAATACTGCAGAAACGGGGTGTCTTTTCTTTTTTTTCTTCTTCAATTTCTTCAGCAAATTCTTGTTCTTCTTTTCTAATAAATTTATAAAATAAACTAAGCATAGGCATCTGAACCATAAAACAAAATACCACTCCTAAAACAACCGAACCTGAAAAAGCGGATAGCGCCAAAGCAACACCAATTGAAAGATTTTTAGAGGTAGTGCCATAAACAATAGGCATTTGATTATCATATGAATCAATAAAAAGTCCTGAAAAGAAAAGAGCAATTAAAAACATAATTAAATAATAAACAATAGCAATAAACAATCCCCATAAAAGAACTTGCGGATGACTAATAATATTATTTGCCTTTAAAGAAGTAGAAATAAAAACTACCAGTAAAGCGCATATACTGGAAATGGTTGCCAAGGTTGGTTTCCATGATTTTATCTTTTCTTTAGAATATTTTCTTTTAAGCAGAATCTGAACAATGAAACCGGCAATCAAAGGTAAAAATATATACAGGGCAATATTTTGGATTAGCAATGATTGGGAAAAATGAACTGATCCGGAAAGGAACAAAGACAAGGTGAGCGGGATAGTTAAAAGCGCAAGAATAAAAGTTCCTGTTTGCAAAATCATTGCCAATTCAATATTGGCATCCAATAGCCCTGTCCAAGAAACTATCATCCCGCCAGGCGGCATTGTCGCGGCTAAAATTAGGCCGGTTTTCAAAAAATCATATTTTTCCGGAACGGCAAAACCAACCAAATAAGCAACCGATGGAGCTAAAAATAAAATGGCGATAAATCCCCAAACGATTTCTTTTTTATATTTCCGGACAGCGACCAGCTCTCTAAACTCTATGGGGATAATCATCACAAAAATCATCAGAAACAAAATCGGAACAATCAAAGATTTTAACCATGCAGCAATTTGCGGCAATTGCCAGCCCAAAAGAAATCCCAAAACAATAGAGATTATAACTAAGCTAAACAAATTTTTTCTAAAAAACTGATTTATTTTTTCCATAAATTTTATTTTAAATTAAACTGCCAAAGATTAAGCCGGCGATAGTTGAATATAAAATCACCAGCGAAACGCAAACGATTGTTCTTGATGTCCCCAGAACTTTTCTTATCACCAACATATTGGGCAAACTTAATGAAGGACCGGCTAAAAGCAAAGCTAAAGCCGGGCCATTGTGCATTCCTTTGGCAATTAAAGCTTGTAAAATAGGTATCTCGGTCAAAGTGGAAAAATACATAAAAGCGCCAAAAATAGCTGACACTAAATTGCCAAAGATTGAATTGGAACCAACTAACTTAACAATCAAACTTTCTGGCAAAAATGGCATAATAAAGCCGGCCACAAACACGCCAATAAATAAAACAGGCAAAAGCATTTTGGCAAAATTCCAAGTTTCCTTCAGCCATTCTTTGGTTGTTTCTTGATGAAATTTGAAAATAACAATGCCGGCGGTAATTAAAGCTAATAAAATCATAAAGCTAAACTTAAGCACTTTATCAATTTGCAAGCCATTTACTATCAAAACGCCAACCATAGCAATAAAAAAGGCAACTAAAACTTTTTTACCGACTTTTATTTCTTTGTATTCTTCCATAAATAATCCACCAGCTTCTGTTTTTTCTCTAAAAATTAATTGCATTGATAAGCCAACTAAGATAGACATTGAAATTGCCGAAACAATTCTAGCCAGACCGATATTAAAACCCAAAACAGAGATAGTTAAAAACATAGCCGCGATATTTATTGCTGGACCGGAAAAAAGAAAAGTAATAGCCGGGCCAAGGCCGGCGCCTCTTTTTCTAATGCCGGCGAATAATGGCAGAATGGTGCAAGAACAAACCGCTAAAATAGAACCAGAAATAGAAGCCAAAGAATAAGAAATATATTTTTTCGCCTGTCCGCCCAAATAGCGCAAAACAAACTCTTTCTTAACAAAAACGGAAATCGCACCGGCAATAAAAAATGCCGGTACTAGGCAAGTTAAAACATGCTGGCGGGCGTATTCATTTAAAAGTTTGAATCCTGACAAAATAGCGCCGGTAAATAAGGCCGAATGCATTGGCATAAAATAAAAAAGCAAAAATAAACCCAAGAGAAGAATAAAAATATTGGATTCTTTTTCCATAAGGAATTATAAATTCTTATTAATTATTTCCTTAATTCTCTCGATGTTGGGCAAAAATCCGACCATCACAGGCTTGTCGTTTATTGCCAAAACCGGGCTGGCCATCACGCCCATTTCGATTATTTTTCTAATATCGGTGATATATTCCACTTCTATTTTTAGTCCCAGTTCCTCAACCGCTCTTTTTGTCAACTCGAATAATTTTCTGCAGGCAGGACAACCTGAACCTAAAACTTGAATTTTTGCATTTTTATTCTCCATAAGAATGCTTTTCCTGTTAGATTTTAATCTAACCGGGATAGATAATTATTTAATAATTTTGAAAATCTTTTCATAACTTTTTTATTGACCGAGTAAACTACTTTTAAGCCTTCTTGCCTTGACGATACCAATCCAAAGTCTTTCAAAACTCTCAAATGGTGAGAAACTAAATTCTGCGGCAGGTTTAAGCATTGCCAAATATCGCAAACGCATTTTTCTCCTCCTTTTAAAAGGCAAAGAATTTTTAGGCGATTTTCCTCACTGACTATTTTCAGAAATTCGGCGGCCTGCGACAAATTAGCGGCCAATTTTTTATCTAGGCAACATCTTGGTTTCATAAATTGATTTATTAACCACAACTATATCAATGCTCATTGATATAATAGTCCTTTGATTTTCGGCTGTCAAATCTATATTTTCCACTTACATCTCAATACCCCTTAACCATCTTTGCGGTAGTTCACGACTGGCTTTAAAAAGAGTAAAATATACCTGATGATACATCGAGGTATAGCAACCCCAGTACTAGAAACTACGCTTCAGTGCGGGGCTTCGCATTCGGAATGTTAATTATGATACATCGAGGTATAGCAACCTTTGGACTAGATTATGGCAAATGCCCGAGATGGCTCTTTGAGCGGATGGTTAAGCTTGGACGGCAAATTTTAGCCATAATAGCTGAGGAATATGGTCCTGATGAGTTCATTAAGCGAATTGCTGATCCGGGCTGGTTCCAGTCGTTGGGGACAGTTCTTGCCTTTGATTGGAATGCAAGCGGCTTGACTACTATTTTGACGGCAGCTCTTAAAGAAGCTATCCGCGGAGAGGAAAGAAATTTCGGATTTTTTATTTGCGGCGGCAAGGGCAAAACCTCGCTTAAAACCCCTGATGAAATTCAAAACTGGGGCGAAGTTTTAAGTTTACCTCAACCTCAAACTAATAATCTGATTTATAATTCCAAAATGGCGGCGAAAATTGATTCAAGCCTGGTCCAGGACGGCTTCCAGATTTATCATCACGCATTTTTCTTTTCAAAAAACGGGGCGTGGGCAGTAGTCCAGCAGGGGATGAATACGGCAAACCAATCCGCCCGCCGATATCACTGGTATTCAAAAAATATAACCGACTTAGTGGTTGAGCCGCACTCTGGCATAGCCAGCCAAACTTTGTCAAAAACTCTTAATCTTACAGCCAAAGAAAGTAAGCCGACGCAGGAATTAAGCACCCAGCTAGTTGGAGGAAGCTACTATAGTCTAATGAAAGATATTCAATTGTTACGTAAACACTACTCAGAATTTTCTCAATATCTAAAATTAAAACGAGGCCAACAAACTTTAACCTTACTAAATCTTGAGAACAGGGAATTTAATTGGCACCCCGTGGTAATGGAAGATTTTAGCAAAAGCAAGTATCTGGAAAAAATTCTTTACAAAGTCTGCGAGATAAAGCCGGAAAATTATGAGCGGTTGGTTTCGCTTGAAGGTGTGGGTCCTAAAACCATAAGGGCTTTAAGTCTAGTCTCCGAGGTAATTTACGGGGCAAAGCCATCCTATGAAGATCCCGCCCGCTATAGCTTTGCCCACGGCGGAAAAGACGCCACTCCTTACCCGGTTGATAAAGCAACCTACGATTCTACAATTTCCTTCTTTCAAAAAATAATTAATAGGCTCAAGGTTCCTTTTTGGGAAAAAAGGAAACTGGAAAACAAGCTGGTCGGCATGATAAATTTAGGGTTATAAATCCAGCCAGAAGTAATTCTGACGGGTTAATAAATTAAGGAATTTCTAATAAACACAACGCGGAAATCATAAACCCGAATTATGGGCTCTTGTTACTACTTTAAAGAGGATGGAAACAGCGCCAGATAAAATTTTAGAAAACCTTAATGATAAACAAATTGAAGCGGTGAGGGCTATAAACGGCCCGGTTTTAATATTGGCTGGAGCAGGGTCGGGCAAAACTCGGGCTTTGACTCACCGCATTGCTTATCTTATTGCCTCTGGCATTAAACCGGAAAATATTCTTGCTGTTACCTTTACCAATAAGGCAGCTGGAGAAATTAAGGAAAGAGTTCGAAAATTGTTACAAGTTGATAACCGTCCTTCTCAAACTAGTCCTTGGATAGGCACTTTTCACTCTCTGTGTCTTAAAATTTTAAGGAAAGAAGCGGATAAAATTGGTTACAATCATAATTTTGTAATTTATGACGAAGACGACCAGCTTTCTTTAATGAAAAACTTGCTGCAAAATCTCGGTTTTAACATAAACAAGTTTAACCCTCTCATAATGCTTGAAAAAATCTCTAAACTTAAAAGCGAGCTTATCAGCTGGGATGAATATTCACAAAGCGCCCAAGGTTATATGGAAAAAATCTTAGCTCAAGTTTACGAAGCTTATCAGACAATCCTGGAAAAAAGCAACGCAATGGATTTTGATGACCTGATAATGCTTTGCGTTAAGCTTTTCAAAAAAGACCCCAAGACTTTAGAAAAATATCAAAACATTTTCCGTTACATCCTTGTCGATGAATATCAAGACACAAATCACGCCCAATATGCTTGGGTTAATTTGCTTGCCCAAAAACATCGAAACCTCTTTATCATCGGCGATGATTACCAATGCTTGCCGCCGGAAACAAAAATTAAAACCGAGAATGGTTACAAGAAAATAGAAAGTATTAAGGCAGGAGATAAAGTAATATCGCCGGCAGGTCGAGGTGAGATTTTTACCGATGAAGTTATTGCGGTAAAAAAATTTAAATTTAGAGGCTATTTATATAGCATCAAGACCGCGGGCGGTTTATCTTTAAACCTAACACCAAATCATGTTTTATTTGGCAAATTACTACCCTCAAAAAGTTTTTACATAACCTACCTGATGTATTCGAAAAAACTAGGTTATAGAATCGGGGTCACTACCGGCTTGCGTAATGTTAAAGGTGGGAAGGCAAATCTAGGATTGAATGTCAGGGCAAACCAAGAAAGAGCCGACAAGATGTGGATTCTAAAAGTGGTTCCTAATTTAGCAGAGGCTCATTTTTGGGAAGCGTATTTTGCTTTTAAATACGGGCTACCGACAACGGCATTCTTCTCTGACCGCGGTAAAGGATCAAAGCCGGTTATTTTAACCCAAGACTATATAAACGAAATCTACAGGCTTATCCCAACAGAAGAAAGAGCCCGTCAGCTTATGTCTGACTTAAATCTTTTTCGTGAATTTCCCCACCATAGGCCCCAGGGAACGGTTAAATATAAGACCGAACGGATAACGGTGAACTTGACTTACTTTTCTTCAAAACCCGGCCTGCGTATGAAATCAAAACTACGTGGCGCTAGAGTGGCTATTAATAATAAAGATAAAAGAATTAAAAAATTGCTCAAGGAAGCGGGTTATAGCATAAGGAAGGGGAAAAAGGCTACGTGGAGATTCGAAACCTCCTTTAGGAATTATTCTGATGCAGAAAAGACAGCCCAAAGAATCGCTTCGCTGTGCGGTAATCTTGAAATATCCAAAAAAGCTTTGGTAACTAATTTAAATTTTGATTTTTTGCCGGCTTCTCATATCCATCCCCACATGACTATCCCAATCTTTAAAAATGGAAGGATTATAAATGAAACCATTGCCGAAGTAAAGAAAGTTCTGTATTCTGGGTTCGTGTACGACTTGGACATAAAAAAATCCCACACCTATATTGCTAATAGCTTTATCGTCCATAATTCAATTTACGGTTGGAGGCAGGCTGATATTCGTAATATTTTGGACTTTGAAAAGGATTACCCCGAAGCCAAAGTGATAATGCTTGAGCAAAACTACCGTTCAACCAAAAACATTATTGCAGCTGCAAATAATATTATCCTTAACAATAGAAACCAAAAACATAAAAAACTTTGGACGGAAAATCCCGAAGGAGAAAAAATAATCTTAAAAGAAACGGCCGATGAACAACGTGAAAGCGCTTATATAATAAAAACTATCCAGGAAAATCTAAAGCGCGGATATAATCTTCAGGATTTTACGATACTCTATCGCACTCATGCTCAGTCGCGAGCGATCGAAGAAGCAATGGTTAAACACGGCATACCTTATCGGATAATTGGTGGGGTAAAATTTTATCAAAGGCGCGAAATTAAAGATATTCTGGCTTATTTGCGTCTAATAGCTAATCCCAATGATATTTTAAGTTTCGAACGTATATACAATGTGCCAAATAGGGGAATAGGTTTGGCAACATTTGATAAGGTTCGTCGCTCTCCTGGTTATAAGGGTTTAGTCTCTTTGACTAAAATTAGAGAAAATTTAGCCGATATTGGTCAAAAACAAGCAACGGCTATAGACAATTTAGTAAATACCATCCAAGAACTTACTGAAAAGTCGAAAGAAATGTCGCTTTCTAATCTCTTGCGCTATCTATTTAAAAAAATCGATTATGAAACATATATTAAGGGCGTTAAGGGGCAATCTACCAGCTGGAGTATTGACGGCGAAGAGCGCTGGGAAAACGTAAGAGAGCTTCTAACCGTTGCCCGCCGATTTGATGAACTTAAGCCGCCTACGGGTTTAGAAAAATTTCTAGAAGAGGCTACCCTTATCCAGGAAATAGATGAGCTTAAAGAAAGAGAAAAAGCTGTTAAGCTTATGACAATCCATTCGGCTAAAGGCCTTGAATTCCCGGTTGTATTTATTGTTGGAATGGAAGATGGGATTTTCCCTCATGCTCGTTCAATATTTAATCCCCAAGAATTGGAAGAAGAAAGGCGATTGTGTTATGTGGGAATTACTCGAGCAAAAAAACAGGTGTATTTGACCTTCTGCCGTAAACGCTCGCTTTATGGTCAGGTTCAATTTAATCCGCCTTCAAGGTTTTTATTTGAAATCCCCGAACATCTTATAAATTTCTCTCCGCTTCAAGAAGGAGAAACACTCGATGAATTTATTGAGTATTATTAAAAAAGAACTAAATATCTTGGGCATAAAACCCAAAAAGTCACTGGGGCAAAATTTTCTTGTCAACAAAAATGTTTATCAAAAAATAATTACAGCTTTAGAAATAAAAAAGGGTGATAAAATTATTGAAATCGGGCCAGGGTTGGGCACTTTAACCAGCTTTCTAGCTGAAAGCAGGGCTAAAGTCATAGCCGTTGAAAAAGATCATAAACTGGTTGACTACCTAAAAAATAAATTCGCCAATCAAAAAAATGTCACAATCATAGAAGACGACATTTTGAGATTTGACCCCAAAAACTATAAACTAAAAGCTAAAAGCTATAAGCTAGTAGGTAATATCCCTTACTATCTTACTTCCCACCTTTTGCGGCTGATTTTTGAAAAATGGCCCTCTCCTAAAATAGTCGCGCTAACGCTACAAAAAGAGGTTGCCCAAAGAATCGTTGCTAAACCACCGAATATGAGCTTGCTTGCTGTTTCCGTTCAATATTATTCAAGACCGGGAATTGTTGATTATATCCCTAGGCGCAGTTTTTATCCCACTCCCGACGTGGATTCGGCAATTATTAAACTAGTTCCCCAAGAACAGTTTGCAACTTACAGAGAAAGTACTGAAAGCTGTAAACCGAAAACCGAAAACTTTTTCAGAATCATCCGGGCAGGTTTTTCTGGAAAGAGGAAACAATTAATAAACAGTCTTGCCGGGGGATTAAAGATAAAAAAGGATACAATAGAAAGTAAACTTAAAGCGGCGGGTATCGATCCTCGGCGGCGCGCTGAAACTTTAACTTTAGAAGAATGGCAAAAAATCACCAATACTTTACCCTCGCCTAATTAAAATTTCTTGGGCCAGCGTTAATTTCTCAGGTTTAAAATTCTTTATAAGTAAAAAATTATGAATCGCCGTCAAAAGCTAATTCTAATGGGGCTTGCCGGATTAAGCGGACTTCTTTTGGCCCTGGCTCATCCTGGCTGGAGCTTTGACATTGGTTTTTTGGTTTGGATTGGTTTTATTCCGCTTCTTTATGCTCTAACCAAACCTGCACGAGAGCACGATCGTGCTGTCATGCAGGATTGTGGCAAAAAAAGCTTTTTTATCGGCTTCTTTGCAGGACTTATCTATTTTTTGATAATTTTCCGATGGTTTTGGTCAATTCACCCTCTAGATACGCTAGGAATACAAAGCAAGATTGCTTCCCTTGTCATCATCCTTATTATTTACGCCATAAGCTGTGCCGGAATGGCCGTATTTTGGGGATTATTTGGAATGATTTACGGCTGCTGGCTACGACTAGCAAGACCGGTTCCAGAAAATAATCCCATTTCTAATTTTAAAAACGTAATTTCAAAATTGGAAACAAGCCTGCTTTCAGCCGCTCTTTTTGTCTTACTTGAATACGCTCGCGCTTATGGGTTTGGTCTTTTGTGGCTGGGCTCCGGAACTCTTTTAGGGCCTCATTGGACTTTGGGCAATTTAGCGTACGCTCTTGCTGGCAATAATTTGGCGTTAAGACTTTCGTCCTATGTTGGTATTTACGGAATTAGTTTTGTTGTAATGTTTGTAAATTCCCTTCTTCTTTCAATACTTAAACTCAGGTCTAATAAGTCGTATTTAAAAACAGGAATTATAATAATTGTCGTTTTAGCCTTGGCTTTAACTCCAAAATTATTTAAGCCAACTAATCTAAACTCAAATAAAAAAATTAATTTCGCTGTCATACAAATAAATCAGCCAACTAAAATTTTATCTACGCCAAAAGAAATTCTTAATACTTTCAAAGAGGAGCTCAATTTATTAAAGCGGGTAGCCCAGGAACATAAAGAGAGTCAATTGATAGTTTTTCCCGAGGCAAGCGATTTTTTCAAAAATCTATCTCTGTTTTTAACCGGCCCCGAAGTACCAACTTATTTTTCTAATCTCTTTAAAGAACCGCGGCTAATAATTTCCGGCGCCAGGGTTATTGATGTCGATGGCCATGCTTATTCACGCGTTTTTGCTTTAGATACCCAAAAAGATATTATCGGTTTTTACGACAAACGGCTCTTAACCCCCGGAGGAGAATTTTTACCCTACCCCGTAAAACTAATAGTTAATCTACTGTCCAAGATCAAAGTTTCGAAATTTGGGGAATTGCGAGAATTAGAAGTGGGCAAAGAAAAGGTCTCTACGGTTAATTACCGAGGTCAATTCAGCGCTGCTTCGGTTGTCTGCTCAGAGATTTTATCGCCGGGTTTGGTGCAGGAAATAACCCAGGGTTCTGATATAATTATAGAAATGGCAAGTTATGGCATTTTCCACGGCAATGCTACCCTTATTAGACAAAATCTTGCCGGCGCCAAATTCCGCGCCGCTGAAAACCAAAAACCCTTAATTGCGGCAGTAAATATGGGGCTTTCTTATGCAATAAACAGTAATGGAAGCGTTGCAAAAATCGCGCCAAATCAAGCCCCTCAGATATTAACAGGCGGCCTTGCTCTCAATCCCCAAAAATCGTGGTATAATAAAATAGGCGATACCTCAATCCTTGTAGGTTGTTTGGTGCTAGCGGCGTATTCTGCTTTGTTTTCAATAACAAAACGCAAAAAGGTTCTAATTCTTAATTTCTAATAGCTAATTTCTAATTAAATCCCCAAGTTAATAAATAACTAATAGCCAAAATCGGCGTTGAGGATTGGATATTAGAGATTTCGTTGGAAATTAGAAATTAGTAGCTAGAAACAGTAATTCGCGCTGCTAATTGGAGGATCAGCGGCTATAAAAATTATGAGTCTAAAATTAAAAATCTTTCTTGCGGTTCTACTGTTAATTGCCGGATTTCTTGTAGTCCGGGCGGGTTTGTATTTAAATAACAGCATTAAAAGCGCTGCTTCGGCTAATCTAGGTAGTCAGGTCCTATCAGCCCAAGAAGAAAACCCTCTTGCAGTCGATAGCGACAATGACGGAATACCTGATATAGAAGAAGCTTACTATAGAACAGACCCGTTTAATCCCGACACTGATGGCGACGGCTTTCTTGATGGCGAGGAAGTTGTTTCTGGTTTTAACCCAACAAAAAAAGACGAATCCCGGGAAACAGATAAATCGGAAAAAATAAATGTAACTGAGAATTTAACGGACCGTCTTGTAGCCGGTATTTTTGCTGGCGACCTCAACCCGAAAAATAGCAAAGACAAAAAATATGAAAATGGGATTAATAACGTAATTTTGGCGGCTTTAGATGACGCTGCCAAAACCTTGTATCCCCAAACTAATAATGAAAACGAAATAAGAACCAGCGATGATTCAAAGGAATCTCAAGAGGCATACTTAAAAAGCACAGCTCATATTCTTGAAGGACCTTTCCTTGATTCTTTTATGCAACAAGCTCAGGTATTAAACAGAGCCGTCAATTTAATGGCTGCAGGTGATAATAAAAGCGCTTCTCAGATCTTCAACGACCTATCTATGAAATTCACTACCGCTTATACAGAGCTTCTAGTTATTCCTGTACCCCCTAGCTGGGTCAATTTTCACAAACACCTTTTGAGAATTTTCCAAAAAATATCCATAAACTATTCAGCTCTGTCTAAAGCAAGCGAAGACCCTGTTTTGGCGCTTGTCGCCCTCAATGATTTTTCAAATAACATGCTTGATATTAACTTGTCATTAATGATGGAACTTAAAAATCTTATACAGAAAAACAATCTAGAAATTCCTAAAAGCCCTCTTTTTGAGGTGTTAGATATATTAAACTTTAAACCATGAATTGGTCAACAAAGACTTATTTAAAATTCGCTGCCGCTATAATTATAATTAGCGTCTTGTCTTTTTTGCCTCTTTATTACGTTCAAGCGGCAGGAGCTATAATGTACATTACAAAAGAATTTGCCTTGGACGTTGCCGCAAGACTCTTTGCTAGGAATGTTTTATCGCATATAGAAAACGGGATAGTTGGTAAAATTTTAAAAGCAGGGCGTGAAGGAGGACCGGCTTTTATTCAAGATTGGCGTATATTTACCCAGAAAGCTCAATACAGAGGAGAGGATATTTTTAGAGCTATTTTAGCCGAAGCTATTTATGGCAGCAATGCCCCAGTTTGTCCCTATATGAGATCGTCTTTAGCTGATATCTTTAACGCTCATAAAATAATGGGTTTTGACGCAAATCAATACAGAGTCGACTCTTTAGTATCATTTCTATTGAAAAATAAATGCTCCCTTCCGCCAAATTTTGATATTGACGCTTTTAGAAGAGACTTCAATAACGGGGGGTGGAAGGCATGGGAAAAATTGATTCAGCCGCAAAATAATTTCTTTGGCGTTTTTAACAATAGCTTAGACGAAGTCTTAAAACAAAGGTTTTTCGAGGAGAAAATTGACACTGGTGAGGCCATAGCAGGAGAAGGTAGCCTCGGTAAAAGAGATAAATGCAGGGGAGAAGGGCAAAATAGGGAATGTACTATTATGGGCATTGTAATTACCCCCGGTACAATTTTTTCCGATTCCCAAAAGGCGGTTATAAATAGAGAGCTAGATTGGCTTGTAAGCGCTGACGAGCTAAGCGAAGTTATAGCAGCTGCAGCTTACACTCTTTTGGACCGCTTAGAAGATTTTGCAGCTGGCAAACTGTCTCCTGTAAACGAAAACACACTAAAGCAGGGGGAAGGCTCATATGATTATTCTGAGGATTTGCGACGGGCCGAAGAAGAGCAGCAAATGTTTGAAAACTACATAGCGTCGCCAACCCCAACGCCAGAAGAAACACCAGCACCAGAAGAAACGCCGACACCAGAGGTAACTCCGTAACCCATTTTAAAATAATCCTCTGGGCAAGATTTAATTGAAACCTTGAAGTTAATTAAAGAAAAAAGAAAAACAATTTCCTATTTATTAGTGGCAACTATTTTGTTGGCGGTTTTGGTTTTGCCACACCAAGCAAAAGCAGTTTGCCCTGCAAATCCTGGCGACTGTGTAACGGGGGCTTTAGAGGAAATAAATAAAATAATATTAGAGGCGCTTGGCTATCTAATTGAATGGGCGGCAAAAACACTAGAAGCCGTAGTTAGACCGGAAACACAGGCGGTAATTATCAATACCTTTGTGGTTCAAGAAAGCTGGAAAATTATTAGAGATTTTATGAATATGTTTTTTATTCTCTTCTTGATAATAATGGCTTTTGGGACAATTTTTGACATCGATAAATATCATTGGCGAAATCTATTACCTTATCTCCTTATAGCCGCTTTGCTTATAAATTTTAGCATGGTTATTGGAGAATACATTATAAAAATAGGAAATGGCCTTGCCGCGGTATTTTTGAGACAAATAAGTGGCTTCAGTAACGATATAGCTAATGGTTTTAGTGCGGGGAAAGCATTTCCTGACAATAAGTTCACCTTTGAAGGAGTTGCAGCGGTAGTCAACAATTCGGCTAGGGTAATTATTACCGGCCTGTTTTCTTTAGTCTTCTTAATAATTGTTCTCTTCGCTTTTATCGCCGCTCTTCTTTTTGCGATTATAAGAATCCCTATTCTCTGGTTTCTGCTAATAGTTTCGCCCATTGCTTGGGCCGGCTACGTGCTTCCAAATATAAGAGCTCAAACTTGGAGCAAGTGGTGGAACGCTCTTATAAGCTGGAGTTTCTTTTTACCGGTATATCTTTTTTTCCTCATGTTCGCAATAATGTTCATAAGGAGAAAGGTGGAAATCGAGGCTTCTATTCCCGCCGCTCAAGGTACAAGTTTATTCACCGGGCCCGGTGGAGCTTTATCTGATCTTTTGTTTTACATTCTTACCCTTATCTTTTTGATTTTTGGCTTAAAGGCCGCTTATTCTGTAGGTTCTTTTGCCGCCGAAGGCGCGGGAAAATTAATGGGTAAGCTAGAAGGTGGGGTTAAAAGATACTTCCCGGGGGCAGCTTATGCAAGAGGAGCCTGGGCGGGTCTAAAGGCAAGAGGAGAGGAAATAAAAGAAAAGGGTATTCTTGGCATCGGCGGAGCTCAGCGCACCAGAATAGCCGAAGCTACGGCCAAAGGTTGGGTAGCCGGCACACCAGGTCCAGGCCGAGTGCCGGGAGCGAGAGAAGCGGCTGAAAGAGCACAGCTAGAAGAAATTAACAAAGAAACCGAGAAATTAAAGACAGAACTTTTGAGAATTCCGGCAGAACAGCGCAAGCAATTCTTAGTTGACGCTCGCAACCGAAAGGGTGTTGCCGGCGAGGCGGCAATGTTTGAATATGCCAGACAAGGTTATTCAACATTGGAGGATTATAAGAAGGCAATGG
>Ga0207433_10009993_pt1 | contig 14927 bp, 12 predicted proteins | sample YelNatPaOPGAMG01_FD_187559 | JGI IMG/M metagenome (GOLD analysis project Ga0207433, IMG submission 187559) | Hot spring thermophilic microbial communities from Obsidian Pool, Yellowstone National Park, USA - OP-RAMG-01 (SPAdes) (version 3) | ecosystem: Environmental > Aquatic > Thermal springs... | reverse complement strand
CCTCAAGAGTATGTTGCTTAAAGTAAAATAGGTGATGAATAGATCATTAATTCTCTGTTTATCGGTTATGCTATGTTTGGTTCTGTTTTTCTCGTTTCTGATCTATCCTCCGTTACCGTACAGGGGGACAGAGAGTATAGTTATAAAGCCTGGGATGAGTGCAAGAGAAATCGGCATACTTCTCAAAGAGAGGAGGCTCATATCTTCTATAAATGCCTTTCTATATGCACTTAAGTTAAAAGGGGATGGTGATAAGAAGTTTATTCCTGGAACCTTTGATATTCCAAGGGGCCTCAGATTGGATCTGTTACTTGAGTATCTGCTTAAGGCAAAGCCAAAGACTGTATGGGTGACTATACCTGAAGGTTTTAACTCTATGGAGATAGCGGAGAGACTTTCTAGTAGTGGAGTTGTATCCGCCGATAAGTTTCTGGAATCTCTCCACAAGAGGATCGAGGGAGATTATCCTGCTTTTATCCAGCCACCATACGAAGGTTTCCTCTTTCCAGATACTTATGAGTTTTTCCTGAATAGCTCTCCCGAGATGGTCATAAGAAGATTTTTAGAGAGGTTTGTAGAGGTATTGCCTGAAGATTTTGAAGAGAAAGCCAGGAGATTGGGCCTTACTCCTAGAGAGGCAATAATCCTTGCCTCCCTTATTGAGAAGGAGGCTAAGGTGGACAGTGAAAGACCCATTATAGCTCAGGTCTTACTTAAAAGGCTCAAACTTGGGATGAAGCTCCAGTGTGACGCAACGGTTCAGTATGCTCTTGGTAGATCTAAACCCATCTTAAGTTATAAAGACCTGGAGGTAGATTCTCCTTATAATACTTATCTACATTATGGACTTCCCCCAGGACCAATATGCAATCCCGGACTTTCATCTATAGTATCTGCAGTAAACCCTGCGAAGACAGATTATCTTTTCTATTTTACCAAGGGTAATGGGACTCATATATTCTCTAGAACATATAAGGAGCATTTATCAAGGCAAAGATGAGAAGAATACTTCTAGTGACTCTCATATTTTTATTTTTTATTCGGGACTATCTTTGGGCAGGAAATATAACTGAGAAGCTCTCTTACGCAGAGACTAAACTCCACGATATGAGAGTGGAATGGTCTAAGGGGTGGGATTTAACAGAGGTGGAAGGACTCATAGATAAGGCTAAGAAGGAGTTAAAAACTGGTAAGGTTAGTAAGGCAGATGTCTATTTGGATAGGGCTATAAATATAATGAACGCAATAGAACACAAATATAATTCCTACCCTTATTTGAACATAAAGAATAAATCTTCAGTAATTGATAATAGAAGACTAATTAGACTTATAGCTACTAGGACTATAAAGAATGGAATTGTAGGCTACTCTTGGGGACAGACCGTAGCGATGAAAGGGCTTCTGGCTACAGGTAATTGGGGTTATGTGAAGGCACTTATAGATAGATATATTGAGAAGGATATAGCTCCAAAAAATGTGAATGATTGTGCTATAGGTGATGTCCTCCTGACCCTATTTGATATGTTTAAAGATGAAAGGTATTTAGAAAAGGCAAAGGAACTTGGAAACTTTGTACTCTCTTATAGGGATAGGATACCCTCCGGTGGTATAGTACATGAACCAGGAACCAAACAACTATGGATCGATACCGTCTATATGATATGTCCCTTTATGGTAAAGTTAGGAGATCGTTATAGAGAAGAAGGGCTCAAACAGTTATATCTGCACATAAAGTATCTGATGAACCCTAATATCTTTCTCTTCTACCATGCCTGGGACGAGAATACACTTTCCCTCTCTCAGCACTACTGGGCAAGAGGAAATGGATGGATGTTAGCTACCTTGGTAGAAGTAGCCCCTTATGTCGAGGAAGAAGATAAGATGTATATTAGCTCTATCATAAAAGGTATGGTTGGTACTTTGGCTAGGCTACAGGATAAATCAGGACTCTGGCATACACTTATAAATATGAAGGATACTTATCTGGAAACATCTGGTAGTGCCCTCCTGGGATATGGTGTATGTAGAGCTATTTCGCTGGGAATACTAGATGGTAGTTATATGGATATAGTCAACAGGGCTTTGAGTGGAATAAAGAGCAGAATCAATGAGGATGGTGACGTACTTGGAGTTTCTGAGGGGACAGGTCCTGGAGACTATATATACTATGCAAAGAGGAAGCTTGGGGTCTTTCCACACGGACAGGGAGCGGTGCTCCTGTTTTTAGGAGGGTTAAAGAATGAATAAATACGATGTGTCTTTTGTGATTCCTTTAAAGAATGAGGCGGAATCTATTGAGGCTTTATATAAAGGGATAGTTGAAAATACATTACCTCTGGGCTTATCTTTTGAGATAATTTTTATAGACGACGGCAGTACTGATGGTTCCTTTGAGATAATTAAAAACTTGAGTAAAGGTGATACAAGAGTAAAAGGAATAAGGTTCAGAAGGAACTTTGGTAAGTCTAGTGCCCTCTCTGCTGGTTTTAAACTGGCAAAGGGTGACATAGTTATCACTATGGATGCGGATTTACAGGATGACCCTGTAGAAATTCCGAGGTTCATAGAGATGATTAACAAGGGGTATGATGTGGTTTCTGGTTGGAAGAAGGTACGTTATGACCCTCTCAGCAAGACATTACCCTCAAGATTGTTTAATAAACTTACATCTCTGGTTACTGGTGTGAAGATCCATGATTTTAACTGTGGGTTTAAGGCATACAGAAATGAGGTGGTGAAGTCCCTAGAGATATATGGCGAACTCCACAGATATATACCTGCTTTAGCCTACAGTAAGGGATTTACAGTAGGGGAGATCGTTGTAACTCATCATCCGAGGAGATATGGAAGTTCCAAGTATGGCTGGGAAAGACTATTTAAGGGATTTTTGGATCTTTTTACAGTTGTTTTCTTAACACGATTTATAAAAAGGCCTATGCATATCTTTGGCTCAACAGGAGTATTACTGTTTCTTATCGGATTTCTCATAAATCTGTATCTAGTATTCCATAAATTTCTAACCGGTGCTCTTATAGGTAATAGACCACTACTTACTCTTGGAGTTTTGTGTATGATACTTGGGATTCAGTCTCTTTCTATAGGACTTTTGGGAGAGATGATTAATAATTTGACTCATGGACAGAAGGAAGAATACTATATAGTCGAAGAGGTCGGAGTTGAGTAGTGTATATCTGGAGGTAATCCTAAAGGAGATACCAAGATTACTGGGATTATTGGATAAAAATCCTAACAGTCCAACTTTTGGCTGTTTTGATAGACAGTTCTGGCATTATAATGTAGTGGATTTCCCCTGTGCCAGATCTCAGGAGGCTGTACTTACACTGGCTCTGCTGTATAAGTACGATCTCCCAGGTAATATCTATTTTAGAGATAAGAGTATTCTTAGCTGGATAGATGGTGCCCTGAGGTTTTGGCTGAGTATTCAGAATACCGATGGTTCTTTTGATGAATGGTATCCGAATGAGCATAGTTTCGTGGCAACAGCATTTACCACTTATGCAGTTTCAGAGACACTTTTAGTCTTAGGTAAGGAGGTTTCATCTTATGATAAAGTTATGGTGGGCCTAAAAAAAGCCTCCGATTGGCTATTAAGATATACAGACTTTACCGCCTGTAACCAGGTAGCTGGAGCTATCTCAGCCCTTTATAATGTGTACCTCCTTACTGGTGAGGGGAAATATAAAGAGGGTTCTCTCGAAAAATTAGAAAAATTAAGGAAGAAACAGGATGAGGAAGGATGGTTTCCTGAATATGGGGGACCAGATATAGGTTATCTATCTCTAACTATAGATTATCTATGTAAATACTACAAAAATTCGCAAGAATTAGTTGCTAAAGATATAATAGATAGAGCATTAAGTTTTCTGGTTTTCTTTGCCCATCCAGATGGTACCTTCGGAGGAGAGTATGGGTCCCGTAATACTAAATATATAATCCCATCGGGCATAGAGTATTCGAGTCATTGGAATGAGAATGCAAGGAAGATAGTCTCTATCTTGAGAGATTCTTTAGAAAAGAGGACCTCTATAGGACCATACAACTTAGATGATAGATACCTCTCCTACATAGGATATACGTATTTGCAGGCACATATAGATATGTATCAGGGAGATCTGTCTTCTTGTCTCTACAGAGATGAATTCAGCAGATTCTTTAGGAATTCAGGGTTATTTATAGTAAGCAATAGAAATTTCTATTTTGTTTCTAATCTGAAAAAAGGTGGAACATTTAGATTATCATTCAAACAGAAGAGTTTTTCTATTGCTGACAGCGGAGTTATTGCAGAGTTGGAAGGTAATATCTACTCTAGTGGCTGGCTGAGAAATGATGGTAAGTTTGACATTAATGGAGATCTGATAACTATAAAGACCAGTATGTTGAAGCTATCTTACAGACTTATGAGATCAAAGGAACTCTTAATCTCTAGATTATTTCAGCTTACACTTGGGCGTTTTACTAACTTGAGTCTGAGGGTAAAGGATCTTCTAAGGAAGATGCTTATAACGTATAAGACGGAAAGTGATATCTCGGTAGAGAGAAATATAAAGATCTGTGAGGATAAGATTATCATAGAGGACATTATAACTTCTCCGAAGAAGATAGAGAAGCTTACAGTAGGGATCGAGAATCCTTACATCTATATCCCCTCTTCTAGATACTTTCAGATACAGGACCTATATATTGTTCCTGATACAATAAATTCCCATACGGGCAAGATAAGGATAATAAGAACATACGATGCTGAAGGAAAAAAGGAACTTACTATTCAACCTCGCTAAGTTCTCAGTTACGGTATATGTAGTCTATTTTCTTTCTAAAAAGGTCCCACTTGTATCAGTTATAACTTCTCTCTTCCAGGTAAGGCTCTTATTCCTGGGTATAGCAGTTGTCTTGGGATTAATATTTACACTTGTTAAGGCATACAAGTGGTATCTATTAATAAAAGACTTAGAGCTGGATATCTCCTTTCTCTCCGCTATAGATGGTTATCTATCTGGTATGTCTCTAGGGATAGTAACTCCAGGTAGAATCGGAGAAGTTGGACGTATAATAGAAGTCCCTGGAGAAAAAAAGCTCGCAGGAGTTGGATTAGTCCTCTGGGATAAGATCTTCGATCTATGGGCAGTGGGAATATTATCTCTGTGGGGTCTCTCCTACTTTCTTACCCCTTATATATCTGTAATAGTAACTCTGGTACTCTTAGGGTCTCTGTTCTTCATCCTTCAGCCCAGATATCTAGAGATACTTGCTAAGTTTCCCATCCTCAGAAGATACCCCCAGCTTCTAGAGGGTTTAAAGCATTTAAAGATAAGGACCATTATCGTCTGTTTAATCCTCACACTTATATGTTATATCCTCGTACTCTTTGAGGCTTCACTCTTGCTTATGTCTTTCGGAAAGTCATTTAATCCAGGAATCCTTATTGCCTATCCTCTTGTTATGTTGGCAAATCTTATCCCAATAACGGTAGGAGGACTTGGAATAAGGGAAGGATTTGCAATCTTACTCCTAGGCAGGTTTGGAATACCAGATGGAATAGCTTTCAACCTGGCTTTTCTGGTATTTTTAATCAATACAGCTCTCCCTGCTTTATGGGGATTGTTCCCTATGAATAGAAACTTAATGAACAGTAAGTTTATCCCGGCATTTATAGCGATTCTGGGTGGTTTTGCAAGGTTTTATAATATAGGATTGAGAAGTCTCTGGTTAGATGAAGCTATCACTGTGAATCTCGCATGGAGCGGTATAAGAGACATAATTTTAAATAGAGCCTCCACCGGTATACATCCTCCCCTTTATTTTATCCTTATACGTATGTGGATATTGATCTTTGGAGATTCAGAAGTAGCCTTGAGGTCTTTTTCAGCTATTTTCAGTGTAATAAGTATACCCTTCATCTATGCTTTTACAAAAAGCATCTTTGACCCTGCAACTGCAGTGATCTCTTCTCTTCTATTTGCCCTCTCTCCATTTCAACTATACTATTCTCAGGAGGCTCGAATGTATCCTCTCCTTACTTTCTTCTTTATACTCTCTTTATATCTACTAAATAGATGGACTCGTGGTGAATTCAGATCAGAGAATAGAATACTTGCTATTTTAAGTACTGTAAACGTCCTCTCCCTGTATACTCATATCTATTCCATCTTTTATATACTTTCGCAGAACATATTCGTATTTTTGACCAAGTTTAGAGAAAGGGAGACTCTTAAGAGATGGATAATATGTCAGCTTATTGTAGCCATATGTTTTCTACCATGGGTCTATGTAATAGTGAAAAACAGAACCCCAGAGGTCTATCAAGGTAAGCAGACCCTTTCTCTGACTGTTATCAAGAACTCTTTTTTAGAGGTAAATCTGGGTTATGTTAGAAGTATCTTTGCAAGAGGAAATCTACTAGACTATATCTTTTTCTTCTTTTTAATATTACTTATAATAGGGTTATTCCCGCCATATAGAGATAAAAGGGGTCTTCTGCTGACCTGTTTATATATATTCCTCCCATTTTTATTACTGATTGTAGCTTCCCTGGAGAAGAGCTTTTTCAGTGCTAGATATCTCTCTCCCTTTATAATAGGGTACTTTATACTGTTAGCTAGAGGCATTAGAAGACTACGTTTTTACCCTTTAGTAAGCCTAATCTTACTTATTATAGTGGTGATAGATTCTTACGCTATCTATAATTACTATCATAGACTTGACTTTATCTCCCAACCCTGGCGAAGATTGGTAGAGTATATACACTCTAAAGCCTCAGATAAGGATATTGTCCTGATTACTGCCCCTCAAATGTATAGACCATTTACATATTACAGTAGAGAGAAATTGCCCTATAGTACAATTGATGCCTTTGGAAATGTCTCTGTCGATGTATACAGGGCGACCTACTCTTACAACAGGGTCTGGTTTGTAATCGCTGGGGAAGAAACTTCTGATCCTACTGGAAAGGTCAAGGGATGGTTAGATGGTAATTATAAGAGGGTCGATAGTATAGAGTTTTATAGGCTAAAAGCTTACCTTTATGAGATACCTCCAGAATTCAACAAGGTCAATGTTATATTTTCTAATCAGTCAGGTAACTATATAGAGTACACGGTTGAAATTAGATATCCCAGTAATAACTTAAAAGAACTTCTTGAAACATTTGACAGATTAAAACTGAGAGGGACATTTCTCTTTACTGCAGAAGCTATAAGATTCCATAGAGATATAGTAGATGAGTTAAGGGGTAGAGGGCATCAGATCGGTATGTTGGGTGAATCCTATACAGATTATACTACTTATTCTAAACAAGAGATCCTAAAAAGTCTTAAAAGGGCAGAGGAAGTTGTGGAAAATATAGTCGGAGAAGATATAAAAATATTCAGACCTCCTCAAAGTAAATTTAATAGAACCCTCCTGAATGCTGTTTTTGAACTTGGTTATACGATAAAATTCTGGGATACAGATATCAGGAGATGGAGTCACTACGATATAGGATCAGTAGTTAAGAAATTAAAACCCCTCCTCTCTTCCGGAAGGATAGTCAATCTGGGAGTATGGGACAATTTTGCGAAATCCGTGTTGGAATCTACTCAATAGAAGCTATTATTTCTTCTAACTCTTCTTTATTAAAGTAGTATCTAGCACCACAGAAGATGCAGGTTACCTCTGTAAAACCTTCTTCTAAGATGGAAGAAAGTTCTTCTTTTCCCAAGAGGATCAGAGTAGTTTTAGCACGTTCTTTAGAACAAGGACAGTGGTACCTTATAGATCTCTTCTCTAATATCATATAAGGGATGCTTCCAAAGATGAGTTTTAAGATAGACTCTACCGATCCAAGCTCTCTTATGAGCTCACTTAGAGGAGGGAGACTGTTTAGTCTCTCCTCCAATATCTCTATCTTGTCAAAGGAAGTTCCCGGTAATATACGCCCAATCATCCCTCCTGAAGCCTCAACTCTGCCATTAGGTCCTATGTAGGTTCCGGCAGCAACAACCGAAGGGGTCTGTTCTGATGTATAGAAATAGTGAGCCAGATCTGTTGCTATACCTCCCTTTACAAGAGGGGTGATACCTATATATGGGCTTCCAAATCCCAAGTCCTTTACCACATATAGATATCCTGACTTTCCTATACCACTTTCTACATCTATATTACCTATCTCATTTGGTGGTAGCTCTATATAAGGATTTTTTATATATCCTCTGACATTTCCGCTGGCATCGGATTGAACAAATAGACCCTTTAGTGGCCCGTTAGATATGATCTGTAGGCTTACTGTCTGCCTACCCTCTAAATCTGTTCCCATTATACTAACTAGACTCAGTGCCCTTCCCAGTGCTGCCGTAGCAAGCCTACTAGTTTCATGTACCTCTCTTGCCCTTTCTACTAACTTTGTGGTTATCGCTATACTTACTGTAAAAGAGAAATCATCAGATGCTGCCTTTACAAGATAATCTTCCATCTCTCTAACTTACCTCTAGAGCTTTCCTGATTTTGGCGACTATTTCTTCAAAGGCATTCGAAGATCTCATACGGTTATAGAAGTAAATATAAGGTTTGCCCTCATCGGAAGACATCACTATGTCTGGTTCTATCGGAATCTTACCTAAGAAAGGTACACCCATCTCCTGGGCAGTCTTCTCTCCTCCTCCAGATTTAAATATCTCAGTAACTGTTCCACATTTAGGACATACAAATCCGCTCATATTTTCTATTACTCCCAATACAGGGATATTCAATGCCCTGGCGAAATTTATAGCCTTTCTCGAATCTAACAGTGAAACCTCCTGTGGAGTGGTAACTATGACTGCTCCATCGAGCCCCTTAAACAACTGTATTACAGATAACGGTTCATCTCCAGTGCCAGGAGGAGAGTCTATAATCAAATAGTCCAGGCTTCCCCAGTCTGTCTGCTCTATGAATTGTCTGATAAGATTTGTCTTTAAAGGACCTCTCCATATTACTGGATCGTCCTGTTTTGGCAGTAAGAAACCGACAGATATAACCTTGAGGTTTTCTCCATAAGATATCGGGATAATCTTATTATCCCTGCTGTGTATCTTAGCATCTTCTATACCTAACATCTTCGGGATATTGGGACCATGAATATCTATATCCATTAGCCCTACGTCTAAGCCATTTAGAGCCAGGCCAACTGCTATATTTACAGCTACAGTACTCTTTCCTACTCCTCCCTTTCCACTCATCACTATAACTTTATGCTTGATATCTTCACTCATTAAAAGCCTCCAGCCTAAGATATTTATATCTACCAGACTATTATAACACAGATTCTTTTAACTTAATCCCTATTGAAATTTTCTCATTTAAGTAGTAACATAAGATAAGTGGTTTGAAGTGGAGGAAAGTGGGAGTGGTATTCTTAGGAGAGACAAGGCATGTCTTAGACGAAAAAGGGAGGGTTGTAATACCTTCTAAGGTAAGGTCAGCATTTAAGGAAGGGCTCTGCATAACTAGAGGTTTTGATAATACCCTGTTTGTCTTTCCTATTGAAGAGTGGAACAGAATAGACGAAAAGTTAAGAAGTCTTCCACTGACAGATCCTAATGTCCTCAAGTTTATGAGATTCTGGTATTCTGGAGCAGTTCAAGACGAGTTAGACCCGCAGGGTAGATTACTTATACCCAAAAACCTCCGTGAGTATGCAAGGATAGAGAAAGAAGTAGTAATTATCGGTGTGTCCAATAGACTAGAAATATGGAGTCCAGAGTTATGGGACAGGTACATTGGAGACCCTAGAGAGTTTTATGGAAATATGGGAGAAACTATAAATGTCGTTAGAATACAAACCTCTCCATAAGCCGGTAATGGTAGAAGAAGTTATAAAACTGATGGATGTAAAACCAGGTGGTTTATATCTGGATTGTACCCTCGGAGGTGGGGGACATAGCCTAGCCATCCTAAAGTATAGTAGCCCAGACGGATACCTTGTAGGTATAGATAGAGATCCAACAGCTATAAGTATAGCGGAAGAGACACTTTCTGAATACAGAGGTAGATATACCCTTATCTGTGGAAATTTTGTTCACCTAAGGGAGCTTATCTCTGAGGCTGGTTTTGATAAGTTTGATGGGATTCTCTTTGACCTGGGGGTATCTTCCATCCAACTGGATGACCCCGAAAGAGGTTTTAGCTTTGCTAAGGAAGGTCCTTTAGATATGAGGATGGATCCGAATATCCCTTTAACTGCTCATCAGGTTGTGAATACCTTTCCCCCAGATAGATTGGAATATATATTCAGGGAATTTGGAGAGGAACCCTTCGCCCACAGGATAGCAAAGGCGATAGTGGAATACAGAGAAGGGAAAGAGATATCTTCGACTAAAGAACTGGCGGATATTATTACTTCTGTGATTAGGAAAAGGGGAAAGATACATCCAGCCACCAGAGTCTTTATGGCTTTGAGGATATATATAAATAGCGAATTGGAAAATTTAAAAAATGCCCTCTCTCAGGCTGTATCTCTTCTAAGACCAAAGGGAAGGCTATGCGTCATCTCCTATCACTCTCTAGAGGACCGTATAGTTAAGAAATTCTTTAAGGAAAGTGGTGAGAAGGTTATCACTTCTTCTGTGATAAAGCCTAGGAGAGAGGAGATACTGAATAATAGGAGAGCCAGAAGTGCTAGGCTCAGGGGGTTAGAGAAGATATGAACAGAATTTTGGCAGAGAGAAATGTCTACTTAGATCTGCAGCTGGAAGATCTGAAAGAACAGGCCCCTCAGACTCACTATAAGATTCAGTACAGATGGATAAGATTATTCTTGGTTTCGGTACTGCTTGTCGGTATGTTTACTGTAAGTCTATTCCAGATAAGACTTTACAGTGGACTCATTCGCTATCAGGAAGAAATAAGGTCTTTAGAAGAAGTGATCGATAGTCTTTCGACCAAGAATGAACAGTTGAGTTTAGAGATTATAAGATTGACCTCCCCAACACGTCTGAGAAGTGAAGGAAAAAGATTAGGTTTACAACCTAGTAATAGAATAATTATACTGCCTACAGAGTAGGTTGAATACGAGAAGGATAAAGATTTTAATTGGTGTTTTTATATTTGCCTTTGTTGTGGAAGGGGCGGTATTGTTTTACTGGCAGGTACTTTGGGGGTTATGTTCAAAGAGATTTGAATCCTCTCTTGAAGAACGCAGGGTAGAGAGAGGAAAGATATATGATCGATATGGTAGGATTATGGTTACGAATGAAGTTCGATACTCCGTATTTGCTGATCCATATATGGTTGATGACCCTGTAGGATTGGGTAATAAGATAGGGGAACTTCTGGGTAAACCGGCGAATCTTTATATAGACAAGTTAAGGGAGAATTTAAGATTCGTGTGGATAGAAAGGAAACTTAACAGAGAAACTGCTGATAGATTACTATCTTTAAAAAAAGGTGTATTCTTTCTCGAGGAGGAGCACCAACGTCTCTGCCTGAATCCTGATGTGAGAGAGATTATAGGTGATGTAGATATAGACAACAAAGGATTGAGTGGTATAGAGTTAGCTCTGGATGATAGATTAAAGAATGGAGAGGACATATATCTGAGTATAGATAGTGTCTTACAGGCAAAGATAAATGATCTGTTACTAGAGAGTCAGAAGTCTCTCGGTTTTAAAAAAGGTATTGTCATTGTTATGTCTCCATGGACCGGTGAACTCTTGGCTTTAGTGAACTTCCCACATACTAAGAATTTTGCAATTCAGGATATCTTTGAGCCTGGCTCATCATTTAAACCTATAGTAGCCTCCATCGCTCTAGAAGAAAGATGTATTAATGAAGAAGAAAGATTTAACTGTAGACCACCATTTGTGGTGAGAGGGGTTTCCATAAAGGATGCCCCCCATGAGGTAGAGTCGTACGATATGACTCTGAAGGAAATCCTTGAAGTCTCGTCAAATATAGGGATGGCTCAGGTGGGGATAAAGATAGGAACTGACATATTTTATAGATATATCTCCTCATTTGGTTTCGGTACAACTACAGGTATAGAAATAGCAGGAGAAGCCTCCGGGATGCTCCCCAGTAGAAGGGATGTTATTACTCTTACTCAGAACAGTTTTGGCCAGGGTATAGCTATGAGTGCTCTGCAACTGGTCTCTAGTTATGCCCCATTGGCAAATGGCGGATATATTGTAAAGCCAACTATACTTAGGACTTCGACATCTGTGAATTTCTTGAATCAGATCTTATCCAGTGAAACATCGAGGAAGATCACCGACATATTGGTAAATGTAGTGGAGAATGGGACAGGTAAAAAAGCTAGGATAGATGGAATAGAGATAGCAGGTAAGACGGGAACTGCTCAGAAGATTATCGATGGACGATATTCTATGGATAGAAGTATCGTCTCTTTTATAGGGTATTTACCAGCCTATCATCCTCGGTATATAATTGGTGTAATACTGGATGAACCGGAGGTAGGTAGATGGGCTTCAGATACAGCAGCCCCATTGTTCAAAAAGGTAGCAGAGATTTTATTATACGATGAAAGATTGAAAGGAGAGACCTATGAAGATATTAAAGTTACTGGAAAATATAGAGATAATTGATATAAGAGGAATAGAAAGAGTAATAGATGCAGAGATAGAGGGTATAAGCAGTAATTCTAAAAATATCAGGAAAAACTATGTATTCATAGCACTAAAAGGGGAAAGAGTTGATGGACACCTATTTATAGAGGAAGCCATCCGAAATGGAGCAGTAGCAGTTATAGGAGAGAATGAGATACCCGGGGACTTTCCCTATATAAGGGTCTTAGATAGTAAGAAAGCCTATGCATTTATAAGCAGTAATTTCTATGGCAATCCTTTCAGGTATATAAAAACTACTGGGGTTACTGGTACTAACGGTAAGACCACTACTGTAAATCTTATAGGTAGCATATTGGAAGCAAATGGAGAAAGGGTCGGGATTATAGGAACTCTCGGAGCTAAACTGGGTAATGAGACCCTCCCTACTGAATTTACAACACCTGAACAGTTACTTCTGGCAGAGCTTTATAGTAAAGCCAGGGCAAGCGGTATAAGTAGGATAGTTATGGAAGTTTCCTCTCACTCATTGGTTCAACATAGGGTCGATGCTATTAATTTTGAGGGGGCTATATTTACTAATCTTACTCAAGACCATCTAGATTTTCATAAGGATATGGAGGCATATTTTCAGGCTAAAAGACGTCTATTCGAGATGGTCTCAAAAGTAGAGAAGGGTATTATGGTGATAAATATCGATGATCCCTATGGAGAGAGGTTAGTCAGAGAGTTTAAGGCAAATCATCCAATTACTTATGGGATAAAAAGGTCTCCTATGGTGACAGCCAGGAATATAAAGACCTCTCCAGAAGGATTATCTTTTGAGCTTGTTATAGGGGGAGAAAGTTTTAATCTAAGATCCAAACTTTTAGGAGAGATAAATGTCTACAATATACTTTCAGCTATAGGTTATATCTATGCAATAGGGATACCTATAGATAGGGCAATAGATGTTATTCGAGACTTTAATCCTGTGAGAGGCAGGATGGAGCGTATAGATCTAGGACAGCCGTTCTATGTCTTTATAGATTATGCACATACTCCAGATGCGTTGGAGAGAGTTCTCAGAATAGCCAGAAGTTTTGGTAAGAAGGTTTTAGTCGTATTTGGATGTGGTGGTGATAGGGATAAAACCAAGAGACCTCTTATGGGAGATATAGCTACCAAGTTTTCTGATCTTGCTATTATCACTTCAGATAATCCAAGAAGTGAGGACCCTATGAGGATTATAGAAGATATAATCAGCGGTATAACAAAAGATAATTATATTGTAAAGGAAGATAGGAAAGAGGCGATAGAGTATGCCATAAATATAGCTGAGCCTGAAGATATCATAGTTATAGCCGGTAAAGGACACGAGACCTATCAAATATTTAAGGATGTAACTATTCATTTTGATGATAGAGAGGTAGCAATAGAGGCGATCAAAAGGAGGATAAACGGTGGACAGTAGAAGTCTGGTTGTATTTTATCTTTCGCTAATACTGAGTATATTGGGATTTAGGTTCTACTTTAAGTATTTCAGATCCCTACTACCAAAACATGTAAGAGATTATGGTCCAAAGACACATCTAGCTAAAGAGGGAACTCCAACTATGGGTGGTATGGTCATACTTCTTAGTGCTCTATTAACTCTCTTAACCCTGTATCCTACACGGGAAGTAATAGTACTCTTAGGATTAATAACAGGTTATGGTATTATAGGTGGTATAGATGACTATTCGGGGATAAAGAAGAGGTCTTCTCAACCTTTAAAGGGCAGATATAAATTCATCGCTGAATGTATCATATCCTTATTCTGGCTCTGGATAGTTAGGAGATATAATATCTTTGAGATAAAGGGAGATTTTCTTTTGTTCTATCCTGGTAATTTATTCTGGTTATACCTTCTAGAGACGGTATTTATAGTAGGGATAGCAAATGGGGTAAACTTTACAGATGGGGTCGATGGATTAGCTGGTACAATTATATCCATCCTGTTACTCTTTATTATTCTTCTTATCAAAACTCCTAGTATAAATGCTATCTCACTGGCTTTACTTGGTGGCCTTTCGGTTTTTCTCTTCTATAATGCTCATCCAGCCAAACTTATTATGGGTGATGTAGGTTCTCTATCACTTGGAGCTAGTATAGCCGGGCTGGGAATAGCTATGGGTAAAGAATGGTTAGTACTTGTATTAGGAATTATCTTTATCCTTGAGAACCTCTCTGTTATGATTCAGGTGTCATACTATAAGCTTACCGGAAGGCGTATATTTAAGATGAGTCCTCTACACCACCACTTTGAGCTCTCAGGATGGAGCGAACCACAGGTCGTTACGAGATTCTCTTTATTAACTCTCTTGGCAGGTATTCTGGGGGTATATATAAATG
>Ga0207433_10009990_pt1 | contig 14929 bp, 10 predicted proteins | sample YelNatPaOPGAMG01_FD_187559 | JGI IMG/M metagenome (GOLD analysis project Ga0207433, IMG submission 187559) | Hot spring thermophilic microbial communities from Obsidian Pool, Yellowstone National Park, USA - OP-RAMG-01 (SPAdes) (version 3) | ecosystem: Environmental > Aquatic > Thermal springs... | reverse complement strand
GAAACATGCACATTGCGTTTGTGGCAACTGAGGGGTTTGGATTAAGGGACTGGAGGTCTTTCATTGCTCGCAGACCAAGCGGTGTAGCGGCGTTGCTGAGTCCAAGCATATTTGCGGCTATGTTCATTAGAATTGAGCACATTGCAGGGTGTCCTTCCGGGACATCCGGGAAGAGCCACTTAAGGACTGGCTTCAAAAGTCTCGAGACTGCAGCGACTATACCGGCTTTTTCGGCAATCCGCATAACGCCGAGCCACATCGCCATAATGCCAATCAGTCCGATGGAAATGGTTACGGCTGTCTCGGCGGATTTTATCATGCCATCGGTTATTTCCTTAAACTGAAGCCTGATGCCGCCGATTACAACCGCCGCAAGAACAAGAAATATCCAGACATAATTAAGCATTACTTTGTTTTTACAAAGAAATCAGCCTTTCATCAAGCGATTTGGATTGGGAGACGCGGGTGATAACTCGCTTCTTATAACCAAAATTCGGGGCTTTTTTAAAAAACATCATTCATCCGGCGTGATGCTTTTGGAGTATGCCAGCCGGAATAAAAAAATCCGCCCCATAAAGGGACGGATTTCTATCGTTCAATTTTTTATTATAATCCGGGGCTTTATTGTGCCCGATTACTCTATTAATTCGAGCCTCTTCCTGAAACGCCCTTTGCGCCTTTTGCAATAGTAGTCTTACTTGATTCTTTTGGACGCAGGGCACGGACTGCCTTGCCAGCCTGCCACATTTCGGAATTGCCCATTTCGTTCAGTTCTTTCTGAAGTTCTTCCTGATAATTTGGTTTTCCGCAGGCTTCGATGACCCGTTTGGCTTCCTTGCCACTTTTTACGCTCTCGTAGAGGTCTTTGAAGACAGGGAGGACAGCCTGTTTAAATTTAGGTTTCCAGTCGAGCGCGCCTCTCTGCGCAGTTGCCGAGCAGTTGCAATACATCCAGTCCATGCCGTTTTCATCAACGAGACGGATAAGACTCTGGGTCAGCTCCTCAACGGTTTCGTTAAAGGCTTCGCTCGGAGAGTGCCCGTTTGCGCGAAGGATTTCATATTGCGCCTCCATGATGCCTGCGAGCGCGCCCATAAGAACGCCGCGTTCGCCGGTCAAGTCGCTGTAAACCTCATGTTCAAATGTTGTCGGGAAGAGGTAACCGGAGCCAATGCCGATCCCGATTGCTAGCGTGCGTTCGAGCGCCCTGCCGGTATAATCTTGAGCCACGGCGTAACTTGAATTAATACCCGAACCGCTCAGGAAGTTTCTTCTGACGGATGTTCCCGAGCCTTTAGGGGCAACCATGATTACATCCACGTTTTCCGGTGGAATTACGCCAGTAAGATGTTTATAAACGATGGAAAAACCGTGCGAGAAATAGAGCGCATCACCTTCTTTAAGATTTTCCTTTACGATGGGCCAGATTTGTCTCTGGGCAGCGTCGCTTACTAGCATCATGATGATTGTTCCACGGCGGACTGCTTCGTCCAGATCGAACAAGGTCTTGCCGGGAACCCAACCGTCCTTGCGGGCTCGGTCCCAGTCTTTTTTGAACTGCTTGGACTGACCGACGATGACATTGAAACCGTTATCGCGAAGGTTCAGCGATTGAGCCGGTCCTTGGACACCATATCCGAGGACGGCGATAACCTCGTTTTTAAGAACCCTCTTCGCCTTAGACAGCGGGAATTCTTTTCTTGTAACAACTTCTTCTATTACACCGCCAAAATTAATTTTAGCCATAATTATTCCTTCTCAATTTATTGTTTTAATAATTATTTACAATAAATTTAAACCACAATTATTGGTATCGGGCAACTTTTTTATTTAATGAAGCCCGGATTTCCGGTATTATCGTCTTGTCATAGCAACCCTGCCAGTGCGTGTAAGGTCAACAATTCCAAATGGTTCCATAAGTTCGATGAACTTTTCGACTTTACTTTCATCACCTGTAACCTCGACTGTTACAGTATCGGGCTGGACGTCAACTATCTTTGCTCGGAAAATATCAGTAATCTGCATAACCTCTGCGCGGGTTTGGGAATTGACTTTCACTTTTACAAGAGCGAGTTCGCGGTCAACATATTCGCCATCGCGGAAGTCGCGAACTTCAATAACATTGATGAGCTTATTGAGTTGCTTGACGATTTGCTCAAGTGTTGCGTCATCGCCGCGGGTTACAATTGTCATTCGCGAGAATCGCGGGTCATGTGTCGGCGCCACATTAAGTGAGTCAATGTTATAGCCGCGTCCGCTGAACAATCCAGCAATGCGGGTCAACACGCCGAACTTGTTCTCGACAAGCACTGATATTGTGTGCCTCATAATTTTTTCTTCAGGTTTTTTTCCGTTAAACATAGGCTGTCCTTTATGGTTAAAAAAAAACCGCGAGCCTATAATCTCAGGTTCGCGGTTCACCGTTTGAAATTAAAAGCACGGGAGCCGCGTCGTTTATACGACGACTACGACTACCAGTGCTTTCAAAATCTTTGTCATGCTTCAAATATAGCGGATTAAATGCTGGTGTCAAATATTTTTTATGTTCTTTTACGAAATCGACGGAACTGTTCATTTTCCATTTCCGACAATATTCAGGTTGCAATTATTCAGGTTAAATTTTTATTATAGATTCTGCGTGGACGATGGATTGAATGTCTGATTACAAAGTAAAATTTGAGGTCTTTGAAGGACCGCTTGATCTGCTCCTTTATCTGATAAAGAAGGAGGAGGTTGATATTTGGGATATCAACCTTACGAAGCTCGCCACTGAATTTCTTGAATATATCGAACTGATGAAGATGCTTGACCTTGATATTGCTGGCGAGTTTCTGGTCATGGCTGCGACGTTGATGTATATAAAAAGCAGGGAGCTCCTTCCGAAAGACCAGCGCGTTTCGCCGGATGGCGAAGAAGACGAGGACGACCCGCGGTTTGAACTCATCCGAAGGCTCATTGAATATAAGAAATTTAAGGACGCAGCAGCGGGTTTGCAAAAAATGGAGGCAGAACAAGAACATATATATCCGAGACTCGGCATAAGGGCAGAGATTGAACCTGCACCGCTAATCCGCAGGCAGGAAGCGTCGATTTTTGACCTGCTTGCAGCCCTGAACAATATCATTAAACGGCTTTCACAAACCTCGCAGATTCAAGAAATCGAAGACGACCCATGGACGCTTACCGACAAGATTGAGTTTATAGTCGAACAGCTTTCAGTTAAAGAGGTGGTCAGGTTTTCCGAGTTGTTTCAGAAAACCACAAGCCGCCCGGAAATCGTAACCACGTTTCTTGCCCTGCTTGAACTTATCAGATTAAAACAGGTTGTCGCTTATCAGACAGAAGATTTTGGGGAGATAGAGATTTATCGGGCGGTAATTGTTGAAACTACAGCAACGGATGGTCAATTGCAGCAAGGCGAAAAGGACAGCAGGACTGAACAGGGTCAAAGCGCAGACGGCAACGTTGCAGAAATTAAGGGGGAAAGTAAACCCCAGAATGCCGATGAAGCTAACACAAGTTCACTGTCTGGCAATAACCAGCCGTCGCAAAATCAGGATGCAGAAGATAGTCTGGCTGATTAACTTTTCTGCGCGCAGTTTTATTTGTGATGTTTAATCTGAAGCCTCTTATTAATCTCTAAACTGGATTTTATATAAGATTATTGATATTTCACCTGTAAAGCAAATAATGAGTTCTGCCGAACTGAAAGTTTTTATTAAAAGAAATTAAATCGTGAGGATTCAGATAAACATTTAAAAGTATATTTATTGATTGTTTACGTATGGAAGATAAACTTTTGCCAGATCTTGTATTGTTCTTACGTACTCTTTAACATCGAAATTTCTTTCGAGGGCTTTTACGCCCATAGGTCGGATTTTTCCGTAGACTGGGCGTTCCATAAACGGGCGGTCGTGGACTCCCCCAACACACCAAGCAACGCCGACGTAGCCGTTAGGGTCGCGTCCGTCAAGTGCGTATTTGTTGTTAAGATAATTTCCGATTTCCAGAGCTGCTGAAGGGTCAGCAGACCACTCGAGGATTTTCTTTCCCCAGTACATTCTGAGGTAGTTGTGGATTTTTCCGCAAATTATAAGTTCGATTTGGGCACAATTCCATATTTCATCATGGGTCTTTGCTTTTTCGAACTCCTCTTTTGTATAGACAAATTCGCGTTTGTCGTTTTGATGTTCGAGGAGGGTTTGCCTTGCCCAGAGAGGAAAGCCTTTGATGGAATCATAGTCCGGATTGTAATAACAAAAGTTGTCGGCGAGTTCCCTTCGGATTATCAACTGTTCAAGAAATGCGGAAACTGCCCGCGGGTTATGACCTCTGGTTCTGACTTCAAAGGCAATTCTTTGTGCGGAGATTTGACCGAAATGAATATAAGGCGAGAGTCGGGATTCAGCATTTTTTACTGCATTATTTTTACATGCCAAATAGCAATCATCTAAAATATTTTCGATGAATTTGCGTAACCTGCGCATTCCCTCTTTATATCCCGGAGGGTAGAAGTGTAATGGATTTTCATTCTTTAAATTTCTAAATAATTGATGTAAAATATTGTCTAAAGAAACGGCGTTTGGCGGGATTTCTTTAAGACCCTCGACCTTTGGTTCAAAGGGGGGAAAGTCTGTCAGGAATTCTGTTATGACACTGGCAATCTTTTTGCGAAATGTAAAAGCGGAATACTCGGCTTTGTCAGAGGCTAAAAAACAAGGGACAATATTATGCGCATCAACTTCATAAACCGGACAATTCAGTTTATTGCAAACGGACTTTTTCCACTGTTTTTTGATTTTTAACGGGTCAAAGTCCACAACCAGGGCAGAGATATTCAGGGCGTTGAGGGCTTTGGGGACTTCGGTTTCAGGGTTTCCTTTTATCACAAAGAGCGGGATGCCGGCATCTCTGAGGTATCCCTCTGTTTCTTTTAATCCTTTAAGCATGAAATAAAAATGGACGTCTGATGCATTGAGGAAGTCGTCAACGAGGCAAAACAGTACACCAATAGGCGCTTTAAGAGATTTTGCCTTTTCAATGGCGAACAGGAGGGCATGGTTGTCGAAGGCGCGTTGGTCTCTGCTCATCCAGTAGATTACGGGACGGTGGGGTTTTTCATCCCCACTGTGGATTAGCCGTGTCCTTTTTGCCAAAGATTCAGTATATCCGATCATTATATTAATAGTGCGATAATTTAACTAAATTGCCAATTCTCCGGAGTTTAATTCAACGGTTTTTTACGTTCTCCGATGTTTGCGGGCTGGGGATTTTAAGGAAATAAATTTCTTGCAAAAAGTTAATAGTCTGATTTATTTTAATCAGGATTGCGCGCTTAGCTCAGCGGTAGAGCATCAGTATCACACACTGGGGGTCGCAGGTTCAAATCCTGCAGCGCGCACCATTTTTATTTATGGTTTTTATCGAGGCATTCGCGCAATTTCTTCGACAGCACAAAGGCGTCAAACGGTTTTGGTAGAAATATTCCCTCAGCAACTAAATCTGCCACAATAATCGATTCGCCGGAATGTCCGCTTGTAAAGAGCACTTTAATGTCCGGAAGGCGTTCTTTTACTTTTTCATAGAGCGCAATTCCGTTCAACCCGCCGGGCATGACAATGTCTGTAAAAAGTAAGTCAATTTTGTCGTTATAATTTTCAATAATTTTTAATGCCGATGCGCCATCTGATGCCAGAAGGACATTGTATCCGAGCATTCTTGTCAGAAGTCCGACAGTTTCCCTTGCCAAGTCGTCGTCCTCGACCAAAAGGATGGTTTCATTTCCTCTTGGAAGTTGGGAAGTTAAATAATTGGCGCTTTGAAAATCGCTTATGAGCGGGGCTGTAACAGGTTTCTCAGGAACAGGGAAGTAGAGCATGAAAGATGTTCCTTTACCGATCTCGCTTTCTACATCTACCCATCCGCCGTGGTTTGTTACGATGCCATGGACGATTGATAGGCCCATTCCTGTGCCTTTTCCGACTGGTTTTGTCGTGAAGAACGGATCGAAGATTCTCTTTATAATTTCTTTTGGGATACCAGTACCGGTATCGGAAAACTTAATCATTATATATTGCCCCTTTTTAGCATTTGGATCTTTTATGTCTGACTCTTTGCTAAAACTAACCAGTTGAGTTGAAATTGTGATTATCCCGCCTTTTACCATTGCATCGCGCGCATTTGTGGCAAGGTTAATCAGTGTAGTCTGAATCATGGCTTTATCGGCATTTATAAGCGGCAGGTTTGGGGCAAGATTGCTTTTAATTTCTATGTTTTCAGGTATAGACCTTTTAAGAATTTTTAGCGTATCGGTTATTATTTCATTTATATCGGCCGGTTTAATATCCATCGCTTCCTTGCGGCTGAATACAAGGAGTTGTTTTGATAAATTTCTTATATTTTCAATAGCGGCTTCAGTATATTTCAGATATACAGCGTCTTCTTTTGAAAAGTTCTTATTGAACGTAAGCATGGCAAGGTTATTGATGATGGTAGTCAACTGATTATTAATATCGTGGGCAACACCGGATGCAAGTTCTCCGAGCGCCTGCATTTTATTAGCCTGATACTTTTGCTCCTCGGCTTCTCTTTTTGCCTGCTCGAGTTTCTTTTCTTTGGTGATATCCCGCTGCACGCTCAATATCTGAATAACATTTCCGTTTTCGTCTCGTTTGAAGATCGAATCTCTCGCATGAAACCAGGTGTAATCTCCCGAAACATTTTTTAATCTGTATTCAACCTCATAAATAACACCATCGTCCCCATTTCTTATCTTGAAGAAGTGCTGTTTCACTTTTTCGATATCTTTCTCGTGGAGCAATTTAGAAAATTGTGTGAAATCTGTTATTTTACTTCCCTGATAACCGAGTAATTCTGCAAGTTCTTTATTGGCGTATATAAGTTTACCGCTGAGAATGTCGAAGATGGCGATATTATCCGGAGAATTTTTGTAGATTGAGTCCAGTAGCGATTGCCGTTCTTTCAGTAGTAATTCTGCTTCTTTTCTCCTGGTGATGTCTGTAAATGAACCGATGATAGCTATTGTTTTTTTATGCTGAACAATCGGCGATTCATGAATTTCGACCCACACCTTTCTGCCCTCTTTTGCTACAAGCTCGGCTTCATGAGGTCTTTGCCGTTCACCTGTACGAATGGCAATTTCAGTTAATTCCGAAGCTATTTTGTTTATCGGATTATCGCTAAGAAGTTCGTAAGTGAATCTGCCAATGAGTTCTGAGGGTTCAAATCCTAAAAGGGTCTTAACTTGTGGCGTTATAAATGTTATCACCCTGTCTGGGTCATGCACATAGAAAACCTGCGCGGTGTTCTCGATTATCTGCCTTAACCTTTCTTCACTCTGTTTTAGCGCTTCATAGGTGTTTGTTAGCTCAGTGATATCTCTGAAAATGAAACTGTAATGATCAACGGTATCGTCGGGTTTTTTGTGAGCAATTGCCGTTGTCAGAACAGGTATCAGTTCGCCGTTTTTAACTTTAATTTGTTGTTTTCCTTTCCACAAGCCATCTCTTACAGCCACTGGGATAATTTTATCAGTTAACCTTTTTCTCTCATCATCGGGCAGAATTTCGGAGATATTTTCATTTTTGCTAATGTTTAAGTGATTCTGAGCAGAAGGGTTTAAATATAAGACGTGCAGGTTAACATCGGTTGTCAGAACATAGGCATCGCTTGATTTAACTATATCTGCGAGTCTCTTTTGTGAACTTTCGAGTTTTTTCTTTTCGGTAACATCTTCGATCAGATAAAGAATAATTTCTTTCCCGTTGACCTCAAAAACCTGTCCATGGATAATTGTGTCCAATATCTTACCTCCTTTAAACCTCAACTGCTGTTCAAATCCCCGAACTATGCGCTTTTCTTTCAGAATTCTGACAAGTTCAGTCCTGTTTTCAGGTTTTATCCATGCACCTAATTCTAAAGTAGTTTTACCTTTTACTTCCTCTTCGGTATAGCCGGTTGTCTCGAGAAGTTTTTCATTTACCTCAAGGATTTTTCCTGTCTCAAGTTCTATTGTTACAGTTGGTAGTGGATTATTCTGGAAGATACTCCTGAAGAAATTTTCGCTTCTGCGGAGTGCTTCAGTGCGTTCTCTTATTATTTTTCTTAATGAATAAAAGATTGCCAAAGATATAATTATTAAAACTGCTATTATTCCAAAAAGAATACTTATGATTTTTAAAAAGTAGGTTTGTTCTACAGGCATTTCTTTAGCCCACCGCTTGAGAATCTCATACTTTTCGCTTTCTGAAACAAGGGAAATGCCTTTTTCGATTATACTATGAAGGATTTCATTTGTTTTAATGACCGCAAAATGTTGTAGGGTAGTGTAAAGAGGCGTAGTGGAATGTCTGATTGAAAATAAGGAATTTTGAATGGCAACGCTTACACCAACAGGAATGACTTCGACAAATGCATCTAATTCACCGGATTCGAGCATCCACAGTCCCTCGAGCGTAGTTGTTGTAATTAATTCAAGTTCAGGGTGGTTTTTTCTTAACCAGTACTCTGCGCCGTAGTTTTTGACTACCCCGACCTTTTTACCTTTTAGGTTGTTTATATTCGAATATTGCGGATTTTTCTTATGAACGAAAAGTCCAACGGGGGCATTAAGATAGGGTGATGTAAATTTCAGATATGTTTCTCTTTCCTCAGTTCGAGTCAATGTACCAAGAAGGTCAACGTCCCCCCGTTTAATTCCTTCAATAACATCGCTCCATGTCTGGTAGCGGATTGTAACGAATTTAATACCTAATTTGTGAGTGATGAGGTTTAAAATATCCGGAGTAATACCATGTGCCTCTTGGTCGCGTCCGATGAACTCGAAAGGAAAGAAGTCCGGGTCAGGGGCATATTTTATTGGACCATGTTGCTGCAGCCATTCGCGTTCTTCTTGGGTCAGTAGGTCGCTATCGGCGTAACAGGGAACAACAAGGGCAAGGAGAAATAGTAGTTCCGTAAGAACTAATGTCCTTTTTAAATACAAGATTTTTCCCTTTTCTGCGGGCATGGACATTGCAATTTATTTTTACATGGAAGCAAGGAATAAAGCCAGTAAAAAATTTCCAACATACTGCCAATAAAAGATATAATTTCATTTACGACTGAATTCGGTTAAAATTATTTTGTAAAATTTATAAATCTTTGGTTAAATTGGAAATGTTGGGCTGGAAAGGGAATATTTAATTGGATTTGGACTTGAAATTGTTTTTTATTTTAAGCCATAGTGGCGGTTCAATTTATTATGGAGCTTACAGATTTAATAAAACCTGAGCTTATCCTGACCGATTTGAAGTCGAAAAATCGGTGGGAAGTCATTGAGGAGCTCATCGATTATCTTGTAGAGAAAAAGGTGATAAAAGCCGAAGACCGCGACAGCATAGTTGATGTTGTGAAGAAGCGGGAACAGACGATGAGCACCGGTATTGGCTTTGGCGTGGGCTTGCCGCACGCCTCGACGACGTTAATATCCGAGGTTGTCGGGGTAATGGGACGCTCGAAGGAAGGAATTGAATTTGATGCCCTCGACAACCAGAAGGTTAAGCTTGTTCTGCTTTTTCTTGTTCCAAAAGGGCAATTCCAGAAACATCTTCATACGTTGTCAAATATTGCCAAACTTCTGCACAGGCAGGAATTTCTTCAGGAATTGCTTGATGCCCCGGATGCAAACGCAATGTATGAAATAATTAAAAAATACAGTAAAGGAAGCCATATAGATGGAAAGTAATAAAAATACAACAATAAAAGAATCGCAGATGTCACAGATGTCGGAGCCTTCAAGAGACAGGCTACATGAGCTTTTTCGTCTTCAAAATCTTTTGAACAAACGGATAGGTATAGACGCCGAAAACATGTCTGATGAAGAACGGATAAAATGGGTTTTGAATTACTGCCGTGCTATGAGTCAGGAGGTTGCAGAATTGACCGATAGCGTGCCTTGGAAATGGTGGGCGAGATACCAGAAGTTCGATAAACAGAATGCCCGAGTTGAGGTTGTTGACATGCTGCATTTTCTAATAAGCCTGGCGCAGGTGCTTGGGATGAGCGCAGACGACCTGTTCGAGGCTTATGTTAAGAAGAACGAAATAAATTTCAAACGTCAGGAGTCCGGTTACTCTGTTAAAGACGAAAACGACTGTAAGAGCATATAATCCGCAATATTCGCAGTTTTTACAATTTTTTGTTAAATTTTGGGTTTTGGCTGTTCTCGTTCTTTTCCACTGATTATTCGCCGGTGGATATTCAGATTCTGCCAATTTTGTCGCTGCATTGTTTGTTGAACCGTGAGCATATTAACTTTTCCTATTCTGCTTTTTTTTCGAAGCATATAATCGAGGCTTGGAGGTTTTTTAGAGAAATATACCTGCATGAGTTCATAAAAAACTTGATAAATAAATTAAAAACCCTAAAAATATTCGTTGATCGCTGAATAGTAGAATGTTGCTATCAAAATCTTTAAATCAAATGGAAAAAATTATCGCATTTAACTTGGTTTTGCCTGATTCTTACTTAAAAGCGGCAATATTAGTTTCTCTGTTGAGTGTTTTAGTTCTGATTGGTATCTTCTTTTATCTTAATCATTATACTAAACGCCGCTATTTCACGATCTGGGCTTGTGGATGGATGTTTTACACGATCTGGCTTGTGTTGAGTTTTTATATTCAAGGCAAGGATGAGGGACCTTTTATGCTTATGCTTCGGCAGTGGTGTATAAGCATTGTGGCAAGTTTATTTTTCTGGGGGAGCGCCCGTTTTTTAGGGAACCATGTGGGTCAGCGGCTGGTGGCTTTATTTATAGGATTTCTGCTTGTCTGGAGTTATGTAGGAGCGTATTACTTGGATAATTACTGGCAGGTGCGGTTGCCGATTTATACGTTAATCTGCCTGACGAGCTGGCGGATTGCTCACTGTTTCTTACTTTATCGCAAACGGCATAAGTTCATTGGCGCTGGATTGCTTTCTTTTGGTTTTATTTTTTGGGGATTGTTTCACATACTTTATCCAATAATGCAGAGGTATCCTGAACTCCATGTATCAAGTTATTTCCTGTCCGCAGTTATTCAGCTTTTCATAGCGGTAAGCATGATTGTTCTGGTTCTTGAAGAATCGCGGAAGGCAAGAGAAAAGGCAATCCGGAATATTATCGAAGAGAGCAAGCAGAACGAAAACCTGAAAGTTGCTGTTGCGTTAACAGAAGAACGATATCGGTCGCTGTTTGAGCAGGCTGCCGAAGGGATTTTAATTGTTGATGTGGACAGTCTGAATTTTATTGACATAAACCGCGTTGGCGCGAGGATTCTGGGCATTGAAAAATCGGAGGCTCCCAATCATTGCTTGAAAGATTTCTGCTGCGCGGACGAAAAGAAGGTTTCCGAATTTAAAAGTGGTCTTGAATGGTTCAGTTTTCTTACACAGCAAAGGCCGCTTTACATACGGCGAAAAAACGGTTCTGTAATTGCGACTGAACTCGATGGTTCAATCGTCAGTATCGGTGATAGGAAGGCGTTTCAGATTTTCCTGCGGGAGATGACCGAACGATATATGCTTGAACAACAACTGAGACAGGCTGAAAAATTGTCAGCGCTCGGTCAGATGATTTCCGGCGTTGCGCATGAACTGAATAATCCGCTGTCAGTTATCAAGGGATTTGTGGAGGTTATACTCCGACATCATGAGCTTCAGCCGAACACACGCGTTGACCTTGAAAAGGTATTAAAGGAATGTGATAGGGCTGAAAGCCTTGTTAAAAACTTTCTCACATTTGCCCGTGAGCGGCAGTTACGCCGCGAGCCTGTTAATATTAATAGTATTATAGAATCTGTAATGGAGACGCGTCGGTTTACAACCCAGATATCGCAGGTTTCCGTGAATTATGAACTGGATAATAACCTGCCTGTTACTTCGGCTGATCCTGACCAGATCCGACAGGTTTTAGTAATTCTTGTTAACAATGCGCTTCAGGCGATGGAGAAGAGTCCACCACCGCATATCCTGACCTTGCGCACAAGCGTTTATGACGGGACAATCAAAGTAGAGGTTCAGGATAACGGACCCGGTGTTCCACCACATCTTGAGACAAAGATATTCGAACCGTTTTTTACGACAAAAGAGGTTGGCACCGGCACCGGGCTTGGGCTTTCGCTTGCCCATAGCATTCTTGCCGAGCACAGGGGCAAGATTTACCATCGCCGACCGAAGGAAGGTGGTGCGTGTTTTGTGTTTGAAATTCCGATTGTTAAGCCGGAGGCTCTGCAGAAACCGAATGGTCAGGAGAGCATCGTTGAGGAAATTAAAAAGCCAAGTTTTCCAGCCAAAGTACTTTTGGTTGATGATGAGAAGAACGTCCTTGACATGGTTTCCGAGATGCTCTCACTTACGGGATATGTGCCCACAATGTGCAATTCTGCCACCGAAGCCCTCGAAATTCTCGATAAACAGGAATTTCACGTAATTATTTCGGATATTAAGATGCCTGAAATGGACGGCAAAAGGTTTTATGAGGTTCTGCGCAATCGTAAGCCTGAATATGAGAAGCGAGTAATTTTCCTGACAGGCGACACAATTGGAGAGGAAACACAGATGTTCTTAAAATCTACCGGCGCGCGTTATATTCAAAAGCCGTTTCAGATTGCTACAATTCAGGCTGCTATAGAAGAAAAACTGGCAGGTCTCAATCTTCGCCCACATCAAGACACGCAAGCCTCGTAAAGTCTCTGACAAGGAGTCGCGTGCCTACGAGCGCCATAGGACCCCATGCCTCGTGCGCGTCGAGAACCTGAGCCTGAGCCAATAAGTTAAAGGCGGAGGGGTCAGCGCTGATAAGCGAAAGCTTGCCGTTTTCGGAAAGCGCATAGAAGTAATCTCCCGCAAGCAGAAACGGACCTAAGCCGAATTGGTTTTTTGGTGTGCTTGCCCACACTGGTTTACCTTCGGTGGTTATGCATACAAACTGACCATCAGCACGAATGCCGAAAATATGGTTTTTGTAAAAAATAGGTGTGTGCTGTGTGGCGCCAAAGATTTCAGGTGTAAGTTTATACAATTTATGGACTGTGATTTTCCCGTTTTCCTCTTTCAATTGAATCATGGCGCTGCCTGCGCCGTAGCCGCCGGTGAGAAATATTTTGTCTTCGCCGATTGGCAGTGGAGATGGAATATTTGCTATGGTTATTTTCCATTCCGGAAATTCCCACAGGATTGAGCCATCACTGGCAGATACGCCGACAACACCACCGCTTGAACAGTACACATACATGCGTTTGCCATTAAAAACCATCGGGACAACGGAGGAATGTGTCATTTTCCAGTCGTTTGGATTCGGTGTTTTCCAGATCACCTTTCCGCTGTCGCAATCCACTGCCATGAGAAGTGCGTCTTTGCCACCGGGTGCAAGGATGAGTCTGTTTGTTTCAACAAGGGGGCACTGTCCGGCATACCATTGAGGAACAGTTGTTCCGTATTCCTTGACGAGGTCAATTCCCCATTTAAACTCACCGGTTTGGGCGTCTGCGCATACGACATGGCATTTTGGTCCCATCGCAATTACGTATTTATCTGTTACCGCAGGGACAGTGCGGGTTATGCCATGGTTGCGCTTAATGGAAACAGGATAGGTCAGACGCCATATCTCTTTGCCATCGTCAAGGGATAGACAACGCAGTGCGTCTTTCTTATTTTCCCTGTCGTAGTCCATGAGATAGATCATGCCGTTTTTTACTGCCGGTCCGGCATAGCCTTCACCGACCTCGATTTCCCACAGTTTTTTAGGCATGCCCTGTTGCCATGTAGTGGCGAGTTTTTTATCGGGCTTCACAATGTTATCGCGTCCACCACCGCGGAACATAGTCCACTCGCCGGGATATTTTGAAGGGATACCATTCCCTTTTACAAGTTGGATAGACTGAAATGGATTAGCGGTTGCAGCGGCGATTTCGGCTCCGGGCGGACGATCCTGCCCCGGTTCGCGCATTTTGAGAGCGGGTCTTTTACTTGTTCCCACCCATAGTCCAAATACAAAAGCCGCTATTATTCCAACAACTGTTGGCAGATAACGCGCATACTTTTCGACAACGCCGTTCATGATATGTAGTTTAAAATATCATAAATTAGTCCAATGAAAATCTAAAATTAAAGCGTGTTTGAATCGTATATGCGGGTGAAATGGTTATAAAGACAGATAGAAATTTATCCGGGAATAGATGCAGAGATGTTTCAATTGGTTACCGCTATCCACATTAGTTGAGATAAATCCGCAAAATGAGGCAAATATTTATGTTTTGCAGAAAGGCATTTTAGATTTAATTGGACAAAAATAAGTAAATTGATTAAAAGGGCAGTATGACAAGATTTGGGTTTATTGGAGTTTTAATTTTTAGTGTGGCTTTAAGCGCAATTGCGTCAGAAGGTATAAATGTCCTGACGGAGCAGGAGAAACAGCAGGGGTGGCGGTTGCTGTTTGACGGCAAATCTACCGATAACTGGCGTGGATATCGTAAGGATGCATTTCCGCAGACCGGATGGAAGATACAGGATGGTTGCCTTGTAAAGGTGGCAAAGGAACGTGGCGGCGATATTATCACAAAAGAACAGTTCGAAGATTTTGAGTTGCAATGGGAGTGGAAAATCCCGCCTCGCGCAAACAATGGTGTGAAGTATTTTGTAACAGAACAGCGACCCGGTGCTCCTGGACATGAATACCAGATGATTGACGATTCGACCCTTAAAAACCGTAAACAGATGACAGCCTCATTTTACGATGTCCTGCCGCCAAAAGAGCATGCTCCAATTAAACTCGCGCCGGAGTGGAATTTCTCGAAAATCGTTGTTAAAGGTAACCACGTTGAACACTGGCTCAATGGGGAGAAAGTGCTTGAATATGAGTGTGGAAGTCCGGAACTAAAAGCAGCCATTG
>Ga0207433_10009986_pt1 | contig 14932 bp, 17 predicted proteins | sample YelNatPaOPGAMG01_FD_187559 | JGI IMG/M metagenome (GOLD analysis project Ga0207433, IMG submission 187559) | Hot spring thermophilic microbial communities from Obsidian Pool, Yellowstone National Park, USA - OP-RAMG-01 (SPAdes) (version 3) | ecosystem: Environmental > Aquatic > Thermal springs... | reverse complement strand
TGGAAAAATAAAAAGTGTGATCTGTTCTACAGCCCGTCCGATCAGTATTACTCCCGACCCGAGCGATAATTGCCAGAACTATCAGCAGATAGCAGGCACTGCCCTTGCGCAGTACCAGTATGAACAGTATGTGGCGGCACAGAAATTCAATATCCGGAACGCCTTTCTTCAAAGTGCGCTTGGTTCTTCAACAGAATCGTTAACGATGCGCTTTGCAGATAACGAGCAGCAGTATACCTTATATTATTATGACCAGGGCGGCAACCTGGTGCGCACGGTTCCGCCATCGGGTGTGAATGTATTGAGTGCAGACCTGACTACTGCAGCTGTGAACCAGGTTGCAGGTATTGCGCCAGTAGATGGAAAGGCTGTTGCCGAACATGCGTATACTACTACGTATGCCTATAATTCGTTAAACCAGCTGATCCATCAGGATATTCCGGATCATCAGCGGATCGATCTGTGGCAGACAGCTGCGGCAAGTGCAACACTTAACGGGGGCACGGTAGCCGCGGTAGGTTATGGCGATGCCACCCATGGACTGATGCTGAGCAATACCAGCACAAAGGGACAATTATTAACCACCGCTGATGCGGGTAAAACCTGGCAGGCTTCACAAAGCCTTGGTCTTGGCAAGATTACCAGCATCAGCCGTGTAAACAATACGGTGTTCTTTGCCGGTGGCGACAATGGTACGTTTTTGGCGAGCGCCGATGCGGGCCACAGCTGGAGCCTGTTTCCGCTGCCGAGTTCGGTTGCGGTGAAAAAAGTATTCTTCAGTGATGCAAGCAACGGCTGGGTGATTACTCAGGACGGGATGCGTTACGTGACGGCAACCGGTGGTCAGAGCTGGCCATCGGGATCAGCCAGTGCGAGTCTGCAGACGATCATGGGTACAAACGTTCCGGTGCTGGATGTTTCGGTGAGCGGCAGCACGATCTGGGTGATTGGCAGCAACAACAGTATCTATCAGAGTACAGACGCAGGTATAAGCTGGAGTGTTAAAACGATTGATTCCCCGACAGGCAGCGGGGTGAGTGCGTTGAGCAGCGGGTATGGCTTTGCCGGACCGCAAGGTACCCTGTTTACGGTATCGGGCAGCAGTCTGCAGGTACAGCGCACGGGTCTGGATCAGAACGTGCAGCGCATTATTTCAGGTACCACAGCGGGCAGCTATTATGCCTTAACAACAGCCGGCGAAGTGTATTACGGCAGCGACCTGCAGACCTGGACAAACACGGGTCTTAGCGGTATTACTTCCATTACTGGTGAAGGTGCTCTGATGCTTGCTTATGACGGCAGCGGAGTATATATCCTGAGCGGTTCGGGGCACAGCGCTAAAGCCGGCTTTATACGGGCTCGCAGTATCAGCGGCGGGTATCTGGCCCTTGGCGGCAGCAGCATCTCGGTAGTAGATAACAGCTTCACCGCTTCGCTGACGTATGCGCTTACAGGCCTTCCATCGGGTGTAACTCTTAGTGATATTTATCCGGCAGGAGCCAACGTAGCGGGTCTTGGCAGCGATGGTAATGTATATGAAGGAAACTTTGTAGCCGCGGTGACTACGCCAACGATAGTTCTGGCTCACATTAATTTTGTGCAGAAATACAGCGGAGTTAGCTCCTTTATTATACAGGGTACGGATCTGTACCTGAGAACAGCAGCAGGCAATATAACTAATTATACAAGCGGTACGCAGACGGTGACCTTGAACGGATCCACGACTGACGTACTGTTAACCGGATCAAACAGCGGTTATGCAGTGGTATCGGGTAAGCTTACAGCCATTAGTGCAGGGGTTCTTGCAACAGCGCCATTGAGTCTTTCTGCTTCGGGATTAAAATCAGTAAGCGGCAGCGGCACTAAATCGTATGCAGCAGGCAGTAACGGGGAACTGTATGTATCTGCTGCAACGAGTGCAAACTACACGTATGTGCCGGTAGTAAGTAGTACGCAGAGCTTTATAGATGCCTTGTATGCAGGCACCACGGTGCAGTTATTAACGGCAGGTAATGCCTATATATACACCGAAGGTACAACCACCTTAACACCTGGCGCATCATACAGCAATGCCCAGCAGCTCAGCAGCGGCCCGGAAGGGGTGCAGGTTGCCAGCAGTACAGCCGCAACAGGCAATGCCTACAGCGTGGATGCGAGCGCCTATCCGTTTATTTTAGGAGCAGATCTGGGTAAGATGTGGTACAAAGCAAGCGGCAGCACGGCTTATGCGGCAGCGGCGATCAATGTACAACCTTTATCGGCGCTGGTGTATGTAAACAGCAGTACGATTTTAAGTGTTGGTAAAGAAGGTACGGTGCTTCGCTCAACAGATGCAGGTGCGAGCTGGAAAATGGTATATTCCACGACCACAGCAGATCTGATCGGAGTGAGCGCAGCGGGAAATACCGCCGTAGCGATCGCAGGCAGCGGAACCGTTATTTACAGCGGAGATGCCGGCCAGAGCTGGAGCAAAGTGAGCAGTCCGCCATCGGCACCAACCAGTGTGAAGGTAAGCCCAAGTGCAGTCTTGATCACATCGGGCAATACGCTTTACAAATCAACGAACGGAGGCCAGAATTATACAGCAGAAAGCTTCGGTACCTCAAACCCTACAGCTGCGGCTACCTTAAGAAGTGTGTGGCTGGATGCAGACGGATACGGTTTTGTGGTGGGCGATGCAGGTGTTGCTTACAGAATCAAACCGGCCACGACAACGACAACAAATAGTTTTATATACACGCAGGTATTAACTGATGCGAATACCACAGACGATAAAGGGAGCGGCATACCGGTACAGAATCTTGCAAGCGTACAGTTTAACGATCGTTTGACAGGCTACATTACCGGGGTAAACGGATTGCTGTTAAAAACAGTAGACGGCGGGTATCACTGGAAGAATGAGTCCGCTGCGGGAACTGCAACCGGTACGGGTACACCGATCATTGCACTCTCCGGAGATGCACAGAACGGCACATTGGTTGCAGCAGACGGCAGCGTACAGAGCTTAAACGATCAGGCCGAACAGTTCAGTGATAGGTTCTGGTACGATGAGCTGGGCAGATTAATATTGAGCCAGAACTCCAAGCAGTTTACGATTGCCAATTACGAGAGCGCGGCCAACCTTGCAGCGGGAGCAACAGCAGGCGGTAAGGTACAGGCGTATTCGTATACGCTGTATGATGTGATCGGCCGGATTACCGAAGTAGGCGAGATCTTAACCGATCAGACAGTATCAACCTATAAGAATGCGAGCCAGGTACAATACACGGCCCATACTGCCTTTGTAGCGGCAGCAGGCTTAAAGCATCAGGTGAGTCAGACGGTGTACGATATAAATGCGAATCCGCCGGCAGGCTTTACTCCGACATATTTACGCAATAGAGTTGCTTATACGACCTATCAGCAGGAGCCCACCATTGCGGAAGTGCAGCAGACGCATTACAGCTATGATGTACATGGTAATGTGAACAGTTTATTGCAGGTGATCAATAAAGACGGACAGCAGCTGGCCAAACAGATTAATTACGAATATGATCTTGTAAGCGGTAAAGTGAACAAGGTCTATTACCAGAAAAAACAATCCGATCAGTTGATTCATAAATACAGCTATGATGGGGATAACCGGATTACGCAGGTACAGACCAGTACGGACGGCATTATCTATACCAAAGAAGCGAGCTATGATTATTATGCGCATGGGCCGCTGGCACGCACAACGATTGGCGAGTTAACGGTAGAGACGCAGAATTTTGCCTATACGATACAAGGCTGGATCAAGCAGGTACAGGGTCAGGCATTCAGTTATGCGCTGGGCTATAACAATACGGACTATACAGCAATCGGTTCCTCAGCGACGACTCTTGCTACCCCGATTGCGAGCGGCCGAGGATTATATAATGGGAACATTGCCAGTATGACCAGTAATACGCCGGCGATGCCAACAGCGCTGTTCCAGCAGCAGTACAGTTATGATCAGTTGAACCGGATCACGGCATCTATTACCCCGGCCACACCAGCGAGCAGTGCCTATAGCACGAGCTATAGCTACGATGCGAATGGGAACATTAAAACATTGAGCAGGTACGATGGCAGCGGAGTACAGTTTGATCAGTTAAGCTACAACTACGAAACCAAAGCAAATGGCTATCAGCATACAACCAACAAGCTGCGTTCGGTGTATGATGCGATTGGTACAACAACTACTACAGCTGATATAGAGAATCAGGCAGCCGATAACTACAGTTACGATGCGATCGGGAATCTGCTTTCAGATAAACAGGAGCAGATAGACCATATTGAGTGGACGGTGAGTGGTAAAGTGAAACGTGTGGTAAGAACGGCAGCAAGTACGAAGCCGAATCTGGAGTTTGCGTATGATGCCTCCGGGCAGCGTATTGTGAAAAAAGTGATCAAAACGGATGGAACTGTAAGCTCTACGTATTATCTTAGAGATGCAACAGGTAACGTGATGGGTGTGTATACCTATAATACGGGCGGCACTGGCAGTGATGCCAGTCCTGTATTGAGTGAGCAGTATCTGTATGGTTCATCACGGATCGGTGTATACAATCCTGTGAGCGGTGTTCTTTCAAATGGTGTTGTTACACGGAGCTTTGGACGCAAGTCGTACGAGCTGGGCGATCACTTAGGAAATGTCCGTGCTACCCTGTCAGACTATAGAAGACTGGCCTCGCAAGCAATCGTTAACTCCGCAACTGACTATTATCCGTTCGGATTTGTCGCTCGCAGTTACACAAGTAGCGTAATGCCGAGGTTCGGATACAACGGAGCAGAACACGAAGATGATCTGACAGGCGGCGATTATGACTTTGGTGCACGTATCTATGATCCCCGATTAGGCAGATTCTTAAGCATCGATCCACTAACAAAAAATTACCCATTCTTTTCTGGATATTTATTTGCTAGAAATTGCCCAATAAAATTACTTGATATTAGTGGACAATATGGAGGAGAAAAAACAAGAAGCTTATGTTCATTTATAGATGCATTTAATTTATGGTCTGTACAGGCATTGGCTGATAGGCAAACTTCAAGCTATTATGATATGGGTAATGGGACTGTTACTAAAGATTATGAATCAGATGCGCATACATTACTTCGGGTATTTAATCATGATATTACATCTCAAACTTCCAATCAAATAGTAAAAAAGGTTGATGGTATTAAAGGTAAAGGAGCAGATGGTTTTTTTAGCTACTATCAGAATTTAGGAAATGATTCTCATGGATTATACGTTGATCTTGGAGGATTCCCATTAGACTTAAAACATTTTATGGCAAATGTTGAACTTGGAAATCAAGTTGGTGAAACAATGGGAAGAAGTATTGGTATTGATGAAGAAAACTGGCAGGGGATTAACCCTAAAGCCAGTGATGCAGCTAGAAGTAGTTCTTTTTCACCTGAAGATTTATTATCTAATTCACTAGGATTAATATTCTCGAGATATGATGATAAGGGCAATTTTACAGCCGATTTAGAGGGGTTGCTTCAGGAAGCTGCTACATTATTTACTACAAATGAACTTAAAAATGGTAAATATATAAAAGAAGCTGATGTAGCATCCTTGCGTAGTATGATTGAAAAATATCATGGCACAACAGACTTTAGAGATTTTCAAAAAGGAGGTGCTTTGTATAAACCTGAAAATATGAAGGCAAATAGGGAGAAAAATACAAGTAAGGCTGGTAGATTATATAAAGCATATTTAGAACATGTTCATGACAAAATTAAATAAATTACTATTTACATTTCTTATACTCGTTTTATGCAGTTGTATAGAGGAAAAAGAAGTTGTTGTAATAATTACGCCATCTAATGAGGAGTGCGATGATTATGATTGCATTTGGAAAATTGATTCGGTAATTCAAGGTGATCCAAAGATTTTAAGTAAGCAAATTTACATGCTTAACAGTAAAAAAAGCTATAATGACAGTACAACCAATGTGCGTTATAAGTTAAACGGGTTATTGTATGATAAAATAATAAAAGAAGATTTTACAAACTGCGGAGTTGTATATGAATTTTTGGATGAACAAATTGAAAATATTCATTAAATATGTAACTCCCCAAAGCTATCATGATGACAAATTTATCAATGATAACCGATTTGAAAAATCGTTACCAATTTTAACAACTGGTAACACCAATAAAACATAAATACACAAGTCCTCTCTGACCACAAATCAGAGAGGACTTTTTGTTTGTTGTTAAATCAAGAAGGTGGATTATGTAACTTTTGTTCCTGATTGCGAATAATATTAGTTTCTTCGTCAATTGCTGCAATTCGTAAATCGATACATCCAACTTTCCAGTTAATATATACACTATGGCATTCACAAGTCGGAGAAAGAAGCTCTCTTTTATCCTCTTCGAGCTCTTGTTTTTCTGCATTAAGTTCTCTTCTTTTTTTTAGTAGGATTGCATATTTTATTGCATTATCATCGCTAATTTCTTTTTCCATTTATATCTGTTTGAAAGTTTGTTCGAGATTTTTGTAAGATGACGGCTACTTCTTTTGTCTAATTGGTTTAAAGAAATCCTCGATTTGCTGAGCGTCCTTTGAAACTTTTTCAGAAAGATTAATCCATATAAAACTTCCAAATAAGACTGCTATTATAACAGTAATCAAAATTCTGTAACGAAAGAAAAACTCCATAACTTTTAAGTTTAATGTTGTTGAAATGTTTGTCTAATTAGCTGTTTAAAACAGCATCAATATATGAAAAAAAACAGTATTAATTAGGTTGTAAGCCTCCCATATTTAGTACCAGTTGTTATGTAGACAGTTCAAAGATATTTAAATTTTGTTTATGTTCTATAAATTCAAAAGGCGTTAAATTATTTAAAGCTTCGTGAGGCCTGGTAGCGTTATAATGCCAGAGCCAGCTTTGTGTTATTTCTCTTACTTCATCAATACTGTTAAAGAAATAGGCATTCAGTATTTCCCTTCTGTATGAACCATTGAATCTTTCAATGAAAGCATTTTGAGTAGGTTTTCCAGGCTGTATATAGTGAATATGTATATCGTTATCCTTGCACCATTGCTGGAAAATAAAAGAAGTGAATTCAGGCCCGTTGTCTACTCTGATTTGTTTTGGTTTCCCTGAATCTTCAATTATCCTTTCCAGACAACGTATTATTCTGCCTGATGCAATTGATGTATCAATATCAATGGTTAATGCTTCTCTGTTAAAGTCATCGATAATATTGAGTGTTCTGAAACGTATCCCATCCTGCAGGCAGTCACTCATAAAGTCCATGCTCCAGCTATGATTCATATGGTCAGGTTGTGACAAAGGCATCTTAACCCTTTCAGGTAGTCTGCGTTTCTTTTTCCTTCGGATATTTAACTTCATTGCTTTATAGACTCTATATACCCGTTTATGATTCCATACATGCCCTTCCTTGCGGAGTATATGATAGAGCTTGAGAAATCCCAGAATTGGATACTGACCTGTCAATCGATCCAGCGCAGCAATGATTAATGTATCACATGCTCGATGTTCTGCCTGATAATAAAATACTGTTCGGGATAGATTTAATGACATACATGCCTGACGAACGCTCAACTGATAGATATCTATCAACTCCTTTGCCCAACTTCTTTTTTCGGCAGGCGTTACAGCTTTTTTGAGAGTAAATCCTTTAAGGCGTTGTGTTCCATACTTAACTCCGCATACATGCGTTTTAAGCGCTCATGTTCGTTTTGCAATTCTTTAAGCTTCTTCATTTCGGCAGGATCCATGCCGCCGTATTTTTGCTTCCAGCGGCTGATCGTGTCTTTGTGGATCTGGTATTTGCGCGAGAGTTCCCGCATACTGATTCCTGATTCATTTTCTTTTAAGATTGAAAAAATCTCCGTTTCGGTGAATTGTTTCTTTTCCATGATGTAACCTGTTTGATGTGACAATTTATTTATTTTTGTCTACATGCAAAACGGTACGCTTTTAGGGGAGGCTTACAAGGTCATAAATTTATGGGATTTATTCAGTATTTTTTCTCAGTTTTTTATTTAGAATTTCCTTTATAAGTCCTATCAACTCTTCTTTTCTCTTACTTAATTACCTCGCAAAATTTTCAAATTTCCTTGGTTTAGAATTCATCATAGAATTACGGCTACAATCTCATGAATACCTTTTGTTTGGCTGTAAGCATTCCATCCATCAAAAGTAACTATTGGTTCAGATTTAGGTTGGAATTTTGGATTGCGAATTAAAAGTGGGTTTATAGCTTCATTAATAACCGTACTATTTAGGGGCTTATTATTGATACGATAGCAGTCTAATTAAGGGGTTAATTTAAGGGTATTGAATAGGGGACTTAATTCAATGCAGAATCATATTTATACTTTTTTTTAAATGGGTATTTATTTATGGATGGAAAAAAATATTTACTTAAATAAATACTATCAAATCGCCTTAGTTGCTTTCAATCGTGAGTTGAATAAGGGTGAATGCAAGCGAGTACATGTACTTGCAGATAATCATTCAGAAGCAGTTAAACGTGCTCGTTTGGTAAATGATTTTGATTATGAAAGCTTCAACATGTTTCTACTGCAATACCGTTTCTTGAAGGATATTTTGGCTAAGGAGTATCAGTTACCCAAGATAGTGATTTTAAGGTGTTACTTCGAAAGTTGCCTTCGTACTTGGTCTACAGATTGCAGGAGTGTTGATACTGTGGTTATATTAAGAAGAACGGCTAACCGAGTGATTGCACAATATGTTCGCAACAGGAATGAACAATAGTCTTTACATTAATTCAACAGCATCATGAAGAAGAAAAAGAAGAAGGTTGAACTGTCTAAGGAATCAATAAGGAATAAGAAAATTATTGAAGGCATGGAAGAACTATTGAATCAAGCATCAGTAGGGATCTATCGCAAGGCTTTAACAGATTTGTTTTTTGAGGCAGCCATGATTGAGGACAGACCTATTGATTTTCCGATTTGGGCTTATAGAATACAGTCATTAATACATTTCTTTGATAGTGTAGACGAAAATATAGATAGCCATTAATAGCATCACCTCTTAGCTTTTTTATGAAAGTATCCTTCAAAAAGTTCTATCAATTCAATGTCCAACGCATCTGCCAGCTTTATTAGTGTAGTTAAGGTTGGATTTGTTCCTCCCTTCTCTAAACGTGTCATGTGGGGTCTATCCATGAAAGTCAAACGTGCAAGTTCAGCAGCCGTAATACCTTTGCTTTCTCTTATCCTTTTTAATTGCTGCCCGAATTTCTTTAATACTTCTTCTTTATTATCCATAAGATAGCCAGTTCCTTTGTCAAAAAGAGAATATTGGCTTCAAAAATGTGTTATCTTATATGGTAACACTCGTAAAATAGTTGTAAATTGAACAATAAATCAGGCGGAAACCGAAAAGCCGTAAGAGAGTAGGTGACAGTTAATTCATTTGATCTATGTATAGAATTACTTTTGTTCTTTTTATTACCCTTTTAACTTTTGGCTGTAAGAAAAAAAGTAAGGACGATCCCAGTCCTGCAACAACAGCGAGTTCATGTGTTTATGATTTTACAAAAACAACGGCGACTTACGTTTCGATCAGTTCACCCGACGGATATTATGATTCACAAACCGATTTAGGAACTGAAGGAGCTATTTCAATTCCATTTGCTTTTAAAGTGTGTGGTAAAGCCGTAACTAAGTTTGAGGCGGAGAGCGGTGAAATAGATTTTGCTACCTCAGGTTCGGAGGATGTTTCCATGGTTTGCGGTATTGGTGGTAGTTATACAAGTTGGAAGACAGAAGGTGCAGCAGGAAATAAAATACTAAAGATCCAAATGCAAGATAAAGCAGGAAGTACAGTCGATTGCAATTTGCAGGTATGGCTTTATGAGAATGGAGGCGTAATAGAAGTTCATTACGGTAAAAATACAGGTATTGACCCAAGCCAGTATGGTAACTTCCTGATAAGAGCGGAAACGGCAACAACATTACAAGGTATTGCGCTGAGTGGTTCTATTATTGATCCCAAAGAAGAAGCTTATGTAGGAAAGTTTGATTCACCTGTTATTTATTGCCTGAACAATAACAGTATCACCGATGCTTATCTTATTAACGGGTCAATACCAAATGGACTTACTTACCTATTCACTCCTAAAAATTAATTGTATGAAAAATATCATTTCTTTATTAACGGCATTTGCTTTTGTATGTTCAATTGCATCATGTAGTAAAAAGGACAATCCTCAACCGTCAACACAAAACAGCAATAGCAACAACACAACTAATACTCCCACTTTTGCTGCTAAGCCCGTTACCACGTATTTCTACTATGGTTACAATACACCAGCAGTTTTAACTTGTAATTTTGGGAAAAAGGATTCAATTAAATTTATTGGTACGGTAAGTCAAAAAAGACAAAAAACGTCCATGTGTATTGAACCTGACCATTACGAATATACTACGATAAGTGCTGCGGGTAGATACTACTATGAATTCTATAATGGTGCAAATAAAAATGCACTGGTAAAAACACATGCAGGATACATAGATGTTGCTTCAGATGGAAGTGTAACAAATACAGTTACTATGCAGACAGGCACGAATCAATCGGTTACTGTATCTTATTGTGGAGATAGATATAGCTTAACTGTTTACTATGCAGATAAGCTTTCCACTTACAACGATTAGTAAGAAATAGATAAACATTTAAACACGATACTAATATGACACAACAACAGGAAACAACTAAAGAAAAAATTAAAAACTTCGTTCTTGGCTTTGGTATTTTATGCCTAATAGGCTGGGGCTTCCAATACTGCGGGAAAGGCAACGATAGCTCTTCAGGCTCTTTTTCAAGCGTTGAAAAATACCCTAAGGAATGTAAAGCTAATTGTGGTTACCCAATTACCAGCAAAGAATATGACAGTGACGGCTACCACATGACCTGTAAGCGGAATAACGGAAAGCCTTCAATGATGGAGCGATTAAAATAGAAGCGATATGAAAACATTGATTGTTACATTTGCATTTCTATTTCTTACTTCTCCTGAACCATTAAGGTTAGAATTGAATTACGATAAAGAGGCAAAAGAATTACAGATTAAGGTTGCAGGCAAAGACAACATTGACCATGTGATTATTTATGGAGATGATAAAAAGCTACTGGTTGAATTTGATGAAGAACAAATACCACCATGGGATAACACTATTAGACTAAAAATCCCTTGCCCTAAACCCTGCAAGTTTTATTATGTGATTACTACCAAACAAGGAGTTGTTCACAGAGTTGAAAGCAAGAAAGCACAACTTGTAAAACACGGTACATTCGTTCAGATTGAATAGTCAAAAAAAAGAATTGAATTGAACCCAAGGCAAACACCTTGGGTTTATTTTTTTTATTTACTTTGTCAGTTTTCCTGCATGGTACTGTGTATATTTTTAGGCTTTACTATGTATGTTTTTAAGCACCACTATGTATGTTTTTAAGCACCACTATGTATGTTTCCCAACGTCACTTTGCAGGAAAGGGTACACACTCATATATATTAACTATATATATTAAATAATATGATGTTAATGTATATGATGTATAAACAAAGAAATTTATTTGAAAAAAGTTCTCTCAGGATTTGGTATTTAATTTCAGTTACATTATAATTTTCATATAACGAAATTGAAATATGGACAAGCAAGAAAATAATGAGAAGAGGGAAAGAAAGTACCAACCTACACCCAAAGGCATCAACACCATTAATTACTATAGTTTCAACTTTGAATTTCTGAAGCATCAACAGGCACTATTGTATTGTTGTCTGTTGCAGGAGTCAGAGAAATACCATTATGGTTGGTTCTTCTGGAAAGATAAAGAGAAGATGCAGTATTCAAGAAGCACGTATGAAAATTTAAGAGACAAACTTATACAAAAAGGTTTGATCCGTGTAATTAATGGTAGTTACAACAACAAGCAACATTTTTTAATTGATTATCAATTTGCTATAGACAACCTCGGTAAACTGTTTAAAGACCGTCATGAAGAAATGAAAGTCTATCTTGAAGCAGCCAAAGAAAAACAAAAAGTAATGATTCAATCTCAGGAGAAATTGAATGTCAAGTCAGGTATTACAGAAGTTAAGATTCAAGAAGAGGTTGAAGAAAAGGAAATAGATTGTTCAATTCAGAATGAGAACATAACAGAACAACAGCAGGAAATAGCACCTATTCAATTGAAAGAAGAAAATCCTTATTCAATTGAAGAAGGAATAAAGCAAGAGGAGCAATCAACATCAATAGCAATAGAATTACCTATTCAATCAAAGAAAGAGAAAACCTTTTTAGATCGATGTATAGCTTGTTATCCATTTCTTCAGGTTAAAACAAGTTTGCCTGATAAATATTTGATGACAGAGAATCAAAAAGAGACACTAAAAAAAACATTGAATGTGTTGTCTATTGCTGATGCAGACATAAATACTTTGCTTGAACGGATAAAGGAGTATAAGGTAGGAAAAGCAGCAGGAGGAAAGATTGTTGAAGATGTGATTGCACGTGCTAAAGAGAAGAAAAATGAACCTGTTCAATCTCATGTTGCAACCGTTCAAAATCTACAGGCAACAACAATAACAACATTTCAATTTCAAAAGGAAGTTACCGATCAAGAAATAAGAGAAGATCTTTCATTTATGGATCTGGACTTTACTAACGGTCTAATTCAGGCTGTACCATCCATAAAACAAAAGCGAGATAAATACAGATATTATGAAGACGAAAATCTAATGGAGAAAATTCATATTGTCCCGAAAAGGTTAAGTGCGCTTGGTTACACTGAAGAACAGGTTAGGCAATTTGGAGTATTCATGGATAACTACCATTTAGATGGGAGTGCTGTACTTGAAATTTTTTATTACATCGTTGACTTCGAAAAACAAAAGCAACAGGTAGCTTAATTTTTCTATAAAGTAAAAGGACAGGCTTATCAGAACCTGTCCTCGTATAACTTTTATGAAAATTGAATCCCGTCTGGCTTCTTATATAAATAGAGATAAATACTTTTTTATCAAAAGTGCTACAGAAAAAGTCTACCTGATTTTTCAAGGAGAAAAACCGCTTAAAATTCCTGTTTTACTATTCAAGTGTGAGAGGAAACTGCCACAGAAAAAGGTTTACCTTGATTTATACTTTTATCTCTCCATTAGCTTTATGATTCATGGATAAGAACAGAACTCAGTTATTATTACGGGTCTCCTCGCTCGGGCAAAGCAATGCTAGACAACAGGCAGATTTAGAAAGAGAAGCACAAAAAAGAGGTCTTACAATTGTAGGAATCACAAAAGAGCAAATCTCAGGAGCTACCAAGATTTCTGAAAGAGAGGGGATACAAGAGGTTTTAAGAAAAGCCCGAAGAAATGAAATTGATAAAGTAATGATTACCGAGCTATCCCGTCTAGGCAGAACTCGTGAAGTACTTTCTGTTATTGAAGAACTTTCCTCTTGTGGTGTGAGCCTAATTATTCAAGACATGGGGATAGAGACATTGGACAATGAAGGCAAGCCAAGCTTTGTAGCTGATATTCTTACCTCTATTATCAATGTGATGAACAAAGCCGAAAGAACTACTCTTATTGAACGTGTTGTAAGTGGGATTCGTGCTGCTCAGGCGAAAGGTACACATTGTGGAAGACCTAAAGATTCAAAAGAAAGTCTAGAGAAATTCCTGAAGAAACACAGCAGGATCGTGAAAGATTTAAAAGCAGGAATCTCTACACGTCGTATAGCTCGTCTAAACAATTGTAGCCCTGTAACTGTAAGCAAAGTTTCAGCTACTCTAAAACAAGTCAGTCTAAAAAACGCAGCATAATATGACAGAGCAAGAATTCAATAACGAGCTAAAGCAATTCACGGGAAGTGATTGCTTATATAAATATATTTTGGGATTGAAAATTTCAGAAGGAGTAAAGTTTTCCTCTGAGGCAGCCCAATGTTGGTGGTATATAGATATAATAGCCTCATACCAGAAGGATGAAAGAGTTCGAGACCAGGAATTTCAAACATGGACTCTTACAGTTGAAAATAGTAAGGGGGTTGTAATTGCTACCGATGGAAATAGAAATGAATTAATACGACAGAATATTCCTTACACGGATTTCGAGTATTCAGAATTAACTTACTGGTGTGTAAATGGTATAATCTTATTGGCAACAGAATATTAAGCGAGGGGGATTTGATCTCTCATTTTTTGCACACGAAAAAATGCACCAATGGAGTATTGCCTTACTATTTCAACTTAAGACTCAAATATTTTTTTTCGAAAAGAGTAAATTCTTATAACTTATATTTCAAAAAAACGTATATATAGATACCTCGATGTTGTGTCTTTTCGAAAATGGATTTGATAGATAAAAAAATTAAGAGGTGCAAGTTAATTAAACGTATGCATGAAAATTAAGTTACATGAAAACATAAAAAGCAAAAATAAAAAAACCAGTCCGACGAATCGAACTGGTGAGTGTGATGAAAAAGAAATTTCGACGCTTCTTTTTTATTGACAATACTAAAATAGATAAATAAGGTTTCAAATTCAAGAAACTTTTCTTTTTTATTCCTGCCAATAAATCTAACGCACTCATCTAAGTAAAGCAATCGGATAGCAACAAGTATAAAACTTGTTGCACGCTAAAACTATGTCTTGCTCTAAGCTAAAAAATCGGAGAAAAGACATAGACAAAAAAATATTGTCTTAACAAAAAGAAACGAGTATGAGAATTTTAACCACAAGAGGAAAAGAATATTTAGAATTTCCGCATCCATTATTATCAATTGAAGTATTCGGAAAGGTAAAGCCTGTTGGGCTTGACAAGATGAGAGTAACGATGAAATTCTCACACAATGAGGATGCGTATCCTTTCAGGAAAAGCATTGACTTATATCACCAAGATCAAAGTGAGAAAC
>Ga0207433_10009979_pt1 | contig 14939 bp, 14 predicted proteins | sample YelNatPaOPGAMG01_FD_187559 | JGI IMG/M metagenome (GOLD analysis project Ga0207433, IMG submission 187559) | Hot spring thermophilic microbial communities from Obsidian Pool, Yellowstone National Park, USA - OP-RAMG-01 (SPAdes) (version 3) | ecosystem: Environmental > Aquatic > Thermal springs... | reverse complement strand
CTTCTTTTAGAAAGGCCTTGTAGGGGCCGAGTCTTCCGCCATAATTGCCAGCTGAAATCCTTAAAACACCGGGAACGTTTATGACGGCTTTTATGCCTTCTCCCATGGCTTTTTTAACGGCTTCAACCGTTAAGCCGTTAATGACTATTTCATAAACTGCGTTGACTTCTTCTGGCAGCTGCGAGTCAGCCACAACCTTTTTCAGTGTTGGGCAATAGGGGTGGTTTGTTGAAGCCTTAAGCTTATATTTAATCGAGCCCGCCTTAGAACCAGACCTGCAGATTCCACCTGGAAAAGGCATTATAACCTCGTTTGCGCTGGCTTTTATGGCTTTTACAGATTCTTCCGCCGCTTGCAGCCCAGAGTTTTTGTCCTTTGCCAGTATGAGGAAGTTCCCTCCAGCAACGGCTTCCGCGGCGCCAAAGGAGTCTTCAACTATGAATTCGCCTTCCATGACGGGTATCCGCCACACTTTTCTGTTGCCAACCAAACCTTTCTTTTGGAAGCCGTCGCCGAAATAGCGAAGGCTCCTTCCAACTTTCAGTCTTCTTTTGGCGTTTGGAAGGGCGTCAAAGGCGGCGGTTGTTGGGCAGGTCATTATGCACTGTCCAATGCGGAGAATAAGCTGGTTCTTTAAGTCAAATCTGTTTCGGTTGTAAATCTGGATTATGGCGCCCATCCGGCCATCGGGAGTTTTTTCCCTTGGAACTAGGCCTTCAATGCCTGCTTCTGCTGGAGCCATTATGACGCTTGTGGCGAAGCCCGTGGCTACTTCTGCGGCGGTTAAAGCCCATTTTTCATCGTCCGCTGTGATGAGCACTCTGCCAGCCCACATAGGGAACATTTCAGCGAAAGTGTCTGAAACTTTCACAGTGTGCCCTCTAGGCGCTTTAACTGTGAAGCATGGCCCAAACTTGTCCTTTTCGTCGTAGCCCAATACTTCAAGTTTGGTTTCGTTTTGCATCATGTTCAAACCTAGCCGTTGATAATGGTGCCTTATGCTTTAAGAGTTTTCGCTGTTTAAAAGACAAAAACGCCATGGCAAATTAAGTTTTGCACAATTAACGATAGTTTTGCTGGCTAAAACTATTTATTCTTGCGGTTCTAAATGCTGCTAATTATGAAGCCCGTTAAGGTTAGCTTTGAAGATTCCATAGCTAAAGCCGTTGTTGAAGCTGGAAAATGCGTTGGCTGCGGCACATGCATCCTCGTCTGTCCCTTCAACTGCCTCGAATATGCCGACGAGAAACCCAACCTAATAAAGGAGTGTAAAGTTTGTGGTATATGCGCGCAAGCGTGTCCCCAGTATGAGTTTCCGTTATCCACCATTGAGAACCATGTGTTTGGCCGAGAGCGAAAAGCCGAAGAGGCTTTCGGAGTTTACAGAAAGCTTGTTTTGGCAAGGGCCATTGACAGCCAAATTCTACAAGTTTGTCAAGACGGGGGGGCAGTGACAGCCCTACTTTTGTATGCCCTAAAAAACGGCTTTATGGACGGCGCGATTGTCGCCAAAAGTGAACGGGAGAAACCGTTTTATCCGCGCCCTACCCTTGCCACAACTGCCGAAGAGATTTTGCAGTCGGCTGGAACGAAATATTTCTACTCGCCTAACATCCTCGCAATAGCAAAGGTGATCGAGCAAAAGAAAGGTAATGTTGCGTTTGTGGGGACACCTTGCCAAATTCGCGCGGTTCGGAAGATGCAGTTTGCTGGGCTTAAAAAATTCATGGCACCATTAAAACTTCTAATTGGGCTGGCATGTTCTGAATGCTTCATTTATGGGGGGCTTATGGAAAATCATATCCGCGGAAAACTTGGCATAAACCCAGACAGCATTAGAAAAATTAACATTAAGGGCAAGATGCTGGTTAATCTGGATTCCGAGACTGTTGCAATACCACTTGCAGAGGCAAAACAATACGCTAGAAAAAGCTGTCACTTCTGCGAAGACTTCAGCTCAGAGTTAGCAGACATCTCAGTTGGCGGACTGGGACTGGAAGGTTGGACTTTTGTGATTATACGCACAGAAAAGGGTGAAGAACTCTTCTCTAGCGCGGAAAAAGCCGGTGTCATTACAACTAAAGATGCAGTTTTGGAATCAAACGCCCTAAACCTTCTAATTAAACTTTCAAGGAAAAAGCAAACAGTAACCAAAGAAGAGGAGCCTCTTAAATGAGAATTGCCACAAAAACCTTAGCCGGTATAATCGTCTTAGCAGCCCTAGTTGTTGTCTTCGACTACACACTGAAGTATTCTGGTTTAAAAATTCCATTCCCAGTTCCAGGACTTGAATTTTTAACATTTGATCTTACCGGGATCCCCATTGTTTTGTCTCTGCTGCTCTTTGGTTTGGTTCCAGGAACCTTCACGTCCGCCATCGCCGTTCTCGCTATACTTGCCCGCAGCGGAAAATTTATCAGCTCTTTAATGAAGGGATTCGCAGAATTCTCAACAATCCTCGGGATGTTCATTGGATTCAAAATAACTAAAAGATTTAAGTTACCATCAGCCTTTCTCCTCGGCATTATAACAAGGGTTTTAGTGATGACTGTTGCAAATTTTGCGCTGATTTACTTTGGATTGATGCCTATTCCATCGGCTTACATGGAAATTCCATTAATTTACTTATCCTTGACCGCGATCTTTAACGTTATTCAAGGGAGCATAAGCATTGTTGGCGGCTGTCTGATTTACGCAGCTATTAGAAAACGAATTCCACCACTAACAAAAAACGCGGCAGTAAAGCTTGAAACCGGGCCAAATTCGTGATAGAAGCCCGTCTTTTCTCTGAAATGCTTATAAACATTGTTTTCTAAATATGGCTTTTAGCTCGATGCCTAAGGTGCGTTCCTTGAAGAAAGTCAAAATTGGCATCTTTAAATGCGGTAATATTGGAACTGCCCCTTTGCTTGAACTGCTTTTCGACGAACTGGCTGATAGGGAGGACATAAGCGTTCGAACAATAACAACTGGAGCGAAAATGTTAGCGGAAGAAATTGCGGAAGCCCTGCCTAAAATCTTTGAATTTAACCCAGATTTCATCATATTTATTTCACCAAACCCAGCGGTTCAAGGGCCAAGAAAGGCCATGGAAATCCTTTTGGAAAAGAAAGTCCCAAGTATATTTATTTCCGACGCACCCGGCAAACGTCTTAAAGAGGAGTTTGAGAAACAAGGTTTTGGCTACATTATAGTTATGGGAGACCCTTTAATAGGAGCGCGAAAGGAGTTTTTGGACCCAACTGAAATGGCGATTTTCAACTCAAACGTGATAAAAGTGTTGGCAATTACAGGCGTCTACAAAATAATTTACCAGGAAATCGACAGGATTATCCAATGCTGCAAAGAAGACGTAACATTTGAGTTGCCTAAACTGATCATAGACACCGACAGTATTAGGGACCGTTCGGACTTTAGAAATCCCTATGCTCTGGCAAAGGCTATGGCTGCCTACGAACTTACAAAGAAAATTGCAGAGATAAATACGCGGGCATGTTTCATGGAAAAAGAAAAGGAGAAATACATTCCACTGGTTGCATGCGCCCACGAAATAGCTCAGGTGGCAGCCAAACTTGCCACTGAGGCTAGGGAAATTGAAAAGTATGCAGACACGCTTGTTAGGAGACCCCATTCTAAGGAGGGCAAATTAAAGGTTAAAGATAAGTTGATGTTGCCCCCCGTATTTGATGAGGAAACTTATCAGAAATGGCTTAAGACGTTAAAGCCAGGGTGATTTAACTTTTTGTATATACGTTATTAATACATATATATGATATTTCGAATAAGTATATATTTCTCGCGCTCCATTTTGACTACCAGGTGAAGTAGAATGAAAACGCTTGAAATAACACCATTAGAAGGAAAAACATTAAAGGTTGTAATGGTTGAGAAGGAATACAGCGAACCATTTTGGATCGCAGAACCATCAAACAACCACGCTCCAAAAAACATTCTATCATCAAGGTTTAAGCCGTCAATTGCTTTTTGCAATTTCTTTGAGAAGCTAATCGACGAAGTTAAGCCGGACTTTATAACTGAAGAGTTGGGAAACCGTTCAGCCAAAGAGTTCAACGAGGCTAATGTTCTTGCCCAAATAAGTCAGAAAGCCAAAATCCCGTTCTTCGCTGTGGACATCGACGAAAATGCAAAGGGTTACGTAGCTTCCCTCATTGAAGAGAAAAGGCTGCTTAGAGACAAAATACTGAAAGCCTTAGAGGAAATGCCCAACGAAAATAGCGCTGAAAAGGAGTACCTGATAGCTTATGGTCAATGTCTGCAGCAAGAAATTGAGGAGTTAGAGCGTGAAGCGAAGTTTTCAGTCAGAGAAAGTTGGATCGTCATGGGCATTCTGGAAAACGCCAGAAAAATGGAGAAAACAGAAATTACATGCGTGCACGTATCAAGTCCAGAACACATAAGCGGAGTCAAAAAGCTTTTAGAGTCCGTTGACGTAGACGTAGAGACGGTTCAGCCGACAAAAAAGTTGATCTTCACAAAGGAGAAGGCGCCTATGGCTGAGGTTGAAGATTTGCTTAAATCCATGCAAATTCAGGTTAAACCAGTCATTAAGACGTCGTCTGAAGAAGCCCCATACATCCTCTTCTTCTTGGACACAGATAAGAGGGCAAGCCCATTTGACATTTGCATGGCTTACGACGCCGGATTCAGTGTGGTAGTTCCATACGAGAATGTAACTACCGACGAAGCGAAAAAAATAGTGCAGGACGCTATCTTCTCCAGAGACCCAAAAGGGATTAAGCGCACATGCTTCTTCGTCGGCGGAAAAGATATGGAAAAGGCTGAGGAAGTCTTAAAGGTTGTACGCGAAACCATGTTTCCACCATTTCAAGCCAACACTATAATTGACCCCGCTGGCGCATATACAACGGCAGCTGCCATGGTGGCTAAAGTAGAAGATGCAATAGCAAAATCAAAGCTTGGAAATTTGAAAGATAAGCGGGTGGCGGTTTTCGGCACGGGTGCTGTTGGAAGAGTTGCGGCGATTCTTTTAGCTAAACTTGGATGCAGCGTTATGATTGTAAGTCCAAACCCTGACAGAAAAGATGGAGATGAATATGTTTCAAGGCTATCCGCTCTGCTTCGGGAAAGATACGGCGTAGACGTTGAAGGTGTTTTCGCTCCAACACCGGAGAAAAAGGTTGAAGTCATAAACAACGTGGATGTCATACTCTGCGCATCTGTTGCAGGTGTACGCATAATCACCAAGGATATGCTGGAGAAAGTTAAACTTGTCAAAGTTATAGCCGACGTGAATGCTGTTCCGCCTCTCGGAGTGGAGGGAATGAAAATTGACGACGACATGAGGGAATTTGCTCCAGGAATCTTCGGTATAGGCCCCCTCACAATTGGCAGGCTAAAGTACAAGCTTGAACGCGAAATTTTAAGGGAAGCCAGAAGAAACGGAAAAGGAACAGTTTACAACTACAACTATGCGATGGAATTGGCAAGGAAAATACTGAAAGGTGAACTTCCAGCCGCTAAGCTTGCCGTTACTGTGAGCTATCCTCCGAAGGAACGCAAAAGCCAATGATTTAAGAGGGCATCTTGAAAGACTGGTTAATTGTTATCTCTGCGATGTCCGCTGCATACTCCGCTATACGCTGAATGCTATCTCTTATCGAGCAACAAGCACAAATAACCTCAGTATCTTTCTCCTTTAAAAAAGCTAGGGAGGCTATCTCCCGGTCCAGTTTATTTATTTCGGCTTGATTTTCAATAACCATGTTCGCACTTTTTACATCTTTTGTAAATAGGGCATTTACTGCGTTGTCGTAAAGTGTCAGTGCGTCGCATCCAGCCAAACACATTTTCTCCAAGAGAGGCTTTGAAACTTCCTTTTTGCCTCCTTCCATCATGATTATGTGCTTTGCCACGTTGGCGGCTTGATCTGAAACTTGTTCTATGCGGTGAATAAGCGTCTGGTAGTCTAAGCAGTCTATGGGTCCTACGGCAAGCTGGTTAGCCAAGGTAGGATCAACCGCCGCCCTTCGCACAAGTCTCAGCAGGAAGAAGGAGAAGTGGTCAACTTCGTCGTCAATCATGTAAACGGATTTCGCCAGAGCTGCGTCAAGATTTTTTAGGGCGTTGAAGGCGTCTCGGCACATGGAACTGGATATTTTGTACATCCTGTTAACCCCGGCTTCAATGGAAGCCTTTGATTCGTCTATGAGCGTCGCGATATACATTTCCTTCGCGTCAGCCTCCATTATTCGCATGTAAAGCATCTGCACTATTCGGCGAATTGCCTTCTGCTGCGGCACAGTGAAGAATTTATCCGAAACAAGTCTAATGTGAGAATAACCATTTAAATAACAGGCGACTATACTTCGAATGATGAAGGCAATATCCTTCTCCGATTCAACGTGAAGGCTTATCTTTGCGGGTTCCCGTTCTTTTCGCGCGCCTGGGAAAATCGCCAAAGAACGGTCTCTGTTTATGGCTATTGAGACAACATCGCCCTGTTTAAGCTCATTTAGCTCCACCCAATACTTTGGAAGTGAAATAACCAGCGAGGAGCGTCCAAGAGACATTATTTTGCGCTGTTCCATGAAGTTTTTCACCATTAAAATATAAGCACAAATCAAGAAATATATATTTCTATAGATGATATAGGCATGCCCATGGAACGGCTTAAATAGCTTAAAGAACACTATTCATTAAGCGTTAAGAAAGGAGGTATAAGCTTGACAGAGGTTGTTGAGAAAGGTTTAAAGAAGATTGGCATAACCGTTTCCAAACCAGTGCTTGCCATAATATGCATAATCTTCGGCATACTGGTAATAGCCATACCAGCACTTATCGCGTACATATTGGGCATATTCCTTGTAATAGAGGGTGTACTGCTGTTAACGGAATACTTGGAACTTAAGAAGCAGCAACCCCAACAGCAGCCATCATCGCAACAGTCGACTTAACTCTTATACCGTTTTTCTCTCTTACGATAAAGGCTGAGTTAAGCCTATTGCCTTTTTTAAATTTAACAGCAAAGGAACACCCGCAATAAGTGTCGCAGCGCTTACAAGACAATCTTCGATGTAAGATCCGACAGCTCCGGGGATAAACCATTCATAAGCCAAAACATCGTATGAAAGACCGAAAAATTCGTAGAGTCGACACGGAATCAACAGAAAAACCCTTGTCATGGAGTCTGCGACCGTGCTTACAAAAGCTATCAATAATAAGGCTGCCGCAAACTTTTTAGCTTGTTCTGTCCAAATCCAAGTGCCGATTTTTGAAACTGGATAGACGAGTGCGAAAGCTACAAGCAAGTCTAAAACAGTCCATAGGGGAAGCATTCTCCCATAGGGGTGGAGGAAGTAGGCGCCGAGCATTACGCCGTATATAAGCTGTATTTCTTTCCCCCTTCCCTTGGTTAACAGCCCAGCCGCTGCCACCCCTATTGGCTCGGCGATTATCCCAAACATCCAAAATATGTTTGGTTTAATTAACCTTGCGATTCCGCTGCCAATCAAAGCAGCTACAAACCCCACCGATGGACCTAACACTATTCCCTCAATGGGCATTAGGTATATAACGAAGCTTCGCCACGGGCCTTCTGGCAGAAATAGCACAGCATGCAAAGCGGCGAACACTGCTATTAAGGCAATTTTCTGTGTTATACGCAACAGTTTTCGCCTCTCTTTTTTCAAGCAATTTTCTTTGAAGGATTTTAAAGAGTAGGAAGGCATTATTAAATAAATATTAACTTTTCGTTAAGTGGTTAAGCACCCAAGAACAGCTGGATTAAAAGTATAACTAGTGCCGTTAGTGCGCCTACAGCAATCATCGTTACGCCATAAAGCCATCCATTTCCTTTGGCTATTCTGCCTAGGTATATGCCTAAAAGGAATAGGGATGTCATAGAAAGCGCTAGCGAGGCAAAGTAAGCGTTTGATATTGAAATTATTTTAATAGATGCTAATATGAAGGGTGTTAGCGAAATCGTTGCTGTTAGGGCCGGTGACAAGCCGTCTATTAACGCCACATAATAAACCACGAAGCGGACGGCATCATAGTGTATTGGTTTTACACGATTTTTTGTTGCTTCTTCCATGTCCTTCAAGTGGCGTTCTCTTTCAGCTTTTTCAGCAATAAAAGCTCCAAAGAAGCCTGAAACTCCCATGGCTAGACATGCGCCGAAACCGGCGAGCAAAACTACTTCTGGCTTTTGGACTCCTGCCATCCATGAGCCTAGCACTATGCCAAAAATTGTCATGGCGCCGTCAAACCCGTTCATTACAAAGTATCTTCTAGCTATTCCGCTTGCCTTAGTTATGTGAAGGTAAACCCTAACTTTCCTAGAGAGGTTTTTGAGAGAATTACCCAACTGCCGAATTTTCACCCTTTAAGGGCGGATGGTTAAAGCCCATGATTTAAACGCACCTTTTAATACCACAACTGTTTAATATAAAGCTTTAGAATTCTCACTCAACTTTAAAGGAGGAAAATGTTTGACTCTCGTAGAAACTTTGGAAAAGCTTTCAAACGCCTGTGGCGTGGCTGGAAGGGAAGACGAAGTTAGAAAAATCATGAGGGAATCGCTGAAACACTATGTGGACGAAATTGTCGAGGACAAGCTTGGAAACATTATAGGCGTCAAGAAGGGCGAAAAAAACGCGCCGAAAGTTATGCTTGCCGCCCACATGGACGAGATAGGCCTTTTCGTGAAAACAATTTCCAAGGAAGGCTTTCTCCAATTCACTAAAATCGGCGGGATAGACGACCGCATACTGCTAGCTCAAAAAGTGATTGTGCACACAGAGAAAGGCCCCTTGCATGGGATTATTGGCTCAAAGCCTCCCCACATACAAAAGGAGGAGGAACGCAAAAAGGTTCTAACCTACGACGAGCTTTTCATAGACATTGGAGCGGAAAGCCAAGAAGAAGCCAAAAAGATGGGCGTGAAAATAGGCGACCCCGTGAGTTTCGACATAAAATTTGCAAAAATTGGAAACGACGCCTTCATTGGGAAAGCCTTCGACGACCGTGTTGGATGCGCTGTCATGATCGAAGCCGTGAAAATGCTGAAGCAGACGGAATGCACAGTCGACGCCGTTGGAACAGTACAAGAAGAAGTGGGCTTAAGAGGCGCCACAGTGGCGGCTTTCGGCATATACCCAGACGTGGGCATAGCCCTCGACGTGACGGTGGCAGGCGATGTTCCAGGCGTGAAAGAAGTGGAAGCACCTATAAAAATGCGGAAAGGCCCAGCCATAGAAATCGCCGACATAGGTCTAATCACTCATCCTAAAGTTTTGAGAATGCTGGTGGAAGCCGCCGAAGAAAACAACATCCCATACCAGCTTGAAACGGGCCTTCCAGGCTCAACCGACGCCGCCCGCATAGCTCTAACAAGGGAAGGAGTGCCAAGCGGTGTCATATCAGTGCCGACACGCTACATTCACAGCCCCGCGTCCTTGGTAAGCCTAAAAGACATGGAAAACACAGTCAAACTAACCGTGGCAGCCATACAGAAAATACCAAAATACTTTAGACATAAAGGCTAGACGAAGATAGGGAAACCGCCACTGCTAAGGTAGCAGCAAGTAGTGATAGGTAAACGGTAAAAGCGGTACTTTGTCAATTTTCCCCTACGCCTTATCTAGAGGCGTTCTGAATTTTGAAGGCTAGAGCTTATAAAAAATTGGGCAAAACGGTTTAAAACCAGAGACCACCCTATGATTCAAGCGGCGAAGTTTATGACTGGAAGAAAAGGCTACGAGTTTCTTGAGCACATGGCAGATGCTTACATAGCGGCTTATGGAAAGGATTTAGCTGAGGCCTTTGAAAACGCCGCAGTCGCCATGTTCGATGTTATGACAGACGTGGACAATGTTAACCCTGAAGTTGAGGACTATGTCGAGGTTTCAGGGGAAGATGAATACGCCTTGCTTTACAATTGGCTGGAAGCCCTTCTTATCAAGTCAGAGATTGATGAAATGCTTTACTCAAAGTTTAAAATTTTCGAGTTAAACAAAACTGCTGATCGATTTAGGCTTAAAGCCAAAATCTGGGGCGAAAAATTTAATCCAGAAAAACATCTTCAGAAGGTTGGCGTCAAAGCCGTGACATACCATCAAATGGAGATAATTAAAGAAAAGGACGAGACCACTGTGAAGTTTATCCTTGACATTTAGGCGAGATTCAGCCTCTTCAAACCTTTCAAAATTTGTTCGACCACGGCTTCTGGCGGTGTTTCAAGCTTTTCACATTTAGCCTCCACAAAGGGAACACCTTTATCCCTATAATATTGAAGGAGGGGCTGCGTCTGCTTTTCATAGACTTCTATGCGTTTCTTAATGACTTCAGGCGTGTCGTCGGAACGCTGGTACAGTTTTCCTCCGCACTTGTCGCATATCATGTCATTTTTGGGTTTTAGGAAGAGAAGATTGTAGATTGCACCACAGTTTTGGCATATGCGTCTTGAAGATAACCGCTCAACAATTATCCACTCTGGAACCACAAGGTAGATTACAGCATCAATTTTGGCTATTTCATCCAAAACCTTAGCCTGCTCAATGGTCCGTGGATAACCATCCAAAATGAAGCCTTTGCCCTTTGGGATTTTAGCCAAACTTTGTTTCAGAACCTCAAGTGTTATGTTGTCGGGGACGAGCAGGCCCTTTTCTACATATTCCTTAACGGTTCTTCCTAAAGGTGTGTTTTCTCTCATCATTTCCCGGAAAATGTCGCCCGTTGCGACAGCTTCGACATTAAGCCTTTCCTTAAGCCTTGAAGCATATGTTCCCTTTCCAGAGCCCGGAGCACCGAAGATCACAAGGTTGACCATGTCTCTATCCAGCTTTTAAGGCTTAAGGTAAACCTTGTTTTGTAAGAATAAATCAGGTTTTAAGCATTACGATGGGCTTAACAGTTTAGCGGATAATAAAGGATATCTCCCTAACCAGTGTCTCGGGGATTATGGCTCTTCCCTTTCGCTTGCTCAGTTTAACAAAGCCTATCTTTCTGAGGGCTTGAAGATCTTGGTAGACGTTTTTTCACGTTGCGCCTCAATTTTTTGGCCAAATCGTTTATCGACTCCACCCTTGAATTTGCAAGCCGATGTAAGAGTTCGACGCGTTTGGGTGTTAGTATGGCGATGTGTTCTGGTTTTAGTTCTTTCACCTCTTCAACAGCATAGTCTAAGGTGCCTTCCTCCAAATAGCCCTTATAACTGTCTATTAGGTCGGCCCACTCGAAAAAGGCTCCAGTAAATTTAGCGTCAAGCCTCTTCTTAAGGGAAAGCTCTCAAACTTTTCAAAGCTCATTCCGAACTCCGTTCAAAACGTTTAATCTTTTCCTCAACCTCCTCAGGTGTTAAGTTTCGAACAATTCTTAGAAGCATACACGCCACAAGAGTATAAAGCCACCAGTTTCTTTAAAACGTGTGCGCAAAACGTTTAAAGGGACGGGCAAGCATCTTAGGAACTCTCTTTAAAGGGAAAAGCGTGAAAACGCATGAGTACAACAAGAATTGAAGAGCACATTTATATGGTTGACGTGGAAGCGGCTGGCATAAGAAATTTCGTCGCCAGCTACATCCTAATGGGCGAAAAAACGATAATAGTTGAAACTGGACCAGCATCTTCTGTTCAAAATCTTATCAGAGGCTTGATGGCGCTAAACGTGAAGCCGGGAGAAGTCGCCTACGTTGCCATTTCCCACATACACTTAGACCACGGCGGAGGCGTTGGACCGCTTTTGAGGCTTTGTCCAAAGGCAAAAGTGATTGTCCACCCAAGAGGTGCATCTCACCTCGCAAGCCCAGAGAAGCTTTGGCAACAGTCGCAGCTCGCTCTTGGCCCCATCGCCGAAATCTATGGTAAACCAGAACCAGTTCCGCCCGATAGAATTGTTGCGGCTGAAGACGGCATGACACTGGATGCTGGAAACGGCGTAGCCCTTAGAGTTGTGGAAACTCTTGGACATGCTTCACATCACTTAAGCTATTACGAACCATTAAGCAATGGTGTTTTCCCAGGTGATGCCGCTGGAATCTATTTGAACGAAATAGGCGTCATCGTTCCAACGACTCCCTCGCCTTTCCGTCTAGACATAACTTTAAGCTCTCTAAAGAAGCTGTCAAGCCTAAAGCCCTCAGCTTTGTATTACACGCATTTTGGGAAGGCAGATAACGCCATGGAAAAGCTTGAGGCATATGCTAAACAGCTTAAACTTTGGGCTAACATTGCAAAAGAAGCTTTAGACAAGGGAGAAAGTCCGGAAACTTTAGGCTGGAAAATTGCTGAACGCGATGAAGCCGTCAAGAAAGCTTTAGAATACATTAGGACGCATAGAATTTACAGCAAAACAGTGCTTGGGGAAAGCGTGCGGGGAGTTTTTGACTACGTTAAAAATTTCGGGGTCGTTCCAGCTTAAGCTCATTGGCGTATACGCCAAAATCCTTTATATTGAGGCTTCTGCTTTCTAGTCGGTTAGGGTGAAATTTATGGGCGAAGAAGGAGGAGAGCGTCCCCCCTCCGAAAAGGTTCCCCTAGAAAAAGTTGATGATTACACTTGGCGTATTCCAAAATATAAACCTGGAATGAGAGTACCAGGCATAGTTTTCGCCAACAAGGAATTATTGGAAAAAATGCAGATGGATAGAACCCTTGAACAATGCGCCAATGTCGCCCATTTGCCAGGCATATACAAGTACGCTATAACTTTGCCAGACGGCCATGAAGGTTACGGCTTTCCAATAGGCGGTGTAGCAGCAACAGACTACGAAGAGGGCGTAATAAGCCCCGGTGGTGTGGGTTATGACATAAACTGCGGTGTCCGCCTCCTAACAACAAACCTTTCAGAACAGGACATCAAGCCCAAACTTGTCCAGTTGACAAACGCCATATTTGAGAATGTGCCCTGCGGTTTGGGAAGTCGCCGAAAAGATTTCAAAGTGACAATTCACGATTTGGATAGGCTTGCCATGGAAGGCGTCCAATGGGCTATAGACCAGGGATTAGGGTGGGATGAGGATGCTGAACACTGCGAAGAAGAGGGATGCATGAAAAACGCGAATCCAGATAAGGTTTCAACAAATGCCAAAAACCGTGGACTAACCCAAATTGGCACTTTAGGTTCTGGAAACCACTTCTTGGAGATCCAAAAAGTCGACAAAATCTACGACGAAAAGGTGGCGAAAGCCTTCGGAATAGACCATGAAGGCCAAGTGACGGTTATGATTCACTGCGGTTCAAGGGGTTACGGCCACCAAATTTGCTCAGATTATTTGCGGGTTATGGAGCGCGCCGTCCACAAATACAAAATCGTCCTGCCAGACAGAGAGTTAGCTTGTTCGCCGGGGAATAGCGCTGAGGCTGAGGATTATTATGAGGCCATGGCCTGCGCTGTTAACTACGCGTTTGTGAATCGCCAAGCCATAATGCACTGGGTTAGGCAGAGCTTCCAACAGGTCTACAAGGAAGACCCGGAGAAGTTTGGTTTAAGCCTAGTCTACGACGTGGCCCACAACATAGCAAAAATTGAAACCCACAAGGTTAACGGCGAACAACGAAAAGTCTGGGTCCACAGAAAAGGCGCAACAAGAGCCTTTCCTCCGGGGCACCCAGAAATTCCCGCAGACTATAGAAGTGTTGGACAGCCAGTAATAATTCCAGGAAGCATGGGAACCAGCTCATGGCTTTTGGTGGGCACTGATAAGGCTATGGAAATAAGCTTCGGCTCCACAGCCCACGGCGCTGGAAGAATGCTCAGCCGAGCCGCCGCCAAAAGAAGGTTTTTCGGAGGAGACGTTAGACGAAGTCTTGAACAGCGAGGCATAGCCGTTCGGGCTGCCAGCGCGGTTGTTTTGGCTGAAGAGGCAGACCCCGCATATAAAAACGTGGACATAGTGGCGGATGTCAGCCACAAAGTTGGCATAGCTACAAAAGTTGCTAGGCTTGTGCCACTAGCCGTAGTTAAGGGTTAAAAGGAGCTTGTTTTCACTAAACCTTTTCCCTAGACTATTCTAAGCTTTAGCAGTGGATTGAGTGCCGCTAGGCTAAAATGGTTGACAGCAAAAGTTTTAGATGGTTTCTCCAGAGTGGTTTAGTTGCCCCTTAAAGATGAATGCAAGCTTTGCGGGAGAGTGCTTCCCTACAGCTATTTGAGGCGATGCCAGTGCTGCGGCAAACTTTTCTGCATAGACTGCATGGTTCCGGACGTTTCAACAGGCGACACAAGGAGGCTGCTTTGCCTAAACTGTGCAAGAAAGATTGTTTCACCCAAAAGCAAAAACAGGTATGAAGCACTTACAAGCTATCTGCGTTTTAGAGCAGCCTTCACCGACACAGTTAAGCTTTCATTTGCCCAAATAGACGGAATTATAGGGGATAACCTACCCCTAACCGCTTACCGTTCAACAGAATGGTGGGAAAACAGCCCGAACAATGCTCATTCAAAGGCATGGCTTAACGCCGGATGGAAAGCGGAAGAGGTAAACCTAAAAGAAGCCTACGTAGTCTTCAAAAAAGAGGTGAAAGCCCAGCAAGCACCAAGAATCGAAAAGAGAAAAGAGCGGAAGCAGAGTGCCCCGCTGCAAAAACCCTACACACCACCACCGTCCAAAATTTTCACAAGGCGTAAGCCTTCGAAAACAAAGATTGCAAAGCTTTACGCTAGGTTAAAAAACATTGAACGCAGACGGACAGCCCAGCCAAAACCAGTCCACGAGAAAAAGCTTTTGAAACCGAAAAGGGAATAAGGAAATTCATTTACCCTCACTAATAGAGCTATAGATAAATGCCTACAATGCGGCCGTCGTCTAGTCTGGTTAGGACACAGCCGCCCAAAACAGCGGTGGAAGCCTTCCAAGCCTGCGATCCCGGGTTCGAATCCCGGCGGCCGCACCAAAATCCTCTCTTATTTACAAGCATGAACTTTGGCACGGGTTTGGTTACTATTGTGATGTCAATGAA
>Ga0207433_10009977_pt1 | contig 14943 bp, 10 predicted proteins | sample YelNatPaOPGAMG01_FD_187559 | JGI IMG/M metagenome (GOLD analysis project Ga0207433, IMG submission 187559) | Hot spring thermophilic microbial communities from Obsidian Pool, Yellowstone National Park, USA - OP-RAMG-01 (SPAdes) (version 3) | ecosystem: Environmental > Aquatic > Thermal springs... | reverse complement strand
ATGCAGCAGACGTTTTCCACATCGGATAATGACGCGGCGAAATTCGACCCGGAATGGGTCAAGGCCGACGGCAAGACCTGCCGATTCAATCCCTGGCCGTATCCGATCGCCTAACCGCGAAATCGAGCCCGGGAAGCTTCACCGGTTGTTTGATGTTGACCAGCAGAAGGGGCAGAGCACAAGCAAAGGTCAGGAGATATTCAGTGTCGACGTCGTTGCCGCCGCTGGTTGAGCCGGCTGCGGAGCTGAGCCGTGAGGAGGTGGCCCGCTACAGCCGACACCTGATCATTCCCGACGTGGGTCTCGAGGGGCAGAAGCGGCTCAAAAACGCCCGCGTGCTGGTGATCGGCGCCGGCGGGCTGGGATCTCCGGCGTTGTTGTACCTGGCCGCGGCCGGGGTCGGCACACTCGGCGTCGTCGACTTCGATGTGGTCGACGAGTCCAATCTGCAACGCCAGATCATCCACGGTGTCTCCGACCTGGGGCGGTCCAAGGCGCAGTCGGCCCGCGATTCGATCGCCGAGATCAACCCGTTGGTGCAGGTGCGGTTGCACGAGGTGAGGCTGGAACCGGTCAACGCCGTGGAGCTGTTCGCGCAATACGACTTGATCCTGGACGGCACCGACAACTTCGCCACCCGGTACCTGGTCAACGATGCCGCGGTGCTGGCCCGCAAGCCCTATGTCTGGGGTTCGATCTACCGCTTCGAGGGCCAGGTCTCGGTGTTCTGGGAAGACGCGCCCGACGGCCGCGGCATCAACTACCGCGACCTGTATCCGGAGCCGCCGCCGCCGGGTTTGGTGCCGTCCTGCGCCGAAGGCGGGGTGTTGGGCATCCTGTGCGCCTCGATCGCGTCGGTGATGAGCACCGAGGCGATCAAACTGATCACCGGCATCGGCGAGCCGCTGCTGGGCCGGTTGATGATCTACGACGCGCTGGAGATGAGCTACCGCACTATCGCTATACGCAAGGACCCGTCGACGCCGAAGATCACCGAGTTGATCGACTATCAGCTGTTCTGCGGTGTGGTCTCCGAAGACGCCGCCGACGCGGCCGCCGACTCCACGATCACCCCGCAAGAGCTGCATGAGCTGCTGCGCTCCGGCGCGAAGGTTGCCCTGATCGACGTGCGCGAGCCGGCGGAGTGGGCCATCAACCGCATCGACGGCGCGCAGTTGATTCCCAAGTCGGCCATCAGCTCGGGCGCGGGCCTGGCGCAACTGCCGCAGGACCGGATTCCGGTGTTCTACTGCAAGACCGGCGTGCGGTCGGCCGAGGTGCTGGCCGCCGTGAAGAAGGCGGGCTTCACCGACGCCTTGCACTTGCAGGGGGGAATCGTCGCATGGGCCAGACATATGCAGCCCGACATGGTGATGTACTAGCCCCTCGGCCAAATCGTGTCGGGCCGCCTAGCCGCAGTTCAACGCGATTAGGCTGATCCCGTGACTGTCGAGCCGCCGCCCGAGCATGTTTTAGCGGCGTTCGGTTTAAGTGGTGTGACGCCGGTGCCGTTGGGCGCCGGCTGGGAAGGCGGCTGGCGCTGCGGCGAAGTGGTGCTGTCGATGGTGGCCGACCATGCTCGTGCCGCCTGGTCCGCCCGGGTGCGTGAGACGCTGTTCGTCGACGGGGTCCGCCTGGCCCGACCGGTTCGATCGACCGACGGACGCTACGTGGTTTCCGGTTGGCGGGCCGACACTTTCGTTGCCGGCGCGCCTGAGCCCCGACACGACGAAGTCGTCTCTACGGCAGTGCGGTTGCACGAAGCCACCAGCAAACTGGAACGGCCCCGATTTCTGACCCAGGGCCCGTCGGCGCCGTGGGCCGATATCGACGTGTTCATCGCCGCGGACCGGGCCGCCTGGGAGGACCGGCCGCTGCAGTCGGTGCCGCCCGCGGCAACTGCTCCGTCGCCCGACGGTCAGCGGTCGATCGAGCTGCTCAATCAGCTTGCCGGACTGCGGCGGCGAACCAAGAGCCCCAGCCAGCTGGTGCACGGCGACCTCTACGGCACGGTGCTTTTCGCGGGCACCGCCGCACCGGGGATCACCGACATCACCCCCTACTGGCGGCCGGCGTCGTGGGCCGCCGGCGTGGTGGTCGTCGACGCGTTGTCATGGGGCGACGCCGACGAGGGGCTCATCGAGCGCTGGAATGCCCTGCCGGAGTGGCCGCAGATGTTGCTGCGGGCGTTGATGTTCCGGCTGGCAGTCCATGCGCTGCACCCGCGATCTACCGCAGAGGCTTTCCCGGGGCTGGTCCGCACGGCCGCGCTGGTCCGGTTGGTACTCTGACGCGAAAGTGCAAGTAGCGACACGTTTCCCGAGAAGAGTCGCCGCTAGTTGCACTCTGGCGACAAGTCGTGGCGGACTTCAGCCAACGCTGGGCGGCCCGGTGGGTCGGCCGGAGGCTGTGAGTGCCACAGTCGGGCCAGCTGTGTGCGGATCAGCGCGGCGACGTCGGCGGGTCTGGCCTGGGCCACCATGTGCTCGCAATCCCAATCCACCAGCTCGAAGTCAAAACCCAGCCGGTCGCGCAGGCCCGCGATCAGCTCGTCACCGACATACCGCGGCACCGTCCTGGTCGCCCGTACCAATGTCGTCCGGATTCCCTTCGGCGGCAACATGATCGACCGGGCCAGTTCACTCCAGTAGGACATCATCGCCGGCAGGCTGATCCGCCAGCCATACCGCCCGCCTGGCAGCTCGACGAGATGCGCCTCGAGTTCGGCGTCGAGCAGTGCGGGCTCGACATCGGCCCATGAGCCCGCCGCCTTCTCGGCGCGGGCCTGTGCGGCGTCAGGATAGTCGGGGGAGGCCAGCATGGCGTCGGCGATCTGGCGCATCCAGTCACCATCCAACCCGATCGCCGGGTCGAGCAGCACCAGCGCGCCCACCCGGTCGGGATGCGCGGCGGCCAGGTGCAGCGCAACCGCGCCCCCGAACGAATGCCCGACCACGACCACCGGGGCGTCGGTGTCATCGTCGAGCAGGCCGGCCAGCGCCGTCACGTTGGCGTCGATGGTCCACGGTGCCGCCCACGACGACCTGCCGTGCCCGAGCAGATCGGGTGCCGCGACGCTGATATCGGGTAGATGGCCGGTGGCCAGTCGTTGCCACCGCTGCCCATGACCGGTCAACCCGTGGATCGCCAGCAGCCGCACCGGGCCCGGCGGCCCGTAGCGGTGCACGTGCAGGCAACTCACGCGTCGATAGTGCCAGTTGGTCGCCGACAGCTTTCGGCGGGCGGGACTTGTCGGACCGCTGTGGTGTCATGCCGCTATGTCATATCGGTGGGGTCCCGAGGCGGGCGTGGTCTTCGATCCGGGTTTGCGCGGCCGGCTGCGAATACTGGGTGGTCCAGGCACCGGTAAAAGCACTCTGCTGGCCGACGCGGCGGCCACCCGCATCGCCGCCGGTGTCGACCCGGGGTCGGTGCTGTTGCTGACACCCGCCCGGATGGGAACCCGGGCGCGTACCGCGTTCACCACGCAGTTGTTGCGTTCACGGGTAGGCCATGGGCCGGTTCCGGTGATCCGGGAGCCGCTGGTGCGCACGGTGCACAGCTATGCGTTCGCGGTGTTGCGGCTGGCCGCGCAGCGCTCCGGGGGCCCGCCACCGCGGCTGGTCACCACGGCCGAACAGGACGCTGTCATCGCCGAACTGCTGGCCGGCGACATCGCCGACGGTCGCGCGGCGGCCACCGCGTGGCCGGCTGCGCTGCGGCCCGCGTTGCGCACCGCCGGGTTCGTCGCAGAGTTGCGGGATCTGTTGGCCCGCTGCGCCGAACGCGGCGTCGGCCCCCAAGAGCTGCAGCGGCTGGGTCGGGCCTTCGGGCGCCCGGAATGGGTGGCGGCGGGCCGGTTCGCCCGCCAGTACGAGCAGGTGATGTTGCTGCGCGCGGCCGTCGGCACCGCTGCTCCGCAGGCGACGACACCGGCGGTGGGCGCTGCCGAGCTGATCGGGGCGGCCCTGGAGGCCCTTGCCGTCGACCCAGACCTGGTGGCTGCCGAGCACGCCCGGATCCGGGTGCTGCTGGTCGACGACGCACAGCAGCTCGACCCGCAGGCCGCCCGTCTGGTGCGGGTGCTGGCCGACGGCACCGAACTGACCCTGATCTCCGGGGACCCCGGCCAGGCGGTGTTCGGCTTCCGCGGCGCCGAACCGGCGGCGCTGCTCGGCGACGATTGCCCGGCGGTGTCGCTGAGCAGGTCGTATCGCTGCGCTCCGGAGATAGCCCGCGCAGTGTCCGGCATCGCGGCCCGAGTCCCCGGCGGCAGCCGGATCTGCGGCGACGCGGCCGCGGACGGATCGGTGACGGTGCGCCTGGCGGCCTCCGCGCATGCGGAGGCCGCGGTGGTCGCCGACGCGTTGCGGCGCGCGCATCTGATCGACGGGCTGCCCTGGTCGCAGATGGCGGTGATCGTCAGGTCGGTGCCGCGCACCGCCGCCAGGTTGTCGCACGCGCTGGCGCGCGCCGGCGTGCCGGTCGTCTTGCCGGGCCCCGGTGGGCCGCTGGCCGAGCAGCCTGCGGTGAAGGCGTTGCTGACCGTGCTGGCCACCGCGGTCGACGGGTTGGACGGCGAGCGGGCGCTGGCGCTGCTGACCGGACCGATCGGGCGGGTGGACCCGGTATCGCTGCGCCGGCTGCGCCGAACCCTGCGTCGCTGTGCCGACGCCCAAGACCCCTCCCCCGAGTGCACCGACCTGCTGGTGGCCGCACTGTCCGGCCACAGCTCCGCGGGCAATGACTCGGCGGGCAAAGCCGGACTTGCCTTGGCCGGGCTTCCGCCCGCGCAAGCCCGCCCGCTGCGACGGGTCCGGGCGGTGCTGGACGCGGCGGTGCGATGCCATCGCGCGGGCCGGGACCCGCGCGACACGTTGTGGGCGGTGTGGCAGCGCTCGGGCCTACAGCGCCGCTGGCTGGCGGCGTGCGAACGGGGCGGCCTGACCGGCGCTCAGGCCGGCCGCGACGTGGATGCGGTGACCGCACTGTTCGACGCCACCGACAGCTACGTGTCCAGCACCGGCGGAGCATCGCTGCGCGGGCTGATCGAGCACATTGGCGCGGTGCGGCTGCCCGCCGACGGGACCGAGCCGGCGGGCTCGCCCGAGGTGGTGCAGGTGCTGAGCGCGCACGCCGCACTCGGACACGAGTGGGATCTGGTCGTGATCGCCGGCCTGCAGGAAGGGTTGTGGCCCAACACCGTCCCGCGCGGCGGGGTGCTGGGCACCCAGCGGCTGCTCGATGTGCTCGACGGAGTCGACGGCAGCGCCTCGTTGCGGGCGCCGCTGCTCGCCGACGAGCGGCGGCTGCTGGTGGCGGCGATGGGCCGGGCTCGCCGCCGGTTGCTGGTGACCGCCGTTGACGGCGAAGCCGACGACGGCAGTTGCGAAGCCGGGGCCGCGCTGCCGTCGCCGTTCTTCTCCGAGATAGCCCGCTGGGCCACCGAATCCGCACCCGGTTCGGAACCAGTCGCCGCACCCCAGGTGTTGTCGGCAGCCGCGGTGGTGGGCCGGCTGCGCGCGGCAGTGTGCGCTGCGCCAGGCGCGGTGAGCGAGGCGGCTCGGGCCGGCGCGGCGACACAGTTGGCCCGACTGGCCCGGGCCGGGGTGCCCGGCGCCGATCCGGCCGAGTGGTACGGCCTGACGCCGGTCAGCACCACGGCGCCGCTGTGCGGCGGTGCGGATCAAATGGTCACCCTGACACCGTCCAGCCTGCAGATACTGGCCGACTGCCCGCTGCGCTGGCTGGCCGAAAACCACGGCGGAGCCGCCCCTCGAGATCTACCCGCCACCACCGGTTCGCTGCTGCACGCGCTGATCGCCGAACCGGCCGCCAGCGAGTCGACGATGTTGGCGGCGCTGGACCGGGCGTGGCAGCAGCTGCCGTTCGAATCACAATGGTTCGCGGCCAACGAGCTGGCGCGCCACCGCGCCATGCTGCAGACATTCCTGCAGTGGCGGGCCCGGACGCGCAGCGAGCTGACCGAGGTCGGCGTCGAGGTCGAGGTTGACGGCGTCCTGGCGGCGCAGGGTGGCGGCGCTGCCGGTGTTCGGCTGCGCGGACGAATCGACCGGCTCGAGCGCGACGCGGCGGGCCGATTGGTGGTGATCGACGTCAAGACCGGCAAGACGCCGGTCCGCAAGGACGACGCGCAGCGGCATGCGCAACTGGCCGCTTACCAGCTGGCGGTGGCCGAGGGTCTGTTGCCGCACGGCGACGAGCCCGGCGGCGCCCGGCTGGTATACCTGGGCCGGCCGGGAGCCGGCGGCGCCCCCGAACGCGCGCAGGACCCGTTGACCCCGGCCGCGCGCGACGAGTGGCGCAGCCTGGTCCGCCAACTCGCCGCGACGACCGCCGGGCCACAGTTCATCGCCCGGGTCAACGACGGCTGTCCGCACTGCCCCCTACGGCCGAGCTGCCCGGCCCACTCCGGCGCCGAGCAGGTGGGGCCGTCATGACCCCCCGGTACAGCCCCGCCGAATTAGCATGCAAGCTGGGGCTTTTTCGGCCGACCGAAGAGCAGGCTGCGGTGGTCGCCGCACCGCCGGGGCCGCTGGTGGTGATCGCTGGAGCCGGCGCCGGGAAAACCGAGACCATGGCCGCACGGGTGGTATGGCTCGTCGCCAACGGCTACGCCGAACCCGGTCAGGTGCTGGGATTGACGTTCACCCGCAAGGCCGCCGGGCAGCTGCTGCGCCGGGTCCGCACCCGTCTGGCCCGGCTGGCCGGCGCCGGCCTGATTCCCGGCAGCCCCGACCCGGCCCGGACGCCAGCGGTCAGCACCTACCACGCGTTCGCCGGCCGCCTCGTGCGCGAGCACGGTCTGCGCTTGGCTCTTGAGCCGGACACCCGGCTGCTCAGCGAGACCGAGTTGTGGCAGCTGGCTTTCGACGTGGTCAACGGGTACCGCGGCGAGTTGCGCACCGACAAAACCCCGGCCGCGGTCACCGCGATGGTGCTGCGGCTGTCAGGCCAGCTCGCCGAGCATCTCGTCGACACCGCGCAGCTGCGCAACACCCAGGTGGAGCTGGAACGCCTGGTGCACACCCTGCCGGCCGGCCGCTATCAACGGGGCGGGCCCAGCCAGTGGCTGCTGCGGCTGCTGGCCACCCAGACCGAGCGCGCCGAACTCGTGCCGCTGATCGATGCGCTGCAGGAACGGATGCGGGCGGAAAAGGTGATCGACTTCGGCACGCAAATGGCCTCGGCAGCGCGGCTGGCGACGGAGCTGCCGCACGTTGGGGCCCAGCTGCGGAGCAGCTACCGAGTGGTGCTGCTCGACGAATACCAGGACACCGGACATGCTCAGCGCATCATGTTGTCGGCGCTGTTCGGCGGGGGAGCCGACGACGCGTTGGCGTTGACCGCCGTCGGAGACCCGATTCAGTCGATCTATGGCTGGCGTGGCGCGGCGGCGACCAATCTCCCCCGGTTCAGCACCGACTTCCCCCGGTCTGACGGCAGCCCCGCGCCGGTGCTGGAGCTGCGCACCAGCTGGCGCAGTCCGTCGCAGGCCCTGCGGTTGGCCAACGCGGTGGCGGCCGACGCGCGCCGACGCGCGGTGGCCGTACGGGCGCTGCGGCCCCGACCCGACGCCGTGCCCGGCACGGTGCGCTGTGCGCTGCTGGCCGACGTGCGCGCCGAGCGGGACTGGGTCGCCGACCACCTGCAGTACCACTATCGGCGGGCCCAGGCCGACGGTGTCACGCCGCCCACCGCCGCGGTGTTGGTGCGCCGCAACGCCGACGCCGCCCCGATGGCCGCGGCGTTGCGGGCGCGGGGCATCCCGGTGGACGTGGTCGGGCTGGCCGGGTTGTTGTCGGTTCCCGAGGTCGCCGACGTGGTGGCGATGCTGAGGCTGCTCGCCGACCCGACCGCCGGTACGGCCGCGCTGCGGGTGCTCGCCGGCCCGCGGTGGCGCCTCGGCGGCCGCGACATCGCCGCGCTGTGGCGCCGCGCCGTGGTGATCGCATCCGCGGGGTCGGCCTGCGACGTCGAGACGGCGTGCCTGGCCGACGCCATCGACGATCCCGGGCCGGCGAGCTACTATTCCGCCCCCGGGTATCGCCGCATCGTGGCGCTCGGCGCGGAGTTGGCCGCCCTGCGCGGCCATCTCGGCCATCGGCTGCCCGACCTGGTCGCCGAGGTGCGCCGGGCGCTGGGCATCGACTGCGAGGTGCGCGCCGCGCAATCGGCCTACCCGGGCAGGACCGGCAGCGAGCACCTCGACGCCTTCGCCGACGTGGTCAGCGGCTACGCCGAACGGGCCGGCGGCGCGGCGAGCCTGTCGCCGCCGTCAGTCACCGGTCTGCTGGCCTATCTCGACGCGGCCGCCATCGTCGAGAACGGTTTGCCACTAGTGCAATCCGCTGCCGCCACCGAGCGGGTCCAGGTGCTCACCGTCCATGCCGCCAAGGGGTTGGAGTGGCAGGTGGTGGCCGTGCCGCACCTGTCGGCGGGGATCTTCCCGTCGACGGCGTCGGCTGCGTCCTGGCTGACTGACGCCGCCGAACTGCCACCACTGCTGCGCGGTGACCGTGCGTCGGCGGGTGCGCACGGCGTGCCGGAGTTGGATACCTGCGATCTCACCGACCGCAAGCAGCTGTCGGACCGGATCTCAGCGCACCGACGTCAGCTCGAGCAGCGTCGCCTCGACGAGGAGCGCCGGCTGCTATACGTCGCGATCACCCGCGCCGAAGACACCCTGCTGGTCTCCGGTCACCAGTGGGGCGCCACCGGGGTCAAGCCGCGTGGCCCGTCCGATTTTCTGGGTGAGCTCAAGGACATCATCGAGCGCTCAGCGACCGCCGGCGACCCCTGCGGTGTGGTCGAACACTGGGCCCCCGCCCCGGCTAGCGGGGAACGCAACCCGTTGCGCGACAGCGTTGTCGAGGCGATCTGGCCGGTTGATCCGCTGGCTGCGCGACGCGCCGACGTGGAGCGCGGGGCAGCGCTGGTTGCCGCGGCGATGTCGGCAGCGGAGCCGACGCCGGCTTCCCGGTCGGCTTGCACCGACGAGTGGGCCGCCGACGTGGACGCGCTGCTGGCCGAACGCGCCCGCACGGCGTCGCCGCCGGCGCCCACGCTGCCCGGCCAGCTTTCGGTCAGCGGCCTGGTGGAGGTTGTCGCCGACCCGGCGGGCGCACGGCAGCGCTTAACGCGGCGGCTGCCTGCACGGCCCGAGCCGCACGCCGCGCTGGGCACCACGTTTCACGACTGGGTGCAGCGGTTCTACGGCGCCGAGCAGTTGCTGGGTCTCGCCGACTTGCCCGGGGCGGCCGACGCGGACATCGCCGGGGCCGACGCCGAGCAGCTGGCCGCGCTGCAGGCGGCGTTCCGTGCGTCGCCGTGGGCCACCCGCACGCCGGTCGCCGTCGAGGTGCCCTTCGAGATGGCGCTCGGCGACATCGTGCTGCGCGGCCGCATCGACGCGGTTTTCGCCGACCCGGACGGCGGCGCCACCGTGGTGGACTGGAAGACCGGTCAGCCGCCGCGCAGCCCCGAGTCCGCCCGGCGGGCGGCGATCCAGCTCGGCGTGTACCGGCTGGCCTGGGCGGCGCTCAGCGGCTGTCCGAAACAGTTGGTGCGCGCCGCTTTCCACTACGTCGGCAGCGCAGTCACCGTCGTCCCCGAGGCACTGCCGGATGCGGACGAGCTGGTTGAGCTGCTGGCCGTGGGTGATCAGGCTAAGCCGTGCGCCTGATCCTCAGCGCGGAGGTGATCATCGGGATCTGCAACGGCAACCGGGCCAGCGCGATCAGCCGCATCGGCCACGGCTTGCCCCACCACAGCCGCACCATATTGAGGTTCGCCGGAAAGACCGCGACAAACAGCGCGGCCGCCACCAGCGCGCCGAACCGGCGGCTGCTCTTCGACAGCAACAGTGCGCCGGTGATCACCTCGGCGATGCCGGATGCGTAGGTGTAGAACCGTTGGCTTCCCGGCAGTTCGACGGGAACGATGGCGTCGAAGGGCTTCGGTGCCAGCAAGTGCATGGTGCCGATACCGATCAGCAGCGTCGCCATACGGTATGCGGGTGACTGGTCGGTGTCGCTCTGTGCCGTGGGGGTACTGGTGGTCATGGTTACATTGTGTCGTGCGCCGGCCGATTAAGGGGTGCTGTGGCCAGAGCTAGCTGGCGGAGCGGTTTCGACGAGACGTTGACCACCCAGCCCAGTTATGCGCTTGTCGGTGTGCTGCGCATCCCGGGAAGCGAAGTAGGCCCGGTTCGCATCATCTCCCGACGGGTGATCATCGCCCTGGTGGCGTTGTTCGTCGCCACCGTGATTGTCTATCTCGACCGCGGCGGTTATCACGACGTCGCCAGCAACCGCCCGCTGACCTTCCTGGACTGCCTGTACTACTCGGCGGTGTCGCTGTCGACGACCGGCTACGGCGACATCACCCCGTACACCCAGGCCACCCGCCTGGTCAACGTGCTGGTCATCACGCCGCTGCGGGTCGCATTCCTGATCGTGCTGGTCGGAACGACCCTTGAGGTGCTCACCGAGACCTCCCGGCAGGCACTGAAAATCCAGCGTTGGAGGAACAAAGTGCGCAACCACACCGTCGTCATCGGGTACGGCACCAAGGGCAAGACGGCAGTCGCCGCAATGATCAGCGACCAGGTCCCGGCCGGCGACATCGTCGTCGTCGACGCCGACCAGGCAATCCTCGACCATGCTGCCGCCGCCGGGTTGGTGACCGTGCGCGGCGATGCCACCAAGTCCGATGTGCTGAGGTTGGCCGGGGTGCAGCACGCGGCCGCGGTCATCGTGGCCACCAGCCGCGATGACACCGCGGTGCTGGTCACTTTGACGGCCCGGGAAATCGGGCCCAAGGCCAAGATCGTGGTGGCCATCCGCGAGGCGGAAAACCAGCACCTGCTGCGGCAGTCCGGCGCGGATTCGGTGGTGGTGTCCTCCGAAACCGCCGGCCGGCTGCTCGGCATCGCCACCACCACGCCCAGCGTGGTGGAGATGATCGAAGACCTGCTGACACCGGCCGCGGGGTTCGCCATCGCCGAACGTGCAGTCGAGCAGGCCGAAGTCGGCGGGTCGCCACGGCATCTGAGCGACATCGTGCTCGGCGTGGTCCGCGACGGGCAGCTGTTGCGCGTCGACGCGCCTGAAGTCGATGCGATAGAAGCCGGCGACCGGCTGCTGTACGTTCGCAGCACAGGCAAATAGCGGGCACCCAGCCGCAGCACTTACCGTAGCGGTCGTGGATTTCCAGCTGCAGAGCGTCCCGCTGCTGTCACGCGTCGGCGCTGATCGGGCCGACAAGTTGCGGACCGACATCGAGGCGGCCACCGCTGGCTGGGCGAGCGCGGCGCTGCTGCGAGTCGATTCGCGCAATCAGGTGCTGGTGGCCGGGGGTCGGGTGGTGCTAGACGCGGCGAGCGCCCTGGCCGACAAACCCCCTCCGGATGCCGTGTTCTTGGGCCGTATCGAAGGTGGCCGGCATGTCTGGGCGGTGCGCGGACCGCTGCGCGAACCCGACGATGGAGCCCTGCACGCCGAGGTGGCCGATCTTCGGCGGTCGGGCCAGCTGTTCGACGACACCAGTGCACAACTGGTGTCCTCGGCGCTGGCGCTGCTGAATTGGCATGACAACGCGCGGTTTTCCGCGGTCGACGGCGCACCCACCAAGCCGGTACGCTGCGGTTGGGCGCGGGTCGATCCGCTGACCGGCCGCGAAGAGTTTCCGCGCATCGACCCTGCGGTGATCTGCCTGGTCCACGACGGCGGCGAGCGCGCAGTGCTGGCCCGTCAGACGGTGTGGCCGCCGCGGCTGTTCTCGCTGCTGGCGGGTTTCGTCGAAGCCGGCGAGTCGTTCGAGGTTTGCGTGGCCCGCGAGGTCCGTGAGGAAATTGGCCTGGACGTGCGCGAGGTGCGCTATCTGGGCAGCCAGCCGTGGCCGTTCCCGCGCTCGCTGATGGTCGGCTTCCACGCCGTCGCCGATCCCGATCAGGAGTTCTCGTTCAACGACGGGGAGATCGCCGAGGCGGCGTGGTTCACCCGCGACGAGGTCCGCGCCGCACTGGCGGCCGGCGATTGGGGCAGCTCCTCAGAGTCCACACTGCTGCTGCCGGGGTCGGTTTCGATAGCCCGGGTGATCATCGAATCCTGGGCGGCCAGCTGAGGTCAGGCGGAGTTCGCCGGGCAAGCTATCCGGCCAGTTCGGCCAGCTTGGCCTTGATCTGCCCGGCGCCCGGGTTGGTCATCGTCGACCCGTCCGCGAATTTCACCGTCGGAACCGTCTTGTTGCCGCCGTTGACCGAGCCGACGAACTCCGCGGCGGCGGCGTCCTGCTCGATGTTGACCTCGTCGTAGGAGATTCCGGCTACTTTCAGCATCGTCTTGAGGCGGTAGCAGTAGCCGCACCAGGGTGTCGTATACATGGTGAGTGAAGCTGTCATAAGTCGTTAAACATAACCGAGCCCGCGCCTATTGCCGCGGCGTGGCGCTGCACGGACCCTGTCGGCCTGCACTGCCAAGATGGACTCCATGCCGGTGATCCCAGACGCCCTGACCGCCGGCCTCGACGACGACCAGCGCGAGGCCGTGCTGGCACCCCGCGGACCCGTCTGCGTGCTGGCCGGCGCCGGCACCGGCAAGACCCGCACCATCACCCACCGCATCGCTGTGCTGGTGACCGCCGGCCACGTCGCCGCGCATCAGGTGTTGGCGGTGACGTTCACCCAGCGCGCGGCCGGCGAAATGCGCAGCCGGCTGCGCGCGCTGGGCGCCGCCGGTGACGACCGCGCCAGTGGCGTCGGGGCGGTGCAGGCGCTGACGTTTCACGCCGCCGCGCACCGTCAGCTGCGGTATTTCTGGCCACGGGTGGTCGGCGACACCGGCTGGCGGCTGCTGGACAGTAAATTCGCCGCGGTCGGCCGCGCCGCACACAGCGCCGGGCTCAAGCTCGGCACCGACGACGTGCGCGACCTGGCCGGTGAGATCGAGTGGGCCAAGGCTTCGCTGATCTCCCCGGAGCAGTACCCGGACGCGGTCGCGGCGGCCTGCCGCGACGTTCCGTTGGACCCCGGGCAGATCGCGACCGTGTACGCCGGCTACGAGAGGCTCAAGGCCCGCCGTGACGACGTCACGCTGCTCGACTTCGATGATCTGCTGCTGCACACCGCGGCGGCGATCGAAAACGATGTCGCGGTGGCCGAAGAATTCCGTGACCGCTATCGCTGCTTCGTCGTGGACGAGTACCAGGATGTCACCCCCCTGCAGCAGCGGGTGCTCTCGGCGTGGCTGGGGGATCGTGACGACCTGACCGTCGTCGGCGACGCCAACCAAACCATCTACTCGTTCACCGGCGCCTCACCGCGCTACCTGCTGGACTTCTCCCGACGGTTCCCGGACGCGACCGTGGTGCGCCTGGAGCGCGACTACCGCTCCACCCCGCAGGTGGTGTCGCTGGCCAACCGGGTGATCGCCGCCGCGCATGGTCGGGTGGCCGGCGCCAAGCTGCAGTTGGTCGGCGCGCGGGACCCAGGCCCGGCGCCGTCTTTTCAGGAGTATCCCGACGAGGTTGCCGAGGCCGCGGCGGTGGCCAAGTCAATCGTGCGGCTCGTCGAGTCCGGCACCGCGCCCGCCGAGATAGCGGTGCTCTACCGGGTCAACGCGCAGTCCGAGGTGTATGAGGAGGCGCTGACCGAGGCCGGCGTTGCCTACCAGGTCCGCGGCGGCGAGGGGTTCTTCAGTCGCCAAGAGATCCGGCAGGCGCTGCTGGTGTTGCAGCGCGCGGCCGGCCGCGGCGCCGACGGATCGGTGTCTGACGAAGTCCGCAGGCTCCTTGAGCCGCTCGGATTGACGGCGCAGCCGCCGCCGGGCACCCGGGCCCGGGAGCGTTGGGAGGCGCTGACCGCGCTGGTCGAGCTGGTCGACGAGGAGCTGGTGCATCGCCCGCAGCTGGACCTTGCGGGTCTGGTGGCCGAGTTACGGGTGCGCGCCGACGCCCGCCACCCGCCGGTGGTGCAGGGCGTCACGCTGGCGTCACTGCACGCGGCCAAGGGGCTGGAGTGGGACGCGGTGTTTTTGGTCGGATTGACCGACGGCACGCTGCCGATCTCGCACGCGCTGGCGCACGGCGCGGTCAGCGACGCCGTGGAAGAGGAGCGCCGGCTGCTTTACGTCGGAATCACCCGGGCCCGCGTGCATCTGGCGCTGAGCTGGGCGCTGTCGCGCACCCCGGGCGGGCGGCAGAGCCGCAAGCCGTCCCGGTTTTTGGCCGGGATCGCCCCGCAGACGCCGCCCGGCCCGGTCTTGAGCCGGCCGCGGCGCAATCGTGCCGGGGCCGGCTCGACACAGCAGTGCCGGATCTGCAACAAGCCGCTGACCTCTCCGACGGCCATCATGCTGCGCCGGTGCCAGACGTGCGCAGCCGACATCGACGACGAGTTGCTGCTGCGGCTCAAGGAGTGGCGGTTGCGCACCGCTAAGGAACTGAACGTGCCGGCTTATGTGGTCTTCACCGACAACACGCTGATCGCGATCGCTGAGATGCTGCCCTGCGACGACGCCGCCCTGGTCGCGATCCCCGGGATCGGCGCCCGCAAGCTGGAGCAGTTCGGTCCGGACGTGCTGGAGCTGGTCCGTAATCGGGGGTGACCGCCAAAAAATCGCTTGCGGCCCCGTTCGGGTACCCTTTAGCCTCAGAGCCTCAGTCTTACCGGTAGTGCCCGGAAGGAGGGAAGCCATGACCACCGCGCACACATTCGGGGTATCGGGCTCCCACCGCGCTGCCCATGCCGCTGCGGCCGCCGCGTCGGCCGCTGTGTCCGCGGATCGGGGTTCTCCCTAGGAGCGCTCTGAACAACGGGTGATGTGGGGGCGGGAGGAGCGTCGACAAGGCCGTCGTTGCGGCGTGAGTCGTACCTTCAGGGTCGAAAACGTGGTCGTTCCTCCCGCCGAGTCGTAGTCTTGT